>WNFV01003067.1_pt1 | contig 21607 bp, 19 predicted proteins | sample 5400101 | NCBI WGS metagenome assembly WNFV01 (sample SAMN13153361, study PRJNA577476) | soil metagenome | isolation source: 115 cm soil or saprolite under grassland replicate 1 | place: USA:California | collected 2016-06-15 | reverse complement strand
CTTCCGCAGCGGATTGCACCCATCTTGCCGCAACATTCGCCGCTCCTCTCAGCGATGTCTCCGTAACGAGCTCGAACGTGCTCACGAACCATGTCAGGTTCGACAGTTTTCATCTCACTTATGTGACGGAGAAAGAGCCAAAAGGACGCATCTTTTTGGGAAATAGTTTCGCGGTCGTGGAATGGGCCCCTTGTTGTGACGGATGTGAGAGCTACTTTCGGCTTATGCGAATCTTCGTCGCCGGCGCTACTGGTGCACTCGGCTTTCCGGTTGTTCGTCTATTGATCGCCGAGGGGCATGACGTGGTCGGTCTGGCGCGAACTGTTCGAAGGACTACCTGCCTTGAGGCTCTCGGCGCTCGTGTGGTCGTCGCCGATGCGTTGAATGCTGCGGCGCTTCGTGACGCTGTCACAGCCGCTCACCCCGATGTGGTCGTACACGCGCTCACGGCCATTCCGTCGCGGGGTCCCTTGCGCGTATCGGATCTTGGCGCCACCAACCGGCTCCGGGTGTCGGGCACCAAGAATCTGCTGTCGGCAGCAATCTGTGCCGGAGCTCGCCGTATCATAGCGGAGTCGATGGTGTTCATCTACGGGTTTGGCGATCTCGGAGACATCGCCCTGACCGAAGACATGCCTCCAGCACGGGAAATCCCGGCACCTTGGCTCCGGCCACCGGTCGACGCCCTGTTGTCAGAAGAGGCGCAGATCCTCAACGCGAGCCAGGCTAGATCGATCGAAGGCGTTATCCTGCGGTTCGGGGGATTCTACGGCCCGGGCGCAGGGATCGATGTTATGATGAGTCGGCTGCGGCGACGACTTCTTCCTCTCCCGAAGCGACCGCGCAGTCGCGGAGTGCCGTGGGTACACATATGTGACGCAGCATCTGCTGTGGTTGCTGCGGTATCTGGCGGAGGCTCGGGGCAAACCTACAACGTCGCGGATGACGAGCCAGTGCCAGCTGCCAAACTCATCGAGTATCTTGCCGAAGCCATCGGTGCGCCGAAGCCTTTGTCGGTTCCAAATTGGATATTGCGCATCGCCGCGCCGTTTGTGGCGTCGGCCTGGTTCAATACGACGTTGAAAGTGTCGAACGAAAAAGCGAAACAAGAACTAGGATGGGTGCCACAGTTTCCGACGTATCGCGACGGAATTGCGCAAGCGGTCCAAATCGCAGGGAGACCAGCGGCAGAAGCCAATCCTGTGACCCTTGATTGATTCCGTCACTCACTGTTTAGCGGCAGCGTAAGTGTTTCCCTTTGACCTTACGCGAAGAATTTTTTCGCCGCACTCGTCGAGTGCGTCGCAGCGACAGTTCTCCACGCGCTTGAGCAACGTCTCCATTAGCTTGAGCTGCTTCATCCGGTCCCGGAGTTCCGCGATTTTTCGTTGAGAGAGTTGGTGCCAGCGTTTCGGTGGAGGCGTCCCGGGTGAGAACCCGAAAAAGAGCTCGCGTAATTCCTCCAATGTGAACCCCGTCTCTCGGGCACGCTGCACGACCGCGAGGCGAAAAAGCGCGCTCTTCTCATAGCGGCGTTGGCCATTTTTGCGCATCGGCGACGGGAGAATCCCGATCTGTTCGTAGTAGCGAATGGCTGACGTGCGCAAACCAAACACACGTGCGACATCCGAAATCGCGAGGTTATCTGCGACTCGAAAAACTAACAACGAGCCGCGCTAAACGCCACGAAAATGCCTCACTCTTTTTTGGACCAGCATGATTGGCGTCAACGTGTATCGAGCGGCTTACAAATCGCCAAGGTTAAGTTCCGCAACCAAACGGACGCCGGATCCTGGGCTGCGCCGCGCGGATGGAAAAGGTACAATTGATATTCGCCAGGATCTATGGGAGGCCGTACCAGAGTTAGCGACAATTGACTCGCTTGAGACTCGGCCATGCGTTTGGGAACGAATGCTACCAAATCGGTCTGCGCAACGCTCTGAAGCGCCTGTAAATAGCTCGGAACACGCAGCACAACCTGTCGCGCCAGACCTTCCTGTTGAAGCCACGTATCGACCGGATCTTCCGTCAGCCCTCTGCCCACAACCGCGACATGTCTCGAACTGAGAAATGTTTTGAGGTTCTTCATCTTCGATGCGGAAGGATGCCCCTTCCGCACGACTGTGACTTCTGTGTCGGTGAACAGGGTTTCGCGCTGATAAGCTGGAACTTCATGCTCAACACATGAAATCAGCAGATCAATGGAGCGAAGCTGCTCTGGTCTCATGGAGATCGTGCTTTCCCATGGCAGAATATTCAAACTGATCCCAGGCGCTTCTGAACGCAGGCGGCTGACTAGTTCTGGCACAATCAGATGGCCAATGTGGTCCTGCATCATGACCGAGAAGTGACGAGTGCTTCTGGCAGGGTCAAAAGAATCGGTCAAAAGGAGACCTTGAACTCGCTGCAAGGTTTCGGCCAGGGATTCTCGCAAACCGGTTGCTCGAGGCGTCAATTCCATGCGAGAACCCGCTCGCACAAGCAAAGGATCATCCAAGAGGTCTCTGAGTCGTTTCAGTGCATGGCTGGCTGCCGGCTGTGAGAGACCAATTTTGCGAGCGGCACGGCCAACATGCGCTTCTGAAAGCAGGGCATCCAACGCAACGAGCAGGTTCAGGTCGATCGATGATAAATTCATGGCGCGAATGGCAGATATATAATCAATCGATTGGGCGAATCGAACAAGTCATAACAAAATCGCCCTATGAACCGAACGCTCCTCGTGCTGACAGCGACAGCATTCGCCACTTGTGAACTTCCAGCTCAACAAAGCCCGGAAGTTCCGTCCCAACCAAACGTTTCAAAACGGAGTCTAACCATGCAAGAACTCAAATCGCGTCATCTATTCACCATCAGTATGAAGCTGCCCCCTGTCCTGGAGTTGGGAGAAACACCGGCTGGGAAGCGCCGCGTATTCACTGTTTCCAGCGGAGAATTTGTCGGCGACCGCCTTAGAGGACAGGTCTTGCCGCAAGCAGGTTCAGACTTGTTGCTGGTTCGCGCAGATGGGTCTTCCCAGCAAGATGTGCGCTTGATCCTGCGGACAGACGACGGGGCACTAATTATCATGACTTATCGCGGCGTACGTCATGCCTCGCCCGAGGTAAATGGTCGAATCGCTCGTGGCGAGAAGGTCAACGCTTCGGATTACTATTTGCGAACTGTGCCGTTCTTCGAGACCTCCTCTGCGAAATACGCCTGGCTGAACAAGATCGTCAGTGTCGCAATCGGCGAGAGGACTCCGGACGGAGTGACCTATGAAGTCTTTGAGATTCTCTAGCTTTGCCGATGAAACTTCTGTGCCCGTTATTTATCGCGAGGTTTCTTTTTTTCCTCACTCTATTTTGTCCCAGCATGCGCGCGGAAAAACCTTTTAGCTTCGAGGCAACTCCGGGAAAACTGCCCAAGGAGGTTGTTCCTGTGGACTATTCCGTTCGGATCGTGCCCGATATCGACAAATTCACCTTCACAGGAACCGAAAGGGTAAGGCTAGATGTTCGTCGCGCAGTTCATCGTGTGGTGTTGAACGCGCTCGAACTCAAAATCATCGACGCGTCTATCGATGGAAAGGCTTTGCCCGAGTCTGCGATTGAAATCGATCCGGCAAATGAACTGCTCATCTTGGCGATGCCCTCGGACCTCGCGCCCGGCGAGCACATCTTAGCGTTGGCTTTTCAAGGGAAGGTCAACCAGCAAAGTCAGGGCCTGTTCTACGTGCGTTATCAGGAGCAAGGCAGTGGGATTAGAAAAGTCATGCTCGGAACCCAGTTTGAAGCAACCGATGCTCGCCGGTTTTTCCCCTGCTGGGACGAGCCGGCGTTTCGTGCGCGTTTTCAATTGAGCACAGTGGTGCCGGAGAATTGGCTGGCCGTATCGAACATGCCCATAGAAAGCGAGAAACCAGTGGCCGGCGGAAAAGAAGTGCGCTTCGCGGCGACTCCGCCAATGTCGAGTTATCTGAATGTTTTCGTTGCCGGCGAGCTCGATGTCATTGAATCGCGAGTCGGCCCGACGCAGATCCGCCTAATCGCCAGTAAGGGCAAGGCGGAAATGGGTCGTTACGCGCTCGAAACAACGGCGCAGATTCTTAAGTATTACGATGAGTACTTCGGTGTGACTTATCCGCTGCCGAAACTGGATCAGATCGCAATCCCAGGCGGGTTGGGCCGCTTCACCGCGATGGAAAACTGGGGTGGAATCACTCATGATGAATCCCACCTTCTATTTGATCCGAAAATCTCCTCTGCGGAGACGAAACAAAATATCTACGAGCTGCTTGCCCATGAGATAGCGCACCAATGGTTCGGGAATCTGGTGACCATGGCGTGGTGGGACAATCTTTGGCTCAACGAGGGGTTCGCCTCCTGGATGGGGTCGAAATGCACGGCGCACTTCAATCCGCAATGGGAAGTCTGGCTGCGAAGAAATCTGCCGCGTGATCCTGCCCGGCGCGCTGGCATTGCCAAAGAGCAAGCAATGGAAGGCGACGCGCGATCGACCACACATCCGATTCAACAGCCGATCGTGACTGAGGCGGAAGCGAGCAGCGCCTTTGACGATATCACGTACAGAAAAGGTCTGTCATTTTTGCGAATGCTGGAGAATTACTTGGGCGAAGAGATGTTTCGAGAGGGAATTCGCCGGTACATCGCCGCGCACGCATACTCGAACTCGACCACAGCCGACCTATGGCGCTCGCTTTCGGACGCATCGAAGAAGCCCGTCGTGGAAATCGCCGCCGGTTGGACGGAGCAACCGGGCTTCCCAGTTGTGAAGGTTAAACGGGAAGGTGATGGAAAAGTGTCCCTCTTGCAGGAGCGTTTCACGGTCAATTTCAAGAATGCTCCGCAGCTTGAATGGAAAATGCCGCTTACTTATTCGGTTCTGGGAGAAGCCGGCGCGACGCTGCTGATGACCAGCAAGAGCACCAGTCTCGAAAACATTCCGGCTGATCGCGCTCTCAAACTGAACGTAAACGGCGCCGGAAATTATCGCGTCGTTTACGATGAGTCCTCGTGGAATTTGCTGCTTAGAGTTTTGCCAAAGCTGGGTGTTGAAGATCGCGTCAACCTTCTGAGCGATGCGTGGGCTCTTGTTCAAGCCAATCGTGCGCCAGTGTCGCTGTATTTTGATTTGGTGGAAAAACTGCCAAAGTCCACCGAGCTGGCTGAACACGAACAAATCATCAACGTATTGGATTTCATTAATCGGCTGCTCGGCGGCAGTTCCGAACGGGAAAAGTTTCAGCGATACGCGCGATCACTTTTGCGCCCCACGTTTGACGCGCTAGGCTGGGAGTCGAAAAAGGGCGAGGTCGCCGCGGCGACGAGTTTGCGCGCAAGTCTGATCGCTGCCCTCGGCAATTTGAACGACCAGGAGATTGTCACCGATTGTCGTGTGCGTTTCGCAAAATATCTCGCCGATTCAAGCCTACTTCCACCAAACCTTCGCCCGGCAGTTTTTGCAGTAGTCGGCCGTTATGCCGATGAGAAGACCTGGGACCAGCTTCATGAGCTCGGTTTGGAGACGACCAGCATTGAGGAGAAGCAAAATTATTACAATGCGCTGGCTGCCGCGACGGACCCTGCGCTAGTAAAGAAGACGCTTTTCGTCGCGCTCACGGATGAGTTGCCGGCCAGTCGTGCGATATTGCTCGTATCAAAAGTCGCCCGCGAAAGTGATCATCCGGAAATCGCATGGGATTTTGCGAAGGCGAACATGAAGGCCCTGCTCGCCAAGACGGATGCGTTTGGCGCGAACCGGTATCCGCCCAGTCTGTTTAACTTCTTCTCGGAAGATTCGCGGGCTATGGAGCTGGAAAATTACGCTAGAACTAGTTTGCCCCCGGAAAGCGCGCCAGAAGTTGCGAAAGCGGTCGATGAAATTCAGTTTCGCTCGGATTTCAAAAAGCGCCTCATAGTTCAATTGAGTGCCTGGATCGACAAAAAAGAGTCGATGGCAATAAGAATGCCGACAGAGCCGTTTTTAGACTGACACCATGCGAACAAATCGCGGCAACTAGCGCAATTTCCGCGCTCTGACGCAGTCGCCGATGCCACGCTCGCGGAAGTTAGTTCACGCACATTGGAATTCGTTGTGTGTGCAAACGAGCTCACATTGCGGCCGTGTTAGCCGCCATCGCGATGAGCTTGTCGAGTGATGATCTGCGCACCCGCAGAGGCGCGTCCGGCTTTCCGCTTGGGAGTACGGGAGCGGAACGGCCGAGAGAGCAGCGAGGACGGCGCAGATGATCACATCTCCGTAAGGCAAACTCGGAGTCTGTGCGGGAAAGCAGGGCGGGCACAGTCTCCCGCGGCGTAGCCGTATCAAACCTTGTCCACGAAGTCCCCAGGATGCGATGAAGATGCAGACGCTACGCGAGGAGGGCGTGTAGATCCTCAATTCGGCGGAGCACTTCGTCGAAGGTGACGATATGAACGCCCAGTAGCCGTTCTCGAAAGCGCTCTAACGCCTTTTTGCGAGAGTCGTCGATAAGCTCAGCCTGGCCAGACCCAGCGATTATGAGACACCTCGGTTCCGAAAGTGAGAGATCAGCTGTTTGACGGACGTGCGGGTCGCCAAGCAGCGACTCCTTGTAGTGGATCACCTGTGACACGGCGCCAATGAGTTCAGTTGAAGGAGGAAAAACATCCTGGCGATATTCAGCGCCAAGTAAGGGCGTCACGGGAGTTTTGATCTCAATCAATAGTGCATTCCGCGATGTAGGCACACGCGCCAAAAAGTCTACGAGATTTCCGTGTCGATTGTCGTACTCCTTACCACCGACGTACGCTTTTCCACGGATGACAACGATTGGATATGCAAACAAGAGGCTTAATATGAAACTATGTTTGGTCAGTTCCTCTTGCCAAAATTCCTCACTAGGGTTTGTCGCATCCTTCCTCCAGGCATCTAAAATCGCGCGAACGTTTGCGCGTGAGATCAGCGCATTTAATGTCGGCAACTCCGTCTCATCCAACGCGAGCGACGCGGCAATTTCGGGTGTATTCGCGAGCCAGTGAAGGACGCGACTAAAAACTTTCACTGCGTCGACAGCATTGGCCGATAGAAACTGTGCTAATTCTAGCTGACCAAGTTGCAATAACTCGGCAAGGTTATTTTCAACCTTCAGAAACTGGGCATGTCCTTGCGGGATGCCAACCTCACGATGCAGTCGTGCTAGTTCATACAAGTCGCGACGAAGCATCAGCACCTCGTCGGAGTGAAGCTCTAATTGATAACCTTCGCCTTTCTTGAGAGAAGCGAGGGATATTTTTTCCAACGGCCCCCATGCGCCCGTGTCGCCCTTTCGCTGATAAATGAATCTTCCGCGTACTCGCGCCTCAGGATTTGCAGCGTTGTCCACTATCTCCGGACGAAAAATCAGCCGCACTCGTTTACCGGTGCGGAGGACAATGTCCGAGCAGATCGCCGAGTGAGACGATGTTGAATCGACATCAATCTTTTCCATAGCAGCATTCGCCAGGGCGAGACAGTGCCTTAGTGTATACCTCTCTGCTGCCTTGTCCTAAATGGGCGATGAGCCGTCAGACAGGCGAGAACCAATAAGGCGACAATAGAATCGGATCTCGCCTAACGAATCATTGAGATTTAGCGACGATGATTCCGAGCGCGCCGCAGTGATCGCGCGTTGTGGAATAAAGCACCGCGCAGCCTGCCGGAGCGGAGGCTAAGGGAACAACGCGCGATGACTGCATCTCCGAAAAAGGGGGAGCAAAGTCTTTGAGATTTTGGAGGGAGGAGCCGCGGCGCGGAAGCCCGGAAGGAGAAAACTCAATGTCTTTGCGAGATGGGCGATTTCATCAGTTGCGGATTTTCTTTAACACGGTTCGAATGAGTTCGCGTTGCATTTTGGGCAAGGCGGAGCGACCTCGCTTGGAACAGGTCGCGTGAAATGCTTCACATGGCCGCATTTTGTACATTTCCAGCTAAGCGAGCGTTGTTCCTCGGTCTGTCGCAGCAACGTTAGCGCTCGTTGTGCGTCGTCTCGGATTGTTTCCAAGATCTCTTTAATTGAGGTTATGGATTCGGGCCATCGTTTAATTTCACCTGGAGAGGTCGCCAGTTTCCAAGGAACCTTCGCTAAACGTTCGGGCGAACATATTCTCAACCGTTGGTGTGTCGAGAGGAATCGGGTGGTTCGAATAGGGATTTTTTTGCTTGTGTATTCCATCGAGGCCTTCTATCTATATTTACATATATTTATGCCGAAGGAGGTTAATGGCCATAAGTTCCTGAATTCCAGTGAAGTAGCCAAACTCGCGGGTGTTCATCGACTTACGCTTCTACGTTGGATTCGCGAGGGTAAAATGCCTGACGTTTCGCGCGATCGTAACGGCTGGAGAATTTTCTCGGAAACTGAAACCGCACAGGTTGTTGCTTACGCTATGTCGGTCGGTGAGCGAACGTCTCCAGCCCAAGCACTACTATTTCCTCACTTGAGCGGATCTGCTCCGTTGCACTATACGAGAGATCAGGCCCCGAAATGACTGACGCCGCCGTCAATTATCGATTCTCGGGACACGAGACGTTTCCGTGTCGGTACACTTGGTTGCCAAAAGCTGTCCAATCGCTCGCGCAGGACCCGGCTCTCTTTTACAACGAAGATCAGGCAATGGTTACGCTTGGAGTTGGAAAGAATATGGTTCGGGCGATACGTTTTTGGGCGGACGCAGCGGGTGTGTCGGTTCGTGGTGTAGACGGTGCTTCGATTGTCTCTTCCTTCGGTGCCGATCTTTTAAGCGAGACTGGATACGACCCTTTTCTTGAGGATGCTAAAACGCTTTGGCTTATTCATTGGAAAATCGCGACGAGTGTCGAACCGCTGTTTGCTTGGGATTACCTCTTAAACTCTTGGCACCGTCCCGATTTTACCCGTAGTGAAGCAGTCCAATTTCTGGCGGAGGAAGCTAGCCGTATTGGAAAAAAACTTTCTCATGTAACGCTTGAGAATCATTTCACAACATTCCTTCATACTTACGTCCCCACGCGAAGTAAAAAAGGCGAGGTGTTGGATGTTGACCACGGTCGGCGCGTATTGTTGCTGATACCGCGTGAGCCAATTCTCGCAATCACGATCGCTCACCTTGCGCACATCGGTCTCGAACAGCGCTGGCCATGAGCGTCCAATGAAGTCGATCATCATCGCGCGGTAATCCTTTGAACGCGGCTTCAGCGAGACACTGGACCTGACCTTGCCGAGGTAAACCTCCACGGCATCGCCCACGGTCATCTTTCCATTCGCAAATGCCTTCACCGACTCGTGGCGCGAGCGGTATTCGCGAATTTTGTCCGGCAATCGCTGTTTGGCGACTGAGAAAACCGGCGTCTCAAGGCTTTTACGGACCAACTTTCCGCCAACCTTGAATCGTGCGAAATATGTGCCGGACGGCCGATAACGGATGAGATTCTGAACGGTCGTGCTTTCCCAAAGCGATTCTTCTGTGGTCGGCATGGCGCAGCTTGGGACATGCTCTCAAAGTCCTTCGGCCGCGTTGCCCCGAGGTGGGAGCAACTTGCGAGCGTCAAACCGGAACGCAGAGACCCTCTTTCAGTCTTAATCAACTTGCGCGGCGACTGAGAACACGGACAATGATCCGATCGGCAGCGGAACGGAATCCGCTACCATTGCATCCGCTTTTTGAGCTGAGGGATACAAAAGGGGGATACAATGGCCGAAAAAAGTGAATGAGAATGGAAGGTTTTCCCTCGTAAATGCCGGCATAGCTCAGCTGGTAGAGCAGCTGATTTGTAATCAGCAGGTCGTCGGTTCGAATCCGACTGCCGGCTCCCTCTGAAAATACGGAGCTTGACTCAATTCAGTCATAATCCAGTTGCCCTTATATTGCCTTAATGCGTTGCTATTTGTCGCGAGGGCCATGCCGAGAATCGCTCTGGATATATTCTGCCGATCCCAAATGAAGGGAAACCGATCTACGGGCGGAGTACCGCCCGGAACTTGCGTAATTTAACTGGACAGCGATCCGGAGGTTGGCCAGATTTGCAGTCGTGTCGAAGAGGAAAGCGGCTTGCACCCTGCTTCTAAGCCCCGATAGTCCAGCGCAGTTATGACAGGAGGGGCAATGGCTGAGCAGCCAAAATCCGAGCAAATTACAATTCTGCCTCGGGATCAAAGTTTGTACTTCAACGGCTTCGCAGTTGCCATTGGGACAGGCGATATAGTATGCACGCTGTTGCGCAACGGCGTGCCTGTACTGACGCTAAATGCGTCCTATACTGTTACAAAAACGCTGTCGGACGCCCTTAGCCGAATCAATCAGAAAACTTGAAGAAAGGACTGGGCAAACGATTATGACAGTCCAGAAAATCACAGAAGCAACGAAGGCAAAATGAGCTTTATCAAAACATCCGAGTTACCGTTTACGATTACGTTCGTTGATCAATTTCTCGATGAGAGCTTGCCCGCCGTGGCATCGCCGGAAGCCAAACTAGCCGGATTCTTTAAACTTCGGGCCGGTTGGTATAATGGACGTGGTGAGCGAATCTCCGAGACTGCATATCGCACCGCGAGGAAGCTTGTACGTGCGGCGCGTGGTGGTCTTATAGAAGCTGTAGATGTATTCCCGCGGCCGGACGGTGGAGTCACCGTCGCTATTTATTTTTCTGGGCGCGATCTTGCATTCAATGTAAAACCCTCTGGTGTGATAGACGTTGATAGCGAAACGGATGCCGATTTTCACTCCTTAGGGGAACTATCTCCTACATATCTCCCAATACGATGAAAATCTCCGACGATTTCGAAGTACTTGTTTCGAAAACTCAGGAGACGGCACTGGCATTTCCGTTTTCGAGAAGCAGTGCGCTGAGAACGAATCGGGCTCCATATGTGCTCATGCCCGAGATTACTACAGCAGCGTAGCCAACGAGCCACCGATCTTCTGGCTTTTTGACGAGGCTATTTTGCCTGGCGACTACTTGCTAGATGAAGTGCCAAGCAATACTGGTGATGAGTGTCATCGGAACATCGAAGGATTATCCGACAATCGCGCGAAGAAATTTTTCAAAAAACAGGAGAATCCTGGGTTTCAAATCTGCGACGGCAATGAGGCGCGTCTCCTTACAAAGGCTGATATTGAGACCGGGCTCGGTGATCGGCTAAAAGTCGCAGGTCGTCTGCGATGTCCTAAGCGCAGCGCCGGCACCTTGCGCGCAAGCGCAGGCCATCATGGAGCGGGTGCTTGGGCTGGTGTGCGTCGAGCATCGTCGGTCCTGGTGCGATTGAGGTGGGAACGTGTTGACAGCATGAGCGGGTGTGACTTAGGGTCATGACGACGACCATGGAAAAGACATTCCGTACAACGGCAAACTCTTTGAGATTCGTCTTGGTTTTGGCTGCGGTCCTGGGCATGGGCGGGGGCGTAGCCTTCGCTCAGCAACCGCCAAACGGTCCGCCGTGTCCAACCAGCACACTGGCGCCTTACGGCTTGGCACCCGATAGCCATTGCAACGGGACGGGATGTCTGGTGAATTTCAACAACTATCAATGGTGGACGGCCTTCACATACAATCCAACCCAGGGGTATTATTACAACGGCGGCCTCGGGACTACTTTTGCGCCCGAGCACGTTGTTGTGGACCGTCAAGGCGACCTGCATCTCAGGCTGGCCAAAGATTGGAACAACAACACCGAATGGGCCGGGGCCGAAGCGGTATTGATGTTCCGCGCAGATGGCACCCAAGCCAACCTTGGCTATGGCGACTATCTGGTCACCGCTGAAATTGTGAAGCCCACGAACGCGACCTTTGCAACCTACGACCCAAATGTGGCACTCGGCATGTTCACGTACGAGCGTCCAGCAACCGGGTCCCCAACCAACCCTGCCCGCGAGATCGATTTAGCGGAAATCTCCCGGTGGGGTTGGAACCATGTAACGCCCGCAGCCTGCCCGTTCACGGGCACTCAGGGATTTTTCGACAACATGACGCTTTGCCAAGGGAGCGCGCAGTTCGCGCTTCAGGTTTTCACGCAACATTCAGATATGGTGACGCGCTACGACATCGGACGTACCAACAAGATCACGCTGGTCATGAGGTGGCGCGAGGGCGAGGTTACTTTCGAGAAGTATAACGGGATTCATAAGCTCGACAACCTCCCCACGCAGGAGAAATTCGCCTGGACGACACCGCCCGCGCTAAGGGACTTCGTCCCGACACCGGGTTGCGCGCGATTCCACATCAACCTCTGGTTGGGCAATTTCTACGACACGAATTGGAACCATTTGCCTGCCTTTGCTCCCCATGCTGGGCCGACCAACGGAGACGAGGTGGAGGTGGTCATTAGAAACTTCGAGTTCCAGCAGCCGTAGCTCCATGAGGCTGGCCAGGACGCCGTCTCACCCCAGCTATCCACTTCACCGGAACGCCGGCAGCACCTCCGTGCCGAACAGACGCAGCGACAGCATCTAATTTTCGATTTTCGACACCGAAATTCTTCGCGTGCTCGCGACTGAACGTCGGAGTTGCCGATTTTCGATTGGGTTAGATCGAGCTAACTCTCAACCCTTTAATTGCGAACTGCGCTGGCGAAGCGTTGGAGGTAAATCCGCTGGAGATCTTCGGCACTTAGTTTTGCCGGGCCGAGATCGAATTCTACTTTTTCGATCGTACCCCTGAAATATTTAGGGAGTATTTTGGCGTACTCGAATTTAGGCACGACAGGGAGACCGTTATCGGTGCCGATGTCCATGCCTGCGTACGAGGCGAACCGGAACGGCACGCTATGTTCCATTTTCGCTTCCGCTTGTTGCTTGTTATTAATGAAGAGGCGGCTTGTGCCGCCGGTGCCGAACTCGCCGGGTTTATCGGCTGTGAACTCGTAGCGCACATTGACTTTGCCCGTGGGCAGCGCATCGCGCGAACTGATGGTGTCCAGTTTCAATCCCAGCAAGCTGTAGGTGTGCTTGAGATGGCCGTTCTCGACGTAAAGCGAAAAGCCGCCTAGAAAACTGGACTCGGCTACGATTACGCCCGCTAATCCAGGGCGCAGCCCAAATGCGCCAGCGCGGCCCGGGTTATCGAGATCGGCGCTGATGCTGTAGGAACGATTGTAGATCGGCGGGATCATGCTGGAAGAAATGTTTTCGGTTCCGTTGTAGTACGTGAATTTCGTTTGGTCCGGCAAACCTTTAGGAAAGCCCCACACGGTCGCCATCTCTCCGAGCAACGGCAGCACCTGATATTTTTCGGCCTCCGACCAAAAGAGCGCGGTCAGTTCGCGTACTTTATCGGGATATTTGTCGGCGACGTTGTCGGCCTGCGAAAAATCCTCGTCGAGATTGTACAATTCGCATTTGTCTTGATCGGGACTCCACTTGCGCGAATCGCTTGAGTGTTTCAGGATCGATCTTCCAGGGAATACGATCGAGTCGCCAGCACGCGAGCCAGCCGTCCCTGTATATCGCGCGGTTCCCGAGGATCTCGAAATATTGTTGGGTGTGCCGCGAGGGCGCTTTGGCGTCATCGAAGGTGAATAGAAAACTCACGCCATGCATCGGCATCTGAGCGACACCATTGACTTGTTTTGGTTCGGGCAGGCCGGTCGCTTCAAGAATGGTCGGTGCTACATCTGTGCAATGAGTGAACTGGCTGCGCACACCGCCTTTATCCTTAATGCGTTTCGGCCACGCGATCACCATCGGGTTCCGAATGCCGCCGAGAGCAGAGGCCACCTGCTTCCCCCATTGAAACGGTGCGTTGCCAGCCCATGCCCACGCCGCTGCGTAATGCGGAGCCATATCCGGGCCGCCCCATTTTTCGAGCCCGCCGTACGCTTTGATGGCTTTCAAGTGTTGGTCGGCCGTCAGCGGAACGCCGTTCAACGTAGTCATTTCGTTGAATGTCCCGGTCTCTGTTCCTTCCATGCTCGCGCCGTTGTCGCCGAAGATGTAAATGATCAGCGTGTTATCAGTGAGTCCCATGTCGTTGATCGCTTTCACCACCCGGCCAACAGCGTTATCCGTGTTTTCCTGGTAGCCGGCATAAACTTCGATCTGATGCGCATACACTTTCTTCACGTCCGCCGGGACGCTGTCCCACGCTGGAAACGCAGGGTCACGCGGCGTGAGTTTCGCGGTCGCGGGAATTACCCCGAGCTGCTTCTGACGTGCGAATGTTTCTTCGCGCAGCTTGTCCCAGCCCTGATCAAATTTTCCTTTGTATTTGTCGCTCCATTCCTTTGCCACTTGATGTGGCGCGTGAGTCGCCCCGGTTGAAAAATAAAGGAAGAATGGTTTGTCCGGCGCCTGAGCTTTTTGATCGCGAATCCAGCTAATCGAGTGCTCGACCATCGCGTCATTGAAATAGAAATTCTTCTCCTTCGGCACGCCAACGATCGTGTTGTTCTCCGCAAGAACTGGATCGAACTGACTGGTTTCGCCTCCGAGAAATCCCCAGAAATAATCGAATCCGAGCGCGTTCGGCCAACGATCAAACGGCCCGGCGGGTCCCTGCTGCGCATCGGGTGTAAGATGCCATTTGGCGATTGCAGCGGTGTTGTAGCCGTTAAGCTGAAGAGTCTTGGCGATTGACGCGGCGCTCGTCGGCCAGTTCGTGCTGTAACCCGGCCAACCGCCAGCCAATTCACAAATCGACCCGAATCCCACAGCGTGATGATTCCGTCCGGACAACAACGCCGCGCGCGTCGGGGAACAAAGTGCTGTGACGTGAAATCGATTGTAGCGAAGTCCCTCGGCCGCGAGTTTATCTAACGTCGGCGTAGCGACAGGTCCGCCGAACGTGGACGGATTTCCGAATCCCGCATCATCGATCAACACGAGCAAAATGTTCGGCGCATCTCGTGGCGCCTCAACCGGCTGGGCAAACGACGCTACGGATCCTTCGAGCGTCCGTTTTGTAACGCCTTCAAATGGCTGCGGCGGACGCGGTAGAACAGTTCGATCCCATTCCGTATCTGAAGCCGCGACTGATATTGATTGAGCTGTGATCGCAAGCGCGATCGCACTGAAGAAGACGATCCATTTTGGCATCCTGATTCCCTCCCGGAACTTGCGAGGCTATAAGAGGCGTCTTGAAAGCGCACGCCAAAACCGTGCAACCAAAGTTCTGGAGGATGTCGCGGCTCTATTACGTTGGGCGCGCCGAAGGTACCGCTCTATTCGTGCATTTCGACTACAGCGCCGGAGTCGTCCAACACGCGGATAATTGCCCGCTGGGACCGGGAGTGGGAGCGATACTTCGCGTACGCTATCGCGTAACGGACCGCGTCGGGCCCCGCATACCAGATCGGGCCGTATCGAAACAGCTCACTGATTAGATCAATGCCTTCTCTGTCTTTGCGCGGACGAACCTCGTAAAGGTCGTGGCCGGCCGTCAACCCAAGGCTGCTCTGTTCGGGACACATGGCTTCCATACGTGTTATGTTTCCTGTTATCTTTCAAACGAATTTGCAGCGATAAAAGAGACATTTCTGTTACTTTTCTAGACGCGGTGCCCAGCCGGCCTTGTTGCTTTTCGATAACATCGCCTCGTTCCACGACCTTTTTCTTAGGCCGAAACATCACCAGTTTTTCCGGTGAAATGCAGATGTTCGAGAATCTCGCTGCGGAAGCGTAGAAACGACTCGCTAGTGCGATCACGTGGTCGGACGAGGTCGATATGAATCTCGCGATCGATTCGCCCGGGTGCCGGGGTCATGATGAGGATACGATCGCTCATGTAGATCGCTTCATCAATGTCATGAGTAACGAGCAGCATCGTGGTGCGACGATTCTCCCACAGGCGCAGCACTTCGTCCTGCATCCGCATGCGCGTGAAGGCGTCGAGCGCGCCGAGGGGTTCATCGAGCAGGAGAACTTTGGGATGATTGATAAGTGCTCGTGCAAGCGCAACACGCTGGGCCATGCCGCCGGATAGATGATGCGGATACGCATTAGCAAACGCTTCGAGCGCGACCAGCCGCATGAATTCGTTCACTTCATTTCGCTTTTCGCGCAACACACCGCGCGCAGCGAGGCCGGCCTCGATATTCCGGCGAACCGTCAGCCATGGGAACAGATTTGGATCTTGAAAAACGAGACCGCGCTCCGCGTTCGGTCCGACAATCTTTTCGTTGCCGACAAGCAGCTCACCCGAATCCGGAACATCCAAGCCGGCGATGAGTCGAAGCAACGTCGACTTTCCACAACCGCTCGGCCCAACTAGCGAAACCAGCTCGCCTGCGGCGATGGAAAAGGATATGCCGCCGAGGGCAAGTCGGCTCGTGCCGGGTGCGTCTGGCACCGGAAAACTTTTGTAGATTTCGTGAACGCGAACGCCTGACGCGGCCGCAATAGTCGTCGTCACCACTTGATTATTCCCTTCTGCCAGACCAGCACTCGATCGCGCAGTTTGAACAGCAAAGTCATCACTGTAGAGAAGAAGCCTGCCATGATGACAAGCGCGGCATAGACTTTGCCGTATTCGGCCCATCCCTGCGCCCAACTAAGATACCAACCGAGACCGGACTTAACTCCGACAGACTCGGCGACGACCAGAGTTAGAAACGAGGCACCTAGTCCCATGAATAAACCGATAAAAATATTTGGAACTGCGGCTGGTATTGCGACTCGAAAGATCAGATAGAGACGTCCTGCACCGAGTGTTCGAGCGACGTCCAGGTAGGATGCGCGCGTATTGGAAATCCCAGACGCAGTCAACATTGTAACGGGGAACCACACCGCGAGCCCGATCAATCCCACCGCAGACACGATCGACGAAGGAGCAACCACCATCGCCAGAGGAATCCATGCCGTTGCTGGAATCGGACCTACAACTTTCAGCACCGGCATTCCCCAATAGCGCACCGAACTCGACCAGCCGATGCACACGCCGCTAATAAGTCCGATGATCACGCCGAGTGTGTAGCCACTCATAAGCAAAACAAGCGAGTGCCACGTGCTATCGAGCAAAAGCGCCCGATCGCTGATTAAGCTGCGCAAGACCGCTGCAGGTCCGGGAAAGTACGGTAGCGGAAGCAAGTGCAAGCCCGCGGTGATCACGTCCCAGACACCGAGTGCCAGAATGGCAGCCGTAAAAATAGGCCACATGTGCCGCATCCAGTGGCGCAGCGCTGGCCAGAAATATTGCACAATTGCCAGCAGAATTGAGACACCGACAATTTCCCAAAAGAGCAGCATGTAAGAATGCGTCTCGAGCGGCGGGGCTTTTTGTGCAATCAGCAAGTGCGTTCCGAACGTGATTAGACTCGCGACCGGAACAGCTAGCTGCATCGGCCAGGGCAATGTCGGTTGATTGTCGGTAACGGCGGCGTCCGCGTTCATTCCTCGTCTGATCGATGTCATTCTGAGCGAACCGGAAAATCTCGGATCAATTGCGACGCCTGTCTGCGAATAATAGACAGAGATGTTGGAAAGCCCGGCCTCATGCTTCGCATTTCGTTACGGCGCTCCGCTCAACATGACAGCGCGATTGTCAGTTGTTTTCCGCCGTCGACTTATTTCTGCGCAGCGACCGTGTTTTTCTGAAGACACGGTGCGTCGGGGTCGGCGAGGTTCGGTGCATCTTGGTCCGGTTGATCAAACATTTTTCTTCGGCAGCACGAATCTCCGCTGTCCTTTTGGATCAACGCAGCGATTAGCCGGATATCTTCGTCGGCTGAAACCTGGGCCCCAGCAATTTTTTCGACCTCGAGGGTCTTAATCCATTCATCCGTAATGCCGGGAAGATGCATGAAAGCGCGTTTCGCCAGCGCTTCGGTGTCGGTTTCTGGCGAAAGCATCTTCGCAACTTTCATTTCGCGGCCTGCAGTATGTACGGACTCCTCGGCTAATTGAACACTTGGTATGTAGCGCAAGCGCGCGAGCGCGACGGTGTTCAGTTCGGGCGTGGAAGCGAGGTATTTTTTCTCTACCGCCATGATCGCGGCTGCCCTCGGATTGGTCTCGACCCACTTGGCGCCTTTTAACAGGGCACGCGTTGCTCTGGCGGCGGTGTCAGGATTAGCATCCACCCATTTGCCGTTCGCGATCACCTCGCAGCAATATTCGTCCTTGTAGGGCGCATCCATTATCTGGTCGGCAATGTTTCTCACCTTTCCCTCCGCGATTAGCAGGCTTCCGATTGGTTCCGCGTTGCAAACGGCGTCCACTTCGCCTTTGTCGATGGCCAGACCTAATTCACCCGCCGGATAAACTTTCCAAGTGATATCTTTCCCAGCGTCGATTCCGTGCGTTCCGAAGACACGATTTGCGAACACGAAGGGCGGCGTGCCCATTCCCGGCACACCAATTCGCTTTCCTTTCAGATCCTCAATCGTGTGAATATTCGTTTTCGCGCCCGCCTGGACGCGCAGACATCCGCGGTGGATTCCGGCGAGGAATCTTACATCCAAACCCTGTTCGATCGGCTTGAGGAAGTACATCACAAGATGATGAGTGATGTCGTAGCTGCCGAGCGCCAGTGCGTCCTTATAAGTCGCCCAATTGCACTTCACTAGTTCAGGCTCGAGTCCCTCCTCCTTGAAAAAGCCCTTCTCGTAAGCGACGTAAATTGGCGCCTCGCAGGTCAGACCGATAAAACCGACGCGGACCTTGTTTGAATTCCGAGCTGTGGAACTGGGGTTCTTATTGCAGCCTGCCACTAGCAGAACGCTCAGCGAAACGGCCGTGATCAGCTCCGATTTCATTTGTGCCTCTCAAAGGTTTTGCAAATAGCCAGATAAGTTTTGGCTATGGAAGCAGAATTCTAGCCCGCAATCAACCCCGAACGCTTGCGGGATCAAGCTCCCGGTTGCATTTAGCCCGCCCAGCCGAAGAATATTCCTTTTCCCATGCCGGAACCTTTGGACATTCGCCACCTCCGCTATTTTCTCGCGGTCGCCGAAGCCGGAAGCTTTAGCCGCGCGGCTGATCGTCTGGGAATTTCGCAACCGAGTGTTTCGCAGCAAATGCGGGATTTGGAAGCGGGTCTTCGCGTGCCTCTGTTTCAGCGTCGAGGGAAGCGGATTCTGCTTACCCCACGCGGTCTGATTTTTCAGGAGCACGCCCGGGCGCTCCTTCATCAGTTGGAGAATTTTCTCCAGGAACTGAACAGTGAACCCGGAGAATTACGCGGCGCATTGCATCTGGGTGTTATCCCGGTGCTGAATGTGCCGCTCGTGCCGCAACTCCTCGGCTTCTTTACCGGCGATCATCCAGCGATCAGCATCACGGTTGAAGAGATTTCTTCCACTGAGATCGAAACGGCACTGGAAGAAGGCCGGATGGACGTTGGCCTGGGTTTTCTGACCCGCCACTCTCCAAACTTGCGTTACGAGCGTCTTTGCACAGATGAATTCGCTTTGATAGTGGCTCAGAACCACCTTTGGGCGAACCGGCGGGCGGTTCATTTTTCACAATTGCACCAGCAACGCCTCCTTCAATTGCCGGACACCTTTGTGATGCGCAGAATGACGGACGAAATTTGTCGAAAGCATCAGGTCCGCCCACATGTGATTGCCGAGATCAACGCTATTGAAACCCTTCTTCGCTCGCTTGGTCCATTGCGAGCCGCCGCCTTGATGCCAAAGATCGCATTGCGCGGCCGGGAGAATCTGAAATTACGGGCGATTCGTTTGCGCGGCAAAAATCTGGGAGTCGATATTGGTCTGTTGCGACTGAGCGACTCTGCAGCAAACAGCGCGGTCGCCGCATTCACAAGCCTCGCCAAGGCGACTGTTCCGAAAATGATCGAATGCTAAGCGTTCTTACCGGGAATCGGGCTGGCGCAAATACAAGGCCATGCCGCCCATGTCGAGAATGGCAAAATGCGACGAGAGATATTCCTGCCCCAGAACGCCCGCGTTTGATTCGGCCGCAGATTTCGAGAGCAGTATGTCGCCAGACAAGTGAGCTACTACCACCTCGGCGTTCGCGATTTTGAAGGTGCCGATTGCCAAGTCTTTCACGCCGGTGCGATTTACTCCTTCAACCAAGCCGCCGGCCCCGCCTGCACCGACGCCAGCTAGAGCGGTTACACCAGTGCCAGATCGCACTGCTACTTGCGTGTCGATGAGGGTATTCGCTGAGCCTGTATCTACGATAAATCGAGTCGAATGTCCGTTGAGCGCGCCTTGAACATCAAAGTGATCATTTGAATTTAGTCGCATCGGGATTCGCGTAAACCCGCGACCGGCTAGAAAACCTGCGAGGCTCTGAGTAACTGCGGGACTGCGTCCGTTCGGATTTACGTAAAGCATCTGCCGAGTGCAATCCACAATCATCCCGAACTTCACCATCTCGTTGGCGCCGAGAAGACCGTTAATATGCGCCAGGGCCTTCGAATCGGCGATATGCGATCCCGTAGCGGGACCGCTGCGGTCCCGGTTGAAATCGGAGAAATCTGCGATCGCCACGGGCACATTTGTCACCGTGCAATTACCCATGGCGATGGCTTTTACTTTGCTAGTGCCAAAGCGTTCCCAGCTCCGCCCAAACAAACCGCCGACACTTGAGCCGGTTTTTTCTACCGTTAGACCGAATGTATTTACGCTGTTGAGATCGATGACCGTGATAGGCGAACCCGTGTCGATCATGAGCGCAGCCCGTCGGTTGTTGATGAGGACCGGAACAAACAGATGATTTCCGAAGCGCCGCTCCAGCTTCGCGCCGGCGAGACCTTGCTTTGAAAGAAAGCCCGCGAGCGTGCCGCTGCTTTGCTGTGATTGCGCAGGCAACGGCGTCAGCGCCGCTAGCAAAACAATTGGGAGGAAGAGTTTTTTCATGAGATGAATTGCGGAATGAGAAGCTCGGCATTGTCGAATTTCCGGAATCGCCGTCAAGCCTGTCTGCAGAGTCATTTTGACCTCACATTTGTGAGCTTGATCATTTCTGGCATCGCGCTGGCAGTCAACACGAGTGCTTTCGGACAACAAAAGCCGGAGGCGATTCCACGCGACACGGGCAGCGATTTGCTTTGGCAGAAACTCGAGACCCGCGTTGAAGAAATCGCCGCACGACTCGATGGCGTGATGGGCGTGGCTGTTCTCGACCTTACCGATGGACGGGTTCTTTTGGGCAATGCTGATCGCGTCTTTGCCGCTGCCAGCTCAATCAAGCTGGCGATCTTGCTCGAATTATATCGTCAGGATCAGGAAGCCCGCGCCAGAGCTAAAGGGAAAGCTAGGTTAGACGACATTTACAGCTTCGATCCCAAAGATTTGGTCGAAGACAGCCGGATCATGGCTGGCCTGACTCCGGGTGTGACGCGCGTGACAAACGGCGACCTGGCTCAATTCATGATTGCGGTCAGTGATAACGCCGCGGCCAACGTTCTCATCGACCGCGTCGGCAAAGCCAACGTCAATGCAACGTTGCGTGGGCTCGGGCTATCCAAAACGATGCTGCGCCGAAAAATGATGAACATCGCAGCCGCACGGCGCGGCGATGAAAACGTCGCCACTCCACAGGAAATGGTCCGGCTATTGGAAGCTATCTGGCTCTGTTGAAAAGCTCACGCATGGAGAAGGGATCGAAATTGGGGTGGCCACAGTTTGTAAATGTTGTAGGCCAAGCCCAGCAGGAGAGCTTGTTTGCGTTGAGTCGTTAGGGAACGACCCGGAGCTTTGGCCGAG
>WNFV01005106.1_pt1 | contig 21624 bp, 20 predicted proteins | sample 5400101 | NCBI WGS metagenome assembly WNFV01 (sample SAMN13153361, study PRJNA577476) | soil metagenome | isolation source: 115 cm soil or saprolite under grassland replicate 1 | place: USA:California | collected 2016-06-15 | reverse complement strand
GGTCGGGATCGTCGCCGCCCAGGGTGCCGCCCAGGCCGCCAAACAGGCCGCCGGCGCGGCCGGCGATGCGATGCAGGGCGAGCGGTAGACCATGGCCGAGCCAACCCAAGTACGCACCTACGGCGGGTGGCGCCGCAGCCGCGGCATGGGGCTGATGGGACTCGGCCCAGCCCAGACCCTGCTCGTGCTGGCAGCGATCACCACGATGATCATCGCGACGACGGTCGACCTGACCGCGCTCGCGGTCGTCGCCGGGCCCTGCCTGGTCACGCTCGCGCTGGTGCTGCTGCGCTGGGACGGCGTGCCGCTGCTGCACAGCCTGCAACAGCGCGGCCGGTGGCTGGTCGGCACCACCCGCGGCCACACCTCATACAGGTCCGGGGTCATGGTCGCCGGCGAGCACGCCTGGCAGTTGCCAGGCGTGCTCGCCGCCACCACGCTGCTGGACGTCGACGACCCGTCCGGTCCCTTCGGCGTGGTCTACCACCGGCGGCTGGGCACCATAACCGCGACCCTGCGCTGCGCGGCCACCAGCACCTGGCTGGCCGACCCGGATCAGACCACCACCTGGGTGTCCAACTGGGGAGGCTGGCTGGCCAGCCTCGGCTACCTGCCCATCGTCAAGTGGGTCGCAGTGACGGTGGAGTCCGCTCCCGACCCCGGATCACGGCTGGCCGACTACGTCTCCCGCCGCATCGTGCCGCACTCCCCTGCCTCGGCGCGCCGCGTGCTGCGGCAACTCGTCGACATCTCCCCGGCTGCCGCCGCCGACGTGGAAACCCGGGTATCCATCACGTTCAACCCGGCGGCGTCACCGGCCCGGCCGCGCGACCTGACCGAAGCCCTCGACGAGATCAGCCGTACACTGCCCGGCCTGCAGGACTCCCTCGGCGGGTGCGGGCTCACCGTGCTCGGCCGGGCCACCGCCGCCCAGCTCACCGCGATCGTACGAACGGCTTTCGATCCGACGGCCCGCGGTGACGTGACCCGGCTGCTGACCGGTCGCGCCGGGATGGACCTGTCCCGGTGGCTGGACTGGGACAGCGCCGGGCCCGTGATGGCCGAGGAACACGTCGACTCCTACCGTCACGACTCCGGCACCTCGGTCAGCTGGGCGTGGCACGAGGCACCTCGCCAGCACGTGCACGCCGACGTGTTGTCCCGCCTGCTGGCTCCCGGCCCGTACCCGAAGCGGGTCAGCCTCATCTACCGGCCGCTGCCGGCCGGTGAGGCGGCCCGGGTGGTCGAGCGCGAGGTCAACGCCGCGGCGTTTCGGGCCGCGTACCACCGGGCGCAGAAGCGCGACGAGTCCGCCCGCGACCACGCCGACCGCGAACGCGCGCTACTCGCCGCCCGGGAGGAGGCCACCGGCGCCGGTGTCGGCCTGATGAGCCTGTTCGTCACCGTCACCGTGACCGACCTCGACGACCTGGGCCGGGCGGTCGCCGACATCGAGTCCCGCGCCGACGTGGCGAAGATCCGGCTGCGCCGGCTGCGCGCGTCGCAAGGCGCAGGCTTCGCCACCACCCTGCCCTGCGGGATCTGCCCACCCCAACTGGCCCGGCACTGGCCCCGGTAACGCCAGCACCCCGGCATCGACGTAGCGACCTCGGAAGGAGGGATCTCGGATGACCGCCCCGTACGTCGAGGTGAAGATCCCCGCCGCCACCTGTGACGACGACGCGCAACCGGCCGACGTGGAGGTGACCGCCAGCATCGGGGAGTTCGACGGCATCCTGCTTGCGATTGCGGTACCGGGCACCGCCTACGAGGCGGTCGAGCTCACCACCGAGGCCGCTCAACAGTTACGGTCCACCCTTGCCGACGCGATCGCACACCTGACCCAGGTCCCCGCTGACGCCTCGACCCGGGATCACGAGGCCCGAATGGTCGCTGCACCCCAGCCAAGCCAGGATCGGGCCCTGACGTGGTGTACGGCGGACCCGGCCACGATCCGCGCCTGGCTGACCAGCCCAGACGTTGACGGTGACGAGCCGGGCGCCACGGTCGCCGACCAGCTCGGCATCGACGAACACTTCGGCGTCGACGACCCCGACGCGAACCTGCACCTGGCCCGACTGTTCGAGGCCAGCCAGGCGGCAGGAGTGTTCGGCGTGTCCGGGCGGACCGTCGAGCTGTGGCACGTGGCCGACGACGAAGGTGCCCTCGACGGGCACCTGATCGTCGCCCGCAGCGGCGACGACTCCGGTCTGGCCTCCAGCCACATTCCGGTGGATCTCCTCATCGACGCTGACCGCACCGGCGTCGAGGCCGCCCTCAGCACGCTGGAAAACGCCGCCGTCACCGTCAACGAACTGCTCGCCGCCGACCCAGCGGCGCCGCAAGCGCCTACCGCCGCCCGGGCCGACCGGCCCACCCAATCGCCGGCAGCCCGCGCCTTCCCCGCCCTCGACGTCGCCACCGGCGCCGCCGCGATCGGTGCGGCAGCAGCCAGCCCGCCGGTCACCGCCACGGCCGCGCATCGGCGGTCGCGATGACTGACGCCCGCGCGCTCCGAGCCGCAGACGTCGAGCTGCTCGGTGCGGCGGCGGCCGGTCAACTCGCCGACCGTTACCGGCCTCGCCGAGGTTGGCGCACCCTGCGGACCGACGGGCCCGTCCGACCCGGCGCCGGACCGGCGGGCCGGACGGGCGGCGGACGGCCGGTCAAGGCCGGCCGGCGAGTCCGGCGCCTGGTAACGGCCGGGCTGCTTGCGGTAACCGCTGCTGAGGGCTATCAGCTGCGGCCGTACCGCCTCACCGACGCTGGATACGCGGTCCTGCAGGCCCATAGCAGCCGCGACCTGTGCCGGTGGTGGATGAGCGGCGCCGAAAGCCACGACGAGGTGTCGTTCTACCCGACCCGTACGGCGCGGCAAGCGCTCGCCCACCACCGCGCGGCCCGTTCCGCAAGCGCGGTCGCGGCGGTCCGGACCATCGACGGCCCGCTCACCACGAACGAGATGCTTCGGCGGGCAGCAGAGCTCGATGCCGGCTGGGCGCACGCGTGGGCGCTGGCCGCTCTCCGCGGGCACGGCGAAGTACCTACCGGACCGCTCGACCCTGGTGCGGCCGGTCGGCTGCTGCCGCCCGAGGTCGTCAACAACATCGCCGCCAACGTCAACGCCCGCAGCCACCAACGCCGGGAGTACCTCGCCGGCGGCGTCGCCCCGCCCGACGTCCTGCCGTCCAGCCGGCACAGCTGGCATGCCTGGCTCGGTGGCGCTGCCGCGGTCGACGTCAACCGCACGGCTCCAGCCGACGACGAGGTCGTACCCGGCTTGACCCGGGTGTACGAGGCGCCCCCGCCCGCACCTGGCGTGCGGGCGCCGGCGGCTGCGCGGGCGTTCCCACCCCTTCGTCCCGGCGAGGACGGCCGGGCCGTGCTCCACGCCGCCGGACCGATCACTTCCCCGACGGCGCGACCCAACCAGACCCGAAGCGGTCCCCGCCGCTGAACCCAACACGGAGCGGAGCGATGCGATCGACCACTGTGGACCGGCATGGGCTGGCACCCGCCTGGGGATGGCGCGCGCCCGGAGCCGGCCGGGCCGTCCACGTCGGTCCCGGCATGGAGTACCAGGGCACCACCAGCCAGCTCTGCGGGCTGTATCCGTTCGTCGCCGGGTCCGGGGCACCCACGCTCGGCGTGCCGATCGGCCGGCACATGCTGTGGGGCGAGGTCGTCTGCCTCGACCCGCTGGAATGGCTACGCGAAGGGCTGATCACCAACCCCGGCGTGTTCGTGCTAGGGCAGCCCGGCGTCGGCAAGTCCACCATCGTCAAACGCCTCATCACCGGCATGGCCGCCTGGGGCACCCACGCCCTGATCCTCGGCGACACCAAACCGGACTACACGCCGTTGGTGCATTACCTCGGCGGACAGGTCATCCGTATCGGCCGCGGCATGGACCGGCTCAACCCCCTGGATTCGGGACCACTCGGCGCCGCGCTGGCCCGCATGTCCGGACCCGACGCCCGGCAGCTTCGCCTGGAGATCCGCGGGCGACGCATGTCTCTGCTCCTCGCCCTGTGCGCGCTGGTACGCGGAAGGGCGATCACCAACCCCGAGGAGATCGTCCTCGGCCGCGCCATCGACCTGCTGACTGAGCGGCACCTCGGCGACCCGACCGTGCCCGACGTCCTCACGCTCATTGAAACCGGCAGCGACGAGTTGCGCGCCGCCGCCCGGGCCCGCACCGACGGCGAGTACCGCCGCCGGGTCGACGAGCTCATCCCCACCCTCGCCCTGCTCTGCGAAGGATCGCTGCGCGGGGTCTTCGACGAGGCCACCAGCACCCCACTGGACCTTGACGCACCCGCCGTGTCCGTGGACATCTCACACGTCGCGGCGGCCGGTGACCAGCTCGTCGCAGCCGCGATGCTGTGCGTCTGGGCGTACGGCTTCGCCATGGTCGACGCCGCGGCCGTCCTCGCCGAACAGCAACTGGCCCCACGCCGGCAATACCTCGGCGTCATGGACGAGCTATGGCGCGCCCTGCGCGGCGCCTCCGGCCTGGTCGAGCACGCTGATGCGCTCACCCGGCTCAACCGCCAGCGCGGCATGGCATCGATCATGGTCACCCACTCGCTGGCCGACCTCGATGCGCTACCCACAGCGGAGGACCGGGCCAAGGCCCAGGGCTTCGCCGAACGCTCCGCCATCAAGGTTCTCGCCGGGCTGCCGCCGCGCGAGCTGGACCGGGTTAGCCAGGTCGTCAAGCTCACCGGCCCCGAACGGGACCTCGTCTCGTCGTGGGCGGCGCCGGAGGCATGGTTCCCCGGCTCGGTCCATCCGGGCAGGGGCAAGTATCTGATCAAGACGGGGGGACGGCCGGGCCTGCCCGTTGCCCTGTCGCTGGTCGGCGAGGAATGGACGCTGTACGACACCGACGCCGCGATCCGGCAGGCCACACCATGACCCGCCACCGGGCGCCTGCGACCCGGCTGGTCGTGGCCGCGCACTCTTGGCAGGCGAGCGTTATCGCACCTCATGAGTGTCCCGCATCTCGCCGTGATGGCAGCCTGGAAGCCCACTACAGGCGGCTGACCCGGGAACGGTCACAGACGCGACGCGTCTTGCAAAGACCCGGTCTGGCTGACCGGCGTCAACCTCCCGCACGCCACCGCCGTCGCGATCGCCAAGAGCACCCTCTCCAGCCTCGGGCATCGACGACCAAGACTGCGTCTGCCACAACGAAGCGTGCTTCACGTGACAACTTTCAAAGTTCGACTTGCGGACAGTACGCCGGTGGGCGCCTGCAAATGCTAGGCGCCCACCACGATTCACCAAACACGTGCAAACTCGACGTTCTACGGATTGATGCCTTTTGTAAGAATCAGAAGCATCAGTACGATCGGTGTTGCGCAAACCAGAATTGCACAAAGATTCGCAGTTTCACGGTCGTTCTTGATTACCTTGTAGACCACTTTCCGCATGTTCTTCATGGGCCACTTCCTCCTTTCCGTGGATTTTGTACTTCTCGGCAACGTACCCACAAACGCAAAAACGCCTTCAGCGACAACCTTGATCAACAAAGTTGCGCTGAACGCGCGCTTTTTGGAATGCGTATTGAGTTTTGGTGTTTCTGCCGTCTTCAGTTTGGCGATGCCGGCGAACCTCGCGCGGCTGGGCCGTCGACCGAGCGACAACCCGGCTTGCACACGTCAACGCCCGTGGCGGGGAGGAGATTCCCGTCCCCGGCAAAGCATCGGCGGCTTTCGCCTCAGCATGATCAAGGAGGAGCGGCAGCCTCGGCGTCGCCAATCCCGCGCGGCCGGATAAACACAGACATCGATTCCTGTCGCGTTGGAGTACCTACTCAACGCCCGACGCCGGGCGCTCGGCAAGGACTCGGTCTGCCTGACCCGCTTCAACGCACCGCTGGCCGAAGCCGTCGCTGCCGCGCAGGACCCGTTGCCTGGGCTGGACGTCACCGACGACATCAGTTGCGACAACGGCGCCTGCTTCACCTGAACGGACCTGCTGTTTCCACCTGTTACCAGCCGCTGACTTACCAGTGAGGGGAGTAGTGATGAGTCGCCGACCCATCGAGCCACACGGCTACACCGGCGGTCCGCTCACCCCGTACATCGTTTTGGGCGTCGCTTGGGCCGCGCTCGCCGCGGTCTGGCTGGCCTGGGCCGCCGGCCGGATCACCGCGTGGATCACTGGGCGTCGGCATACCGGTCCCGGGTTCGGTTCCGACTTCATCGCCGCCCTGATCCGGGGCGACTGGCACACGTTGTGGCCGGGCGTGAGCCCAGCGGTGGTGGCCGTGGTCTACGCGGTACTGCTCGCGGCCGCCGCAACCCTCACCTTCGGCGGGTGGCTGTGGTGGCAGGTGCACCGCCCACAGGGTGACGACCCACTGCCGTCCCTCGCTGAGCCCCGGGACGTGGCGCCGCTGACCCTGCCGACGGTGGCCGACACGGCCCGCCGGCTTCGGCCCAGCCTGGCCCGCGTCCCGGTCCGCCAGATCCAACCCGCACAGGCCGGCGTCACCCTCGGCACCCACCATCACCGGCGCGGCCGGCGTGGGGAACGGCTGTACGCGTCGCTGGAGGACGTGCTGCTGGCCGTGATGGCGCCACGGGCCGGCAAGACGACCGCGCTGACCGCGCCGGGCACCATCGACGCCCCAGGCGCGGTCATCGCCACCAGCAACAAGCCGGACCTGTGGGCCACCACCTGCACCGTGCGCGCCGACAAGGGCCGGGTCTGGGTGTTCGACCCGCAGGCCATCACCCACGAACCGCAGACCTGGTGGTGGAACCCGCTGACCGCCACCCGCAGCTGGGAGGAGGCGTACCGGCTCGCCGACCACTTCGTGCAGCAGATCCGCGCCAGCCACCACGTCAGCGGCGAGGACTTCTGGATCGCCGCCGCCCAGGATCTGTTGACCTGCTTCATCCTCGCCGCCGCCTGCAGCGGCGGCATGCTCGCCGAGGTGCAAAGCTGGCTGGCCGACGTGACCGCCCGCGAACCGGGCCGGATCCTGGCCGCCAACGGCTTCCACGCCGCGGCCCGGTCGGTGGCCGGCCGGCAGGCCGGCGCACCGGAGACCCGAGACGGCGTGTACGAGACGGCCCGGACCGCCGCGTCGTGCCTGTCCGACCCGCAGATCATGGCCTGGGTCACGCCACCGACCCGGCCACTGCCCGTCATCGACGTCGCCCAGTTCCCCACCAGCAGCGACACCCTGTACCTGCTGTCCAAGGACGGAGCCGGGTCGGCCGCCCCGCTCATCGCCGGCCTCACCGACCAGCTGCTGCGCGCGGCGGTACGGGCGGCGGAGATGCGCGGCGGCCGGCTGGACCCGCCGATGTTCGCGGTCCTGGACGAGGCCGCGAATATCTGCAAGATCAGTGACCTGCCAGACCTGTACTCCCACTACGGCAGCCGCGGCATCGTCCCGATGACGATCCTGCAGTCCTACCCGCAGGGCACCAGGGTCTGGGGCGAGCAAGGCATGGCCGCGTTGTGGTCGGCGGCCACCATCAAACTGATCGGCGCCGGCATCGACGACGCCAAGCTCGCCGAGGACCTGTCTCGGCTGGTCGGCGAGCACGACGTGCCCATCGGCTCGGCCACCCGCGACGGAACCGGCCACACCAGTTGGCAGACAAGCGTGCGCCGCCAGCGCATCCTCGAACCCGCCCAGATCCGCGCGATGGGCAAGGGCACCGCGCTGCTGCTTGCCACCGGCGTCAAGGTCGCAATGATCGACCTGCTGCCCTGGTACGACGGCCCGCACGCCGCCGCCCTCAACACCGCCGTCGATCAGGCGACCCAGCGCATCACCACCAACGCACGCACCACCTACACGAGCGGCTGAGCTGCTATGGCCGCGCCGATGCTTCCGCTGCCCGAGCCGGTGCACGCCGACCCGGCCCGGCTGGTCGCGGCACGCGAGCACGCCGCCGAGTTCTACCGCCACCAGTTGCTGCGAGCTGCCGGACCCCGCCAGTACCTCGCCGGGCGCGGCATGGCGGTGCTGGCCCGCCCGCATCTGCCCTGGCGGTCCGGCGTCGACCTCCCCTGGCGCATCGGCTATGCCCCGCCTGGCTGGACCACCCTCGTTGACCACCTCACCGGCGCCGGTTTCACGCCGGAAGAACTGGAGGCCGCAGGGCTCGCCACCCGCACCCGCTCCAACCGCTTGGTCGACACCTTCCGCGACCGGATCGTGCTGCCCATCCGCGACCACGCCGGGCGCACCGTGGCGTTCATCGGCCGCGCCGCCCCCGGCGCCGGCCCCGACGCACCTAAATACCTCAACAGCCCCGACAGCGCGATCTACCACAAAGGACAGACGCTGTATGGGTTGGCCGAACAACACGACCGCCTCCAGGCGGGCTGGGCGCCGGTCCTGGTCGAAGGTCCCCTCGACGCGCTGGCGATCTGGCTGGCCTACCACGACAGCATGGGCACCGGACGGGCCGCGCTCGCGCCCTGCGGCACCAGCCTCACCCAGGCCCAAGCCGCCACGGTCTGCACTCTGCCCGGCGCGGCCCGGCACGGCGTCACCGTCGCCTTCGACGACGACACCGCCGGCCACGCCGCCGCCGACCGGGCCTTCCACCTGCTATGCGTCCACCACGACGTCGTCCTGCGCAGCGCCGACCTGCCCGCCGGTGCGGACCCGGGTGACCTCATCGCCCACCCAGACAACGCGGCTGAACTGCGTGCGAGGCTCACCTACCGCGCCCGGCCGCTGGCCGAGGTCGTCATCGACCACCGCATCACCGCGATGGTCGCCCGCCACCCACGGCTGCTGGTAGAAATCCCCGGCCAGGTCGGCGCCGTCCGCGCCGTCGCTCCCATCCTCACCCGCGTTCCCGCACCGGAAGTGGTCCGACTCGTGCGGTACGTCGCCGAGGTCACCGGGACCGGTATCGACACGGTCACCTGGGCGGTACTCGACCTGTTCGACACCGAACACGATGCGCGGCAGTCTGATCCGCGAATCCGCTCGCCGGCCGGGGCCACACCATCGCATCTGGCACCGACGGCGCAGTCCGCGAGCTCGTCTGATCCGCTGGCCGTCCCCACCGGCCGGGTCCAGCGCGCGTTCCCGTTACCGCCGCGCCCCGCCACCACACCGCGGGCCACGACCGGACATCGCCCAGTCCGAGGCGTAACCAGCCGTCACGCCGGCCGGAGCCGGTAACAGCGGTCGCTGCACCGCGCGCCGGACCCCTTCTGGTCGCGATCTGCGGCGCAGAGCGCTGCGTCGAGCCGAGGCGCTCATGGTCCGCTCCGACCTGACATTGCAGGTTGGTCGCAGAGGTGCCCCGGTCCGCTCGCCGCGTCACAGGTCGGCGTCCGCGCTCGTGAGTCGCTTGCGGGCGGGAACTGCTGTCGCTCCTGTCGGCGGCGCCCGCGCAACGGCCTTGCACCTCGATACCCTCGGCAGGGAACCAAGCGAGAACTTCTCCAAGATTTATTGCCGGTCTGGGTCGATGTGGCAGCCAAGGAGCGGGAGCCCGTCCACGAGCAACTGAAGGAACCCGCCTGATGCCGTACGACTGCGATCGCAACGAACCCAAGCAGCCCCCGACCGACGCCCGGTTGAAGCCAAAGCACGCAGACATGGGCGTTGACGAGGTGAGCCGGAACCCAGATGGATCGGTCACCGCGATCCAGTACAAGCGCACCAGCCACGATCCGGGGACCTCGGTACGCATGCAGCCGCGTGACGCGCTCGTGGACTGCCCCGAATGCGCCGGCCTGCACGGCCCCGCGCACGGCCGCTTGAGCGCCAGCAACCTCACCGCCGCCGCGTCGGGCGCATACTTCGGAGATCTCAACCCGGCGAACATCATCGTTGGAGACATCCATCCTGCAGAGATCGTGCTGATCGACTGCGGCGTGTACGACGGCTCTTCGACGGTCGATCTCCGCGAGGTGCTGCACGGGTTGACGCCGGATCCGGAGAACCAGGTCTTCGTGGTCACCCACCCGGATACCGACCACCTGCCGTCGGCCGGTCTGACCGGCTCGGCGGTCCTCGACTCCGTCGACACTGGCAAGGTCGTCCGGCTCCTCAAGCACTGGAGCCGGGTGTCGCGGTCCGACCCACCGCCGTCCCTGTTGTTCGAGACGCTCGCGATCAACCTGACCCGACGGCTCGTTGCAGGCAGCGCCCGGTGCGCGGTGCGGGCGGCCTACCTGGCCCGGGACGCCATCGTCCACGGAGGGACGGAGGCCAGCCGGCCGGCTGTGGCCCGGTTCGCCGAGACATGGGGTAGGTGCAATCTGGCCGGACCCGCCGATGCACTGGTCAACAACCGGACGGGCACAACCTGGCGGAACGGTATGTGCCGGCGAGCGTGCGCTGCAACCGAACCGGTACGCCCTGCCCAACCCGAGCGGGAGGGCTGTCGATGTTCGCAAGTTTCGACGGCGCCCTCGGCCATGGACCTGCCAGTCGACAAGCTCGACCAAGCCGCTCACGCACGGTGACAAGCCGTGCGTTCGTGTCCGCGACTAGAGGTTATCGAGCGTCATCGATCGAAGTTGCTCGCCGATGGGCCGACGGTGTACGCCTGGCAGTACGCCGTCTCGCAGGTTCTCGACAAGCTCTGGCTCATGCCCGATCACGTGTGCCAGTGCCGATGCGAGTCCTGTTGCCGCTGCCTCCACCTCCAGCGCCCGCTGAATGTCAGCGGTGTCCTCGTCTCGGACCGCCTTCCCGCTGATGCGGCGTAGCGCGTCCGCACCCTTGTGGAGGAGGCGGGCTGCTTCTCCCACACAGGGGTTGGTAGCGATCTCGGTTTCGAAGTCATCCCATCCGTTCACGGGCTCGGGTGGCAGCGTGGCATCCGGGCGTTTCCGAACGCTGGTGAGGCCGCGCACGTTCGCGTGCGCATGGATCTCGTCGGCGATCGTGGGAACCAGTTGCTGGAGTGCGGTCGCGGTATTCCGGGCGGTAGACGTTCCTCCTAGTGCGTCGCGCAGCCCCTCTGCGACGGCCGCTCGTTGGTCGTCGCCGGTGTTGGCGAAGCGCACGAGGTATTTGGCGATGGAGGGGAGGTCCGGCGGGTTGGGTTCCGACAGGACGTTCATGCCGTGGGCGACGAGGCGGTCGCGCCATTTGGGGTAGGAGCGGGCCATGCCGTCGTCAATGACGTCCAGTGCGAGCCGCGGACCGACCGGCACGACGTGGCCGAGACGGTCGTCGGCGTTCTGGTCGATCGTCTCGACCAGGTTGACCACGGCCTCATGCTGATGCGGCTGGGGCGTCGAGAAGAGCTGGCCGGCGGCGAACAGCCACGTGTTGCGCCAGAACGGGCTGGCCGCGGCTGCTCGAAGCCGGTGGAGCACGCCGTCGAGCGGGCCTGTGGTCAGGTGCATGGCGGCCATGAGTTCTTGCAGGGATCGAACATCGAAGCCGTAGCCGTCCGTGCCGCGAGGGGCGATCAGGACCAGCCGTTTGGTGGCTGCGTCGAAGATCTTCTCCAGCAGGGCGGTGTCCTTGCCTGAGGGCTTGAACCCCGCCTCGTCCAGGACCTGCCAGGCAATCTGGCGCAGTTCGTCGGGCGTGAGGGTGGCGTAGGACCGGTCGCCGGCCTCGCTTCGTACCTGCAGCTCGAAGCCGACCCGTTCGTGCAGTTGCTGAATCTGCTGGCCGTACTCCTGCAGCATCTTGTGCAGGCCAGCGGGCTTGTCCCGTTCTCGCCGGAACACCGTGTCGTAGTAGCCCCGGAAGAGGCTGTAGCGGTCCGGCGCCAGGTGTCCGGCGCCGTCGATGATGATGGTCAGGATCAGAACCTGCAGTGGGGTCCGCAGCAGGTGCTGCAGGGCTTCGTCTTCCGCCGCCTTGCGCAGACGCGCGCGCACTCTCTCGATGCGGTCGAAGTCCGTGCGCAGCCGGACCTTCGTCGCGAGGTCGCCGTAGCGGACAGCCTCGCCGAGTTCGAGGTAGTCCAGGTCGATTCGCTCGAAGTGCGCCGGCGCGATGTTTTCGGTGTAGCCCACCGGCCGGGTGGTAAGCACGACCAGCACATCGCATTTGTCGGCCTCGGCATCGTTGACGAACTCGGTCACGCGTTCGATCAGCCGCTTGCGCACCGCGGGTTCTGTGACCTCGTCGAGCCCGTCCAGCACGAGCAGCCAGGGCCACTGCTGCATCCAGGTCTTCAGCGCCCACGGCTTCACCTCGCCCGCGTTGGACCGGCGCGAGACCTTGTGCGCGATCCATCGCAGTAGCGTCGAGTCGTCGCTCAGACCTCCTTCCTGTACGTACAGCGCCAGGTCGATGCGCATCGGCCAGCGGCGGTTCTTCGGCAGTGCCCGGCCGAAGCGCTTCAGAGCGGTCTCGGTGCCTGTGATGACTTCGCGATGACCGTCACCGAGGTCTTCGGCGCCGTTGAGCATGGCCGCGCGGAACACTTGGACGAGGAACTTTGAGATCGTCGTCTTGCCATTGCCCGGTGCGCCGGTGACGATCAAATGCCGGGGGGCCTCCTGGGTAGTGACGCCGGGTTTGAGGACGTGCTCGGCACGCTCGAGCACGTACTTGACCACGCTCGTGCGCTGCGTACCGGAGGCGAAGGTGACCGGCAAGTCGATGGCCACGTCGTGGACGGGGATCCCACGACCGTCACCGCTGCCCGCCTCGTCGAAGTAGATGAAGCCCTCGCCCATAAGCGCGGTCTTCGCGTGCGCTCGCAGTCCAGCTTCAAGATCTTTGAGCGGGATGCTGTCGGTGAACTGTGCCAGGGCAGCGAAGACATCCCCGGCGGTGAGGAATCCGGGGAAGGCATCGCGGATGCCGGGGTGCACCTTGAGCAGGGCCTGGATCTGGTTGCCGTCCCAGACGCGCACCTTCTTGATCCGCGACAACCTCGCCAGTCGCGCCTTGCGCTCGGCCGTGGCCGCCTCACCGGTATCCCGCTTGTCGTCGTTGAGACGTTCGAGGTAGCTCGCGATGTTCGCGTCGAGGACATCGTGGCCACCGACTACCGGAAACGGCGTGAGCTTCACGTTCGTGATGATGATCAGATAATCGGGAATAGGATTGCGATCTCCCTCGGGGTCGGCCCACGCGTTCAGTTCTTCGCGGACCTGGCTCCACAGCCAGGCCAGGTTCTCCTGGTGGTTGCTGGACGGAGCCGCCATGTGCTTCACCTGCAGGACGGTGTAGCCGTCCCACACCTCGCCAGGCTGATCCTCGATCGGCTTCCAGATGAGCGAACCTCGGTGGTACAGGTCACGCCCGCCGTCACGGCCTGCGCCCATCACCTGGACACCTGGGCCGAAGGAGGCGACCGCCAGGCTGGCCGCGAGGTCTTGGAAGCCTGTTGGACCTAGCTGTTCCAGGTTGTCGCTCAACCTCACACCTTCTCGACCGCCGTGCATCGCGCGCCGGGCCGCCGAGGGCCCGGAGGACAGCTTACGCAAGCGGTCCGGCGGTTTCGCGTAGCGAGCCGACGGTGCGTTGCGCGGTCTACCGGCCGAAACCGACCGCATGACCGCCGGCCGTGGCACCCGCTCCCCGGTTGGCAGATCAGTGGTGCGAGCACCGTGGCTGCTGGACGGTGACCGCAGCGTGGCCGGGCGGGGACCTTCTCACTGCTCGCGTGCCACGCCACATGTCCGTAGGGGCGTACTGAAGCCAGGCACCGACGCTGGCCGGGGGTGTGCGGCTCGTACCCGCCAAGGCACGACACGCCTTCCAGGTTCCGTACACGGTCAGCATGGTGTCGGCCATGACGAAGGTGATCATCCGCTCGCCACGTTGGGCTGGTCGGACCACCAGTTCCACCAGCCGGCGGGGGCGGGCGCTACCTCGGCGATCGGGGGCATGTCGTGACGGGCGGGCAGGTCGCCGGCGGCGGGCGCGCAGAGCCGGAATGGTCCGTCGTCGCCGCAGAGGATGGGTAGGAAGTAGTAGAGGCGTGGTAGCCAGTCGGGCATGCCGGTGACCTGGATTGCCGCGTGTTCCCAGCCGTACCAGAGGGCGGTGAGGATGGTGACGGCCTCATCGTGACGCCACCACTGTTCGCACCAGCGCCACCGTCCTCCCGCGCCGAGCTCCCCGGCTGCCCGGGGGAAGGTGGGCAGCAGGTAGTCGCGGACCCATTCCTCGACGGTGCCGTACTGCGGTTCGCGCCCCTCGGCGGCGGTGTTGGGCTTGCCGCCGTTTGCGGCAAGCGCGGTCACCTTTTCCGACAGTTCGGTGACCTGGGCGGCCAATTGCTTGACGGTGGGCGTGCCGGTGGGCTTGTCGATCGCGCGGGTCATCGTCCCCTCCCCAGCCGCTTGGTGGGTACTACCTGCGCCGGCTGCTTGCCGGCCACCGCCGGGTCAACCTTCCCCACGTGGGTCAGCGGCGGGAACGTCTGGGCCATTCGTCGGCGTTGCGAGGCGCCGGCCGCGTCGTGGTCGGCGGCCTCGTGGTGGACCACGCCTGACACCAACCCGGCGTCGTGCTCGTTTATCGGGGTGGCGGCCAAGTCGGGGCTGCCATAGGCGATGGTGCCGACGCGCCGTTCGGCGCCTTCGTAGCCGGACAGGTGCCGAGCGGCGGCGTCATCAGCATCGTTGCTGCGGGCCGCGCCGGCTCGGCGGGCGGTGGCCTCCAGCTCGTCGGCGGCCACCGGCAGCAGGACCCCGTCGGCGCGCGCCTGCCGCGCGTACTGGGCCAGCAGGCCAGCAGCATCCGCAGCCGGGACTCGACCGGCGGCACGCCACTGCCGCTGCAGTTGGTCAAGAGCCTCGGGCGAGACGTGCGTGGCCAGCCGGCGGACCTCGGCGCGGACGGCGGCGTCCATCTCGTCGAGAATCGGCCCGCTGGCGGCCAGGGCGCGGCCGTCGGCGCCGGCACGCAGCCCGTCGGGGACGTGGCCGCCGTGTGGGCGGGCTCGGTTGCCGGGGTGGGCGCGGGCCTCGGCCTCCCAGACGGCGTACGCCGCGGCTCGCATCGCCTCGGCCGGTCCCCGCCCGGCGGCGCGATGGCGGTCATAAGCGTCCATTAGTCCTGGGTGGATGCGTCGCAGCCGAGCCTCGGCCCGGGTCATCGCCTCCTGCGCGCGAGGGTTTCCGGCGGCCGCCGCCACCGCGGAGGCGCGCCACACGTTGGCGGTCTCGACGAAGTCGGCCTTGTCCAGCCATTCGGTGAACGCCCGGTCGATCTGCTCCTGAACCGACCGCTGCTCGTCGCTGAGTTGCGCGTCGGATGCCATCCGGGCGGCCTGTTCGGCGGTGGCTCGGCTGGCCCGCTCAGCCTGCTCGGCTCTCGCGGCCCGTTGCTGGATCCCTACGGCGACCCAACGGGCGCCGGCCTCGCCGACCGTGGCCGCCACGGCGAGGGCTTGTAGCAGCTGGGTGCGTGCCTCGGCGACCGGGTCGTCGTGCTGCTGTGGGTGCTGTGGCGCGCTCATGCTCGGCTGCCTCCCCTACCGGTTGGGTGCCTGGTCCCGCCGCTGCCGTGGACCGCCCGTGGTGGATTGGGCGGTACTCGGCGCGTGTCGCTGGCCGCCTTCCATGCTCGACAGCGGTGTTGGTGGCGCCGTTACCACAGGCGTTACCGGCCTCGCGCCGCTGGTAACGGTGGCGCGCAGGGCGGCTGCGGCCTGCCGAGCGGCCTCGGCCTGGTGCCAGCGCTGCTGGACCTCCCGCAGCCAGGCGAGGGTGTCGCCGAGCCGGGCCAGGTTCAGAACGAGGGCGAGCATGGCGTAGGTGTCATCATCGCCGGAGATGCGGCCCATTAGGTAGATCAGCCGCGACATGGCACGCATCTCGTACGAGCGCGAGGTGGCCCGAGCCACCTGGCCGTACAGATCGCGGGCGGCGCGGTCGAAGACCTCGGCTGCCCGGGTCAGCGGGCCGCCGGTCCGTCCTTCGACGGTGGACCTGCACGGTCGCGGCGGCCCGCGCCATGGCGTTGGCCCGGGCGGCTTGGGAAACCCGAAATGTGCCGTCAGCCGCTCGGTGTGCGCTAGCCGGATCGGCCCATCGTCGACGCAGCCGGGGCAGGCTCAGGTCGGCGGCGAGCTTGCCGCCGCTGTACCAGACCGGCTCTCCGTCGGCGGTGGTGTACTCGGGCAGGGCGACGCGGTAGCCGGTGTGCTCGCCCGGATTGATGGTGCTCTCACGGAACTCGACGAGCAGCCCGGCGTCGCGCAGCCGGGCGACGAACTCGTCCTCGGACGTCGAGCCGGCCACCGCGGTGCGTACCCGCTGGCGAAGCTCGTCCCGAGCGGTCCGGGTCCTGCCCAGCCGCCGCGCCTTGGTCAGCTCCTCCATGCCCGGCCTGCGGGCCGCTGTGCGGTCGGTGGGCCCCACCCGCCGCAGCCCGTAGCGTTGCTCGATCTCCCGACAGGCGGCCTGACTCTTGAGCTTGTCCTTCCACGCCCATGCGGTGCGCCCGTCCTGGCGTACGAGCGTGGCCACGAGGTGGATGCCTCGGTCGGAGTGCCGGACCGCCACCCATCGGACCGCCCGGTCGTCTCCGGCTGGGGCGAGGCCAACCGCGGCCATCACCTCGCCGGCGATGTGTGCCCACTGCGCGTCGGTGAGGTACCGGTCCTCGGGGGCGGCGTCGACCGAGCAGTGCCACACGGTCAGTCGGGGTGGGTTGCGGGCGGCGCGGACGGGTTGCTCCAGGAGCGTGATCAGTCTGCGGAAGTCGCGCTTGCCGTCGGCGCCCACCGGGGGCTCCAACCTGGCCAGGGCTTCGGTGCCGCGCCAACTGGCCACCAGTCGCGGGTTGACGTGCTCCTCGAACTTGCCCGGACCGAACAAGTAGCGCAGCAGCCCACCCACTCGCTTGCCGCGCTTGCCGACCTTCGGGATCATCGCAGCGCGTGGTGAATACCCACGGCCACCTCGTCGAGTCGGTCGACCGAGCGCAGGCAGAGTGCCACCGCCCGGTCCAGCCACGCCGGCGCCTCACCGGTCGCGTTCAGTCGAGCGACGGCCTGGTTGAGGTTGGTGCCGATGCGGTTGACCGCGGTCACCGCGTCGAACAGCTGACGCTGCAGGACGACCAGCGCCTGTCGGTCCTGGCCTCCGGCCGAGGCCGGCGGGCTACCGGTCGCGGCGGCGACGGCGGCCTCGGCGCAGAACCCGGTCGGCGTCATCCCGACTGCGGTTGCCGCGGCTGCGATGCGGGCCAGTTCGTCGTCGCTGAAGCGCGGCGTCAGCCTGTGCGGCCGCGCCGGGAACATGTGGGTACGGTGCCGTCCCGGCAGCTCGTCCACTGCCGGATCTCGGGCGGCCTGGCTCTGTCGCACAGAGGTGAGACTGGCTGCCCGGCGTTGCCGGGATCGTTACCAGGCGCCGAATATGCGCATGTCCCGCCGGGGGCGTTCGCACCGGGCAAGGAGCCGTCGGCAACGACGATGACGTAAGTGCTGGCAGTCCGTTGGTAACGGTGGCCGCGGCGGTCACGGAGTTGGGAACAACGCTACGTTGCTGGTGATCGTACGCTCACCATATGACTCCGCCTGGCGAAGACCCGCTTCGGCCTGGGCCGCGTTCGTTGTTCCCGCGGGACATGGGCGCGGTCGTCGCTGATGATGTTGTGAATCTGCTGCTGGTGCTTGGCCAAGCCTGCAACGACGCGGGACTCGCCGTGCTGGACGCGCAGGCTCAGTTCGCCCAGGCGTCCGAGGTGTTGTGGCGCTGTTGGGATCACACGAACGTCGACGACGCGATAGGACGGGTGGTCGAAGAGCGATTTGCCGCGTGTCGCGACCATGTCGAGCGGTTGACCGCCTTGTACGCCTGGGCAGCAGCCAATTACGCGACGTGCGCGGTGGAGATAGCCAGCAGGGTTGCCGACGGGGACCGGGCAACGGTACCCACATCGCTGCCGGTGCTGCCTTCAGACGTGCTCGGGCTATCCCAGATCCACGTACCGCGGCTGCAGATCCCGGACCGGGCAGTGTCCGATCGGTGGCGCAGCCGGCTGGCGCGCGAAAACGACGGCCTGGCCGCCGATCACCGCCGGCTGGTCGCGGCGATGGCAGCCGTCGAGAGCCCGGCAACAACGTTCGACGAGCCTGCCAAGGTGTTCGAACGGCAAACGGGTTACCTGCTCGAAGCCAAGTTCCCGGCCGCCTTGCATGAGTACGGCACCAGCTGCGCGTTTGGGCTAGCCATCATGTCGGTGCCGGACGGCTGAGCGCCGCCCATCCCACAGCTGACCTGTGGGCTTGCACCGTTCTCTCGGGTCGCGCGCAGCGCGGCCTGGCGCGCGAAGCGCGCACGACAGCCAGCCTCGCGACCGCGCCCGGTCGCGAGGTTGGCTGTCATAACTCCAACTTGCTCCGTCACGTCGGCCATTCCGGTTCGCCGGCGACGAAGGAGCCTGTTGTCCTGTATCGCCGAAGGCTGCGAATTGTTGCGCGCCGCGCTCATGTCCCGGGGACGACAAGATCCTGTCGACTGCGACGACAAGATTGCGTCCCGGGACGGCGCCGACTAGCGAGGATTCTTGATCGACTTCTGTTGGACGCCGGATGAGTGCTGACCAACAGTCAATCTCGAATGTCCGTGACGGGCGTGTGCTCGTCGACGAGGTACCGCAGGCTGAGCAGCACGTCCGGGTTGAGGTCGATGCGGTGGGGCCCGTTGGTCGTGTGGATCAGCCCGCGGTCCTTGATCTGTTGTTCGACGGCGAGGTGGTCCTCGCGCCAGGTCTCGTAGTCGGGCTGGTTGCCGAGGTTGATCGCGGCGAGGAGGGCGTGGGCCTCGGCCAGGGTGAGCGGGGCGTGGTGGTTGACCAGGTCGGTCAGGCCGGCCCGCTGCTGGTCGGTGAGTTGGTCGAGTCGAGGCGTGAGGGTGAACGCGCCGGGCGGGATGCGGCGCAGCGCGTACGGTCCGGCCAGCTCGGGTCGGTCGAGGGCGTGGTTGAGCGCGGCGGCGGTGCGGTCGAGTGTCCAGCCCAGTGCGGCGGCCAGGTCGTCGACGGCGACCGGGGTCGCCGCGGTGGCCAGGGCCGCCAGCGCGGTGCGCGCGTCGGCGCCCGCAACCGGTTCGCCGGCGGCGGCGTGTTGGGCCGGCTCGTCTCCTGCGGCGCCGTTGCCAGAGGCCGGGTCGCGGCCGTTGTCCAGCAAGGGTTCCAGCCCGGGGACGAGGTCGGCCGGGTGCATGTCCAGCCGCTGGGCGAGGTCGATGAGGACGCGAACGGGCTGGTCGACCAGGGCGCCGCTGGTGTCGGACAGGTGCAGGTGGTGCGGGTGGATGCCGAGCAGGTCGCCGAGCTCCCACAGTGACAATCCGCTGCGTTGCTGGCGCTGGCGGAACAGGTCGTAGTTCACCGGCCCGCCCAGGGCCGCGGCTGGGGCGCGGGCAGGCGCAGGTGGAACGGCGTGTCGACCAGGTGCAGCGACAGGCCGCGTTCGGTCAGCCAGCTGGGGCTGCGCGGGGTGACGCCGACGTCGGCGCCCCATCGGCAGGGGCTGCGGTGCATCCAGGTCGGGTTGAGGTTGATCCGCTCGTTGGTGCGCTGGATGCCCGCGCGCAGGTCGGGGTGGACCGGCTGGGCCTCGCCGGTCGGGTGGATGAAGAACGGGTCGTGGTCGCGGGCGCCAATGCTGCGGCGGTAGGCCAGGTGAGCCGCGACGATCGCCCGCGCGTGGGCCGGCACGGTGATCAGGCCGGTGCAGGGCAGCTCGGCGTCGGCGGGCCGGTGGCCCGGGTGCGCGCCGTGCTCGCGGGGCGGTTCGATGATGGCGCCGTCGGGGCTGACATCGCCGCAACGCCAGCAGCCGAAGCCGATCGGGCCGAGGTTGAGGTGCAGCGACAGCGCGGCCGCGGCGGTGTGGTCGGTACGGGTGAACGCGCCGAGCGCGGCCGCCCGGGCGGTGGTCAGGTCGCCGGGCAGCCGGCGGGCGGGGTCCGGGCCGAGCGCGGCGGTGTTCCACCGCAGCAGCAGACCGCGCACGAACAGGGCGGCCTGGGTGGCGCGCAGCGTGATCAGCGCCTCGGCCGCGGTGGGTACCTCGGCGAGTTGGTGGTCGCGCAGCCATCTGGTCAGGCCGGCGGTGAGCCGGGTCGGGCCGCCGCCACGGTGCGCGTTGGCCCACATGTCGGCACGTTGGGCGGCCGGGTAGAACACCGCGGCGACCCGGTCGTAGTCGCCCCGGGGTAGCCGCCGGTGGCACGCGGCCAGGAAGGTGGTGAAATCCGCGGTGGGCAGCGTCGGCCACTGGGGGCCGGGCCGGCTGGCGGCCGGCCGGGCGGGCCGCAGGCAGGTCGGCAGTTGCGACCACGGCAGGTGCTCGACCGGGTGCTCCAGGAAGGCGGGATGGTCGGCCAGGTCGTCGGCGGTCGCTCCGCCGTAGACGAGCCAGACGTTGGCATGGCCGTCGGCCAGTGCGATCAGGGAGCTGATCTGCTCGGCGGTGAGCAGGTGGACCCGGTCGACGACCAGGTCGCGGATGCCCAGCCCGATGGTCCAGGCCCGGGCCAGGTCCCACGTCCGGGCCCCGAGCCGTTCGGTGCGCAGGATCTGCGGGCTCTTGCCCAGCGCGACCAGCACGTCCGCGGCCAGCACCGCGACGTCGCGCTCGCCGGGGGTCGGGCGGACCACCGCTCGCCGGTGCTCCGGGCCGCCGAGTCCGGCCAGGTATGCCGCGGTGCCGGCCTCGTCGCCGGCGTTGGTGACCAGGAAGACCCGCTGCCGCGCCTCTGCTGCTGTCTGGCGGGTTCGGGCCGCCATCAGCGCATTCCCCCGCCCAGCAGGGAGGACGCGGCCTCGACCAGGTCGGTGTCCAGGTGCTCGCGGCCGGTGTCGTGGCCCAGCCGGGCCACGGTGTGGGTGAACACTGCCCAGTTGCGCAGCGACCCGTGGGCGAAGGTGTCGTCGATGCGGGCCAGTAGCCGCTCGTCGGCCTGGGCGTAGATCGGGTGGTAGCCGCGCATCAGCGCGGGAACCTCGTTGGGTGGCAGCGGGGTGAACGGCAGCCGGCGGAACACCCGCGAGCGCAGCATCGGCTCCCGGGACAGCACCTCCCAGCAGCCGTCCCCGCCGACGTACAGCAGCGCGAACCGGGTCGCCGGGTGGTCGTGCAGGTGGCGCAGCGTCTCGATGCACTCGCCGTTGAGGCGCTGCGCCTCGTCGATCACGATCAGTCTCGGGACGCTGGCCAGCAACCCAACCAGGTGGTTGATGATGTCGAAGCGGGAGCGGGAGACCGGCGGGGTGGTGCCGGTCAGCGCACCGACCAGCTCGGCAGCCACCCGCCGCATGGTCGGCTTGCTGGGAAACGACAGCGAGCATGTGATCACCCGGTGGGCGCCGGTGTCGCGCAGCCGCTCCAGGTTCGCCTCGACGGCGAAGGTCTTGCCCACCCCGGCCGGGCCGTGGATCACGCCGGTGGCGGCGTACTCGACCAGGTCGTCGATGATGCGGGTGGCGAGCTGGTACTGGCCGGTGACCAGCGTGCAGGCGCCCTCCAGGCCGAGGAAGTGGGTCGGTATCAGGCTCCGTTCCCCGGCGGCTTCGGATACGCCTGCCCCGGCGGCAGCGCGTACGGCTCGACCAGGCCGAGCAGGCTGGTCGAGGCGATGCGGCGCAGCGCGTCGTCGTCGCGGCGGCGGGCCACCTCGGCGGCGGCCGCGGCGGGTACCAGCCGGGACGGCTGCTCGGTGATCTGCCCATCGCTG
>WNFV01003487.1_pt1 | contig 21634 bp, 18 predicted proteins | sample 5400101 | NCBI WGS metagenome assembly WNFV01 (sample SAMN13153361, study PRJNA577476) | soil metagenome | isolation source: 115 cm soil or saprolite under grassland replicate 1 | place: USA:California | collected 2016-06-15 | reverse complement strand
CCCTGGCACCGCCCGCCAGCCTGTCCTGGACGTACGGATACTGACGCTGGGCGCCAGCACAGTGCAGTCCAGGAGGCAGGTGTGCTAAACCTGTGGATGGATTTTTTATTCATCTTCACCTTCATCGCTGATTGCACCGGGTTGTTCCACACGTACAACCTCTCCATGAACATTAATCACAATTTTGAAGCCGAGCATCCCCAGATAAGCGCGACCTGCTTCAGGGATGCCAGCTTGCATTAGCGCATCGAACTGTTTATCAATATTTTTAAGCTGCTGTTCGATCATTGCCTTGCTAAAGATGTCGTCCTGGCCAAGCATCTTGGCTGTCTGTTCGGAGATCATACTTTCGTTCCCCTTCATCAAATCCTGCATCTGCAACAGAACAGCACGATCCACTTGCTCAGCAGATATATGACGGCGGAATCCGGCATCATTCACCACGTAAAAAGGTTCATCACCAATCATCGCGGTCTCTGCAACGTTCCCTTCCTCATCTACAACAAGCCCTGCAAATAGCGGTTGTTTTGGCATAATTCCTCAGATGCCCTCACCCTGACCCTCTCCCATTTTGGGAGAGGGAACTCCCTTCCCCTTTTTGGGGGAAGGGCTGGGGATGGGGGTTATTAACTCTGTTTTCCTTCAATCGCAGCCAGCAAAATGCCTGCAGCAATTCCAATGCGGCGATCCAGTTTGCGTGAAATATCCATACTAAAATCCAGTTTAAGTTGATAAGCAAAAGGATTGAAGCGTTGTTTAAGATCGGCTACACGATCTACTCCCATCATTATGTCATAATTCTGCGGCAAAAGTGTCCCAGCAACCAAACGACGCAACAATGCCATCGCGATACTATCTTCAAATAACTTGCCAACTACTTTGTCACCATCGTCTAACACTTCCCATTCATCGCGCAAAATTGACCTGAGTCCCCTACGGCGTAATACACCAACTTTTTGACCCGTGCTGCTTTCCACTACGTTATAAGCAGCGGAGAAATCAAGGATCTGGCGCGCCTTGATCATCAATACTTCCTGCGCCTTGCTTTCATCAGAAAAGACACGAATGTCCTCACGCAGGCGGAACATCTTCTGTTCGCTGAACATCACAAGCTTACCTAATGGATCATAAAGACGAAACTTACCCTTCAACGCAAAGACCTGGCGCTTTAAAAGATAATGGTTATGTTCGAAGGTCGGATGCACGATTCTCTCCTATTATTTTGTAGGGGGATTGGCATCCCATCTTACGAATAATTGGATCAAACGACTTGTACGCGTGTGCCTTGCCCTGGTAGATGTAAATAATCCGTATCCGGCGGGACGACAGGCTTGGTCCAGCGATAAATGAATTTCGCGGCCTCGTTGGGCAAATTCACGCAGCCATGACTCCGCGGTCGGCCAAAATCGTTGTGCCAATATGTCCCATGGAATGCACTACCGTCACCGGTGAAGAATGAAACCCATGGCACTCCCGGCAAATTGTAAATTTTAGCAACCTCGTCGCCTTCATTGGTCATGTGAATGGATGGGCCTTTGTGATAGGTCGAAAAATCGCCGCGAGAGGTCCTTGTCCCTTTTGCACCACTGGAGCAGTGGAGAAAGCGGAGTCAGCTCCTCATCCGAGACCAGGCGCATATTGTAAGTTGGGACATAAAACGATATCTTGAGGTGATGGTCGAAGATCTTGTACCAGATACTTTTTTCTTCGCGTGTCACGACCACGTTGGTTACCCAATGTGTACTGCCATAATATAAACGATATCCACTTTTAGCATACGTATAAGGGGTTAGACGAGTTTCACTAACAGGTACGGTGATCTCACCCACTTGAATTCCCGAGGGAATATCAAAAACTGTCTTTTGATAGTTGGTCTCCACAGGTTGGATCCAGCCCGAATAAGTGTAGCCATCATCTACTTGGTACCAAGCATTATTGTAGGGATTGCCTTCATCACCTTCCACCTCATCCTTGATATGAATGACCTGATCCCGGCCAAAGACATCTATTTTCTTTGCATTGAATGAAGGCAAATCATATAGAGGAATACCGCTCCACGTAATGCGTCCATGTTTTGGAGGCTGATCAGAAAACGCGCGGTCGAGGCGCAGTTCAGTCAGCGCTAATCCCAGCGCACCAGCGGCGGATAGCTTGAGGAAGTCACGGCGGGATAGCTGGTTGGACGGATTCATGAGCTATGAATAAACTGTTCTGTCCGCAGTTAAACTGCGGACAGAGACGCTAGAGAATATTCTACACCACAATTTCTACCTGCGTGCCTTTGCTTTTATACGCGTATTGATCTCCAGATTTAACAACTGGTGTCGTCCAGCGATATAGCCACTTGGCGGCCTGTGGTGTGAGGTTGATACAGCCATGTGAACGCGGGCGGCCAAAGTCATTATGCCAATAGGTTCCATGGAACGAAATCCCGCTTTCGGTAATATACAAGACCCATGGCACACCGGGTAGGTCAAAACCGCTGGCAGTAATATCGCCTGCTGCCATGTGACGTGTAGGACGTTTGTGATACGTCATGAACTGGCCTGTTGGAGTTGTGTATGTGCCCGCCCGATAGATGCCTCCCGTGGCAGCGCGCGTCACAAAGACTGGGTTGTTATATTCGTAAGCAATTACGAGCTGGTCATTCAAGCGCGTTTCGATCCGTTTTTCTTGATCTGGAATATCCCCAGATAAGGGGGCCAGTTCCTTGTCCGTCAGGATGCGCAAATGCTCAGCAGGAACGTAATAACGCTTATCCCATTTATCATCCCAGATTTGATACCAGATTTTTTCGTCCACTTCATTCTTCACGATGGATTTTATCCAATGGATCGTCTCATAATAGATGCGATAGCCGACCTTTGATTCTGCATCGGCTTTTTCATGCACGTCGCTATACGGAACACTGACTTCAGATAACAATCCGGTTAGAGGAATTTCCAGCCGCGGCGTATTTAAAATGGTACGCACCGGCTGAATATTACCGGAATAAACAAACCCATCCGTGCCTGTATCATACCAGACCCGATTATAAGCAGTTTGATCTTCACCGATTGTGGCGTTGGTGATCGGCAAGACCAAATCACGCCAGTATAGCTTAACCCGATTTCCTTCATAAGATGGACGGTCAAAAGACCAGACTAGCCGGGAAGTGACGCGGCCTTGTTGAGCTTCATAAGGATCATCGAAAAGAAAATTAAGCGGCGAGGACGGAAGAAACAGACTTGCCAAGCTAAGCCCGCTTAATTTAAGAAAATCGCGGCGTGACAAACTCTTCCAATTCATTCGTGAAATATGAAATTGCAAGGGATAAACTTGACTACCTGTTTACCTGTCTACTTACTGACCTGTTTACTAATAATGTACATCTACCGTTGTGCCCACGACAGAAAAATCATAAAGCCAGGCCGCATCGGGAATACTCAGGTTCACACATCCATGGCTCATCGGCGTACCAAAATTGTTGTGCCAGTATGTGCCATGCAGGCCATAGCCTTTATAAAAGTACATCGTATATGGTACATCTGGTAGATAATAACCAGGCCCGGCCATATCGGTATAACGCAGTTTGATCCAAATCTTGAATTTGCCTGTCACCGTGGGGTATTGCCAGGTCCCTGTGGATACAAGAAACGAATTGACTATCCCATCGCCAGCATAGGCATATACACGTTGCTGCGAAAGATCCACGTCAATCCAATGCACACCGTCACCGCTTGCCACTGCGGGCGGCGTATACTGATCATCAGGTGATGATGTCGGCGCAACATATTCAGAAGTCGGTGTATCAGGCACAATCTCTGCATATATGGTACCTGGAGTTTGTGTAGCTTCCGGAGTTACGATAAGTTCCGAGGGAAGTGTCCCAACCTCTAGCGGCGTATCTGTCGGAACGACTACTGGAAGATCAGTGGGGGTCGTACTTGGTTCAATAGCCAAAGGCTCAGTAGGGATTGCAGTCGGATCAAAGGCGAGAACATCCGCCGGAAGTGCTGTGTAAGTTGGTTTAGGAATTACCGCTTCCGCAAATGGTTGGACACGAGTTCGCTGAGCGATTGATGGACGGGATATATTTAATATGGATGCCAATACGGGCGAAGTCACTGCGAACCAAGCTGCAAAACCGACAACCATGCAACCTATAAGCATCAACAGGATTGGTACCAACAGGCCAAGTCTGCGCGGCTTTTTGGCAGCTACGCCTCGCGCGGGAACCTTGACTGGTTTCGTGATATTGAGTTTTTCTTTCTCCTCTGGCATTTCCCCTAATCTCGAAAGTGCCCATTCCAATCCTTTCTGAGCGCGCACACTCTCAGGATTAGCCTGAAGTGCATTACGAATAAAGTCTACGCTCTCGCGCGGGCTGGCCACTGCAGCAAGGATCAGCCAAGGGTCTTCGCTTTGCGGCGCGAGTTCCGCAGCTCGCTCTGCCCACTGACGCGCCTTGGTGCGATCACCGCGACGCAGAGCATCTCTGGCATACAACACAGCTTGACGGGATTGGACAAATCGCTCATTCATAGGCCACCTCTTACCGCTTCTCTCATTAATTACTAAACTTTTTGGATGAATTTGCAGGATAAAATATAAACTTCCAGTTTAGATATTTATGCGGCACTCTGTAAAACGATCCGAGTTATGGAAGTACTTTGTTTTCCTTTACCATCTTATCTCCACAGGCGTTCCAATTTCCACCCATTCATACAGCAATTGCGCTTCGTACGCGCCCAGCACTACACAACCAAATGAAATGGGACTACCCAAAAAACCCTCCCAAAGTTGTGCACCATTCGGTAGGATGGGCAACGCATGGATGCCATTTTCTAAGCCACCTGCCCAATAAATTCCCAACCAATTAGGCATCCAGATGTTCCATGTTGAGCCGTATGCATTAGGAATTTTGTCCAACACGCTGAACGTTCCAACAGCGGTTGCATTGTGGAGACCTGTGGATGCAACAAAACTGTATACCAGCTCTTCGCCGTCATATGCATATAGATGCTGTTCTGAGATGTCTACCAAAATGTATTTAGAATTAACTTCGGAAAAAATTACACCGAGGGAGGAAATTGATTTATTTGGATCAGTAAGGTTTGGGGAAGGAAGCGGATTAGGCGGCGCTATATCAGTCGGTTTAGGGATTTGCACTTGAGCATAGGACTGTAGATGAATCGCTCTGGGCAAGTTGCCTTGGCTCAGTATAGATGCCAGCACCGGATATGAACTTGCCGACAAGGCGGTAATCCCAATGATCGTGCAGACAAGCAGAACAAGTAATGCAAGACGTAAAGGAATTCGTCGCGGGCCGGCGGCTGGTTGGCTCATGGCGCAAATGTAGAAATCGGTGCTGGTTGAACACTTTCATTTTTCACGAAACACAAAATACCTTGTACTACTCCTTCCGCAACGCGGTTGGTTTCTTCCGTCAGAATTTTGTGATCTAAGTTTAGAAAACCGGTTTCAATGATCGCCGTGATGGTGTCTGGGTCAATTTCGGAAAAGGCATGATATTCACGCATGTCGGCAGTGATGCTACCCGCATGAAATGTCAGGCCCGTGATGCGCTTATAGCGGTCAACCATACAGGCCGTAAGACGCTGAGCGCGGTTGATGTCTCGCGTATCCATAGATGAAGCGACCTTGAAACCCGTTGCTTGATCGTTGATGTAATCACACGAATCATTGTGGATAGAGACCAAGGCCACCGCGCGATAGCCGTTCAAACGAGTATCGAACTCATTGAGCAAATCCACTTGATAGCCCTGCTCCACCAGTTGATTTTGCACAATGCTGGCAATTTTCAAGTTCACTTCCGCCTCTGTCAGAGTCACCTGCCCATCCGCATCCAAACAAACCGCGCCAGAATCGTTGCCGTTATGACCGGCGACAATCCCAATGCGTAGTTGTGGCTGTGGAGTGGAAACAACAAGAATCGGTCCAGCTTGAGGCGTCAGCATCAACCGCAACTGCTGCTGCAAGTTAGTTGCGAACAGACCAGTAGGTGTCCATGCTGTGAAGAGAGTCGCAAGTAAAATCGCAACGCCCAGTGTTGTCGTAAGGGCGTTTACTGAGCGTTGACGAGGTTTTGCTGGAGAGCGACTTGAAGAATGGCGATTTGTTGATTCCATATTGTATTTCGTATAATATTACCTTAAAAGGAAAAAAGCAAGGGTAAATTTTGTTTGCAATGGAACCAATAGGCATCCAGAATTTATTCAATTCTGGTATTATTTCCTTTGATGTACTATCAATGGAGCAAAAACAATTCGTGTATGGGAAGAGTCATATCAAGACCAAAATATACAGATCAAACTTTACTTCTTTGTCATGAAAGTACCACGTTACACGTGTGCGGTATTAGTGTACAATGCACCTACCGTATTGGGTGAAGAATGCAAAAGATTCAACGTCCAACCTTATCTCTCAACCGAACTCTTCAGTTCATTGTACTGGGATATCAGGCGATAGCGATTGTGGTGTTTGCTGCGGGTATATATTTGGGCAATCGCTGGCTTAAGACACCGTTTATTGGCGCGTTCTATGAGCACACGATGGTCTTTAATGGCGCTGGCCCTACTGAACCTTCCGAAGCTTGGACATTATTTAAGCAAGTTAATCTCGGCGACCAGTTGCTTGCAGTCAATCATCAACCAGTAAGAAGCACTGCAGACGTTCAAAAAATTCTTAGCGGTTTCTTTCCCGGCGAAACAATTCCACTTACTATTCGGAATGAAAGCTTACAAGAGAGAACCCTAGATGTTACTTTGCATGCTTTCCCTACTAATGATCAACTGGTTTTCTTTATTATCCCATCTGTACTTAGTGGGTTTTTCCTCGCCATCAGTCTATGGATATTCGGCCTGAGGCGGTCAGAATCTGCCGGGCGCGCTTTTTCCTTATTTGCTTCCTCCCTGGCGATCATCACTGGCGGAATTTTTGACCTTTACACAACACACTACCTGACTCATATCTGGACACTTGGTGCAGCCGTTACCGGGGGCGCATTGATTGCATTGGCTTTATCCTTTCCACAGGAGCCACGAGTTGTAATCGGACGTCCTTACCTACGTTGGATTGGATTGGTCATTGCCATCCTCTTAGCTGCTAACGCTTTCAGAACTCTTTTCGATTTTGAACATCCCACTGCATATATCGTTGCCTGGTTATATATTTATGCATTTGTTGGTATGGCAAGCATCATTTATATCCTCGCGAATTTATATTACGGGTTCTTTGCTCCGTCACCGGTAGTCAAAACCCAAGCCTATTCGATCCTGATTAGCACCTTAATCGGTTTTGGCCCGATCAGTATTTGGATCATACTTAAGCTAATCATAGAAAAGTTGAATTTTTCACCTTATTTATTCATTCCCATTCTGGTATTTCCCCTTACTACCGGCTATACCATTTTGCGTTTTCGCTTCCTACGCACGGATGACATACTAAGACGTGGTATTTCCTATATTCTGCTCACAACATTAGTTATCGGTGGTTATGCCCTCCTGGTAAGTGGCGCAAGCCTCATTTTCAGTACAGCCACAACCCTGCCTTTTAATAATCCAATCTGGGTCATTGTATTTGCTTTAGTAGTTGCAATTATGCTTGAACCTGTACGCGCAAAATTACAAGGGTTTGTGGATACTGCTTTTTTCCGCGGCCAACGCGCTTACTCGGAACGGCTACAAACTTTTTCTCATGAGTTAACCAGCGCATTAGACCTGAATAAGATCGGCTCAATTTTGCAGGATCAAATCTTTTCAACCCTGACTCCAAGCCGGATTCATGTGTATACCTATGATCCTCTCAACGACCAATACGTTGCCCTTCAGGGCAATGACCGACGCGCTACAAGCGATATTCGTTTCTCGGCAAATAGCCCACTAGCGCGATATTTCAGCACTGAAAAACTTCCTCTTTACCTGGATGGTGCTTCTTCTTTTTTACCAGAATCCTTGCAATCAGAGCAGTCACGGCTGATGTTACTGGGTGTTCGCTTGTTTGTTGTATTGCCCGGAAAAGAACGCCCAAGCGGATGGCTTGCTTTGGGGCCACGGCTTTCAGGCCAGCCTTACACACCGCGTGATCTAACCTTCCTTGAAAGCCTTGGCGACCAAGCCTCCGTTGCGATCGAGCGTGTGCAGACCGTGGTAAATCTTGAACGCCGGGTACAGGAAATGAACGCGTTGACGCGCGTCTCACAGGGTGTGAACGTAACCCTTACGTTTGACGATGTGCTTGAACTCATCTATGCACAGACTTCACTAATCATTCCAACGTCTCATTTGCACATCACACTCTATAACAAAGGAAGCGATTTTTACTACTACGCCTTCTGCGTGGAGAATAACGAGCGCCTGTCTGAGCGTGAGAATGTGCCGTTTCTGGCTACAACAGGCCTCAGCCCAGAAGTGATCCGCAAAGGTCGTCCAATCATTACACAAGATTACGTCCGCGAATGCCAATCGCGCAGTTTAACCCCCGCGCTTGAAAGTGTCTTTGCTTGGATGGGTGTACCGCTAAACGCAGGCGCAGAGACGATTGGTGCGCTCAGCATTGGAAGCCGCGACGGTGGGACTGCTTATACGAGCGGGCAACTCGAGCTTTTGCAAGCCATTGCCGATCAGACCGCGGGTGCGATTGTAAAGTCGCGCCTGCTTCAAGAAACGCAACAACGCGCGCATCAATTAACAACTTTGAATGAAATTACTCGCCAGCTTACATCTACATTGGAGCTTGAGCCTCTGCTTCAAAACATCCTTGAAAATGCGGTAGGAATTTTGAATTGCGAAGCAGGTAGCCTCTTTCTTGTAGATAACCAGACCGATGACTTAATCTTCAAAGTAACTGTTGGTCCAGTTGCGGCAAACCTGGTGGGTCAGCGGTTGCCAGCCGGCACAGGTATCGTTGGCCGGGCGGTTCAATTGCGCGCCCCCGTCATTGAAAACGAAGCGCAACGTTCACCAAACTGGTTCAATACAGATAAGCAAACAGGTTTTGTCAGCCGTTCCCTCCTTGCAGTGCCCCTGCAGGTCAAGGATGATGTAATTGGGGTTATTGAAGTTATTAACCGCCGCGATGGCTTGCCATTTGTTGAAGATGACAAGGCTTTGCTTATGGCCTTTGCAGGTCAAGCTGCAGTGGCCATTGAGAATGCTCGCCTTTATACATTGACAGATCAGGAACTTGCTGCACGTGTGGAAGAACTTTCTGTGATGCAACGCATTGACCGCGAGCTTAACGCCAGCCTTGAGATGGAACGTGCCATGCGTATCACCTTGGACTGGGCTTTGCGTCAGTCAAAGGCCGAAGCCGGTATGATCGGTATGCTCGAAGGAAATGGATTTCGGGTCATGTCACAACAGGGTTATGATGAGCAAGTTGCAAACATGCCCGATCAATCCATGAAAATCAATATGCCTGCCATGCAAGTTGCTGTAGAAAGTAAACAACCACAGCGAGTGAATGTTGCTGAGTCAAGCAATAAGCTTTTGGCATCTGCCCATATGCAGATGATTATCCCTATCCAGCGCGAGGCACAGGTTATCGGCTTGATCTTACTCGAAAGCACTAGTGACACACAAGTAGACTTGGCTTTCCTCAACCGTCTCAGCGACCACGCCGCCATCGCAATCTCCAACGCTCAATTGTATGGCGAAGTCCAGCGAGCAAACCTTGCCAAGAGCGAATTCGTCTCTTTTGTGGCCCATGAGCTGAAGAATCCGATGACATCCATCAAGGGCTATACGGAATTGCTTGCCGCGGGTGCCGTCGGACAGGTCAATGATAATCAGATGAGCTTCCTCAATACGATCCGTTCGAACGTTGAGCGCATGTCCACGCTGGTTTCGGACTTGAGCGATAACGCCAAGATTGAAGCGGGTCGTCTGCGGCTTGAATTCAAAGCAACGGTTGTGCTCGAACTGATAGATGATGTCATTCGTTCTACCAAACGACAGTTTGAAGAAAAGAAGCAAGTCCTGGTGAAGAAAGTGAATGCCGATCTTCCGCCCATCTGGGCTGATGGGACTCGTGTCGGTCAAGTTCTTACCAATCTTGTTAGCAACGCCATTAAATATACGCCCGAAAGCGGACAAATCGAGCTGGGCGCTGAAGCCTGTCTCAACCAGTGGGATCCCGAAGGCGCAACCACAGTTATCCATTTTTGGGTCAAAGATAATGGCATTGGCATCAGTATTGAGGACCAGCAAAAGATCTTCCAAAAATTCTTCCGCTCTGAAGATTCCAAAGCCCGCGAAGCCCCAGGCACCGGACTGGGCTTGAATATCACCAAAAGCCTGGTTGAAATGCAAGGTGGAAAGATTTGGTTCGAAAGTGAATTTCGCAAAGGCACCACCTTCCACTTCACGATACCGGTTGCCGAAGGATAGGAGATGTTATGACGCTAGTTTCATCTGTCGGGGTTGCACAGGCTTTGGATGGTCGTGAAGCCGGTCTACAGGCCGCGCATCAGGCTTTGAATCGTATTGGTGCGGCAACACCAGATTTTGGCATTGTGATTGCTTCCCACCAGTATCAAGCGCGTGAAGTGGTCAATGGAGTCAACAGCCTGTTAAGCGACGTACCGGCGATCGGTTTTAGCGCGTCAGCGGGGTTAAGCGCCAATGGTCTGCATCCTCATTCGGTCATCGTGGCTCTTCTTAGTGGAGACTTCCAGGCTGAAACTCACTGGTTGCCAGGATACGCCCAGTCGGGCCGAGACACGGGTTCGAAGTTGATGCAACTTGCCGACGCGCATCTGGAAGAACAATCGTTGCTTTTCTTTGCCGATGGTTTCAATGGAGATGCGGAACAGTTCTGTGGAGCTGTCCAAACAAATTCCATGCCGCTAGCGGGGGCATTATCAAGCGGTGATTTGCATACAGGCACCACCTATCAAATCGCTGGCAATCAAACTGGCAGTGGAAGTTTAGCCGCCGCATTATTGCGTGGCAATCTGCGCATCGGAATTGGTTATGATCATGGCTGGGATCCGGTTGGTAGTCAGTTTCGCGTCACTCGTTCGCGAGGTTTCTGGTTGCGAACCCTCAATGGCCGTCCCGCTTCTGAAACATACGCCCAGTTGTTTGGATATCCGGCACGTGACTGGGCCTTCCCTCCTTTGAATCATCTTGCGCGGCTTTATCCCTTAGGCGTGGAGCAAGGGGACGAGTTAATTGTGCGTGCACCGATCCGCGTAGAGGCGGATGGGAGTTTTCGAATGAATGCCAACATTCGCGATGGCATTGATGCTTATTTGCTCGTTGGAAGCCGTATGGCCTGTGAGAAAGCTGCTGGGCAGGCCGCACAGCAGGCTCTGTTACAACTCGGTAGCGCTAAACCTGCCTTCGCTCTTGTACTCGTAGATATTGCCTGGCAGATGTTACTCATAGCTCAGCCGGGTGCAGAACTCGCTGCCGTGCAAGAAATTTTGGGATCAAGAATTCCCGTTGCGGGAGGTTACACTCTCGGGCAAATCGTACCTGGTAACGGGAAAACCTCGCCGCGCTTTCTGAACCAACACATTGTCGTCATAGTTTTTGGCGAAGCATCATAAGTTTTTTTCTATACCTTGAAAAATTTTGAAGCCAGACTCGTTTGAGCCGGGCTTCTACCAAGGAGAGAGAACAATGCCAAATCTGACTGGCTTGGTCAGCCTGTCAGATTTTTTCTAATTAAGCAGGCATTTCAACCTTCGGCAGTTTCGTCATCGCTTCTTTCACCGCCTCAGCCGGATACTCGAAATCTTCGAGTTTGCCACTCAAGTAGGACTCATACGCTCCCATATCGAAATTGCCATGACCCGAAAGATTGAACAAGATCACGCGCTTCTCGCCTTTGGTTTTGGCATCTAACGCCTCATCAATTACAGTGCGAATAGCATGTGCCGACTCGGGTGCAGGCACAATTCCCTCTGTTCGCGCAAACTGGATCGCAGCCTCAAACGTGGCTTTTTGTTTGACCGCTACTGCCTCAATATGACCTGCATCGAATAAAGCACAGATGCTAGGTGCCATGCCATGATAACGTAATCCACCTGCATGGATTCCTGGCGGGATGAAATCATGTCCAAGCGTATGCATTTTGACAACCGGGGCCATCTTCGCTGTATCGCCATAATCAAAAGTATACATGCCCTTCGTCAGCGATGGTGCTGCTGTAGGTTCGACTGCGAGTAATCGTGTCCGCTTGCCGTTTTTCAAATTCTCACGCAGGAATGGATAGGCGATGCCTGCAAAGTTCGAGCCGCCACCAACGCAACTGATAACCACATCCGGATATTCATCTGCCAGATCCATTTGCTTCAAAGCCTCTTCGCCGATAATAGTCTGGTGCAGGAGTACATGACCCAAGACAGAACCAAGACTATATTTCTTCGCTCCATTGGAGGTGGCCGCGACTTCCACTGCTTCTGAAATTGCAATACCTAACGAGCCAGGGTTATTTGGGTCTTGAGCCAATACAGAGCGGCCATAATTCGTGCGATCCGTTGGGCTAGCATAGACTTTTGACCCATATGTTTCCATCATGATCCGACGGTACGGCTTCTGGTTATATGAAACTTTGACCATATAAACTTCTAGATCAAGCCCAAAGAAGCTGCAAGCAAGTGAAAGCGCAGAACCCCATTGACCCGCGCCTGTCTCGGTGGTGAGAGCTTTTGTCCCAGCTTTTTTGTTATAAAAGGCTTGAGCAATGGCCGTGTTGGGCTTATGACTTCCAACGGGTGAAACACTTTCGTTCTTGTAGTAGATATGTGCAGGTGTGCCTAACGCTTTTTCCAATCGTCGTGCACGGATAAGAGGGGTCGGGCGATAAAGCTTATAGATCTCGCGTACTTCTTCAGGGATCTCGATGTATCGCTCCGTGGATATTTCCTGCAGGATCAAGTCCATTGGGAACAAGACAGCTAGAAAGTCTGGAGTGACCGGCTGTAAAGTCCCCGGATGTAAAACAGGCGTCGGTGGAACTGGATTATCAGCGTTAATGTTGTACCAAAATTTCGGTAGGTCAGTTTCGTTCAGGATAAAGCGGGTCTGGTCAGACATGGTTATCTCCTTATTGACTATTTATATTTTAGGGATACTTCGCGCTGCCTGCCCTGTCCCGTTCGGGCTAGGACGGGGCACCTGGTGCCGGCACAGGTGAGCGGAGTGAGACCCATGTATATCGGGTCGAACGCAGTCGAAGCGCATGTATCATGAAAACATTTGTCTTCATACATTTTAGCAAAATACTCCGGAAACATCCCTGGCTAAGGCTTTTTCGCTAATACTTTTGCTATGTAAGAGTCCCATCTTTTCATAAACCTCTTCAAGCGTATGCTGAGCTTCGAATTTGGCTTTGACCGTGCCACTATAAAGAACTTCCATAAGCAATTTAGGTTGATTGAAAAGCTCAGCGCGGCGTTCCCGCAGTGGTGCGAGATATGTGTTGAGTGAGCTCGCCAATAGACGCTTGACTTCTACGTCGCCGACTTTGCCCTCCTCGTAGCGCGACTTAAGTTCTGCGAGTTCAGCCTTATCCGCGTGAAAGATATCGAGCAAGGCAAAGACCGGGTTCCCTTCTACGTGACCGGGATCGGTAGCACGCAAACGGGTTGGGTCTGTATACATACTCATTACTTTGCGAGTTGTTTCCTCGGGAGTATCTCGTAAATAGATGGCATTGCCATAGGAGGTGTGCATTGTGCGATTATCAACGCCCGGCAAACGTGGGGCATTAGAAAGCAGTGCCTCAGGCTCAGGAAATGTTTTTCCAAATGTCTGGTTGAAGCGACGAGCTGTCTCACGAGCTAATTCGATATGAGGTAATTGGTCTTCACCGACAGGGACAACCTGAGCTTTGTAAAGCAATATATCAGCAGTCTGTAAGACAGGATATGTGAGTAACCCGGTTGAAGGTTGTAGATTCAGTTCCCGGGTCTGATCCTTATACGTGGGGATACGTTCTAGGCGGGCTACAGTCGTCAACATGCTTAGAAGTAAGGCTAGCTGTGCATGTTCTGGAATAATAGACTGTAGGACAATTGTAGACCGGTTCGGGTCAATACCTGCGGCCAGCCAGTCTGCCATCATGTTGAGGATGTTTTCCTGTAAATGCTCAGGATGGTAATTAGTTGTCAACACGTGCAAGTCAGCGACTAGAAAAAAGCACTCGTGTGTATCCTGTAAACGCGCCCAGGTTTCCAACGTTCCAACCAGATGGCCAATATGACGCGGACCTGTTGGTCGATGACCAGTGAGAATACGTTTTTTTGTCATAATCTGTTCAATCTCCTTATTTATGGCAAATAACGGGGTGCGGATGTGTTGCTATTCACTTCATGCTCGGAGGCTTGCTCAGTAAGGATTTGCTCCGCAGGTCGGGCATTATCTTCAATCACAACCGCGACTCGTTCCTGCAACTGAGTATCCTGAATTTCAATAGATATGTTTTGTGTGTTCATTTTTCTCCATTCTCCCTTCTCCCAAAGGGAGAGGGGCTGGGGGTGAGGGCAAACAAAAACAGCGTTCATCCCAAAATGGGACGAACGCTGTTGCATCCGTGGTGCCACCCAACTTAAGCTAGCAAATTACCTCTAACAAAAAATCCCGTTGTGATGCAATGGGAAAGCCAGCTTCACTCTTCTCGGTCAGCTAGTTATACCGAACTATCCAACTAAGTGACCTAGCCCTGATAACGGTGGCGTTCCGTCTCTGATACTCTTAGCCTTTTATAGCTAATTTCGCTTCGAAGCTCAGAGGTCCATTCAGCGAAGTCGTCTCGGGCAGGTTTTCACCATTACACCTGCTCTCTGTACCGTCGTTCAACACGTACTCGTCCTCGTCACAGCCTGTATATTTTGGGTGATTATATGCCGGAAGGACAAAAAGTCAATAGGCAAAACCACCTTGCAATTTGGTAATGCCCGGGATTCGGGTTTTGCTGTATACTTTTTCCTAAGAATTGAGATAGGAAATGACCGAGAAGAAAAATGCAACCAAAAAGGCTCCCGCCAAAGAGGTATCCTCTCAGGGGCAGGCTATCCGTGCCGGTGACCAAGGAATCGCGCTAAGAGGCGACGTAACCGACAGCACGATCATCCACGCGCAGACAGTTGTTCTTGCAGATCGCTTCTGGAAGGACCTTCAACCTAGTCTGCCGACAATGGAGTTGAAAGAGGCTACGAAAGCCTATCTCGCCTACCTGAATGACCGGCATTTCTACCTTAGCCTAAAGGGTATGGGCGTCTCAGACCGGGTTCCTTTACGGCTTAAACTGCTCGATCTTTACGTGCCACTCAAAGCGCGCATGGAACTGCCTGAAGGGGAAACATGGAAACGCGACCTCAGCCTGGCCGGGCGCGACGTTTCCGGTGAAGAGCAAGAGGATACCTTGCATCTTGGGGAGCCAGTTCCATTGATTCAAATCTTGCAGAATTATTCGGGAGTCATTGTTCTAGGCGACCCCGGCGCGGGCAAGACCACGTTTATGAAATATTTAGCTCTCCGGCTCGCACGCGGCGAAGGAGAATTGATTGGTCTTGGCGATTTCCTGCCCATCCTGCTCCCGCTGGCCGGTTTTGCCAATGCCCTGCTGACACGTGATATCCGCCTTGATGATTTCATTGCCGACTATTTTGCAGGTATCGGCGCGAATCTTCCCGTTAGCGCAATGTTGAGCGAAGCACTCAAAGCGGGACGTGCCCTAATTTTGTTAGATGGCCTCGATGAGGTGCGTGATCTCAATATGCGCAACACAGTCGTCGAACGCGTTGTAGATTTCTTCGCCTTCCATCGCCATCAGGGCAATAAGTTTGTGTTAACTAGCCGCGTCGTTGGCTACCGGGCAGTCCGCCCATCCGCGGAAGACCTGGTTGAGTGTACGATTATAGATTTCGAGGAAGATGAAATAGAAGAGTTTGTGGGGCATTGGACAACTGCCCTGGAAAAACAGGCCCAGGGTAACACCGCCGTCGCCCGCGCGGATGCGGAGACGGACCGCCGCGAATTGCTGGATGCGATTCACCAGAATCCTGGTGTCAGGCAATTGGCATCCACCCCATTGTTGTTGACCATTCTCGCATTGATGAAACGGCAAGGTGTTTCCCTGCCCGAGCGGCGTGTTCAGCTTTATGACCAGTACGTTACCACCCTGCTCTCAACCTGGAATCGCGCCCGTAGTCTTAGCGGGCGCTCACCTGGCCGCGACATTGATGAAATTCAGACCGTGCGTATCCTTGCGCCGCTTGCGCTCTGGATGCATGAAGTTAGCCCGGGTGTAGGCTTGGTTGGAAGTGAGGAAATGCGCCGTAAGCTGGAAGAGCTCTTTAGTGAGCGCGGAGATGGGTCGCCTCACCAGGCTGCTCGCCAATTCTTGATGGATGTACGCGAACATGCCGCGCTTCTACTCGAACGTGGACCGGGAGCTTATGGCTTCATTCACTTAACTTTTGAGGAATATCTGGCTGCGGTCGCGCTGGCTCTTAGAGGGCAGGGCGATGCAAACCCGATTATTGAAGTATTATCCGCGCATGTGGGTGAACAAGCCTGGCGTGAAGTGACCTTGCTTACCATCGGTTATCTGGGTATTCGTCAGCAGTTGCCGAAGGTAAGCGGTGAAGTTATCGAAGCGCTGGTCACGAACAAACCGGGGCCTGTTGGTGAAGCAGTCATCCTTGCGGGAGATGCTGTGCTAGATACGTGGCCTGGAGGTGTGCCGCCGCAGAGTCGCGAACGAGTCATACTTGAACTTGTGCCTACTATGCAGGATGCAAACATCCGTCCAGAATTGAGACGTCATGCTGGTCTATTACTGGGAAGGCTTGGGTGGAGGCCAGGAGATCTTGATCGGTTCGTGGAACTGCCTGCTGGCGAGTACCTGAGTGGAGTTAGGAAAGAAGCGAAAGAAGTCCCGCATATGTACTGGATCGCGAAATATCCTGTCACAAATATCCAGTTTGCGCGCTTTGTCCATGAGGGCGGATATCAAACCCGTGAATACTGGAGTGAAGACGGCTGGGAATGGCGCACCGGAAAGTACGATGAGCGAACGCTTGAAGCCGTGGCGAGCGATTGGCTCGAACATCGCCCCGCGCGAAAACGAAACATGCCATATTATTGGCATAACATCGAGTTGAGCAATCCGATCGTTCCTGTAGTAGGTGTGAGTTGGTTTGAGGCTGAGGCATATTGCCATTGGCTGAGTAAAAAGATAGTGGCGGTACCGGAAGGTTACATGGTGCGCCTGCCATATGACGAGGAATGGGAACTTGCCTCGCGCGGTAAAGATGGCCGTGAATATCCGTGGGGTGATGCATTCGACAAAGCCGCAGCCAATACATGGGATAGCGACTCGACTGGCTCGGGCTTGGGAGGCACAACTGCTGTTTCGACCTTCCCTCAAGGTGTAAGTTCAGCGGGCGTTTGGGATATGAGCGGCAATGTTTGGGAATGGACTGGCTCCTGGTATGATGAGGATCAGAAATACCGGATCGTGCGCGGTGGTTCATGGATTGGTTACCAGTGGTTCGCGCGGACCTCATTTTGCAACTGGTCCATTCCATTGATGTTCAATGACGATCTCGGCTTCCGCGTAGTCATTGCCCCGAAGATATAGTAAAGGTGACAAGCTGGAGGAAACATGGCAGTTAAAAAGAAAAAAGATGGTTTACGCGCCGGCGATAGCAGCGTAGTCATTGGCGGTAATGTCGATGGAAGCAACATTGTTGTTGGGAACAACAATGTTGTTAGTAATCAGCGTATCAATCTATCATCCAGTTTTCAAACCATCTATCGGTTTATAGACCAAAACCCTCACCTTCAACCATCACAGAAAAAAGATGCACAAGAAGAATTGAAGGAAATTAAAACTGAGCTTGAGCAACCCAAACCTGATGAAAATTTCCTCGCGCGCCGTTTCCGCAATCTGGAGCGCATGGCTCCTGATATTGTGGAAGTTGCTTTTGAAACACTGAAGAATCCAATCACAGGTGTAGCGACGGTCATTCAAAAAGTAGCCAAAAGGATGGCAGACGAAGCAGGCACTTAGCAGTACAATAAAAACCGGCGGTTATTCCCGCCGGTTTTCAATGAAAGGAGTAGAGATGCAAAAGAAAATTCTGATGCTCCTATTTGTTAGTCTTATAGTTACCGGTTGTTCACTTCCCCAGGGAGGAAGTTCACCAACAGAGCCCATACTACCTTTAACCCCGACCCAGCTTGTAATACCTACATTGACTTCACTACCGTCTTCGCCCGTTGTCCTTCCATCTACAGTGCCAACCACGCAGATCCCACAGGCCCCTGGTGCGGCAACTTCTATACCTGCGACTCAGCCTCAGCCATCCAATGGAGGATCATCACCAGTCATCAACTCTGGCCCTTCCTCTGGGCCCTATGCGGTCATCCTGGTTGCATCAATTGATGTGCTAAATATCCGCTCTGGCCCTGGGGCAGATAAAAGCATAATCGGATCACTTGCCTATAATGAGACCGGAATTACGCGTCTTGGTTCATGGTCACAGGTGGATGACTCTGCATGGGTTGAGATACAAAGCCAGGCCGGGGTTCGCGGCTGGGTCAACTCTCAGTTTCTAACTGAATACGTCGCGCCATCTAACACATGTGATACAAAAGTATTAACTTTAATAGGCCAGTTCGAACAAGCTATAACCACCTCAAACGGTGAATTGTTGGCTTCTCTGGTCAGTCCTGTACATGGCTTGGATGTTTGGGCATATCGAAGTGGTAATCCGGTCAACTTTGATGCGGAGCATGCGCGCTGGGTATTCGATAGCACCTTTTCCCATAACTGGGGCACCCACCCCGCCAGTGGACAAGAAGTAACAGGCGCGTTTCACGATACTATCCTGCCTGGATTGGTGGATGTGTTCAAAGTAAACCACACAACAACCTGCAACGATAAAACGGTTTCCACCTATGGCGAACCATGGCCGGTTGAATACACCAATATTAATGTAGTGAAATCCTACAAACCCGGCTCGCCCGGCGTTGATCTAGATTGGCGTGCCTGGCTAATAGGGACTGAATATGTCAGCGGCAAACCGTATTTGTTCTCGCTGATTCAGTTTATCTGGGTGCCGTAAAATTAACCTTGCGAAGGTTTTGAACCTTCACAAGGTTTGATATTGTGACAAATAAGGGGTAAGAAACTTATCATCTCCCGCAACTAATGAATTATACTATTGCAAAAAGTTGCAATAAGGAACCTTATGTCCTGTGGATCTTTCTATGCCCCTCAACTGCGTGCACGCGGTTATCGTATGACGCCGCAACGCATGGCTATTTTACATGTGCTGCACCACGCAGGCACGCATCTTTCCCCGACCGAGATATTTGCTACCGCTAAAAAGGAATTCCCCAGTCTGACAGAACCAACCGTCTATCGAACGCTGGAATTCCTCGCTGGGAACGGACTGGCTCGTCCGTCGCATAGAGGCCACGGGCATCTTGTGTATCAAATCGCCCAGGACGACCATCACCATCTGATTTGTCGTTCGTGTGGAAAAGAATTGGAATTAAAGCACAGCGCGTTAGAAAAACTTTATCGCGAACTAGAAGCGACCACCGGATATCATTTAACAGATAGCCACATGACATTTCTCGGGCTTTGCCCTGATTGTTACAATAATAACTCAGGAGATTAACCATGTTGTATTCCCCGGCTCCCCCTATGCACATCCCCGATAATTTTCTCAGTGTTACTGTTTCCATCATTTGCTGGATTATCAGTGGCGCAACATTAGCGTTAGCAATTTCGCGAACCAATAAGTCGCTTGGTGAGCGCCAAATTCCTTTGATGGGTGTTATGGCAGCATTCATTTTTGCAGCCCAAATGATCAACTTTCCTATCGCAGGAGGGACAACTGGTCACCTGCTTGGCGGTGTGCTTGCGGCAATTGTCCTTGGTCCATGGGCTGCGATGCTGGTGATGACAGCCGTGATTGTTGTGCAAGGTTTGCTTTTCCAGGATGGTGGTTTACTCGTAATGGGCGCAAACATTCTCAATATGGGCCTGCTCACCGCTGCAATAGGGTACGGTTTATATCGGAGTGTTCTGGGGAGAACTCAGAAGATGAAATTGATTGTTACGGGGTTTGCCGCATGGCTTTCTGTAATGACAGGCGCGCTGGCTACTTCTCTGCAATTGTGGTTGAGTGGCACGGCTCGTTTGAATATCATTATTCCTGCCATGCTTGGCGTCCACGCTTTCATCGGAATTGGCGAAGCACTGATTACTGTCGCAGCCCTGGCATTTATCTTTCGCACACGCCCCGATTTGCTTGACGAAAAGTCCACTTCAGCACAAGGGAGTCGCGGCTGGATTTTCGCGGGTGTATTGATCACTTTGGCTGTTGTACTGCTCTCACCGCTTGCCTCCACTAACCCGGATGGCTTGACCCGTGTTGCGACGGATCTTGGTTTCATAAGTAAAGCCCAAATCGGCCATGGACCTCTCGCGGGTTATACGATTCATCTACTTAGTTCGGGATCCGCTTCAAAAATAGCTGCGGGCGTAATCGGATTGATTGTAGTAGGCATAATTTCTATTTTGGTTGGCCTCTCCGTGCAGGCGAGAAAGGCATAAATATTGTCCTCCCTGAGCGGAGTGACGAGCGTAGCGAGGAATGCAGTCGAAGGGTAATTAGATTCAAACGAAAGCTATTTTGTAATCTCGTCCTTCGACTACGCTTCGCCCCGCTCACCTGTGCCTGCGCCAGGTGCAGGCAGGACGTAAATTAAATCCCTATGCACGCTGACGCATTCGACCGTTATCACGATACCCATAGTTTCATCCACCACCTTGACCCGCGTGTCAAAGTGGTTGTGACGGTCGCGTTCATCCTTTCGAATGCCCTGCTCCCTGATGGAGCCTGGATCGCTTTCGCGCTTTCGTGGCTTTTTTTGCTCTCGGCAAACATGCTTTCTGGATTAGGTTTAGGCTATACATTCAAGCGCTCCTTTATTGCACTGCCATTCGCGCTCGTCGCCATTACTGTTTTATTTTCTATTCCCGGAAAACCAATAGCCACATTTCATTTTGCGATATGGGACTTCACGATCACAGACGCGGGGTTTCTTCGATTTGTCAGCATCATGATCCGCTCATGGTTCTCGGTTCAAATGGCAATCCTGCTGGTGACGGTCACGCGCTTCCCCGATCTAATTCATGCATTCGAGCATCTGCGTGTTCCCGCGATTCTCACTACTATTATCGCGTTCCTCTACCGTTATCTATTCGTGCTCACCAATGAAGTCTTGCGTTTGCTAAGAGCGAGGGAATCTCGCTCGGCGGCCGCGCCAGGTAAAAGGTCGGGTGGAGGCGTAATGTGGCGGGCACGCGTCGCAGGTAATATGGCGGGTCAACTCTTCTTGCGGAGTTACGAGCGTAGTGACCGCATCTACAATGCGATGGTCGCACGTGGGTACGCGGGTCAAATGCGTACCTTGAACCCGCACGAGATGAAGTCCAGCGATTATCTCGCAACCGCCTTTGTAATTGCCATTATTTTTATCTTTCAAATTATCGGATGGTTTTAATGCCCATCACACATCAGACTCGGAAATTTTCCATACCTGAATGTGAGGACGATGTCTTGCAGGTGCGCGGCTTGCACTTCTCATATCCC
>WNFV01009182.1_pt1 | contig 21638 bp, 27 predicted proteins | sample 5400101 | NCBI WGS metagenome assembly WNFV01 (sample SAMN13153361, study PRJNA577476) | soil metagenome | isolation source: 115 cm soil or saprolite under grassland replicate 1 | place: USA:California | collected 2016-06-15 | reverse complement strand
CTAACTGTGGTGGAACGGCTTGTCAAGTCCTCCGATGCGCCCGAGTCCCGATGAGCTTGGGATCTTGGCGCAGGGTGGACCCGGACTCCCGCGGCTGCCGAGTCTCCCCCGCCCAGGGTGCCCGCCGTAGGGGAGACAGGCGCCCGGGTCCCGGCCCAGCGTCGTTGGCGGGACGGGTGGCGCCGGTCGGCGGACGCGGGAGTCCGGGTCTCGGTTGACGGGTGGGGGCCTTGGCGGTGAGGGGTGCCGCGACGCGCCGGGGCGGCGTGGATCGGCAAGCCGCCACTCTGTGGTTCGCGGTTGGTGGACACGCACGTCATCTCTTCGCAGGACGGGGCCCCAGACTAAACGCGTCGATGTGCCGGGTGCTGCGCAGGGCAGCCCGGCGGGCGTAGTTACGACGGGGATCGTTCCTGCTCCGGCGGTGCACCGGCGCGTCGCGGACGTCTTCATCTTCCCTCCGGCCGATCTCGGAAGGAAGGGGACATCAGGCGGTCATCTCCCCCCACAGGAACCCGCCGAGCTCGCGGGCCACGGCGGTGGCCACCACGGACTTCACGTTCTTGCGGGCCGCCAGGGCCCGGAACCGGGCGCACAGGCGGCGCTGGGCGGCCCAGGACCGGGCCACCGTCTCCGGGGTGCACCCCTCCTGGCGCCGGCGAAGGCTCGGTCCCACCGACGGGCCGTGCTGGTAGGACCACGCCGCCTCCACCAGCTGGGTCCGCAGGTGGGTGTTGCCGGCCTTGGTGATGTGGCCCCGCCGCGTCCTGCCCCCGGTGGAGTACTCCGAGACCCCCAGGCCGGCGAAGCCCATGAACGCCGAGGCCCGGGGGAACCGGCCCCAGTCGCACACCTCCGAGGCCAGGGTGAGCGCCCCGATGTGGGCCACTCCCCGGTAGGCGCACAGCCGGCGGACGCAATCGGCGAACGGCTCGCGGTCGCAGTAGCCCAGGAGGTCGCGCTCGATGGCCTCGACCTCGGCGGTGCGGATGTCCACCACCGCCCGGTAGTGCTCGAGCGTGGACTGCAGGGCCGGACGATCGAAGGAGAGGGACGAGATCCACGCCACGTGCTTGAGGGTCCAGCGGGACCCGGCCCTCCACACCTGACCGTGCCGGAGGAGGAAGGCCCCCAGGCGCCGGCGGGCCCGGTCCAGGTCGATGACCATGTCGGCGCGGGCCCGGCACAGGTCCCGGACCGACTCCTCCAGGGGGGTGGGGACCCGGATGGGGGTGAGCTCCCCGGCCCGCTGCAGCCTGGCCAGCTTGCGGGCGTCCCGGCGGTCGGTCTTCACCCGGTCCCCGGGGGCCTTGGGGACCAGGGAGGGGGCCACCACGTCGCAGGGGATGCCCATGCCCACGATCAGCCGGTGCAGCTCGTACCCAGAACCGGCGCACCGAGGTCTCGTCGTGGAAGATCTTCTCCACGTCCACCGACTCGTCGGGCCGCAGGGTGGCGATCGAGATGGAGTCCTTGTGGACGTCCATCCCCAGGTGGGTGAGGTCGGGACGCGCGATACTGGTCATGGCCGGCTCCTTTCTGCGTGTGGCTCCGTCCGCCTCCGCGTGGATGATCCACGAATCGGCTGAGTGGAGCCGGCCGTTCCATGTTGACTGATCAGATCCAGCGGTTGCTGAACCAACGCGAATAGGGGGGCCCATTGGTGGCGATGCATGCGTGGGAGCCTGGAAGGAGGAGATGCTCGGTGCTGGGCTGTGAGATGGGGTCGATGTTCGGGATGAGCTGGTGGATGTGGTTCCCCGGCCTGCTGGTCCTCGTGGCGCTGATCGTCTTCGGCGCGTGGGCCGTGAGCAGGTCCGCCCCCCGGACCGGCGGACCGGTCCGCATCCTGGAGGAGCGCCATGCCCGAGGCGAGATCGACGCCGAGGAGTTCGAGCGACGTCGGACCACGCTGGAGGGGTCGCGATGAGTATCCGGGGGTCGTTCCTCGCCGCCGCGCTGGCTCTCCTGGGTCTGGCATCGGCCGCCTGCGGGGGCGGGGGAACCGCGGGATCGCCGCCGTCGGCCGATGAGGGTCCCCAGATCGGCGACCCCGCGCCGGCGTTCAGCCTGCCTTCGGCCCAAGGCGGGAGCGTCTCGCTTGGCGAGTTCCGCGGTCGCGAGGCGGTGCTCCTGTACTTCAGCATGGGCTCGACTTGAGCTGGCTGCATGCAGCAGGTAGTTGACCTGCAGAACAGCAAAGACTTCCAAACCCTCGGGGTGGAGTTGCTCAGCATCTCCCCGGACTCGGTCCAGGCGTGGGCCAAGGAGGGCTCGGCCAAGGGCGTCCACACCCCCCTGCTCTCGGACCCTGGCAACCGGGTGGCCAGCGCGTATGGGGTGATGCGCTGGGGGATGGGCGGCGGAACCATGCCCGGGCATACCTTCGTGCTCGTTGACAGCACCGGCCGCATCAGCTGGATCCGGGACTATGGGGCTCCCGAGCACGGTGGGCTGATGTACGTGCCCCCGAAGGACCTGGTGCCCCTAGTGGCCGCGCACGTGGGAGGCGGCTGATGCCCTGCGCCATGAACGACCGCCGGCTCTCCACCATCCGGATCGCCTGTCTGGTGGGAGCCACGGCGTTCGCCCTGGTCGCCGGGGCGTGCTCGTCCGGGGCATCTCAGCCCTCGCCGCCTGGGGGGTCCCTCTTGCCCTCCAGCCCGACCGCGCTCCCCCAGTTCGATCCGGGACGATTTCACCAGCTCCTGACACACCTCCGAGGGAAGCCGGTCGTGATCAACATCTGGGCGTCATGGTGCGGCCCGTGTATTGCGGAGGCCCCCGGCCTGGCCCGCATGGCCCGGGACTACCGGGGACGGGTGCAGTTCCTGGGCGTGGACGTCCTGGATCAGCGCGGGGCCGCCCAGGCCTTCATCCGCAAGTACGGGTGGACCTATCCCAGCGTGTTCGATCCCACGGGGGCCATCCGCAACGACCTCGGGTTCGTGGGCCAACCGGTGACGGTCGTGCTCGATTCGGCCGGCAAGCGCGTCTTCACCTGGAGCGGCGCCCTCTCCGAATCGCAGCTGAGGAAGGAGCTGAACGAGGTTGCCTGAGCCATCCATCGAGGAGGGGGGCTGGTCGCCGGACCAGACGGCCTTCACCTCCGCCCTGCGCGCGTTCTCGGCGGGGAACCAGGGGCCTTCGGTGACCCGCCCGACAACTGCTCGGCGGCCTCGGACTGACCCTTCTCGGGGCGGCGTGCACCCGGGCCAGCACACCCGGCGCCTCGAGCGCCCCTCCGGGCTCGATCGACTCGCTCGTCGCCGGAGCCACCCAGGTATCGGTCCTGGGGACGGGAGCCGACGCCCCGCCCATGAACCCCGGCAGGAACCGCCTCGGGCTGATCCTGGTGACGCAGCAGAGCAGCGTCATCGAAAGCGGCACCGCCCAAGTGTGGGTGGCCAAGGACACCAAGAGCAAGGCGATGGGCCCGTCCGAAGCGCCCTGGTACCAGCTCACCGCCTATGAGAAGACGCACGACCGGTCCCCTCGGACCCCCCTGCCCGGCCTGTTCGCCACGGAGATCGAGCTGCCGGCCGCGGGGATCTGGAACGTGGGAGTGACGGTCACGGCAGGCTCCCGCCGCTTCGCGGCGACCGGTGCGGTCCAGGCGACCAGCCAGGCGACCCCCGCCCAGCTCGGGTCCAAACGATCCGGGTCCCGACGCCGGTGGCCACGCCGGTGGCCAAGATCAAGGAGATATGCACCAGGACGCCGGTCTGTGACATGCACTACGTCTCACTGGAAGACGCCCTCTCCAGCGGCAAGCCCACGGTGATCTCCTTCGCCACTCCCCTGCTGTGCAGCACCAGGACCTGCGGCCCGGTGGTGGACGAGCAGCTGCTGGTGTTCGAACAGGCGGGGAACGCTGATCCGCAGAGCCGTTTGTTCTCCGGCTCGGCTCACTCTTCGAGGGCGGATCGACAAGGCCGTGGCCATGCTCGGGGACCGGGGCTCGGCCGGGAACGGTGCGACCAGCGGCACGAAACGATCACCGCGAGGTCGGGCACGGCGATAGCCCGACAGGTCGGCCTTGGCCTTTCTACGACCACCCAGCCCCCGCCGCGGGCGCCTCGGCGGTCAGCACCTGGCCGGTGCGCTCCGGGCCCATCACGCGAGCAAAGTCGGCCGCCACCATGAACAGCGTCTTCCCATCCGGGCCCCCCAGCGCACAGGCGAAGCATCCCCGGTCAAGATCGACGGCGGCGGCCACCTCGCCCCCCTCGCGCACGCGGACGCAGCGCTGGGCGGGCACGTCGGCATACCAGACCGCCCCATCGGCGTCGAGGCAGATGCCGTCGGGATGGCCCCCCGGGAGCGGCGCCCACGTCCTCCGGTTGGAGAGGCTGCCGTCGGCGGCGATGTCGAAGGCGGTGAGCCTCTCGCCGTAGGACTCCGCGACGATAAGGGTCGAGTCGTCGGGTGTCACGACCATGCCGTTGGGGAACGCGATCGCATCGGCGACCTGCCGGGCCGAGCCGTCTGAGCCGACCTGGGCGATGACCCCGGGGGCGAACTCCCCGGCTGGGAAGTCGAACCCGATGTTGTTGACGAATACGTTCCCGCGCCCATCCAGGGTGATGTCATTCCAGGGGTGGATGGACAGGCTGCGCAGGTCGGCGTGCGAGACCAGTGAGCCGTCCGGCTCCTGGCGGAGAAGCCGGCCTTGACGTCCCGACACGACCAGCAGCCTCCCATCGGGAAGGAAGTCGATGCAGAACGGCATGTCCTGGCTCTCAAGAATCACCTCGGTCTTTCCGTCCAGGTCAGCGGCGAGGACCTGATGAGCCATCCAGTCCGAGAACCACAGACGGCCCTCATGCCACCGGGGGGACTCCCCGAGCGCCAGGCCGTCGACCAGCACGTTCGGCTCGGTCATGGGAAACCTCCTCTCCTTCTCGGACGACCGGAAGAGCGCCTGGCACCCCGCCGCGACGGGCGGCATAGACGACGGCGCCTGTTGATCGAGATTACTCCTGCGGGTCGGAGAGGCGAGGGGCTCGGACTCTCGCCTCCGGAGAGGGACGATCAGCGCTCGGGGCCATGACGGGCGAGCTATGGTGGTCAGGATGACGTTCCGGGCGGATCCTCGCGTTGACGACTACATCGACGCCCTGCCCGATTGGCAGCAGGCGATATGCCGCAAGGTGCGCAAGCTCGTCCACGCCGCCGATCCTGAGGTCGTGGAGACCATCAAACGCAGGGACCGCCCGTACTTCGTCTTGGACGGCAACATCTGCGCCCTCCTCGCGGCCAAGGACCACGTGAACGTGTTCATCTACGATCCGATCGCCCCCGATCCCGAGGGCATCATCACCTCCGGCCAGGGGAACAAGGCGGCTCGCACCGTCGCGATCTATCGGGGCGAGAGGATCAATGAGCCGGCGCTCACCGCGCTCTGCCGAGCGGTCATCGCAAACAACCGCGCAGGGGGGTGGCGCAGACTCCCGCGCGAGGCGTAGGTCCGGCGCCGGATCAGGTCGGGAGTACCCCTCACTCCGTTCGCCGTGGATGACCTGGCCAAGGCGAAGGCGTTCTACGGCCCAACCCTCGGCGTCTTCGAGGTAGCCGAGCGGTCCGCAGACCTGCTGTCGCTCCGAGCGGCGAACGGCTATGCGGTCCTGATCTATCGGAAGCCTGGCCACGAACTGGCGGGGCACACGATCCTGAACTTCCCCGTCGACGACATCGAGGCCGCGGTGGATGAGCTCCGCACTGCGGGCGTCGAATTCGAGCAAACGACCAAGGCCCCATCAAGACGAACGAAAGCGCATCGCCACGCCCGGACCAAAGCAGGCCTGGTTCAAGGATCCGGCCGAAAGTATCCTGTCGGTGATCCAGGAGTGATGCCATGGCCACGACGCACACGCTTGAGACGGCGGAAGTCGACCTCGTCTACGACGTCCACGGCCCGTTGCCCACCGCGGACGGCCGCCCACCGCTGCTCATGATCGCCCAGCCCATGGATGCAAGAGGCTTCGCGACGCTGGCGTCGTACTTCCCCGAGCGGACCGTGGTGACCTACGACCCGCGTGGCCTCGGTCGCAGCATCCGCAAGGACGGCCGGGTCGACAACTCCCCGACCGTCCAGGCCGGCGACGTGCACGCCCTGATCGAGGCGCTCGGCGTCGGACCCGTCGAGATGTTCGCCAGCAGCGGGGGAGCGGTCACGGCGCTCGCGCTGGTCGCCGCTCACCCCTCCGACGTGACGACCCTGGTGGCCCACGAGCCGCCCATCATCCCGGTACTTCCGGACGCTGAGGCCGCCGAGCGCGCCCAGGCGGGGATCCGCGCGGCGTATCAGGCCGGGGGGTCGAACGCGGGGATGGCGGCGTTCATCGCGATGACCTCGTGGCGCGGCGAATTCACGGATGACTACTTCGCCCGGCCGGCACCCGATCCGGCGCAGTTCGGGATGCCGACGGAGGACGACGGATCCCGCGACGACCCCCTGCTGTCGGACCGGTCCTGGTCGATCACCGCTTATCGCCCGGACGTCGACGCGCTGGCCGCCGCGCCGACCCGAATCGTGATCGCGGTGGGCGAAGAGTCCCTGGGCACCTTCACCGGGCGGACTTCGGTGGCCACCGCCGAACTGCTCGGGCAGCAGGCGACCGTGTTCCCCAGCCACCACGGCGGGTTCATGGGCGGTGAGTTCGGCTACCCGGGCCAACCCGAGGCCTTCGCGCGCAGGCTGCACGAAGTCCTCGATGCGGACGACTGACGGGCGCGGAGCGTGTCTTGATCTGATGCTCACGGCAGACCTCCTTCACCGAGCGGTCGCCGGCCCATGTTCCGGGAGCCGATCCCGTTCCGAACGACCGAGGTCGTCACCAGAGACGGCTTCGTCTACTGCGACGTCGTCCCCTCGACCACCACGGACTTCCGCGACGTGGCGCCGGAGGGCGCCTCCGGCCGAGCCGCGGCATCGGTGTGAGTGTGGGCAAGGGCGGCAACTAGCTCATCCTCGGAAGGCCGGTGGCTGGAGTATCTAGGCTGGTGTCATGGTCAGGTTGACCAAGGACGGCAGCACGTGGCGCATTGGGACAGACGCCGAGGTCGCGTGGATCGCCAACGGCACGTCTGAGGACCACACCATCACCGCTGCGATCCCGCCGAGCTTTGAGGCCTATGCCACAGTCATGTTGCCGTACGCGGGTAGGGGGCAGGACAGGCATGACCGGGCCGTGCTTGCACTGCTGAGGGGGCAGTCGGCAAGACAGCCGTGGTGGCTTGGCTATCTCGACACCGGCGCCGATGACATCGTGTTCCCCGATGCGCCGAAGGTGACCTTGTATTCGGACTGGCAGTACGTACTGGTCGAGGCGGGGCCCGAGCAGGCCGCCACCTGGCGCCACAGCGGCGACTGGTCGTTCTGGAAGGGTGCCTTGCCCAACCTGATGTTTCCCGCCGACCGCTCCTGGCTGGCTTCGACGCTGTGGGACGACGACTGGACCTGCATCGGCGGACCGGCCGGGCTCGTGGACAGGTTCGTGCGCCACCCCGACCTGCAGGCCAGGCCGGTCGCCCTCAAGGAAGATGCCACACCACCAGGTCATCAGGCGCTCTGAGCGCTGTGGACCATGGGCAGGAACTCACCTCGAGTTGGACCGGCCACCCAATCCTATGCGCCGGAGATCCGCCGGGTGCTGGCCGTCCTGACGTCCAGCGCAGCCTCTGTCAAGACAGGAGGAACTCCAGCAGCACCCCGACCAACACCTCGGGTGCTGGCCTATGACCTTTGCCCTGGCAGGGTGCGGCGCGTGGCCTTCGGCATGTTCGACGTGCCCTTCGAGGAGATCGCACCCATCGCAGGGCGCTCCCCCGGTGGGCCAGGCAGCTCGCCAACCGGGCACGGCGGCGCGTCAAGGGGGATGCCCGAATTGCGAAGCGGATCCGGCTCGGCAGCGGGCCATTGTCGATGTCTTCCTCGCTGCGGGGCGAGACGGAGACTTCGAGGTGCTTCTTCGAATGCTCGACCCCCGATGTGGTGCTTCGAGTCGACGTCGGCGTCCCAGCGGCGTCGAGGGTGTTCCGGGGGGCGCGCGACGTGGCCGAGCAAGTCGTCGCCTTCGGCCGGCGGATCGGCCCGGGCTCCGAGGTGCGCCTGGTACTCGTGAACGGAGTCGCCGGGATCATCGGGATCTCGGACGGTCGGCTTGCCTCCGTATTGAGCTTCGCGATCGCGCGGGAAGGGAAGATTGTCGAGATCGACATCCTCGCCGACCCCCATCGTCCATCCCAAATGGACGTGGCGGGGTTGGAGAAGGGATGAGATCGCGTCTCGCGCCTTCGTGGTCCCTAATCGTGGATCGCGGACCAGCGACTGCCAGAATGGTCAGTGGCTACTGCTCCAAACGGCCTCGACCGTTCGAGGCTCACCTGGGTCTCTTCCGCTGGGTGAAGCGGACCTCGAACCGAAAGGAATGGTTACTAACCGACGGCCGGGTTCGCCTGGTTTCAAGCTTGACCGGCGATTGACGAGCCTGCGTACGTTTCGACCGGCCCGAGACAGAGAACGGCCGCGCCGAAGTAGGGACGCTCCCGACGCGCCGCTCTCAACTTGCTGGCTCGTGACTTCGCGCACTATGCGTTCTCCCCGGCCGCTGGCGCTGTCCAAAGAACACGTGCGACGGGTCACCCCGCCCCGCCTCCCGGGGACGGCTTCCACCGTCGATAGATCGGCATCTCATCGTCGGTGTACTCGGTCGCCACCGCTTCCTCGATCGAGCACGCGTAGTGCACGAGCCCGTAGGGGGTCTGGCCGGGGCGCGCCACCGCGGGGTGGGAGGGGGCGATCGGTTCGAGACGCCCGCGGGCCATGAACTCCCCGGATGCGCCGGCATGGTCCTCCCAGGGCTGCGCCGTGTGCAGCGCGTAGCGCGGATCGCGGGCCACTTCGCGGATCTTGGGGCTCGTGTCGCGGAACGAGACGCACGGCTGTCCGGCCCCGACCCAGGGAGAGACCGGGTGCACGCGCGGTCCGCCGTCGAGCCGGAGCGTTGCCTGGTACACGATCCGATGCCCCATCCGCTCCCGAGCGAACGCGGCCAGATCCGGCTCGGCGTCAGCGAACTCAGCCCAGGTAACCACGCCGACCTAGCCCGCCGGGGTGGCCCGACCCCGCTGTGATCGATCCTTGGCGCGGCTCGGACGGCCCCCGGCCGCCTGCCCTTCCCGGAGCGTCGCCACCGCCTTCTCGATCCGCCGTTTGCGCGTTTCGGGCTTCTTCGCGCCTTCGATGGCGCGCACGTGCTGCAGCTTCTGACCGTACGGGAGGCGGCCGTAGGCGGCGCGGGCGACGGGATCGGCATCCAGAGCGCGGGCGAAGTCCGCTGGCTCGACGACGACACGGGGCTCGACATCCAGTTCGACGTCGACGTCGACCTCATCGCCCGTCACGACGCCGGCGGCCTGTCGGTTGGCGTTGCTGAGGCCCAGCAGGTGGCGGCCACGCATGATGGCGACCCTACTTCTCCAGGAATGCCCGTTGATCGTGATGGTCACCGGAGGCCGCTTACCTCCACCGAGCGCCTCCACGACTTCGGGGGGAACTTCCAGCCCCCTCATGGGCTCCGGCGGCTCCACGTGGGTTCGAAATCTCATGATCTGCTCCTGCCAGGTTGAGTCAGCTCGGGGGTCCAGGTCCAGCACGGACCGGCGAAGGGGGCCATGGTGGTCAACGCGGTTCCCGGCTCCCGGTCACCGCCGGATCGCCCCGCATTGGCCATGAAGCTCCCTCGGCGGCTACTCGGCGTATGGCTGGCCTTTCCCTGAGCGCTGTAGCCGATGTCCCAGATGTAGCCATCGGGGTCCGCGAAGGAACCGCCGTACCCGCCCCACTGCTTGGTTTCGGCAGCCTTGAGGATCGTGGCGCCGGCCTTCTCGGCTTCCGCCATGATCTCGTCGACGCGTGCTTCGTTGCGGACGACGTAGGTGAGGACCACCCCGCTGAAGCCGCTGCCCTCCGGGCTCGCGCCCACGTTGGCGGCCAGACCCTCACGACCGTAGAAGCCAATGAGCGAGCCGCCGTCCGGCTCGAAGAACACCGAGATGCCGTAGTCCCGCTGGACCTTCCACCCGAGGCCCTCCGTGTAGAACCGTTTGGACCGGTCCATGGCTCATGTAACGAGCCTCGGTGCTTGATCGGCCCGAGGTCCCAGGGTTGCATGAGGCAGCCCGGCTGGTCCGGGAGGGAGGCGTCGAAGTTGACTCTGAGGGAAGCACCGGAAGGTGTGGAGCCTCGCTCGGCTGATGGCCTCCTCCGGCCCGGCCACGGATGCCCCGCATGAGGGAAGTGGGACGGCCCCGTGCGGCCGGGCCCGTTTGCAGCACATGAGTGGGAGCCGCGGTGGGGCTCAGCCACCTTGGGACCGTGGTCGATGAGGCGTCGCCCCTCGGGCGGCTGAGGCCGACGATCAGGCGCGGCCCCGGGAAGGAGGAGCCATGGTCGAGCGACGACTGCTCGGCATCGACCTCGGCATCACGAGCGCCCACACCGCGGTGGTGCTCCGTGGAGACGGCACCGTGGTGTGTCGGCGCCGGTGCCACCCCACCGCGGAGAGCTTCGAGGACCTCGAACGGGCCGCTCTCGAGGGCGCCCCCGAGGGAACGCAGATCGAGGTGGTCATCGAGCCCACCGGCCCGGCCTGGATGCCCGTCGCCGTGTTCTTCGGCCGGCGCCACCCGGTGTTCCGGGTCAGCTCGCAGTAGGCCGCCGACCTCCGGCGGTTCCTCCACCGCCACGCCAAGTCGAACTCCATCGACGCCGAGACCCTGGCCCGCCTTCCCCTGGTCGACCCCGACAGCCTCCGTCCGGTGGAGCTCCCCGGCGCCGACCGGGCTACGCTCGACCGCCGGGTCCGGGCCTGCGACCGCCTCACCCGGGAGGCCTCCGAGCACAAGGTCCGGATCTAGGACCTCCTCCGCCAGCTCATGCCGATGACCCCGCTCACCGGAGACATCGGGACGTCCGACCTGGCCGTCCTGGAGCGCTGGGCCGACCCGAACGCCCTGCTCAGGGCGGGAAAGGCCCGCCTCACCGCGGTGATCGCGGAGGCCTCGCACGGCCAGCAGGGGACGGGTCGGGCCGAGGAGTGGCTCCGGGCGGCCCGGGCGGCGGTCGACCTCTACGGAGGGGACTCCGCGGTGGCGTTCGCCGACTTGGCGGCGGAGGTGGCGACGGAGGTCCGGCTGCTGCGGGCCACCCAGGCGGAGCTCGACTCCCACGCCGCGGTTCGCGAGGACGCCTACCGCCGGGTGGACCCCGAGGAGCTCGCCCGGTCCCTCCCCGGTGTGGCCGAGGTCATCGGACCGGTCCTCGTCGCCGCCATGGCCCGGCCGGGGCGCTTCGCCCGGGGGGAGCAGTTCAAGAGCTTCACTGGCCTGGTGGCCCGGGCTTCTGAGACCGGGGAGTCCGACCGCAAGGGCCAGCCCATGTCCAAGGCCGGGCCCTCCTTGCTGCGAACCACGCTGCAGCGGGCCGCCGATCACGCCCGGGCCCAGGACCCCCAGCTGGCCCGAATCTACTTCCTCCAGATGGTGGAGCGCGGAGCCAACCACACCAAGGCCCTGTGTGTGGTGGCAGCGCACCTGGCCGAGCGGGCCTGGGCGGTCATGGCCAGGGGCACCCCCTACGTGGTGCGCGACACCGACGGACGCCCCGTGGCCAAGGCCGAGGCCGGGGCCATCATCGCCGAGCACTGGACGGTGCCGGAGGAGGTCCGGCGGCGCCGGCGGCACAAGAAGGTGGGGAAGGTCCCTCACCAAGTCCTCGTGGGACATGTCTCTCGCGCTCGTAGCGCAGTTCCGAGGCGGCCTTCCCCACCCGCATCCTCGGTCCCCGAGGCGGTCGCGTCAACGACGCAGGAAGGAGGTGCTTGACACCCGAGCTCCGATAGGGAATCAGCCGACCGCCTTCTTCACCAGCGCGCGGATCTTGGTCTCGGCCTGGGCAGTCAGCTCCTTCAGCGCGAAGGAGGTCGGCCACATGGCGCCGCTATCGAGCTTCGCCGCGTCGTTGAACCCCAAGGTCGCGTACCGCGCCTTGAACTTCTCCGCGCTCTGGAAGAAGCAGATGACCTTGCCGTCCTTCGCGTAGGCGGGCATGCCGTACCACGTCCTCGGCTCGAGGGAGGGAGCGGCGGTGGTGACGATCTCGTGGATCCGCTTGGCCATGGAACGGTCCTTCGGCGGCATCTCGGCGATCCGGTCGAGGAGCTCGCGCAGCATGTCCGCCCCCTGTGCGGCCGCCTTCTGCTCCTTGAGGTAGGCCTTCATCGCGGCGCGCTCCTCGGCCGTCAATCGCACGGTCTTCCCGCGGGCCGTGGTGGTGCGCTTGGCAGGCTTCTCCGTGGTCTTCTTTGCGCTCATCGTTCCCTCCTCTTCATGCGTCGCCGTGTCCATCTTGATCGTGGCCTCACTCTCCAGGACAACATTCGGCGTCCTCCCGTGACAGATGTCGCGTGTTCGGGCAGTGTCACAGACGGGGAGGATCTCTTGTCTGGAGTTCCATGAGCATCGAGCCCGAGCCACCGGTGGAGGACGTGTACCAGGAACTTCGGCCGCTCCTGTTCTCGATCGCCTACGGCATCGTGGGCAGCGTGACCGAGGCGGAGGACATCGTGCAGGAGGCCCTCCTTCGCTACCACCGCGAAGGGCCCAAGCAGGCCGAGATCGAGTCGCCCAAGGCCTGGCTGTCGACGGTGACCACCAGGCTCGCCATCAACCACGTTCGCTCGGCCCGGGTGCGCCGGGAGACCTACCCGGGCACGTGGCTGCCGGAGCCGCTGCTCACCGACCCCGTGCCCGACGCTTCCCAGCAGGCGGAGACGGCCGACTCGCTCTCCATGGCGTTCCTTGTGCTGCTGGAGAGCCTGAGTCCGGCCGAACGGGCGGTCTTCCTCCTGCGCGAGGTGTTCGAGTACGACTACGACGAGATCGCCGAGGTCGTCGGCAAGAGCGAGGAGAACTGCCGGCAGATCCTGGTCCGGGCCAGGCGCCGGATCGAAGAGAAGAAGCCACGGTTCGAGGCATCGCGGCGGCGGCGCGAGGAGCTGGCCCGGCGGTTCTTCGACGCGGTGGGCGACGGTGACAGCGAAGGATTGCTCGAGATGCTCGCGGCCGACGTCGTGTCCTACAGCGACGGCGGTGGGAAGGCCTCGGCGATCCCCCATCCGGTCCACGGGCGGGAGAAGGTGTCTCGGCTCATGCTCGGGTTCGGAGCGTGGCGAGAGCGGCTCGGCGCCGTCGAGATGCAGCCTGCGCACATCAACGGACAGCCCGGCGCGATCTTCCGGAACACGGATGGGGACGCCGTTCTGGTGGTCGCGCTCGACATCGTGGACGGCGTGGTCCAGACGTTTCGCGCCATCACTAACCCGGAGAAGCTCCGCCACCTCAGCCGTCGCGTGTCACAGGGCTGACCCCCGTCTTGTCCTCTTCTCGGGACACAAAGACCGAAGGAGGTTCGTCATGAAGATCTTCGTCGCGGGAGCGACCGGAGCGGTGGGGAGCAAGCTCGTCCCCACACTCGTCGAGCACGGCCACACCGTCGTCGGCACCACGACGACGCCCGGCAAGGTGGAGGGGCTTCGAGCCGCGGGGGGGACCCCGGTGGTGCTCGACGTGCTCGATCGCGACGCGGTCGTCGAGGCGATCGCCCACGCTCAGCCCGACGTGGTGGTGCACCAGGCCACGGCGCTCGCGGGGTTCGTGGACTTCCGGAAGTTCGACGAGGGCTTCGCGCTCACGAACCGGCTCCGGACCGAGGGAACCGACAACCTGCTCGAGGGGATGCGACGGGCCGGCGTTCGACGCATCGTCGCGCAGTCCTACGCGGGTCCCGGCCGGTTCGCCCGATCGGGCGCGATGGTGAAGACCGAGGACGATCCATTCGACCCCGATCCCCCGGCCGCGATGCGGCGAACCGTGGAGGCCATGGCGCACCTGGAGCGAGCGGTCCTCGGAGCCGAGGGCGTCGAGGCCACGGTGTTGCGGTACGGAGGCTTCTACGGGCCGGGCACCGGGCTCGCCGAGGGCGGGCCCCAGCTGGAGGCCGTCCGCCGGCGCCGATACCCCGTCGTGAGCACCGGCGCCGGGGTGTGGTCGTTCGCGCACATCGACGACGTCTCAGCCGCGACGGTGCTGGCCATCGAGGGCGGCGTGACGGGCGCGTACAACATCGTGGACGACGAGCCCGCAGCGGTGGCGGAGTGGCTCCCTGCTCTCGCCGAGGCCATCGGGGCCAAGCCTCCCCGGCACGTTCCGGCTTGGTTGGGTCGTCTGTTCGCCGGAGAGCTCGGCGTGGTCATGATGACGGAGTCGCGCGGGGCCTCGAACGCCAAGGCCAAGCGCGAGCTCGGCTGGCGGCCCATCTACCCGAGCTGGAGGGCCGGCTTCAGAACCGGACTGGGGACGGCGGACGGCACGCAGGCGGCCTGAGGCCGGCCGGCGCTTCGCGCGGGCGGACGGATACGATACGGGCGTGTCGGTGACTGAGATCGACGACTACCTCGATGCCCTCGAGGAGCCCAAACGGGCCACGCTGTCGCAACTGCGCGACACCATCATGGCGATCGTCCCCGACGCGACAAGCCCTTGCCCAAGTCGCTCGTGAAGAAGCTCTTGGCCGTTCGAATGGACGAGGCGTTCCGCAAGCGGTAGACACCCGTAGACGTTAGGACGGACCATGCGAGGAGCAGTCATCCACGGTCCGCGGGACGTCCGCTTGAGGAGCTCGACGACCCCAGGGTCATCGAGCCGACCGACGCGATCATCCGGCTGCCGGCTACGTGTATCTGCGGCTCAGACCTCTGGCCCTACCCGGGCATCGGGCCCATCCAGGGGCCGGCCCCGATCGGTCACGAGTACGTCGGCATCGTCGAGGAGGTCGGCCGAGACGTCAGGACGACGTCCGTCACCGCTGCCCGAGCTCGAATCGATGGCGCGATTACGCCGTCGGGGTATCTTCAACTCGACGGCGTGAATCGAAGGGAGGTGGAACTGGACAAGTCTTGATCGGGCGCTAGACAAGTCTTCGAGCCCGATTCGGCTTCACAAGTCTTCGTAGGTTCGAGGACGGCGTCTGAAGACAAAACCGCTGGTCAGAGGCTTGCCGGATGCCCGACGGCTAGACATGCCTTCAAAACCGGTGTGCCGGCGAGAGCCGGCAGGCGGGTTCGATTCCCGTCCGCCTCCGCGAGGGCATCTACCAGGGCATTCGTGGCTCTCCGGCCGCCTCGGAGGGATCCAGCCCTCCCCCGGTCGGAAAAACCGGTGTGGCCTCTCCAGGCACAGAATGCACGAAAGACCGGGGAGATTCTGTGGCGCTTGCCAGGATCCAGCGTCCGTCGCCAGCGACTCAAGCGACTCTCGTACCAACGCGGAACCATCCAGCAACCCCAAGCCATGGGATCCGCCCGCCCCGCGCGAGGTCGATCAGGTCGAGGCCCACGCAGGTCGGGCTCATGGCTCATCCATCGAGCGCATCGGCGAGCTCGGCTGGCGCCGAGAACATCGGCCAGTGGCTCGTGAGGAGCTCGGTGAACGACCATTGAGGCCCCGCAAGCTCCGCGAACCAGGGATGGCCGCTCGCGATCATTCCCTGCACCTGGTCGAGCGGAAAGCTACACGTGACCAGTAGGTGCGGAAGCTTCGTGCGCTCAGCATGCGTCAGCGAGATCGGCTGGGTGTATGTGCCGAACGGTTGCGGCCTCGATCGCTCCCGGATCGCCGCCCGGGCATCCGCCTCGCTCCCGACGGTGCTCGAGCCATACACCTGCTCGAGCTCCTCCCAGGTAGGTATCGGGAGCAGCCTCCCCTCCCCTTCTTCGCGGACATGGCGTTCAATGACCTCACGGACCGCCGGGGGGAGCGTGTCCAGGTAGGCCACGCCATCGGGCGCCGGGCCGCTGTCGACGTACACGAGGCGCGCCAGGCGCTCGGGAACGCGGTCGGCCGCGCCTGTCACCGGCCACCCTCCGAAGCTGTGGCCGACGAGCACCCTCGCGCAGGTCCTTGGTCTCGATGGCTTCGACGATATCGGCGACGTGGCGCTCGAGGTCCACGCGCTCCGCGGCGCCGGTCTGGTCGCCAAGGCCTCTCATCGTGAGCGGATGCACACGGTGACCATGGCTTCGGAGCATTGACGCCACCTCGATCCAGGCCCAAGCCCCCAGCCATGCCCCCAGGCACGAGCACGTACGTCGTCATTGCTTCCTCCTTTCGCGCCGATTCGCTGTGTCCCCCTCGCTGGGACGCTGATGATCACTGCGGCCGACACGACCTCTTTCTCGGCCGTCGCGTGATCCTGGTTGTGATCGTCCGGCATGCCAGCCGACGTCGCGGGTGGCGCACCTGATCCGCGGACGCTGGCGGCTGGGTCGATGTGGCAGCGCCACCCTTGGGGGAAGGCCAGCACCTCGACCGTCGCGCTTGCTCTCTTCTCCGCATCTCTCGATATTGGTCACGAGTAGCTCAGCTGCTCATCCCAGTGCGTGGGGCGCCCCTCGCGAGTGAGGTCGAACAGGTTCCAGACCGGCTCGATCGTGCCAACATGACGGGGATCCTGTTCAGGGTCGGTCGGGGCATAGAAGAGCTCCGACCCCCAGAAGTGGCGGATGGTTCCGCCGTCGCGATGGAACACGTTCAGCATGGGCCTCTGGTATCCCTCGGGGGTCTCGGCCAGGTAGTCGCGGTTGTAGGTGTTGCCGGCCGACGACAGGAACCGCAGCCGTCGCCATCCTCGCTCCTCGGCGAAGGCGAGGGTCCGCGACAGCGGGGACTTCGCGACGACGGCGAGGTTGATGATCTGGGAGGCATGCTCCGCGGCGCCATCGAGCTGATCGAGCAGGGCCGTGCACGAGGGGCACGGACCCTCGGAGAGCGGGAGCAGCGCCGTTTGGCCACCTTGGGGGCCCGGCCGCGGGTCGCCGGGGTCGCGGGGGAACATCATGCTGTAGATCACGAGCGAGCTCTTGTCGGCCGCGAATAGTTCCGACAGCCGCACATCGCTCGGTGCACCGTCGGTTCCGTTCTCCTGGAAGACGTAGTCCTCGGGGACCACCCCGCCGGGCGGCAGTCCCCGCCGGGCGGCCGCCACCGCCTCCATCGCCCGGCGCAGCTCGATCTCCTGCTCGAGCAGCCGATCTCGGGCCGCGCGGTACTCGGCTGACTCTCCCGGGTACCTGACGCTCATGAGCTTCTCCTCTCCGTCTGGCCATTGCCGTACTCGTCGTGGCGGCGGAACCACAGCCCGGTCTCGTTGCGTCCCCTCGGTGCTCGGTCCAGCCACTGGTACATGCCCCAGAGCGCGTCGACGCCTCGGGCGTAGGCGGAATAGGTGTGGTACCCGACGCCGTCCTCGAGGGCGAACGCGCTCATACCGGGGGCCTCCCGTGTGTACGTGGCCGCGTCGGTCCCGACCGTGGCCGCGATTTCGGCGAGAGGGCCGTCGCCGGCTTCCAGGCCCGGCCTCACGTCCATCGACCGGTAGTTGTATTCGACGATGCCCTCTCGCTGCTGCTCCTCGGTGTACGAGGTGTTGAAGTCGTAGTTGAAGTCGCTGCCGAGCGAGGATGCCCAGGGGAAGATCCATCCCATCCGGCGCTTGTATGCCTGGAGCTTGTCGAGCGGCGCACGGGACACCGCGGTCATCGCCACGTCGTGGTTTTCGAGGTGGACGACGGAGCCGTTGAAGCCATCCGCTATCGCTGAGCAGGCCGGGCAGCCCGCCGTGTACTCCGGTCCGAACATGAAGTGGTAGACAAGGAGCTGGGAGCGCCCTCGGAACAGGTCCGCCAGCGAAGCGCTGCCATCGTCGGTGTCGAAGCGGTAGTCCTTGTCGATCCGGACCCAGGGGAGCTGCTGCCGCTGTCGGGCGAGTTCGTCGCTGCGTCGGGTCAGCTCCTTCTCGGCCTCGAGTAGCTCGAGCCGAGCCGCAAGCCACTCCTCTCGCGTTCCTGTCCTGTGCTCCGTCACGAGGTCCTCCTCCTTCGGTCGCTGCATGGGGCGTAAGCCAACGCACTGCCGATCCATCTGCCGGGCCATCCGGGCTTGCGTAAGCTCCTCAACAGACACTCCTTGGCGGCTACGCCCGCTCACATGGGTAGAACGAGCCCGGGAGCCGACGATGGCACGACGACAATCAAGATTCCAAAGCCAACCAGCGCCAGAGCGACCGGCACATCGATGAGGGCTCTCGGCGGGAGCAGCTTTTGGGCGAGGACGAGCGCGCCGATGATGGTCATCCAGGTGACGCTCATGACGCCGAGCGCGACCAGCATGACCATCAGCCCGATGCTCGAGCCGACGCAGTAGAGCCCGAACTGGAATCCAGAGCGGACGCTCTGGCGACAGCGCCGGCGGCAGTCGCGCTTGAGCGGCGTGAGCTCGTAGAGGCCTGCGCCGATCGTCAGCGCGCCGGCGGCGAGAGAGCCGTGCGGCCGGTACGCGGCGTATACCGCGAGGCCGACCACGGTCCAGATGGCGAGGTACGAGCCTGTGAACAGCGGCACGGCGCGCGCACGATGGTTGACGCGAATGAATCCCGAGACCGCCGGGACTGCACCGGGGAGCATCATCGCCGCCATCATCGCCACCCAGGACGCGATGAAGAACGGGAACGATCCGAGCTCAGTCGCGGCTCCCATGTCCATGCCGCTCATCCGCTGAACCGCAACGACCCAGGCCGCGGCGGCCAGGCCGAGCGTCCCCGTGAACGCGACGGTTGTCCTCGCTGCCTCAGTACTCGTCATGGCGCCGCAGCGGGAAGTCTGCGTCACGTCCGTCGGGAATCTGGTCGAGCAGTTGGTGGTGGTAAGGAGCGAGCAGGAAGCGGTCGGGTGCGGTGCGCGAGTACGTGTAGACGACGCCGTCCTTGAGTGCGAACACATTCCAGCCCGGCGACTCCGCCATGCCGTGTGCCAGATCGGTTCCGACGTTGTCGGCCCAGTTTTTCAGCCAATCGTCCGCCTCGGCGACAATCTTCGCGAGCTCGCTCGTAGCCATCCGCTCCTCGGTGAACGCGAAGTCGAAGTTGAAGTTGAAATCGCTCCCGTACGATGACACGTAGGGAAACTGCCAGCCCATCCGCCTCTTGTAGGCGGCGAGCTTCTCGATCGGCGCGCGCGAGATCGCTATCAACGTCACGTCGCTGTTGTTCAGGTGGACGAGTGCGCCGTCGAAGTGGTCGGCCAGGCCCGTGCACCCCGGGCAGGCGGCCTCATAGGTCGGGCCGAACATCAGGTGGTAGATGAGCAGATGCGACCGGCCGTCGAAGAGCTCGGCGAGCGTCTTCTTGCCCTCCTCGGTGTCGAACCGATATTTCTTCTCGACCCGCACCCAGGGCAGCTCCCGTCGCCTTCTCGCCAACTCCTCGTCGAGCCTCCCCAGCTCTTGTTCACGCTCGTGAAGCGCGCCGACCGCGGCTTTCCACTCTTCCCGCGTTCCCACGTTGTGCTGCGACATCGCGTGCGCCTCCTCTGCGGCGTCCGACGTTAGACGGGCCGGGCCCGAAGAACTCATCGCTGGAAGGCGAATCGCCAGCTCCGTGGGCGATCGCGGCCGCCCCAACACGGCTGCTCGGGTGGGCCGAATCGCCACCGCGAGGAAGCGGACCCGGGGAGCATGTCTTGAAGTGCCAGCATGGCTCTGTAGGGTCGCGCTCGCCTGCGGTATGTGTCAACGTCCAATTCAGACATACCGAAGCAGACCAATTCCGATGACGACGGCTTCCCGGGCGACGTGCTTGTCGACCTTCGCCACGACCAGGATCGCCCACTGCGCGAGCGCCTCGAGCACGCCCTCCGGTCTGCAATCCAACAACAGCTGCTCGCCGCGGGTACCGCGTTGCCGCCGACACGGGTGCTCGCAGCCGAACTTGGCATCTCGCGCAGCGTCGTCGTCGAGGCATACCGGAACCTCACGGCCGATGGCTACCTCGAGACCCGCCTCGGCGCCTGGACGCGAGTGCGACCCCAGCCCGACCCTGAGGCGTCCCCGACGTCGGAGGATCCATCAGATGGTGAGGCCGCAGTGTTCTTTGACCGGCCGCGTCCCGCGTCGCTGTTGCGGGCTCAGATCCGGCTCCTGGGCGGCCTACCCGACCCGGCGCTGTTTCCCCGAACGCGCTGGCTCCGCCACTATCGCAGCGCGCTCGCGGAGCTGCCGGATCCGCAGCTGACCTATCCCGACATCCAGGGTGCCGAAATCCTCCGCACAGCGCTGGCCTCCTACCTCGGGCGGGTCCGTGGTGTCGCGACCACGCCGGGCCGGATCCTCGTCTGCGCAGGCGTAACCCAGGGCCTCACGCTCGTCTGCCGCGCACTGCGACGTGCAGGCGCGCGTCGCGTCGCTGTCGAAGACCCCTGCTTTGGCGTTCACCGCATGGCGATCGCCATGACAGGACTGGAACCCGTGCCAATCCCTGTCGACGATGCCGGCCTCGACCCGGCCCGCTTGGCCGACCAGGATATCGCCGCGGTGCTGGTCGCGCCGGCACATTCCTACCCCAGCGGCGTCATGCTCAATGCGTCCCGACGCCGCGAGCTCGTCGGCTGGGCGCGCCGGCGCAACGCGCTGATCATCGAGGACGACTACGATGCCGAGTTCCGCTACGACCGGGCTCCAATCGGCGCATTGCAGGGACTCGCGCACGACCGGGTCATCTACATCGGCTCGGCCAGCAAGACGGTGACCCCGGCGCTCCGGCTCGGATGGGTAGCCGTTCCTGCCGAGCTGGTGGACGCCCTTGCCCGCGAGAAGCACTTCGATGACATGGGCTCCAGCCTCCTCGAACAGATCGCCTTCGCGCGCTTCATCGACAGCGGCGACTTCTCGCGCCACCTGCGCCGCGTGCGACCCGTCTACCGGCACCGACGAGACGCGACGATCAACGCGGTGACCAAGCTCCTCCCCACCGCGCGGTGGCAAGGCGCTGCCGCCGGGCTGCATCTCCACCTCACGCTACCGGGCGACGTCGATGAACGGGCACTCACCCTGGCGGCGTACAAACGCGGCGTGCTCGTGGAAGACGGGTCCTGGCAATGGGCACGCCCCGAACAGGCTCCGCCGTCGATCATCATCGGCTACGGCTTGACGAGCGATCGCACAATCCGTTCTGCGATCACCATCCTCGCTGACGTGATGCTCGTCACCAGATCGCCAAACACCCCGGCGTGAATCCGGAACCATCCGACCTACTCTCGTTCCGAGCCAGGGTGACCCAGAGCAAGACGCCGTGGAACTCGGTGTCGCCTCGGCCCTTTGGCAGAAGAGCTTCCCCGACCGTTTGCGGGAAGCCGCAGAGCTCCATCGAAGCGAAGACTCAGCGCCTGCAACGAAATCCGATCCGACGCTTGAGGAGGGAAGGGGTGCCTCCCAATAGGGACCGGCGTCCAAGAGGGGCCGCAGCTCCGTCCGCTCAGGTTCAGGCCCGGCGATCACCGAAGCGGAGCGCCCTTCCCCAAGAACCGCCCGTGACCGGGGAGAACCGGGCGGCGACGACAAAAGTCACTCAGCTCGGTGCTTGCCTTGTCGCAAACCAAATGCAAACGCACGAGACGACACCTGGCAACACAGGACGACACCAGATGGCATGAAGCCCCGTCCCGGTGTGGACTGAACAGCACGCC
>WNFV01006987.1_pt1 | contig 21661 bp, 19 predicted proteins | sample 5400101 | NCBI WGS metagenome assembly WNFV01 (sample SAMN13153361, study PRJNA577476) | soil metagenome | isolation source: 115 cm soil or saprolite under grassland replicate 1 | place: USA:California | collected 2016-06-15 | reverse complement strand
CACGGCCATCGACCGGCGGCCGGTCCACATCACGGCGCCGGACGCGGAACGCGTCCGGCGGATCCTCGAGCCGCTCGGCCTGTGGGAACAGGTCATCACGGTCGATCCCAAGAAGCTCTCCGAGGTCATCGAGAGCCGCTCCCTGCCGCCGGACGTCGAGGACGCCCTGCTGGCGTCCCGGGACGAGGTCCGCACCCAGTACAGCCTCTACCTGAAAGACCCGGTTCGCTCCAGGTCGTGACTGCGCTCCGTCAGAGCGAGGCTCTGGCCCGAAGGAGCGCCTCGGATAGGTCTTCCGGCAGCGGGTCCTCGAGCTCGACCCTCTCCCCTGTCACCGGGTGATCGAAGGCGATCTTCCAGGAGTGCAGAAATGGACGGGTAAGGCCAAGTCGTGACGCCTCCTCTCCGCCCCCGCCATAGGCCCGATCGCCCAGTACCGGGTGACCGATGGCAGAGAGATGAACCCGGATCTGGTGGGTCCGGCCGGTCCGGGGCCGTGCCTCGACCAGGGTTCGCTCCCCGAGTCGCTCGCACACCTCGACCTCGGTCGCCGCGCCCTTCCCGGTGGCCGCGCCGACCCGTATCCTGGCCCGCCTCCGCTCCAGCGCAGCGTCCACCAGGAAACGTTCCTGCTCGACCCTCCCTCGGACAAGGGCCAGATATCGGCGGTCCACCTGGTGTCGACGGAACATCTCGGCCAGGGCCGCGTGCGTGGCGTCGTCCTTGGCCACCACCATGAGACCCGACGTGCCCGCATCCAACCGATGGACGATCCCGGGACGATCCCCTCCGCCCCGGCGGGACAGCGGGATCTCCAGGGAAAGGAGCCTGTTCACCAGCGTGCCCGCCCGCCTGGACACGGTCGGGTGGGTGGCCATCCGGGGCGGCTTCGAGACCACCAGCAGGTGGTCATCCTGATAGGGGATGGACAGCGGGCCCGGCTCGGGGGTCAACTCGCCGGGCTCTGGGACCAGGGCCTGGACGCTTTCGCCTCCGGCCAAGCGGTGAGATTTTTGGCGGCGCCGGCCGTCGACCAAGACCAGGCCCTGGGCGATCGCCCGCTGGACGTCAGCCCTGGGTACTCCGAGCTTCCGCGCGACCACGGTATCGAGCCGACCGGGGTCTGCGGTGAACGAGGTCGGATCCATCTGTCCTGCCGGTCTCAGTCGCTCTCCGCAGCGGGCTGACGGCGAAACCCGGTCAGGAGAATGACCAGAGCGCCCACCACGATGGCCGAGTCAGCGAGGTTGAACACGGGCCAGACATGGAAGTCGATGAAGTCGATGACGTGCCCGGATACCCCCGGTCCCCGGATGATCCGGTCGGTGAGGTTGCCCAGAGCTCCTCCCAGGATCAGCCCTAGGCCCAGCGCGCTCGCACCGGAGGAGAGCCGGGCCGATGCCACCACGATCGCGGCACACACGACCAGGGTCGCCGCGAAAAAGAGCCAGGGTTGTCCTCCGAACAGACCGAAGGCCCCTCCTGAGTTCGTGGTGTACCGAAGCTGGGCAACGTCGGGGACGACCTGGACGGGAGGCTTCCCAGCCAGGTATCGCTCAGCGAGATACTTGGTCAGGCGGTCCAGAAGGTAGGCGCCCACGGCAGCCGAGTAGAGGGTGACGGCGAGGCGGACCCGGCGGGACACGCGGTCAGCGGACGCGCTCTTCCGCCTGCTTGTCCTTGATGCAGAGGTTGGCGTAGGGCAGTGCCTTCAGCCGCAGCTTCTCGATCGGCCTTCCGCACCGATCGCACAGGCCGTACGTGCCCTCGTCGATCTTTCCGAGGGCCTTGCCGATCCTCTCCATCAGGTCTCGCAGGTTGTTGACCAGAGAAAGGTCGCGCTCCCGCTCGAACGTAGCCGTTCCGGCGTCGGCGTACTCCTCGTCGAATCCCATCTCGCCCGAGAGGTCGGACTGGTTGGAGCCGAACGAGAGCTCCTCCAGCTCGTCGAACTGTGCCTGGAGGTCCTTACGCTCTGCCAGGAGCTTTTCCTTGAGCTCCTGGACCTCCTTCTCGGATAGGGGAGACTTGGTAGTCATAACGAAATCCGGGGGACCCTAGCACTCGTGCGGGCGAGGCGCCAGCCCTCAAGGATACGGCATGGCTGGCGAATCGCCCGACCCCCGGTGCTGGGGCTGAGCCCAACCCCGCTGGAAGTCCTAGCTGGTAGGGGCGGACGTCGCTACGTAGAAGTGCGTATCGATTCTCGGGATAAGTCGGAATGTGACCTCGGGTATGTGGCGCCTACCGTATCCCCCAGTCGATGCACCAGGGGTACCTGGGGCATGGCCGGGCAAACGATCAGACGGCAAGACCTCGATGACTGCAACGCTTGCACTGGTAAGCCGACCCCCGGCACAGAGGAGACCTTTGACCCGAACTGGATGCACGAGAAGGCACGAGGATGCCGGACCTACCCGGCGGGGAGGCCCGCTGGGCAAGACCGGGTCTCGTGTCCTGTCGTGTGTCCGTCGCGGAATCCCTCCGGAGACTGAGCAGTGAGTTGGGAAAGGAAGGAAGAAGGGAAATGAGAACTTGCATCATCAGAATGGGACAGTCGGTGGCCGCCCTTGTGGCGGTCCTCCTCGTGTTCCTGGTCGTGCCGTCCGCGAGTGCCACGGCGTCTGCTTCGATCACGAGTGACCACCCCGATTATTCGCCGGGGTCCACCGTGACACTGACGGGTACCGCTTGGGACCCGGCCGAACCGGTTCACCTGTTCGTGAACGATAACGTGGGGAACACGTGGTCATGGACGGATGATGTGACCGCTGACGCCAATGGCTCCTTCACGGACGCCTTCACCCTCCCTGACTGGTTCGTCGCCTTGTACACGGCGAAGGCGACTGGGCCAACCTCGGGAACGGTCACGACCGTCTTTACTGACGGTAACGCCAAGGTCACCACAAGCGGACTGAGCGGGAGCATCACCGTCACAGGGACCCTATATTCCGGTAGCGGCGACTGCAGTTCCGGTGCTCAGGCACCAGTCCAGAAGTCCGCCGGCAACTCGACGACCGCAACGTTCGGCGTGGGGTCAAACGACTCCCTCAAGCTTCAGGTCCCCACAACGGGACCGGGTAGTGAGAGCTTCGTCAACTGGACGGGACCGTCCGGGTTCAGCGACCTGGGCTCGGGCGCCATTTGCGTTGTGGGTTTCCAGACGGGCAGCAAGGACTTCGTCGCCAACTACACTGCTCCTGCGAACGAGGCGCCGGTCGTCACGGCTCCAGCGAACCAGAGCGGGACGGCGGGAGCTGCCCAGTCCTTCAACCTGGGCTCGTTCACCGACGCGGGCCCGAGCCCCTGGTCAGTGGATGTGAATTGGGGCGACGCCACCGCCCACACGACGTTCTCCGCTTCTGCGGCAGGTTCTCTGGGCACCAGCACCCACACCTACGCGAGCACGGGCTCGTACAGCGTGACCGTCAAGGTGACGGACAGCGGCAGTCCCGCACTGTCCGGCCAGGCCAGCTTCCAGGTGGGCGTTTCCCCTGCCGACTCCGATGGCGATGGGGTGCCGGACTCAACTGACAACTGCCCCACCGTCGCCAACGCCAACCAGGCCGACGTTGACAACGACGGTATCGGCGACGCCTGCGACAACAACTCCTACGCCCCGCAGGTGCTGAATGCCGCGGACGACGCCAACGGTGATGAGGGAACCACGCTCAGTACTTCCGGATCGTTCTCAGACGCCGACGGCAACAACACCCTCACCATCACCAAGGTGAGCGGAGTCGGCACGGTGCAAGACAACGGCGACGGGACGTGGTCCTGGACTTACCCGGCATCCGACAACGGCTCCGGCACCGTGACGGTGCGGGCGAGCGATGGCGAACACACCGCAGCGATGGACAGTTTCAATTGGACGGTGGCCAACGTTCCACCCACCGCCACGTTCAACGAGCCGGCCGCCGCGGTGGACGAGGGGAGCAGCTTCGCCCTGTCCCTGACCGACCCCTCCGACCCCTCCAGCGATGACACGACGGCAGGGTTCGAGTACGCCTTCGACTGCGGCTCCGGCTACGGGGCCTGGGGAAGCAACAGCGCCTCCTGCCCCACCACCGACAACGGCACCCTGAACGTCGGCGGCAAGATCCGGGACAAGGATGGCGGGGTCACCGAGTACACCGGCACCGTGACGGTGGCCAACGTTCCCCCGACGGTCGGTGCGCTTACCCTCGGCGGTGCTGGCGGCACCCCGTGCATCGGAGTGAGCAACAATGTGACCCTCGGTTTCCCTTGGAGCGATCCGGGTGCTAGCGACGCACCGTTCAGCTACGACGTGGACTGGGGCGACGGAACTACACACGCCTCGGACTCCGGTCTGACATCGACGTCGGTCAGCAACCTCCAGCACGGCTACGCGCCAGGGGGTCCGTACACCATCAGCGTAAGGGTGACCGACAAGGACAATGGAACCTCCGCCGCGAAGACCAGCTCGGCGTTCTCGTTCCTGTACAACGTCACCGGCGTGCTTCAACCGGTCAACGACACGCAGGCCCACCTGGACCCGAGCGTCTTCAAATACGGGACCACTATCCCCGTGAAGATCCGGGTAACCGACTGCAACAACGCGGTGGTCAGCGGCCTCAGCCCGAAGATGGCGGTCAAGAAGATCGCGGGCTCGACGCCACCCAGTGGCACGGACGAGAGCATCACCAACACGAATTCACCAGATAGCAATGGGATCATGCGGTTCGACCCGGCGGCGGGCCAGTACATCTACAACCTGGCCACCAAGTCGCTGTCGGATTCCACCGCCACCTATCAGATCACGATCACTGGACCCTTCACTGACGTGGTCACCCTGTTCGGTACAAGGGCGAGGTAGGCAGGCGGGGCAACGAGGGGGGCCGGGCATCGGCCCCTGTCGAACAAGATCCAATGGGGGGCCGGTCTTCGGACCGACCCCCCTTGTTTTCGACCTGCCCGGTCATGCTCGGACGGATCGATCCTTCCGGCCGAAACCGGCGAGTCGGGAAGCGGCTTCTTCAACCCCCAAGCCGTGCACGAGGAACACCTTGGTCCTGGATCGCGCACCGGAATGCAGGGTGACGGTGCTCGTGGACACCTCGAGCGCCTCGGCCAGGGCACGGCGGGCCTCTTCGGTGGCCTTCCCTCCAACCGGGGCAGCGCCGACCCCGATGATCAGCCATTCTGCCCCCACCTCGAGACGCGGACGCGACCTTGGCCTGACGCGAGCTGGGATGAGCGCTCCTGCCTTCGAAGATCCGATCTCCATGCGCGCCCTCGGAATCCCCACCTGCTTTTGGGCCCGTCGTCTTCCGCAGAGGCTACAATCATGGGCCAAAGGCGAGGACGGGAACGAGTAGGAGGCCGCCTCGGACCCCAGCGAGCCGGGGATAGTGGAAGCCCGGCGGTTTCGATCCTCCGAACATCCTCCCCGAGCTGCCGCCCGAACGGTGGCCGACGAGCAAGTGGCCGGCCTCCCCAGTAGATGCGGACGGGTCCGCCCGTGACAGCGGAGGGCATTGGCCGAGCCAGCTCGGCGGTGGCCGGTGAGCGGGTCCGATCCGTGCGGGCGGGCCAAGCAGGGTGGTACCGCGGGGCAACCACGCCTCGTCCCTGGGAAGGGGCGGGGCGTTCTCGTTCTCGGTGACCCGCCAGAGCTGACGAGAAAGGCAGGAGGAAGGCAATGGGGACGTACCGGCCGGTCGATCCGAGGGCCGACCTGCCCGCGATGGAGCGGGAGGTCCTGGACTTCTGGGGCCGGGCCCGCATCTTCGAGAAGAGCCTTGCCCTCCGGGAGGGCGCACCCGAGTGGGTGTTCTACGAGGGGCCTCCCACCGCGAACGGCAAGCCCGGCCTGCATCACGTGGAGGCCCGAACGTTCAAGGACGTCTTCCCCCGCTACAAGACCATGACAGGCCATTACGTCCACCGGAAGGCGGGGTGGGACTGCCACGGCCTTCCGGTCGAGCTGGAAGTGGAGAAGGAAATCGGCACGAAGACGAAGCGGGATATCGAGGCGTTCGGCATCGCCCGGTTCAATGAGCTGTGCCGGCAGTCGGTCACTCGGTACGTGGACGAGTTCGAGCGGGTCACCGAGCGGATCGGCTTCTGGCTGAAGTTGGACGAGGCGTACTTCACCATGAGCTCCGAGTACATCCAGAGCGTCTGGTGGGCGCTCAAGCGCCTTCACCAGATGGGTCTGCTGTTCCAGGACGACAAGGTGACCGCGTACTGCCCTCGCTGCGGTACGCCGCTCTCCGACCACGAGGTGTCGATGGGTTACGCCGAGACAGAGGACCCCAGTATCTACGTCCGTCTCCCGTTGCTCACCGGCCCGCTGGCCCAAGAAGGCGCCGACCTGTTGATCTGGACCACGATGCCCTGGACCCTGGTCCCCAATACCCTGGCGGTCGTCGGCGAGGACATCCGCTACGTCCTGGCCCGGGGCGGCCGCGCCGGCGACCGACCGGTGGTCCTCGCCGCCGAGCGCCTCGACGAGTCCCTCGGGGAGGGTGCCGAGGTCACCCGGGAGGTGTCGCTGACTGAGCTCGTCGGGGCGCGTTACCGGGCGCCGTTCGACCTGGTCGGCCCGGGGTCACCCTCCGATCCACAGGGCGACCCCTCGTCCTGGCGATTCGTCGTCGTGGGGGACTTCGTCAGGACCGATGAGGGGACCGGCGTCGTCCACACGGGAGCTGCCTTCGGCGAGGACGACATGCGGGTGGCCCGTGAGCACGGCGTCCCGATCATCAACCCGGTCGACGGCGAGGGCCGGTTCGACGAACGATGCGGCCCGTACGCCGGTATGAACATCAGGGACGCGGACAAGTACATCATCGAGGACCTGCGCAAGGCCGGCCTGTTGCTGGGCGAGGGCCGTACTACGCACTCGTATCCATTCTGCTGGCGGTGCGGCACGCCTCTGATCTACTACGCCCGACCGGCCTGGTACGTGCGGACGACGGAGCGAAAGCAGGAGCTCCTCGAGGCCAACGAGACCGTCAACTGGTATCCCGACCACATCAAGCACGGGCGGTACGGCGACTGGCTGGCCAACAACGTCGACTGGGCACTGTCCCGCGAGCGGTACTGGGGCACTCCCCTTCCGATCTGGATTTGTGGGAAAGGCCACGAGACCCCCGTCGGTTCCCTTGCCGAGCTGTCCAAGCTGGCGGGCAGGGATGTGACCGGAATGGATCCCCACCGACCCGGGATCGACGAGGTTGTCGTCACCTGTCCCGCGTGCGGCCAGGTGGCCCGGCGGGTCCTGTATCTCATCGATGTGTGGTTCGACTCCGGCGCCATGCCCTTCGCCCAATGGGGGTACATGGGCCCGAGCTCGAAGGGCCAGGACGAGTTCAGTCGCCGGTTCCCCGCGGATTACATCGCCGAGGGGCTCGACCAGACTCGAGGGTGGTTCTACACCCTCATGGCAGAGGCGGTCCTGCTGTTCGGCCAGTCCGCCTACAGGAACGTCCTCTGTCTCGGCCTACTGCTGGGCGAGGACGGCCGACGCATGTCAAAGAGCCTGGGGAACGTCATCGATCCGTGGGACGTGATCGATCGGTTCGGTGCCGACGCGGTTCGATGGTTCCTCCTGGCCGGAGGCTCGCCGTGGGCGCCTCGCCGGGTGCACATGGAAGCGATCGAGGATGTGGTCCGGCAGATCCTCCTCACCCTGTGGAATACCTACGCCTTCTTGGTCACGTATGCGAACCTGGATCAGCCGCACCTGGCCGGCGCGCCCCCACCGACGGACCGGCCCGTGTTGGACCGGTGGGCTCTGTCACAGCTGCACCGGACAGTGACCACCGCCCGCGAGGCGATGGAGGCGTACGACGCCCCGGGCGCGGGCAGGCGCATCGCCCAGTTCGTGGACGACCTGTCGAACTGGTACGTCCGCCGGTCGCGGCGGCGGTTCTGGGACCCCGCCCGAACCTCCGGAGATGGGTCCGGCTCGCACTCAGCGGCCCGAGACAAGCTGGCTGCCCATGCCACCCTGCACGAGTGCCTGACCACGGTGGCCGGCCTGATGGCGCCGTTCACTCCCTTCATCACCGAGGAGATCTATCGGAACCTCGTGGCCGAGCGAGACGCCCAGGTGCCCGAGTCCGTCCACTTGACCGACTACCCGGTGGCCGACCCCGAGCTGATCGACGGGGCGCTGGACGAGGCAATGGCCCTCGCCAGGCATATCGTCTCGCTGGGCCGGCAGGTCCGTACCGCGGCCAAGGTCAGGGTTCGGCAGCCACTGGCCAGGGCGGTCGTCCACGTTCCGGTGAGTCCGAATCGCCTCCAGCCGCTCCTCTCGCTGGTTGCGACGGAGCTGAACGTCAAGGACATCGGCTTCACGGAATCTGCCGAGGAGCTCTCGGGGTGGCGGGCGAAGCCGAACTTCCGGGTCCTCGGGCCGAAGTTGGGTCGGCGGGTCCAGGACGTGGCCGCCGCACTGCAACGCGACGACGGGAGGCTCGCCTCGATGTTCGCTCGGGGCGAGAGCGTCTCGCTGAGTCTGGATGGTGAAGAGTCGATCTCGCTCGATCCCGAGGATGTGGAACTGGTTCAGCAGACCCGGTCCGGTTGGGGGGTGGCCTCAGACGGGGCCGTGACGGTGGCCCTGGACCTCGAGCCGGATGAAGAGCTTCGCAGGGAGGGGCTGGCTCGAGAGGTTGTTCGGTCGGTCCAGGACCTCCGCAAGTCGGCCGGCCTTGAGGTGGCCGACCGGATCGTCCTCGGAGTGGAGGCGCCGTCCGAGATGGTGGCCGCCCTGGAGTCTCATCGCGACTTCCTGGCCCACGAGGTCCTGGCCGTCGAAGTGCGTTGGGAGCTCGTGGATCAACCGGCCGGGACCATTGATGTCGAGCTGGACGGATCGTCGGTCCGGCTGAGCCTCCGGCGAGCGGGCTGAGTCAGTCCTCGCCCCAGAAGAGCTCGCGGATCGAGCGGTCTTCCGTCGCGTCGTCATCTTCAACCCTGGGGCCGGTGCTCGCGCCGGCCGTCGACTCGGTCGGCTGGGGAGTTGCATCGCGAGCATCACTTGGCCCGGGGGCTCGTCCGTACACCCTCGATAGGGCCGCTTCGGCTTCGGAGGCTTGTCCCGAGTTCCCGGCGGCACCCTCAGCGGCGGCCTCGGGTGCGCGTTCGCCTTCCTCGGTGAGGTCCACGATGTCGCCCCGCGACTCCTCCGTCTCCGGTCGTTCCGCATCCGTGGCGGGTTCCCAGGCCCGAGTGGGCTCGTCGGCGGACGCCGGAGCGTACGCGTCTTCTTGGCGTTCGGGCTCTGTGGCCTCGGTCCGGTCCCCGGCCGCGATGCCGGCTTCGCTGGTGGGGCCGGATTCCACAGGAGCAGCCCGAGCTACGCGCGACTCCGCCGCCGGGACGTGGCGGCCGACATGCTCGCGGACCCTACGCACATCCTGCTTCACGCCTTCGGCATGGGCCTGGATCAGATTGGCCATGTTCTGCAGGAATGCCCTCTCCCTGGCCAGGAAGATGCCCATGATTTCGTTGGGAGGTGCGCCGGAGACGGGGTCCCGCCCTTCACCCAGGTGCCTGGGGGTGTCGCCAGGTCCGATCGTGGAAGCTCGGGCCGTGGCCTCGGCGATGATCCGCGCCGCCTCTTCCTTGGCCTGGCGGATGACACTCTCGGCTTGGGCCGCTCCACCGGTGTCCAGGCGCGTCGTCTTGCCGAACTCGACCTCTTCCCGGAGCCGCTTGTTGTCCGCATACAGCCGGGCGACCTCCTCGGTCACCTCGTCGAGGAATTGGTCCACGTCGCGCTCGTTGTAGCCCCGCATGGCAAGGCGGAACTCCTTTTGCTGGATATCCACAGGCGAGACGCGCTTGGGCTCGAGCTGCGAGGCGTCTGTCTCCGCCTGCTTCTGTCTCTTGCGCATGGTTCCGAACCCCCGATCGGTGGCCGCGCGCGGCGGCTAATCAGCAGATGGATCGCTGAATGATGACGATGGCAATGAACACAATCATCGCAGAGAGGTCAAACCCGATCGCCCCCATCCTGAGGGGCGGGATGAGTCCTCGGAGAGGCCGCAGAACCGGTTCGGTCACCGTGTAGGTCCAACCGAGGACGGTCCGGATGGGACCGGACGGAGGGACCGGGAACCACGACGACAGGACGCGAACGAGCAGGATGACCCAGTACACGGTCAGCAGGATGCAGATGACTTCCATGGGCAGGATCCTCACCCTCGAGGCGAAAGAGATCGCCTCTCTAGAACTGGTTGAAGAAGCCCCCTTCGACCAGCCGTTCCCGCTCCTCGGCGGACACCTCCAGGTTGGCCGGCGTGAGCAGGTAGACCCTTTGCGCCACCATCTCGATCTTCCCGTCCAGGCCGAAGACCAGGCCCGAGGCGAAGTCCACCAGCCGACGGGCCGTCGCGTCTTCGGTCCCCTGCAGGTTCATGATCACCGGTACACCCTCGCGGTATCGCTCCCCGATCTCGCGAGCCTCGTTGAACCGCCTCGGCTCCGCGCGGTGGATGGATCCCATCGCTCGCGCGCGAGACGGCATGGTCCGGACGATGGCCTCGGGGCGGTCGATCGGACCGGCGTCTGCGCGGCTCATCCGGCGGACGGAATGGGGATCTCCGCGGCCGATCGAGGGCTCCGGCTCCTCGAGGTCCTCCAGCTCTTCGTCCTCGACCAGGCCCAGGTACTGCAGCGTCTTCTTCCACACCCCAGCCATGTCCCCTCTCCTCCCCGGGAATCTAGCCTTCCCCGCCGAGCCGCGCATCCCCGGGCATGCTCTGCGCCGGACGCGACCCGAACAGGGCCGTTCCGACCCGGACCATCGTAGCGCCTTCCTCCACCGCGACCTCGTAATCGCCGGACATTCCCATGGACAATTCAGCCACGTCTGGATGGGCCTTCCGGAGCCTGTCGCGAAGGGCCCGGAGACGTGCGAAGTACGGCCGGGTCGCCTCCGGATCTTCCGTCCACGGAGGAAGCGTCATCAGCCCCACGAGATGGAGTCCCTCCAATGACCCGCATGCCCCGACCGCGCCGGCAGCTTCCTCCGGTGCCACTCCCTGGCGCCGTCCGGTGAAATCCACCTGGAGGAGGCACCGGACCATCTTCTCTTGTGAGGTGGCTCGGCCGGCCAGTCGCTCGAGCGCCCGTCCGGGCTCGGCCGAATGGACCACATCGGCGTGTTCCGCGACCCGGTGAGCCGTTCCTCGTTGCAGCTTTCCGATGAAGTGCCACGTGGCTTCGACCTCGGTGGCCTTGGCGGCGAGCTCGTTGGCGTAGTTCTCGGCGAATTCGTGGAGTCCCTCGGCGCGGGCGGCCTCGATCACCTGCACCGGGACGGTCTTCGTCACGGCAACCAGGAGCACCTCACGATGGTTCCGTCCGGACCGGTCACAGGCAGCCTCGATCCCCGAGCGCACCGCGGCGATCGCCGCTCGGAGTCCCTCCGCGTCGGTCACCCATCTCCCTCTATCAACTGCGGATCGCCACCACGGCCTGCCTGCCGGTGACGCCGTCCCGCCGGTGAGAGAAGAACCGATCCGGCTCGCACGCCGTGCACACCTCCTCCCACTCGACGCTTCGAACGCCCAGGGCGGCCAGGATCCTGGTCACCGTCGCCGGAAGGTTCAGGAGGAGTCGAGACCCCGAGCGGGTCGTGACGGCTCCCCCAGGATTCCCCGCCGACACCGCGGCGGCCACGTCCGGTCCCACTTCGTAGTGGTCCGGCCCGATGGCCGGCCCCACTGCGGCTCGCACCTCGGAGGGGTTGGGGAAACAGCCCAGGGCAGATCGGAGCACGCCCTGGGCCACTCCCCGCCACCCGGCGTGAACCACGGCCAGCTGGCCGGCCGCCGGGTCGGCCAGGGCGACGGGGACACAGTCGGCGGCCAGCACCGCGAGCGCGACACCTCTGCTCGATGTGACGATGGCATCCGCATTTCCGAGGGCGGTCGAAGGGTCCTCGAAGCCAGCGCCGATCCGCCTTCGACCGGCCCTGACGATGCGCCTCCCGTGAACCTGCCGAACCAGCGCGAAGGGCGGCATCCCCACCGCTCCGCATACCCGGCGCCGGTTCTCCAGGGCTCTTGCCGGATCGTCCCCGCAGCGCAGACCGAGGTTGAGGCTGCCGAACGCCTCACTGCTCACACCCCCTGCGCGCTCTGTGAAGGCGACGAGGAAGCCGTCCGACTCGAGCTGCTCGGGCACCAGGACACGGACCCCACCGTGCAGGACACGCCGATCCATCAAGCGATGACCCTACAGGGAGTGGAGATCAAAGAAGAGGAGGTACGAGGGGGTGAGTGGGGGACGGGAAGGTGCTCTTTCAAGGCGGGGGAAGGACGCCTCGTTGCCCTCCCCGCCCCCCACATGCTGGGGCCGCGCTCGCCCTAGCTCTTCAGGAAATCGGGGATGTCCAGGTCTTCATCTGCGTCGAACACGACCGTGGCCGGCGCGGGCTTGAACATCTCTTCTTCCTCTTCTTCTTCTTCGAGAAGGGACGGAACGGCCTCGCGCTCCCTCGGCTCCGCCTCGATCACCCGAGCGAGCCGGCCGTTTCGAACCTCGCCCAGCTTGTCGAACCCGGCCGCGATCACAGTGACCCTGACCTCGTCGCCCAGAGCGTCGTCGATGACCGCACCGAAGATGATGTTCGCGTCGGGATGAGCCACCTTCGTGATGGTCTCGGCGGCCCGATTGACTTCGTGCAGCGCCAGGTCCGAAGGCCCTCCGATCGACAGCAGGACTCCCTTGGCCCCCTCGATGGACGCCTCCAGCAAGGGAGAGGAGATCGCGGCCTTGGCCGCTTGCTCAGCCCTGCCCTCGCCGGACCCATGTCCGATCCCCATGAGTGCAGAGCCGGCCCCTGTCATGACCGCCTTCACGTCGGCGAAGTCGAGGTTGATCAGTCCGGGCGTCATGATCAGCGAGGTGATCCCGTCGACGCCCTGGTACAGCACCTGGTCGGCCATGCGGAAAGCATCGATGACAGGCGTGGCCGCGTCGGAAGGGCTCGCTTGCGGCCCTCGAAGGAGAAGGGCCGAGTGACCACCCCAATCGTCAACGCGGCCAGGTTCTTGGCGATGTCGGCGACCACGGGAGCGCCTCCGGTCCCCGTCCCGCCACCCTCACCGGCGGTGATGAACACCATGTCCGCGCCCTTCAAGATCTCCTCGACCTCCGTGCGGTGCTCCTCGGCCGCGCGCTTGCCCACCTCGGGGTTGGAGCCGGCTCCAAGGCCGCGGGTCGTGTCTCGCCCGATGTCAAGCTTTACATCAGCTTCAGACATGAGGAGGGCTTGCGCGTCGGTATTCATGGCGATGAATTCGACGCCCTTGAGCCCCGACTCGATCATGCGGTTGATCGCGTTGACGCCGCCTCCCCCGATACCGACCACCTTGATAACGGCGAGGTAGTTCTGAGGAGCCTGCATCCCTCTCTCCTTAGTCCCAGAGCCTTCCGAGGCCCGCCTACCTGGGGAAAGTGCCGTTCCTTGCCCTACCACAGCTCCTTTTGCCTCTAACGCTTAACTGGAGACTTAATGTTATGTAAACCTAACTCACAAGTGGAGGACTCTACAACGGGCGGTCCATCTGGTCAACCCCATTTCCAGTCCAACCTTTGCAATTGCCGCGGAGGCGGTGACGCGGTAAACAGATCATTGTTCGGGAGCGCCGAGCGCAAGGAGGGATCTTTCATGGAGGGGAAGCGAGGCGACAAGATCGTCGTGGAATCCGAGCAGGTGGGGACCCCCGGCCGGGAGGGTGAGATCCTCGAGGTCATCGAGGGAACCGTCCGCCTGGCGTACCGGGTGCGGTGGGCGGATGGTCACGAGAGCGTGTTCACCCCCAGCGTGGGGAGCGCCAGGATCCTGCCCTCGAAGGCCCGAGGGCGCCGAGGCTCCCCCGCCGCCTGATCGCGACGAGGCCGCTTACCCGGAGGTGACGGCGCCGACAGGTAAGAGCGCCGGAGCTGCCGGAGCCCGGACGTCGATGTAGTCGGCTCTGATCCGTCGCTGGCTGGTCCAGGACAGCAGGCTCGACAGGGCCTGGCCTTTTGCCTCGGCTTCGGAGGCATCCCCGAAGAGGACATGGGCCCCGTTTCTCAGGACCAGGGTGAGGGCACCCGGCCCCGCCTGGGTGATCCGGGCTACCTTGCTCCGGACACCCACCGGGAGGCTGCGGGCCACGGCCAGCAGGGCCGGCGATCCCGAGACCCGGCCTCCCATTGACACGCGGACACCGGCGAGGGCAATCACGGGCAGCCGCGCCTTAAGCCTGGCCTCCCCGAGGATCACGCCGTCTCCCGAGACCAGCAAGAGCGCCTTACCTGCCTCCACGATGGCGACGGGGCTCCGCTCCTTGATGGAAATCGACACCGTGCCGGGAAGTGTCCTCGAGACCTGGGCTCGAAGCACCCAGGGATCTCGCTCGATGCGGTTCGCCACGGTGTCAGCCTTCAGCCACATGACGTTGGTAGTTCGCGAGAGCCCGGCCAGGCGGGCCACCTCGGCGTCCGACACATGCCGGTTGCCGCTGACCACGAGGGTCCGCATGGCGAACAGTGGCGTATTGATCACCCACCACCCGGCCACGGCGATCAACGCCAGTCCGACCAGGATGGTCGCCGGCCAGCGAGCCCTAGAGGGCCGCAAGGTCGAAGTCACCGATGAGCTGGACCTCCGTTTCCAGGGCCACCCCGAACCGCTCGGCAACGCGATCCTGAATGAGCCGGATCAACTGATGCACGTCCGCGGCGGTGGCGCCGGATCTGGCCACGATGAAGTTCGAGTGCTTCTCCGAGACGATGGCCCCGCCCACGGCAATCCCCTTCCCGCCGACGGCCTCAACCAGCCTCGCCGCGTGATCTCCCGGCGGATTCTTGAACACGCTGCCGCAGTTGGGCTCGGCCAGCGGCTGGGTCGCCCTCCTCCAGGCTCGAGCCTTCTCCATCTCGCCACGGATGTCGGGAGGCTCGGCCGCATGCAGGTGAACCGTCGCCGCGACCACGATGCTCGCCTCGGGAAGAGCGGAACGCCGATAGTCGAACCCGGCGTCCTCCGATGAAAGGACCGCTCGCCCGGCCTGGGCGAGCGAGTACAGCTCGACCTGCTCCAGGACCTGATCCATGGAGCCTCGGTGCGCCCCGGCGTTCATCCGGACCGCCCCCCCCAGCGAAGCCGGGATGGCCACGCCGAACTCGAGCCCCGAGAGCGAGTGGGACAGCGCGACGCCGGCCAGCGCGGGCAGTGGCATCGAGCCCCCGGCGTGAAGTCGTTCCCCATCGCGAGCGGCCCATCGGTATCCCTTGCCCAGCCGGACGACCAGTCCCGGGAACACCCGGTCGGAGACCAGGATGTTGGAGCCCTTCCCGATGACGATCCACGGGATCCCGGTGGTGGCGACCACTTCGGCTCCCACGGCCAGGTCCCCGTCGTCCTCGGCCTCCAGGTAGAGCGCGGCCGGCCCTCCGATCCTGAACGTCGTCAGCGGGGCCAGGGGGAAGCCGACTCGGAGGCGCTTCCCGCAACCGGTGCGGAGGATGCGCTCCGCCTTCTCCAGAGCTCGAGCCTGCTCGCTCACCCCGTGCCCCCCTGAGTGAGCCGTTCCAGCGTCGCGTCGCCCACCATCGTGATGTCCCCCGCCCCGAGTGTCAGCACCAGGTCTCCCTGCCGCACTTCCGAGACGAGGAAGGGGACCACGTCCGACCGGCGCGGCAGGTATACGACCCTCTTGCCGGGGGCGGCCTCCGTCAGCGCATCCACCAAGAGCTTGCCCGTCACACCGGGGATGGGGGGCTCGCCCGCCCCGTACACGTCCAGGAGCACCACCAAGTCGGCCCTCGAGAGGCTCTCTCCCAGGGCGCGCCCCATCGCCTGGGTCCTGGTGTACCGGTGAGGCTGGAACACGGCGATGACGCGGCGATGCCCATCGACGGTGGCAGCTTCCAGCGTGGCCCGGACCTCGGTCGGATGATGGGCGTAGTCGTCGACGAACGTCGCTCCAGCCGCTTCTCCGCGGCGCTCGAACCTTCGCCTGACCCCGCCGAAGGAGCTGAGCGCCTCCGCCGCGCTGTCCAGTGGAAGCCCGAGAAGGCGCGCTACTCCCAGCGAGGCCGCACCGTTCAGGAGGTTGTGCCGGCCCGGAACGGGCAGCCCGAGACGAATGAGCCCCTCCCCTACCTCCAGGTTCGCCTGTCCCCCTCCGGGCAGGAGCTCCTCCTCGCGAACCACGATCTCCGCGCCCTCCGAGACGCCGTACCGAACGAGGGTGCGTGGATATCCGGCCAGGGCTCGACGCACGCCGGGATCGTCCCAGCACGCCACCACGGACCCGGCTCTGGCGGCGAAGCGGGCAAAGGCGGCCTCGACGTCTTCCCGGCCCGAGTAGTAGTCGAGGTGGTCCTCCTCGACGTTCGTGATCACGGCGATCTCCGGCTCATACAAGAGGAAGGAGCCATCGCTCTCATCGGCCTCCGCCACGAAGATGTCCCCTCCGCCGTGCCCCGCTCCCGAGCCGATCTCGTTCAGGTCGCCCCCGATGACGAAGGTGGGGTCCAGCCCCAGTCGTGACAGCATCACGGAGATCATCGAAGTGGTCGTGGTCTTGCCGTGGGTACCGGCGACGGCGACCGCTCGCTTGCCTCGCATCAGTGCGGCCAGGACCTCCGCCCTCGACAGGACCGGGATGCTCGATGCTCGGGCCTCGGCGATCTCCGCGTTGCCGCGCGGGATCGCCGAGGAGGCCACCACGACGTCCGGCCGGCCCACCTGATCGCGTCGGTGGCCCACGAAGACCCGCGCTCCGGCCTCCCGCAGATCCTCCACCGCCCGGGACTCCTTGAGGTCGGACCCGGATACCTCGATCCCTCGCGCCAGGAGCAGTCGAGCGATGCCGTTCATCCCGGCCCCACCGATACCGACGAGGTGCGCCCGCCGCCACGCGTCTGGCCCAGGCGAAGGCTGTTGGCCCACAGGAGGCTCGCCAACAGAACGCCGGGTCATGCCCGAGCCACTTCCTCGATGAGGTCCGCGAGCCGTTCGCCCGCGTCGGGCCGGCCGAACGCCCTGGCCCGCTCGGCCATCGCCTGCAGCCGCTCGTGATGATCGATCAAGCCTTCGATCCTGGCGGCAAGCGACTCCGAGGAGAGCTGCTCGTCCAGGAGCACGGAGGCGCCGCCGGCCCGTTGCACGGCCCGGGCGTTGGCCTCCTGGTGTCTTCGAGTTGCATAGGGGTAGGGGACCTGCAACGAGGGAAGGCCGCACGCGGTGACCTCGGCGATGGTTGTGGCCCCCGACCGACACACCACGAGGTCGGCGCAGGCATAGGCAAGCTCCATCCTGTCCAGGTATCCGAGCAGCCGCACGAGGACCCCGCTCGGAGGAGGAGGAAGCGCGCGGCCGATGCTCTCGAGGTGGGCCGGGCCCGTGATCAGAACGATCTGAAGGTCTGCCCGAGCCAACAACAGGCGGCAGGCGCCGACGGTGGCCCGATCGATGTGGAGCGCGCCCTGGCTGCCGCCGAAGATGAGGACCGTACGGCGTCCGTCCTCGAGGTCGAGGACCTCCCGAGCCTCCTTGGCCAGGGCGTCCCGCTCGTCGGCCACCCTCAGGATCTCCGGCCGAACCGGGTTGCCGGTGACCTCTGCCCGCAGCTTCCGGGGAAAAAACCTCCGAGCGTCGCGAAAGGACAGGGCCACTGCCCGGGCCACCCTGGCCAGCGCTCGATTGGCCAGTCCAGGGACCGCGTTCTGCTCGTGGAGGATGGGCGGGACACGCTCCCGCCTGGCCGCGAGCACCGCCGACACGCTGACATAGCCGCCCATCCCCACAACGGCATCGGCTCCGTGGACCGCGTGGCGAGCTTCGGTCACGGCCCGCAGGGCGACGTACGGCGCTTTCAGCGCCTCCCAGGAGACCCTTCGAACGAGGGGCCGGGCGGGAACCGCATAGAACTCGAAGCCGGCCTCCGCGACCAATCGAGCCTCGAGCCCGTGGGCGGTTCCGACGAACGTCACGTAGTGTCCTCGGTCTCCCAGCACGCGGGCCAGCGCCAGCCCGGGGATCGCGTGGCCGGCAGTGCCGCCGCCGGCGATCACGATCCGCGATGCCATCCCGGCTCCCTCGTGCGGGACCCACTCGGGCCGGCGGCAAGCGCCGCCCGCCCGATCGAGAGCAGAACGCCCACCGCGCCCAGGGACACGATCAGGGACGAGCCGCCGAAAGAGACGAACGGAAGCGGCACACCGGTGATCGGAAGCAATCCCGTCACTGCGCCCAAGTTCACCAGGGCCTGGAGGCCGAGCCACGCCGTGATGCCGCCGGCGAGGAGACGACCGAACGCGTCGGGGGCCCTCAGCGCGATGCGGATGCCCGCGTAGACCAGCGCCCCGAACAGGGCCAGCACGATGAGCTCGCCGATCAGCCCAAGCTCTTCGCCCAGGATCGAGAAGATGAAGTCGGTGTGCGCGTTGGGGACGTACATCCATTTCTGTCTGCTCGCTCCAAGTCCGACTCCGAACACGTGTCCGGACCCGAGGGCGATCAGTGACTGCACGATCTGATACCCGGTGTTGCGCGGGTCCGCCCAGGGATGCAGGAAGGAGAGGAACCGGGCCCGCCGGTACCCCTCCCCCATGATCAGCGCAAGCCCGACGGCAGTGGAGAGCACCGCGCTCGAGAGCAGCAATCTCAGCCGGACCCCGGCCACGAACAGGAGGACGAAGGACGTGAGCGCGATGACCATCATCGTGCCCAGATCCGGCTGGAACAGGATGAGCAGAGAGACCCCACCGACGATGAACGCGAGCGGGACGATCCACCGGCCGGGGTCGCTTTCCAGCGTCTTCACGTTGAGGGCCAGGATCGACGCGCACGCCGCGACCACGGCGAACTTGGCGAGCTCGGACGGCTGAAGCGAGACCGGCCCCACCTGGATCCACCTGGCTGCGCCTCCCACCGTGGTGCCGGCCGACGGGTGCAGGACCAGTACCAGCAGGAGGACGCTCACGCCGAAGAGCGGAACCCAGGCCCGCTGCCAGACTCGGTACGGAAGCCTCGCGGCGGCGAGCAGCGCCGCGCTGCCCATCACGGCGTACATGAGCTGCCTCTTGAAGAACAGGAAGCTCGAGCCGTACTCGGCGAAGGCCGACACGGAGCTCGCCGACAGCACCATGACCAACCCCGCCATCGTGAGGATCGCCACGGAGAGCGACAGCATGGTGAGCGTCCTCCGCATGCTTCGTTCGGCCCGTGCCTTGATCGCCGCGGGCGATCGCTCGCCGGGACGGACCAGGCGAAGCCGGGGGACGGCCACGGCAGCCTCGCTATGCATACGAACCCTCCGATTCCACCCGCGAGCTGACAGCCCGGGCCGCGGCGGCGAATCGTTCGCCCCGGTCGCGATAGTCCCGGAACATGTCCTGGCTGGCGCAGGCCGGAGCCAGGATGACCGTTCCCCCCTGCTGCGCGAAGGAGAACGCCATCTCCACCGCTTCCTCCATGGACGCGGCGCGCAGCACGGGCACCAGGCCATGGAAGACCTCGGCCAGGGCCGGGGCGGCTTCCCCCATCGCGACGACCGCGCTCAGGCTGGCCGCGGCCGAGGCCAGAGGCGCCAGGTCGACGCCCTTGGCCAGCCCGCCCGCGATGAGGACTGCGTCGTGCAGACCCTCCAGCGCGGCCAGGGCCGCGTGCGGGTTGGTCGCCTTCGAGTCGTCGACGAACCTCACGGACCCGGCCCGCGCGACCACCGCCCCCCGGTGCGGAAGAGGTGCGAACGTCCGAAGCGCCGACCCGACCGCCTCCCAGGGGAGCCCGAAGGCCAGGCCAGCGGCGGCCGCAGCCGCCGAGTCGGCGAGCAAGGAACGCTGCTGGGTCGGGAGGATCCCCAGGTCCGTCGGCGAGTTCGCGTCCCCCGTGACCGAATCCCCCGGGGCCGCCACGATGTGTCCGTCGGCGACTCCGACGTCACCGGCAGCGGGCCGCCCCCACCCGAACCACCGTACCGCGCAGGGCGCCCGGCGGCTCAACTGAGCCGCGACGGGGTCGTCTCTGTTCCCCACGTGGGTGTCGCCCTCGGCCTGCCGAGCGAAGATCCGGGCCTTGGCAGCTGCGTAGCCGTCGAAGGAGCCGTGCCAGTCCAGATGGTCGGGGGCAAGGTTCAACAGGACCGAGACCTTGGGCCGCAGACTCTCCTGGAACACCAGCTGGAAGGAGGAGCACTCAACCGCCAGCGTCTCCAGCGAGGCGTCCCGGGCTGCCAGCGAGAACGGAAACCCGATGTTCCCGCACGCCTGCGCGGACAGGCCCGCGGCCCGCATCATCGCCGCGAGGAGCTCCACGGTCGTGGTCTTGCCGTTCGTTCCGGTGACCGCGACGAACGGCACGCGGCACAGGCGCGCCCCGAGCTCCAGCTCGCTCCAGATCGGCAGGCCTCGCTCCCGGGCCCAGCCAAGAACCTCCGTCCCCTGCGGTACGCCGGGGCTCGCGACCACCAGGGTGGCTCCGTCCAGGTGTTCGGGTCGGTGGCCGCCGGCCAGGACCTCCACCCGAACCTCCGGTGTGACCGATCCGTCGCTGCCCGCGCCCTGTCCTTTGGCCGGGATCTCCAGCTCGTCCAGGGTCCGGGTCTCGGTCACCCAGACCTCGGCGCCTTCGGCCGCCAGCACGTTGGCGGCCGCCCGCCCGCTGGCTCCGAAGCCGACCACGACGGCCCGCTCTCCGGCGAAGGCCCCGGTCACGAGGCAACTCCAAACCGAGACGCGCTCATGCCGTCCCACCTTTGGCGAGGAACTCCGCGTAGAACAGACCCAGTCCGAAAGCGACGGCCAGCCCGGCCAGGATCCAGAACCGTACGATCACCGTGAATTCCGGCCACCCGACCAGTTCGAAATGATGGTGGATCGGAGCCATGCGGAAGATGCGCCTCCTGGTGAGCTTGTACCCAGCCACCTGGACGATGACCGAGCTCGTCTCCAGGGCGTACAGGCCACCCAGGATCAGGAGGAGGAGTTGGGTATCGGTCATCACCGCCAGCGCGGCGAGGAGCCCGCCCAAGGCGAGAGACCCCGTGTCGCCCATGAAGATCTTGGCCGGGGCGGCATTCCACCACAGGAACCCGGCCACTGCCCCCAGGGCTCCCGCCGCCACGATCGCCACGTCCAGGGCGGGCAGAACGCCGACGTGATAACAGGCGGTGTCTGGAGGCAGGGGGATCGAGCAGGAGTGACGTGCTTCCCAGAACGAGATGATCACGTACGCGGCCAGCACCAGAGCCGTCGAGCCGGACGCCAGTCCGTCCAGGCCGTCGGTCAGATTCACTCCATTCGACGAGGCGGCAACCATGATGAAGACCCAGATGTAGAAGGCGATCCCCAGCTTCAGGCCGGTGTCCCGGATGAACGAGAGCTCGGTGTTCACGTGAGAAAAGTGCACGGCAATCAGGCCGAAGCCCACGGCGACCGCGGCCTGTCCGACGATCTTCGTGGCGACGTTCAGCCCCAGCGATCGCTGGCGGCGGATCTTGATCAGATCGTCCAGCCCGCCCACGAGGCCCAGGCCTACCGCCACGCCGAGGACCGCCATTCCCCGGTTCGTGAAGGGTGTACGGATTCGGACCAGGAGGTAGGCGATGACCATGCCGCTGATGATCACGATGCCGCCCATGGTGGGCGTCCCCATCTTCTCCATGTGGCCCTG
>WNFV01006767.1_pt1 | contig 21680 bp, 22 predicted proteins | sample 5400101 | NCBI WGS metagenome assembly WNFV01 (sample SAMN13153361, study PRJNA577476) | soil metagenome | isolation source: 115 cm soil or saprolite under grassland replicate 1 | place: USA:California | collected 2016-06-15 | reverse complement strand
CGCGACGTCCCGTCGACCAGCGCGACCTCGCCCAGCCGCGCCGCGCCGTCGTCGCTCGCGACGTGCGTGCGCATCATCTCCTCGCCTGTGGTGGCGTGGATCTCGACGGCCCGACCGCCCTCGAAGCGGATCTCCAGGCCACGGACGACAGTTCCGCCGATCACGAGCGGCCGCGTCGATCGTACGACGCCCTCCGTTCGTCGCGCGTCGGGTGTCGAGTAGACCTCTTCGGTCGGCATGTTGGCGACGTGCTGGACCCCGTCGATCGTGACGTCGAGAGCCGTGAGCCAGCGAGCATCCGGGTGCAGACCGACGGTCAGATCGGTTCCGGGCCCCCAGAAGCGCAGAGCGTCGAAGCCCTGCTCGCCGAGCGCCGCCGTGCGCTCCTCCAGCCGACCCAAGTGCTCCTGCCAGGAGACCACCGGATCCGGCTCGTCCAGACGTCTGGTCGAGCATCAGCCTGCTCAGCTCGGGCATCCGGGCACGACCCACTCGCGACTCGTCGAGGCCGGCGAAGAGATCGGGCTCCGCCGTGCCGGTGATGCTGATCCACGCCCCGCGCACGCGTCCGATTGCCCTCGTACGCTCGAGCAGCCACGACGGCGTGTAAGCGAGCCTCTCCTCGGCGGCGAGCTCGATGTGCGCCTTGCGCACGCGCTGATCGGTGAAGAGCACGTCGACGTATTCGGCGCCGGCCTCGTACGCTTGCCGCGCGATCGCACGCGCGAAAGGCGCGTGCTCGAGCTGCGCGCTCACGCCGAGCAGCTGACCGGGCTGGACGTTGGCTCCGACACGAACCGCCAGCCGTGCGTAGGCTTCGAGCCGTTCGTCTCCGCTCAGCACCGGCGGAACGATACTGAATGGGCACCAAGCCTTAGTCGAGCTGACTCGTGGTGCACTTCCCTAGACTCTTCCGCTCATGCGCCGACTCCTCCTCCTGCTCGCCCTGCTTCCGCTCGCCGCCTGCGGAGGCTCGGAGACCAAGCACTTCACGCTCGCGAAGACCCGCGACTGCCTCGTGGACAAGGGCGCGAAGATCGGCGGGCGGCTCGACTTCATCGCCTCGACGGCGACCGGCGGCGCGTTCAAGGCGCGGCTAAGCGAGAACAGCGTCGCCGTCGTGTTCGGGCAGACCGAGGACGATGCCCGCCAGATCGAGTCCGCCTACGAGCGGGCGGCGGCCCCGAACGTCGGGGTCGGCGACATCCTCGCGCGGAGATTCAACGTCGTGCTCCTCTGGCGCAACCATCCCAGCGACGCACAGCTCGAGGCGCTCGCCGACTGCCTCAAATGAGATCTCCGCGGGCTCAAATGGATTTCCTCAGGCTACCCTAGACCGCGACGCGGGCGTAGCTCAACGGTAGAGCTCTGGCCTTCCAAGCCAGTGGTGAGGGTTCGATTCCCTCCGCCCGCTTGCCGTCTCGGCAGGAGCTGATTCGGCTAGAAAGGGCGAGTGCCGGATCCCTACGCGTGGCCGCTGGACGACATCGTCGTCGTCGTGCCGTTGCAGGTCGTCGCCTACGCGATCGTGCTCCGACGGTTCCCCGCGTCGCGCCTTCGCGTCGCCTCGTTCGCGCTGGCGAACCTCCTGCTCCTGGCTGCGTTTGCGACGCCCGTCGAGACGATCGCTCTGCACTACCTCCTTTCGGTGCATCTGCTCCAGAACGTGATCGCCGCCGAGTGGGCGCCGGGCCTCGCCGTCGTCGGGCTGCCGCCCGCGTTCGCCGCAGCAGCCTCCGCGCGGATTCGCCCGCTCCGCGTGCTGACCCATCCGCTCGTCGGCCTGCCGATCTGGCTCGTGACGTACGCGTTCTGGCACGTGCCAGCCGTGTACGACTACGCGCTGCGGCATCCGGAGTCCGTGCTGCACGTGGAGCACGCGACGTATTTCCTCTCCGGCTGCCTGCTCTGGTGGCCGGTCTTCCACGGACGCCTCCCAAGCGGCGCGAGAGCGGGCTACCTGTTCGCGGCCTTCCTGCTCGCGAGCCCGATCGGCCTGCTGCTGGCGCTGGTTCCGCGCGCGTTGTACGACTTCTACGCCGACGGCCCGGGCCTGTGGGGTCTGTCGCCACTGACGGACCAGCAGATTGCCGGAGTGACGATGGCGAGCGAGCAGGCGGTGGTCTTCTTCGGAGTCTTCGCGTACTGGTTCTTGCGGTTCCTGCGCGAGCAGGAGGAGGACGAGAGCCTCAGCGCCGCCGAGGGCCCGACCTAGGTCCCTAGGCCGCGCGTGTCCTCGGGTTCCAGCGGTGTAGCCACTCGGTGAGCTCCGCCGGCTCGATCGGGCGAGACAGGTAGTAGCCCTGCGCGGTCGTGCAGCCGAGCTCCCGCAGCCGATTCCAGATCGCCTCGCTCTCGACCCCTTCGGCGACGACGCCGAGACCGAGGTTGCGGGCAAGATCGATCGTCGAGCGGACGATCACCGCGTCGTCGAGGTCCTCGATCATCCTCATCACGAACGAGCGGTCGATCTTGAGCTCGTTCACAGGCAGCCCTTTGAGGTATGCCAGCGACGAATAGCCGGTGCCGAAGTCGTCGATCGAGAGGCGGATGCCCATCGCGCTCAACTCTTCGAGCACCGTCTTCGTACGGAGTGGGTTGGCGAGCATCGCGGATTCCGTGATCTCCAGCTCGAGCAGCCGCGGGCTGAACCGGTGTCTGTCGAGCACCTCCGCGACATGCTGGGGGAACTCCGTGTCGAGGAGATTGCGCGGCGAGAGGTTGACCGCCACCCCGAGATCGATTCCGTCTCCCTGCCACGCGAGGCACTGGGAGATCGCCTCCTCGATCACGTAGAGGGTCAGCGGCTTGATCAGCGCCGTCTGCTGCGCGAGCGGGATGAACTGGTCCGGAAAGACGAGCCCGCGCGTCGGGTGACGCCAGCGGACGAGGGCTTCCACAGACTCGATCTCCCCCGTGGCCAGGCTTGCCTTCGGCTGGTAGTGGACGACGAGCTCCCGCCGCTCTAGCGCCGAGCGAAGCTCGCTGATGAGCGTGACCCGCCCGGGGTCGTAGCCCTGGGTGTCCTCGTCGTAGACGGCGAAGTACGTGTTGTCCTCCTTGGCCGTGTACATCGCGGCGTCGGCCCGCTGCAGCAACGCCTCGACGTCGCCGCCGTGCTGCGGATAGAACGCGATACCGATCGAGACCTCGATCCCGACCGACAGCTCCTCGAGCACGACAGGCTCCTCGAGGCGTTGGCGGATCCGGTCCATGACCGGCAGTAGCTCATCCATGCTCGACACGCTGATCGCGACACCGAACTCGTCCCCGCCGAGCCGGGCGACTGTGTCACTCGCCCGCAGCAAGTCGCGCAACCGCTCGCCGATCTCCTTGAGCAGCGCGTCGCCCGCAGGATGGCCGAGCGTGTCGTTCACGTCTTTGAAGCGGTCGAGATCCATGAGCAGCACTGCCAACTGGGTCTGGCTTCGCTCGGCGACTCGCAGCGCCTGCTGGACGCGGTCCCAGAACAGCGTTCGATTGGGGAGCCCGGTGAGCGCGTCGTGGAGGGCCAGATGGGCGTTCGCCTCGGCCTGGCGGCGAAGGGCGGCCTCGGCGACCTGGCGCTCCGCGACGTTCTCCGCGATGAGCTTGCGCAGGACGCGTCGCTCCACCTCGGGGTTGCTCGTGAGCAGGCTCCAGAACGCAGAGCTCGACAGCACGAAGAAGCGCAGTGGCGTCAGCGCGGTCACGGTCGTCGAGCGAACGGTGTGCTCGATCAGCGAGATCTCGCCGAAGAAGTCGCCCGGTCCGAGATGGCGGACGTGCTCGCCGCCCTTCGTGATCTCGACCTCGCCCTCGACGATCACGAAGAACTCACGGCCCTGAGCCCCCTCGCGGCAGAGGATGCGGCCGGCGTTGACGTCCAGCTCTTCGGTCATGACGCCCAAGCGCTCGAGCTCTCGACGTTTTAGGCCCTGGAAGAGCGGTGAGCGCGCGAGCGCGTCGGGCTTGCTCTGGATCGGCCCCGATCGGTCCGCGCGCACACCCGGCAGGACGCGGGCAATGGACTCCCGGAAAGACGGCCGCTCGAAAGACATGCTCGAGGCCGGTAATCGGCCGATAACGGGTACGGAAAGTCCCCCGTTCGGAGGACTCCGTCCGTCCTCGGCCTGTCGCCGTCCGATCGGTTGGCGATTCTCTCCCCCGTGGAAGCCCAACGGCCGTCGGAGCGGATCGTTTATTTCAGGCCGCGTGCTGTCCTGACGGTCGTCGGCGTCCTCCTCGGGGTCGCCGCGGCTCTGCAAATCGTCTACGTCGCCCGCGGTGTGATCACGTGGATGCTCGTCGCAGTCTTCCTCGCGCTGGCGCTCAATCCCGCGGTCGACTGGCTCGAGCGCCGGGGTCTTCCACGCGGGGCCGCTGTCGGGCTGACGTTCCTCGGCGTGCTCGCCGGCATCGCGGTGCTCGGCGCCACGTTCATCCCGACCCTCGTCGACCAGGTCAGGGACTTCGTCAACCAGATTCCGAACTACGTCGACGACCTGATCAAAGGCGAGGGCAGGCTCGGCTTCCTCGAGGAGGACTACCACATCGTCCAACGCATCAAAGACGCTGTCGCGGACGGCGGCGCGGCGCGCGTGCTCGGCATCTCCGGCACCGCTCTCGCCGTCACGAAGGGCGTGATCACCGCGGTCGTCGCGACCCTGACGATTACGTTCCTCACCTTCTTCATGCTCCTCGAAGGTCCGGCGTGGATGGAGCGGCTCTACTCGCTGCTTCCGCCCGACTCGCAGGCTCGCTGGCGCGCCGTGGGGCGCGACATCTACCGAACCGTCGGCGGCTACGTCACCGGCAACCTGCTGATCAGCCTGATCGCGGGGATCACGTCGACGATCGTGCTGTTGATCATGGGCGTGCCGTTCGCGGTCGCCCTAGGGTTGCTCGTTGCCCTTCTCGACCTCATCCCGCTCGCGGGCGCGACGATCGCGGCGATCCTCGTCGGCACCGTCTCGTTCCTACACACGATCCCGGCCGGGATCGTCGTCGTCGTGTTCTTCCTCGTCTATCAGCAGCTCGAGAACCATGTTCTGCAGCCGCTGATCTACGGGCGGACCGTTCAGCTCTCGCCGCTGCCGGTGCTGATTGCGGTGCTGATCGGGGCCGAGCTCGCCGGCGTCCTCGGAGCGCTCGGCGCGATCCCGGTCGCCGGCAGCATCCAGGTGATCCTCCGTGACCTCCTGGCCCAGCGCCGAACTGCAATCACCGCCGGAGTAGCGCCCGAGACGTAACGAGCTCCGAGCCCGAGAGTGGCAAGCCTGCCGCAGCCATTGGAGCCTGAACATGCGCCCGGCAGGATTCGAACCTGCGACCTGCGGCTTAGAAGGCCGTTGCTCTTCCACTGAGCTACGGGCGCCGTCGCCAGCGTAGCGAGGCATCGAGAACCCGAGAAGCCGGTCAGGTCGGGACGGCAGGGCCGCGTTCCGCGCTATACAGCCGAGTATCATACCAACCTGTATAACAACCATACCAAGGCGTATAATGCACTCATGTATACAAACCCGTTCACCTTTGGGGCGCTGGCGCTGGACGAGGCCTTCACCGACCGCGAGGCCGAGGTGCGAGAGCTCGGCTCCGACATGCGCAACGGCCAGGACGTCGTCGTCTTCGCCCCGAGGCGTTACGGCAAGTCGTCGCTCGTCCTCCGCGCTGCCCAACAGGCGCTCAAGAGCGAGGTGCTCGTCGCGTACTGCGACTTGATGAAGACGCCGACGAAGGAACGGCTCGCCGCGGCGCTCGCGAAGACGATCTACGAGGACGTCGCATCGGGCCTGGGTCAGGCGCTCGAGCGGGCCGCTTCGCTGTTCCGTGGGCTGCGGATCACTCCCGTGATCGAGCTCGATCCCGACGACGCCAGCCTGCGCTTCAGCTTCGAGCCGGCGCGGGCCCGGCCGAGCGACATCGACGAGACGATCGAGAAGCTGCTCGAGCTGCCCGGCCGCCTCGCCGCGGAGCGGAAGCGCCGAGTCGTCGTCGTCTTCGACGAGTTCCAGGAGATCGTGCGGCTCGACGAGCAGTTTCCGAACCTGATGCGCTCGGTCTTTCAGACGCAGCCCGAGGTAGGGCACGTCTACCTCGGCAGCAAGCGGCACGTGCTCGAGCGCGTTTTCAGCGACCGCAACCAGCCGTTCTGGCGCAGCGCGAAGCGGATGGAGATCGGCGTGATCGAGCCGGCGAAGTTCCGCTCCTTCATCGAGCGTCGTTTCGACGAGACCGACAAGGCGATCGCCGAGGAGGCCGTCGACCGGCTGCTCGCCGCCACGTGGGGGCATCCCTACGCGACACAGGAGCTCTCCTACTTCGTCTGGGAGCTCGTTCCGAACGGCCGCCGCGCCTATCTCGCTGACGTCGAGGACGCGCTGACGAACGTGCTCCGCTCGGAGCACAACCACTTCGTGAAGATCTGGGACGACGCCACGCGCAACGAGCGGCTGGTCTTGCTCGCACTCGCACAAGAGCCGTCGGGGCTCTACGCGGCCGAGTACCAGGCGCGGCACGGCCTCCCCTCCAGCACGCATGTCCAACGGGCCGTCAGCGGCCTCGTCAAGGAGGAAGTGCTCGGAAAGGACGACGGCGCGTACCGGATCGTCGAGCCGTTTCTGGCTGACTGGATCAGGCGCGAGCAGACGTAGGGGCGCTGTAAGGAGTTTGCAAAGGGACGCATCGAAACCCGTGGCGCGGGCATCCCTTCGATGAAGGACCCCCGAAACGTCCCGAAACGCGCAGAGAGGGGGTAATGACTGTGCGCAGCTCGAGACGGACTCCACGCAGGTCGGGTCTCGCCCTGACCGTTCTTCTGTTCGGAGCGTTCCTGCTGGCGATCGGCGGCACCGCGCTGGCGGACAAGGGGAAGCCACCGGGCAAGGACAACGGCAAGGGCAAGGGCAGAGAGAAAGTGACGCTCTGCCACAACGGTCACACGATCACGGTCGCCAAGCCGGCCGTTCCGGCGCATCTGCGCCACGGTGACACGCTCGGTCCCTGCCACGCCGCGGTTCCGGGCGTCGCGAAGCTCACCGTCGTCAAGCACGTCGTCAACGACAACGGCGGCACCAAGACGGCGGCCGACTTCACGCTGACGATCAACGGTGTCACGGCAGTCGGCGGCAACACGTTCGCCGGCTCTGCGACGGGCGTCGCGAAGGCGCTGACGACCGTCGGCTCGTACACCGTGGTCGAGGCGGCAGCGCCTGGCTACGCGCAGACGGCCTCGTCCGGCTGCGCCGGCACGATCGCGTCCGGCGAGAGCAAGACCTGCACGATCACCAACGACGACGTCGCGGCGAGGCTCACCGTCGTCAAGCAGGTGGTCAACAACGACGGGGGCACGCGGACGCCGGCCGACTTCACGATCACGATCAGCGGCGTGACGGCGGTCGGCGGCAACACGTTCGCCGGATCGGCGGCGGGCGTCACGAAGACGCTCGCGACGCTCGGCCCGTACAACGTGACCGAGGCGGCGCTCGCGGGCTATGCTCTGAAGAGCGCCTCGGCGGACTGCTCGGGGACGATCGCGCTCGGCCAGCACAAGACGTGCGTGCTGGTCAACGACGACCACGCCTGAGCGGCATCGACATACACGGAGCTAGCAGCCGGGCGCCTCGCCCGGCTGCTACGCCTTGGTGAGCGTGCGGCGCAGGCGCCACGTAGCGATCGTGAGCAGCGCGACGGCCCACGCGAGCAGGACGCCGAGATCCGTGAGAACGTCCGAGACGCCGCCTCCGTGCCGGAGGAGCTCCGAGAAGCCGTCGTTCCCCCAAGCGTGCGGCGTCAGATGCGCGATCGCCCGCATCGTGGCCGGGAAGACCTCGAGCGGCACCATCGAGCCACCGAGCGCTGCCAGCCCGAGTCCGAGCAGGAGGCTGACGGCGGTCGCCTGCTCCTCGTTTCCGAGCAAGCTGCCGAGCAGCATTCCGGCGCCGCTGCCGACCAGACAGAACGCGAGCACGAGCAGGATCGCCGCAAGCGGGTCGCCCCAATCGACTCCGAACAGGATGGTCGAGCCTGCGATGATCAACAGCGCCTGCGTCACCGCGATCGCGAGTCGGCCGAGCGCCTCCCCGAGCAGCACCGTTCGCGCCGGCGTCGGCGTCGACAGCATCCGGCGCGAGATCCCGAGGCGCCGTGACTCGATCAGCGCCGACGCGCCGGTCAACGAGGTCAGGAAGATGAACAGCAGGAGCTGAGTACTGGCGCTGAGGTCGAAGCGTCCGCCGGTCTCCTCGTACGGGTCGCCCGAGGGCTCAGTAACCGCGACACGTATCGGCGGCGCCAGAGCAGCGGCGCCCGCGGCCTGCTCGTACGCTGCCCGGCCCTTGGCCAGGCCCTCGCGCTCGAGCAGCCGCGCCGCGCGGACGACGCCCGCTTGGTCGGCGACGCTCGCCTCGACGGTGAGCCGCAGGTCCTGGCCGAGCGAGTCGGGCCGGGCGAAGTACGGAAGCGCGACCGACCTCCCGGCGTGGAGCGAAGCGTCATAGCCGGCCGGCACTACGAGGCCCGCCTGGACGCGGCCCCGCTCGACCGCGCGCCGAAGCTCCGACTCGTTCCCGAAGCGCCTCACCTCGAGATTCGGTCGTCGATCGAGCTCTGCGACGAGCTGCTGGCCGAGGCGCCCGCTCGCGCCGGAGACGGTTCCGAGCCTGGCGCTCTCCCCGCCAAAGGCGGCGCCGACGAGGAGGATGATCAGCATCGGCAGGATGAACAGGAAGAAGATGTTGGCCCGGTCGCGCAGAATCCGCCGCAGGTTCGAGCCGGCGATCAGGAGCGCCTTCATGGCCGGGCCAGGCTTCCCAGCCTCAAGAGTGCGGCAGCGCCGGTGACCGCGGTAAAGACGAGCAGCGCGCCGACCGCCGGTAGGACCGCCTCGGCGCCGGCGCCGCCGCTCAGCTCCGTCAGGCCTCGAAGGAACCACGCGTGCGGGGTGATCAGGCTGAGCTTCTCGATCAACCCGCCGGCCCGTGCGACCGGGAAGAACGAGCCGCCGAGCATGCCGAGGACGAGCGCGATCATCGCCTGCCAGTAGCCCGCCTGCTCGGGCGTCTTCGCGAAGGTGGCCGGGAGGGCCGTCACGGCGGTCGCAGCGAGCACGCCGACGATGATCAGCAGACCGACGCCGACGGGATTCCCCCAGTGCGCGCCCAGGAGCAGGCTTGTCGCGACGGCGAGCGTGGTCAAGCTGGCAATGCCGAGCACGAGACTCGTCAGCACCTTGCCTCCCAGGATCGCGGTGCGGCGAATCGGCGCGGCGAGCATCCGGGCGAGCGTTCCGTCGCGGCGCTCGTCGACGAGGGTCGAGATCCCGAACTGGACGGTGAAGAAGAGGAAGAAGACGGCCATTCCGGCGGCGTAGAAGGTCGCCGGCTTCAGCTCCTTGCGCTTCGCCGAGACGTCGTCGATGCGGATCGGCGCCTCGATCGCGGCAGCCGCGCGAGCCAGCTCCTCAGGCGATCGCTGCGAGCCGCCGGAGGCTCTCATCACGGCCGCCACCGCGCCGTAGACGGAGGCGAGCTCGCCGGTGAACGCCTCCGCGATCGATCGCGCGACGAGCGTCGCGATCGGAGCGTCGACGTCGCCGATCACCTGCAACTCCGTCCGCTGCCCGGAGGCGACCGCGGCCGAGAAGCCGCGCGGGACGACGAACGTCGCCGAGACGGTCCCGTCGTCGACGAGGCGGCGGCCCTCTGCGAGCGAGTCGGCGTTGCGGAGGGCGATCGTGCCCTTCGTCTCGAGTGGCCCGAGAGCGCTCCGCACGAACGCGCGCTCGGCGACCCCCCGGTCGAGATCGACGAGGGCGTAGTCGAAGGTGATCTTCTCGTCGGTGACGTCGCTCAGCGCGAAGCTGAAGATCGCCGCGAGCGCCAGCGGGATCACGAGCGCGATCAGGATCGCCGAGCGGTCGCGGAGACGCTGGCGGAGGTCCTTGCCGGCGATGACGAACGGGGTCAATCCCGCAGAGCCTTGCCCGTGAGGTGCAGGAACACCGACTCGAGGTTCGGCTCGCTGACCTCGACCGCCGAGACGGCCACCCCCTCACGTGCGACCACGCCGAGGAGCTCCGGCAGGATCGTTCGCGCCCCCTGCACGACGAGCTCGATGCCGCTGTCGCGCACGCTCGCCGACTGCACCGCGCCGAGCTCCGCGCTCGCACGCGCTGCCGCCTCGAGGTCGCCGGCGCCGGTGAGGCGGACGCTGTCTTCCTGGCCGACGAGCGCGACGAGCTCGCGGCGTGTTCCTTCGGCCTTCAGCTCGCCGAGGTCGATGATTCCGATCCGGTCGCAGAGCCGCTCGGCCTCCTCCATGTAATGCGTCGTGTAGAGCACGGCCATGCCCTCGTCGCTCAGCCGCTCGATGCCCTCGAGGATCGCGTTGCGGCTCTGAGGGTCGACGCCGACGGTGGGTTCGTCGAGCACGAGCAACCGCGGCCGGTGCAGTAGCCCGATCCCGATGTTGAGGCGCCGCTTCATTCCGCCGGAGTACTCCTTCGCCAGGTCGTTCGCCCGGTCGGCGAGCCCCACGAGCTCGAGCACGTCGTCGACGCGCGCCTTCGCGTCGCGAGAGGAGAGCCCGTAGAGGCGCGCGAAGAAGCGAAGGTTCTCGCGGCCGGTCAGGTCCGGGTACAGGGCGAGATCCTGGGGGACGTAGCCGATCGCGGCCTTCTCATCGACGCTCGACGTCGTCACTCGCCGCCCCTCGACGAGCACGTCGCCGCCGTCGGGCTCGAGCAGGCCGCAGACCATCGAGATCGTCGTCGTCTTACCGGCGCCGTTCGGCCCGAGCAGGCCGTAGGTCTCGCCGGGCGCGATCTCGAAGCTGACGCCGTCGACGGCCGTCAGGTCGCCGTAGCGCTTGCGCAGGTCGCTGCTGCGGAGAACGGGCTCTTGCACGCTGCCAATCGTCTCACGCCACGGGCCGAGCCGCGGGCCACATGCGGGTATCCTGTCCGGGCTCGCGGTGGCGGTAGCTCAGTTGGTAGAGCCCCGGGTTGTGGTCCCGGTGGTCGGGGGTTCGAGTCCCCTCCGCCACCCCTCGCCTCTCTCGCTCAGGCGGCCGGCCGTTCGGCGACGCCGGCTGCTCGGAACTCAGCATCGGCCAGGTCGTAGCCTCGCTGGATCAGCGCGTGCTTGTCCTCGACGGTCCAGGGCTTCTGCGCGCGGAGTCCAGGGTCGAGGCTGACGTCCGCGACCGAGCCGGACACGGTGATCCGCGGGATCAGACGGTCGTGCCGGAACGGGAAGCTGGCGGCTGCGAAGCGGGCCTCGATCTCGGCCTCGAGCTGCCGGCGCCGGCGCGGCGTGCGAATGTGCTCGGTTGCGATCCGCCGAATGTCCTCGCGCAGCGCCTCGAGCTCGCGGATCGACTGATCCTTGTCGTCCGCCATGATCTCCTCGATCGCGGTGTTCCGCGCGATCGCCAACCGCGAGAGGCGAGCGATCATGTCGACGAGGTGCGCCGGCTCGCCGACGCGCTCGCGCTCCTCGGCGCGGTCGAACTCCGCCATGAGCGCCTTCACCGGGGCGAAGTGGCGGAAACGGTTGAGCTTGCGTCGGATCGCGTCGTAGTCGAGGCCGCCCACCCCGCGCAGCCGTGGCTCGTACCGGAAGGACACGATCGTCTCCACCTCGGGATGGTCATAGGCGTGCCCGAGCGGGAAGTTCCGGACCCAGGCTCCGTCGGTGGCGATCCGGTCGCCAACGCGCATCGGAGCGACGAGGGCGCTGATGGCGGCCGACGCGAGCACCGCCTCGGCGAGCAGCTCCGGCGGCGTCGTCCGCGACGAGTAGGCGAGCTCGCCGGGATGCGCGCCGTCGTTCACGTCGAGCGAGACGTCGGTGACGAAGACGACGAGCTCGCTCTGGGCCTTCCGCAGCGCGTGGGCAAAATCGAGCGGATCACCGAGCCGCTCCCCGACCGTGCGTGGCAGCGCGTACGAGTGCAGGCCGAGGAACGGCTGCCGCCACAGCGGGTTCGGCCTGAACGTCTCGTGGGGCTGGAGCGCGAGCAGGAACGCCTCCAGGTCATCGAGCCGGTCGAGCGCGGCCATCGCGCCCGAGAGGGCGCCGGCCGACGTCCCGAAGATGCACGCGATCCGCGGCCAGAGCGCAGTCTCGCGCAGGCGCATGAGGAACCCGCACTCCATCAGCACGCCGTTGATGGCGCCGCCGGACAGAACGACGCCGACGTCGCGCACCGCAGTCTCCCTCTCCACCCTCTGATTGTGGCTTACGCTTGCGACGATGCGAAGGTCCCCGGTACAGGCCGAGCTCAGCCGGCTCGACCCCGAGCGGGATTGCCAGCGGATCATCTACCTCGACGCGTGCTTCGAGTTCCCCTTCGACACGACGCGCGCGCTCGAGCTGGCGCTGTTCCGAACCTTTGCCGTACCGAGTATCGCGAAGCGGCTCGACTCGACCGGCGAGTTCCCGTTGCGAGCGCAGAAGCGCTACGACGACACCGATCTGCTGATCTCGTCGTTCTGCGAGGCGGGATACGACTCCGAGCTCGGGCGCCGCGCGATCCGCCGCATGAACCAGATCCACGGCCGCTTCGAGATCGCGAACGATGACTTCCTCTACGTGCTCTCGACGTTCGTCTTCGAGCCGTTCCGGTGGAACGCCCGCTTCGGCTGGCGGCTGCTCACGGAGATCGAGAAAGAGGGGACCTTCTGCTTCTGGCGGGAGGTCGGTCGCCGGATGGCGATTCGCGACGTGCCGGAGACACTCGCCGACTTCGAACGCTTCAACGTCGAGTTCGAGCGCGAGCGGTTCTCTTACTCGGAAGAGGGCCGGAGGATCGCGGACGCGACGATGTCGATGTTCGTCGCGTGGTTCCCGGGACTGCCGAGGCGGCTGGGCCGCCGCGGGATTCAGGCCGTGCTGGACGACCACCTCCTCGACGCGCTCGGCTACCCACGCCCGGCGCGAGCACTACGAGCGACGGCGTATGCGACGCTGAAAGCCCGCGGCCGCGCGTCACGTCTCGTCGGCGAGCGCCGGCGCCCACGGATCCGGACGACGATGAGGCACCGAAGCTATCGTGACGGCTACGTAATCGAGGAGCTGGGCCCACCGCCCGTCTCCTCCGCACGCGAGGCCCCGTAGCTCAGCGGATAGAGCGGCAGACTTCGAATCTGCGCGCGGAGGTTCGACTCCTCCCGGGGCCACTCGAGCAGCCCGCTGCGCGTGACCACGCGGCGGCGTATGTGCAGACGCAGCGATCCGACTCGCCTAGGCGAAGTCGCGGCCGCCGACCAGCCGAGCGACGGCTTCGAAGAGACGGGCAAGCACGGGACTCTCGTCGAGGTCGCGGCCGTCCGGGCCGGCGTTGTCGCCTGAGGACTCCACTGCACGGTCGGCATGGGCGAGCGTGAGCGACCAGTGCGTTCCGTCGCGGACGATGCTCCCGGGCTCGAAACGCGCGCCGGGCTCGTAGCGTTCGGCCCACTCCCAGACGCCGAGCTGATCCATCGACCGCCAGAAGCGGCTCCACTGTGCGTGGGACGGCGAGAGCAGAAGCTGTTGCCGCGTCTGGTAGCCCGGCTCGAAGCTCTCGTAGACGAGCGTCGTGCCGTCCCAGGAGACTCCGTAGGAGCGTCCGTTGAAGCTGCCAAGGTAGACCTCGAGGGAGGACGCAGCGTCCTCGTCGATCGGGCGCGTTGCTTCCGCCTTGCCTTGCTCGACTGCGCCGCCCTCGCCTTCCCATTTTTGTACCGCTGCCTCCAGATCGTCGGCGGGCTGCGCCTGCCCCAACGACGCCGCTCGATTTGCTCCCACAGCTGGGCCTGGCACATGGGACAGGTCGGCAGCGGGCCGGTCAGGATGATCCCGTAGCCGCAGGCGCAGCGGAACTCTGTCCTTCCCGTCACCGGGTGGAGCGCAGACAACGCGCTAGGCGTCGCGATCGATGCAATGACTTCGCTCCTCGTGTGCTTGATCGACTGGCGCTCGGCGCCGCAGTCCGGACAACGGCTTAGGTGCGCACGGTTCAGCTTCGTTGGGCCTCCCGGCTCGCCGCAGGCGCAAAGCCACGGCAGAGGCTTCTGCCCCACGCGACGCTTTGGCTGAACGTTCGAGCCGAACACCGTCATGGCCTCCGCCCGTTTGTGCGGAATCCGGCTGCGTTTGGCCCAAGCCCAGACGGAGCCCTCGTCCCCGCGACATCGACCGGCTCGAGGGAGCAATAGTCGCATTCCTCCGAAGCACCGAGGGGAAGCACATCGATCGCCTCCGGGCCCATGCCGCCCTCGCGGGGCTGAAACTGGACCCTCTCGAGGCCGGCAAGTGTCAGGTCGACGTCGTCGCTAATGCTCGCTCGCCGTACGAACAGATCTTTCCCACCCTCATCGGGAGCGATGAAGCCGTAGCCGCTGCCCTCGTTGAACCACTTCACGAGACCGCTTGCCATAAAAAACCTCCTTTACCGCTCGAACGGATAAAGAAGGCGACAGCGCGATCACTATTCGTCCTAGTGTCTCCGCAGTCTAGCAAGAAATGTTGGACGTCGCGTTCCCGTGATTTTTTCGGCCATGATTTCAAAAGCCGCTTGTTGCGAGGCGTTCTCAGAAAGCGAGTAGTATGGACCGCAGCAGCGAGAAGACGATTTTCGACGTCCGCAGCTCAAGGCGAGCGCCGCGCTTCCTCTCCTTTTTGTCGCGTAAGCCCTCCCCGTGAGGACTTTCGGAATCCGACCCTCGAGGCGTTTTTCGCCGCGCGGGCAACACCAGCCGAGGAAAGGAGCAACCATGTCCTCGGAACAGAACAAGACAATCGTCCGCCGCGCCTTCGAGGAGCCCTGGAAGGGGAACCTCGACGTCGTCGACGAGCTGATCGCGAGCGACTACGTCGGGCACGACCCGGCGAATCCGGAGGCGCTGCGCGGCCCACAGGGCGTCAAGGAGTTCATCTCGACCTACCTCGCGGCCTTCCCTGACGCGCGGATCACAGTCGAGCAGCAGCTCGCGGAGGGCGACCTCGTCGCCACCCGCTGGACTGGGCGTGGGACGCACAAGGGGGAGCTGATGGGCGTTCAGGCGACGGGGAAGCAGGTAAGCGTCTCGGGCCTGACGATCTCGCGGCTCTCCGGCGACAAGATCGTCGAGGAATTCCAAAACTGGGACACGCTCGGGATGCTGCAGCAGCTCGACGCGGTCCCGGTGCTGGCACACGCATAGAAACCGAGGGATCGCTGTCTAATGTGGGGCCGCCTAAGGGCGGCCCCATTTTTCTAGTAGACAGTCCGAGCTCATCGCGCTCGGAGAGGTCCTTTTTCGGACTTCCCTCCGGTCGCGCTCGCGCGGCTCGGCGACGAAAGGAGCTATGCTGGATCAGCGCGTAGACCTTGCGCGGAAGCCGCTGAGGCTTTTAGGGATCTCCTCTTCGACTGCCACCCCCATACGCTCGATCAACCTGGCGCCTGAGTGCATCAGGACAGTGAACGTGACGCCGCTTGGCGGCAGTCAGGAGCAGACCATGAGCACGATCAACCGGTTGATCCGCAGGGCCGGGCGCCTCCATCCTGGCGCCGCATTCGGGCGCTGGTGGCGGCGTCTTTTCCGCGGCGCGCGTAACGGTCTTCCGGCATGACAAGGACGATCGAGCACTCGCGCCGGCGCGGGCCGTTCGATCCGCGATACCGCGTCCGGCGGGCGGTCGAGGAGCCGTCCGCCGAGGCTCTCGTCGGTTGGGACGAGGCGCCGCACAACAGTGCGATCCGGGTTTGGGAGGACCAGGGTGGCGCAGCGTGGAGCCAAAGTGATCGCTATCGGGGTCCAGTGGTGGCCTCGAGAGCGAGCCGAAGAACGGAACTCGCCCGGGTCTGAGCTAGTCCGCCGTATCAGGGAGGTGCCATGAAGGGTTCGCAGAAGCCGAAGAAGCTGCAGAAAAAGCAGGCGCAGAAGACGCTCAAAGAGCGGCGCGCTCAGAAGCGGGCGGCCACGAAGCAGACCGGCTTGCGCGAGGCCTGACGGATCAGCTAGTGGCCGCCGCTTCGGCGGTGGCCAGCGTGGGCCGTGGACGGAGCCCGCGCACGAGCGACCCGGTGAGGCCGACCAGCGCCGCTGAGAGCGCGGCGAACGTGAGCAGCAAGCCGGAGGCGAGCGAGAAGTTAATCGCCACGTCCTTGGACACTCCCAGCGCGAACAGGATGCCGGCAGTGGCGCCCATGCTCGCGACCGCGCCGCCCGCTGTGATCGGCAAGATCCCGGCTGCCGCCGACAGGCAGAGAACAACGAGGGCGAGCGTCGGAGAGAATCCGGTGCCGAGCGCCATGAGGAGACAGGCGCTCCCGAATGCGCGCGAAGTCCAGCAGCCGAAGAGGAACCCGCCGGCGACGAACGTCGAGCGCGTGATCGTCGCGCTTTCTCCGACACGGCGGCAGACAGTCGTCGCGCGCGGCCACCTGTGAACGAGCGGAAGGCGCTCGAGCCGAGGCCCAGCGAGCAGGATCCCGGTGCAGCAAAGGCAGAAGAGTATGACCACGGTCAGAGGCCCCCGGAAGAGCGCGCCTGAGGTCGAGATCGCCCCGATCGCGAGCGGCAGCATCGCCATCGCATCGACCATGCCGAGCGTGACGACCGAGAGCACGATCGTGTCGAGCCCGAGCGTGACGCCACGAAGCGAACGGAGCATCGAGATCTTGACCAGGTAGTCGAGCCGGAACGGTAGGACCGTGCCGCTCGCCGCAGACGCTCCGCACGCAGCCAGACAGCGGGCGCAGTCGGGCCGCTGACGGCTCGGGAACACGCGCTGCCAGCCGAGCGCTCGAAAGCCGAAGCTTGCGAGATAGGCGGCGCCGGCGACGAACACCAGCGCCACATCGGCGTTTTGCAGCGGCCAGCTCGCGCTCGTCAGATGTCGCGCAAGCAGGAAGGAAGCTCCCAGCGCGAGCGAGCAGAACGCGATCCCGCCACCGACCTTCTTCCACCCGTAGGGGATGCGTCCGATCTCTGCGAACTGCATTGAGCCCTTGGAGACCATTCTCCGTTACTGCTCGGGTTCGACTGCGGGAGCGAGAACGCGGGCGACACGCTCTGCGAGCGCGGTCGGGCTGAACGGCTTCGTCAGGTACGCGAGGGCGCCGAGCTCTCGGGCGCGCCGTCCGTTCTCCGTCGCTGGCTCGCCGCTTAGGAACATGAAGGGAATGGCGCGCGTCGACTCATGTCCACGGAGCGCCGTGGCAAGCTCGAACCCGTCGAGGCCGGGCATCATCACGTCCATCAGGACGAGATCCGGGCGCTCGCGACACGCCTGCTCTAGCCCGCGTTGCCCGTCCTCCGCCTCCAGCACCTCGATCCCGACCGACTGCAGACTGAAGGAGCAAAGCCTCCGGATCGAAGCGTCGTCATCAACAAGGAGCACGCGTGCGGGCTTCGTCTGGTCTGCCCGTGAGCCGTTGGGTGCGGCGGCCGCTTGCGCACTCACAGATCGCCACCGACGCCCCCGCCACCAGCAAGCGTGTACGAGCGTTCCCCGAGCCGCATGTCAGCCGAGGCGAGGCCGTCGTGCTCGAGCCAGCCACCGACGGCGTCCAAGACTTGGATGACTGCCCGATCCAGCTCCCGCTCCGATTGAACGCGGACTTCCTTTCGACCCCCGTCGAGCGAGACGGACGGCACGTCGAAGACGCTCGCTAGTCGCTGCACGAGACTCTCGCCGCTCGTGGCGTCCGGCACGGCGATTCGCATGTCCACTCGATCCTCCCAGCTCAGGCCCTTGATGCCGGCCAAACGAACCGACCGACAGTGCTCCGGCCACGATTGCTGAGGACGGATCTCTCGAAAGGGCCAGTGGTTATGGCCCCTCGTCGGGAGAGCATAGCGCTCCGCGTCTTCGAGGTGCATCGTCGGCATGCGCTCGAGCTAATCTCTGAGATCGTCCGCGAGGCCGCTTGCCCCGTGATCGCTCTGCTCGCCGTAAGAGATCCCGCGTAGCTCAACGAGGCTGCAAGGCGCGGCGTCTTCGCCTACATCGTGGATAGCGACGCCGAGTGCGGGCAATCTGGAGACGACCTCGTCCGAGGATCAGTACCTGTTCTCGAAGGCGGATGCGGCCTATCTGCAGTTTGATTGGTCGAGTTGCTCGTCGAGCCCGTGGTGGAAGCTGGTGAACACGCAGAAGGGGGCGACGGTCGTGAACGAGTATGGCTGTGGCAGCAAGCTGGTCGGCAACGTGCCGGCCGGCTCGTACAAGCTGGTCGTCTCGAAGAACGGCGGCATCAGCACCTACAAGGTGACGATCTACGTTGCAACCGGCGCCGGACGTGTTCAACGTCACCCTGCCGACGACGATCTCGAATGGGGTGCTGACGACGTCCTGCTCAACGAAAACAATCAGCTCGTTGCAGCGGGCCAGTACCGTCTCGTCGTCACCCGTTACGGAGCCACCGGAACGCACACGGTCGGACTGAGCCTGGGACCCTGACAGGCGACGCGCGACGGGCATAGTTCTCGCATTGCTCAGGTGTCAGAACGCGTCTGGCAGTACTGGCGCGATGCGGAGGAGCGATTCGACGAACCTGCAGTCGTACTCATGTTCACTTCCACGCTCTCTCAGCAGGAGGCGCTGGATGCTCGTACTCATGTTCACTTCCACGCTCTCTCAGCAGGAGGCGCTGGATGCCCTCGGGCGGGCTGCGAGTGACGCGATCCGCGAGCGTGAGGCGCGGGCAGAGCAGGCGGGACCCGGCGAGGAAGAGTTTCGCACCGGACAGTGGTCCCTGGCGCCGGTCCCGAGCGGAGTCGCGTTACGGATAGACGAGGAGCCCGATGACTTCGAGGGTCTCACGCAGCTGATCGCCGACGGGCTGAGTCTTTTTCGCCTTGCGACCTCGGGCCGCGGCGACGCACTCAGGCGCGGTAGCCGATGCGGAACGCGCCCCAGTGGCGGCCGCGCACCCAGATCGGTGCCGAGACGTCCTTCAGCAGCACGATGTGGCCGCCGCCCATCACCCGCCAGTAGGTCTGGAGCAGGAACGGCTCCCTGTTTCGAGCCGCCGAGAGACCGGTTCGGTCGGTGAAGATCATGCGATTGCGGCTGTTCGCCGTGTTCCAGGCGACGTCGCCGCGACGCTGGGGCTTCGAGAACTGCTTGTTGTGCATCGGCACGTAGCTGTTGCGGTCGACCGTGCCGGCGAAGACGATCTTCGGGTCGAGCTCCAGCATCGGCTCCTGCAGATCCGGAAAGAGCCGTTCCGCCAGCGTCGCGAATTTCGTCATCACCTGCTGCGGGCTCGTCCCGAGAACGGGCACGTAGTTCTCGTCGAAGAGGTCGTCCTCGGAGATCTCGCCGCGCTCGAGCGCGCCTCTAGCAAGGCCGCGATCTGCTGCGATGCGTCGATCGCGCCACGGATGAACGGCGTGTCGACCGTCTCGGCGCCGGTTTCGACGGTTGTCCGGATCAGGATCTCGGCCCGGTCCCGCAGCGAGTTGACGCGGTCGCGCGCGCTCTCGAGGCTCGCGCTCGACTCCTGGACGCCCGCCGCGAGGCCGGCCATCGACTCGATGAAGCCCTCGACGTGTGGCTCGGTCTCGACCGCGTCGGCGGCGATCCCCTGAACCCGAGCCCCGAGCCCCGTCATCGCCTCGCGGACGGTCGTGAAGACGGTGCCGATCGACTGCGTGCTCTCGGACACGGTCTCCGCGCGTGTCGTCGCGTGCGTGCTCTCGTCCGCGAGCTGGCGCACCTGCTCGGTGAGGCCGTGGAGGGTCTCGTCGATGCCCCGTGCGGAGGCGATGATGAGCTCAGTCGCGATCAGGGCGCGCGCTCAGGCGCGGATCTGGGTCCGCGCCTGCGACACCGCCCGCTTGAGCACGACGAGCGCTTCGTCGGGACGGCCGCGCTCCTCGAGCAGCTCGGCGAGCCGCGAGGCGGCCTCGACGACGTACGGCTTGCCGTCCTTCTCGAGGATCTCGACTGCCAGCTCGAGCAGCTCCAGCGCTCGCTCGTCGTCACCGCTCGTATGGAAGACGTCGCCGAGCAGCATGTAGGCCCGGCCACGGTCTTGCGGGTCGAGCGCCTCGATCTTGCCCAGCGCGACTGCAGCCTTCTGCGCCGCGATGCTCGTCTGGCCGAGCAGCAGCAGCGCCCGGGTCTCCTCAAGCGCGAACTTCGCGTCGTCGCGCGCCGTGATCGCCTGGCCGAAGTATTCGCGTCCGCGCTCGAGCTGATCGAGCGCTGACTGCGGCTTGCCAGCCTCGATCTCGGCGTACGCCAAGAGGTGGTACGCCATCGCGACATAGCTGTCGTTCTCAGCCCGCTCGAGGATCTCGAGCGCCTTGCGCGCGTAGCGCGCCCCCAGCTCGGGCGAGTCGTTGTGCGTATGCAGCCGGGACTGCGACCAGAAGACTCGGGCCGTCGCCAGCGGGTCGCGAAGCTCCTGGGACGCCTTCAGGGCCTGGGCGACCACGAGCTCGGCGCGCCGGAACTCGCCATTGTCGATCAGCGCGTTCGCGAGCAGGACACGGAAGCGGAAGGTCTCGACGAGCGCGTTCCGTCGATCCGCGTCCTCGGCAGCTCGCTCGAGCAGCGCGATGGCGTCTTCGAGGACGCCGACGAACGCGTAGGCCCGGGCGAGGTTCTCGACCGGCCTCGGGTCTTCGACGAGCGCGCCGTCGCGTGCCTCGATCGCCCGCTCGAGGTAGCCGATCGCCTCCCTGAACCTGTCGGACCGAAGTGCCAGCTCGCCGAGCCCGGCCAGGGCTTCCGGGTCCGCGGAATCCACCTCCAGACGTTGCTCGTACAGCTCGGCAGCGTGATCGAGGTTGCCGAGCCGCAGCGCAACCTCGGCCTCCACGAGGTCGCCGCCTCGATCCATCGCCTCGACGCCGGACGCCAGGTACTCGGGCGTAACCCGAAGCCGTCGGGCGAACTCGTGGATCAGCTGTAGCGAGGGCGTCCTCGCGCCTGCCTCGATCCGCGAGATGTACGCGCTCGTACAACCGTGAAAAGACAGCTCGCGTTGCGTCATACCTGCCTGGAGGCGAGCTTGCTTCAACCGGCGCCCGACACTTTTCGGATCGTCGACGTGCGTGAAGCCGATGCGAGGCACGCGAGGAATGTATCAGCGCACGCAAGCCTTGATAACTCTTGGCAATCGAGTTCACAACAAAGCTTGTCCAGGATCGCTGTGAGCAGGCATGCTCGCGGGGGCCCCCGGGGGTCGTCCAGATATCGATCGCGAAAGGACGACCCAAGTGCGAATCATCCCCGTTTCGCTCGTTTTCGCAGTGCTCGTTTTCGCCTCGGCGATCGCGGGCGGCGGCACCTACTGGCCGTAAGAGCTCGTCCGCGCCTCGGGGTGGCGGGGGTCGCTGCGGGCCGCCCCGAGGCGCATCGTTCGCCGCTCGGGTAGAACGACCTGGTGGGAGGCTGGCCGCAGGGCTCGCTCGCCGTGCTCGCGAGGCTCGCGGGCGTGCTCGCGATCGGGCAGGTGGCCGGCGGCGGCTCCGCTTCCGCTCGGCCCGCCGACGAGCGGGTCGTGGGAGGCCTTCGCTCGCCGACCTCGTTCGCTCCGCTACCGGACGGGCGGATCCTCGTCGCCGAGCGGGCCGGTCGGGTGCGCGTGGTCTCGCGCGGCCGGCTGCTCGCGCGGCCACTGATCGACTTGTCCGACCGCGTCAACGCGGCGGGCGACCGGGGCCTGCTCGCGATCGCGGTCGATCCGCGTTTTGCACGGACCGGTGGGCTCTA
>WNFV01003052.1_pt1 | contig 21681 bp, 17 predicted proteins | sample 5400101 | NCBI WGS metagenome assembly WNFV01 (sample SAMN13153361, study PRJNA577476) | soil metagenome | isolation source: 115 cm soil or saprolite under grassland replicate 1 | place: USA:California | collected 2016-06-15 | reverse complement strand
TCGTCGCTATGTGCGTAATCAACTACCACCGCAAAGTCTCCAGCATGCGGCACGCGTTCGAAACGACCCGGCGCCCCCGTGCACTTCTCGAGGGCACGTGTAATGACATCGAGTCCGTAGCCAAGGGCAAGCCCACTCGCAACGGCTGCCAGCGTGTTGTAAATGTGCGGCGGGCCAACCAGAGGCGAGTGAAAGTCGCGCTCGCCCTCAGGCGTGCTCAACTTGAAGCGCATGCCCGCGAGTGAAAACTCTGCGTCACGCGCAGTGACGTCTGCGTCTGACTTAACCGCGTAACGAACAACGCGCAAAGCTTCCTCTTCGAGCCGATTTGCCAGTTCAACGCCATAGGGATCGTCGACGTTGATTACCGAGACGCGTGGTCTGGTTCCCAATCGCCCATCAAACAGTCGCTGCTTAGCGTACCAGTAGTTTTCCATCGTCTTGTGGTAGTCCAGATGATCCCGAGTAAGGTTGGAAAAAACAGCCAGCGCATATTCAAGCGCGTCGCAGCGATGAAAATCCATCGCTTGCGAAGATGCTTCCATCACCGCAGTCTTGCAGCCAATCTCCACTGCCTGGCGCAGCATTCGCTGCATGTCAGTGGCCTCGGGCGTGGTGCGTTCAGCCTTGCGACGCTCGGCTCCAAGACGATATTCCACGGTGCCTGTCATGGCGACTAGTTCGCCGGCGGCTTCCGGGATCGAAGCAACCAGATAGGCGGTAGTGGTTTTTCCATTTGTCCCGGTGATGCCGACGAGCTGTAGCTCGCGTGACGGATGACGATGGACTTCAGCGGCCGCCAAAGCCATTGCGCGTCTGACATTTTCGACCTGAAGCCACGCAAAGTTAGCAGACGCAAGCCCACTTCCCGACTGCAATTCTTCTGTTGACTGGAGTTCAGAAATCACGCCGGCTGCGCCCTGCTCGATCACTTGCGGTATAAACTTATGCGCGTCAAATAGTCCACCGCGGACGGCGACGAACAAGCTTCCCGGACCGACGCGGCGAGAATCATGGCTGACATCTGTTACCACTACGTCCTCGTTACCGGATAACTTTCCGCCGGTGGCTTCGGCAACTTGCTTTAAGGTCACTGGTTGGTTTGTCACGGGGTTGAATTCTACGCAGAATCGAAGCGAGGGTAAACCGCCCTTCCCGACCCGGGAGACTTCAATCGCCCGTCTTACTATGCTGCTGGAAAGTTCTTCAATCTGGTTCTCAGGAACAACTTGAATCAGCTCAGGGTTTGGAAGGCGGTTTACCCCGCTCTTAAACACTCAGAATCTAGACAACCTGATAACTAACAATTACGATGCAGTGCTCCATTCAATCCAACTCTATGGTGAAATAATGCTTATCAGAGTTTCACTTTCCCTGATCCTGGCGACCACGCTGCTCTTCTCTTCTGTCTCAAATTCTACTACTACCTCAAAACTTCGATACGATCTCCTGATTAAGAATGGACTGGTCATCGATGGCTCAGGCCGGCCGGGTTACATCGCCGACATTGCGATCAATCGAGATCACATCGTGCGCATTGGTAAGCTGAAGAATGCGTCCGGTGCGCGTGAGATTAACGCCGCGGGAATGGTCGTGGCCCCCGGCTTCATCGACATGCTGGGCCAATCCGAAACCTATCTCTTAATCGATCCACGCGCAATGAGCAAAGTAATGATGGGCGTGACAACGGAGATCACCGGCGAAGGCGAATCGATTGCGCCAATCAACGACCGGCTCATCAAGGAGCAGGAAGATTTCAACCGTCGTTACAAACTGACCATAGATTGGCGCACGCTCGACGAATACTTCCGGCGACTGGAGAAACAAGGTTCGGGAGTTAACCTGGCGACTTTTGTCGGCGCCACGCAGGTTCGGGAGTACGTTGTGGGCTTCGACAATCGCCCACCAACTCCCGCTGAGCTGGAACAAATGAGGCAGTTGGTGGCGGCGGCGATGAAGGACGGCGCGCTCGGTCTGTCAACTTCACTGCAATATGTTCCCGCGCGCTTCGCCAGTACTGACGAGATTGTGGAACTCGCGAAAGTCGCGCGACAGTACGGCGGCATCTACGCGACGCATCAACGCAGCGAAGCTAACGCGCTTGACGAATCGCTTGCCGAAGTTTTTCAAATCGCCCGTCGCGCGCAAATTCCGGTAGAAATCTGGCATCTGAAAACTGCTTACAAGAAAAACTGGGGCCGCATGCCCGAAGTGCTGGCAAAGATCAGACGTGCGCGCGCCGCCGGGCTCGACATCACTGCCGATATTTACCCATACATCGCGGGCAGCACCTCGCTTAGCGCTTGCCTGCCGCCCTGGGCACTCGAGGGCGGCTCTGAAAAAATGCTCGCACGTTTGCGGGATCCGAAGATCCGCGAGCGACTGAAGAAAGAAGTAACCACCGACTCAAAAGATTGGGAAAACATCTACCTCGGCAGCGGCGGCGCCTCAGGTGTCTTGATCGGCTCAGTCGTCAATGCGGATCTTGAAGCCATGCAAGGTAAACGGGTTTCGCAGATCGCCGAAGAACAAGGGAAAGAACCACTCGAGGCGTTATTTGATCTCATCCTCGCCGACCACGGCCAAACGGGCGCGATCTATTTCATGATGAGTGAGGACGATATGCGCGCGGCGATGCGCGCTCCTTTCGTAAGCTTCTGCACCGATAGTGGAGCGCGCGCTAATGATGGGCCGTTGGCCGGATCAAAGTCACACCCACGCGGCTGGGGCAGTTACCCGAGAATTCTGGGTCGCTATGTGCGCGACGAGCACCTGCTAACACTGGCCCAAGCCGTTCACAAGATGACCGGTCTTCCGGCGCAACGCGTGGGGCTTCACGATCGCGGGCTGTTGCGCTCAGGGTTTTATGCTGATCTGACTATCTTCGACCCGAAGACAGTGTTGGATCGGGCGACCTTTGAAATGCCAAACCAGCATCCGCAAGGGATCAAGTACGTCGTCGTTAATGGTCAAATCAGTGTCGACGACGGACAGCGAACGGCGGCTCTGGCGGGAAGAGTGCTCCGCGGCCCTGGCTATCGCAAGTGATCGTCCAATGTCCAACGTCCAACGTCCAAACATCCAACGTCCAAAGTTGGTCCTGACTATATTCGATGTTCACCTGGCACACCGGACGTTGGACTTTGGACGTTGGACATTGGACTTTTCTTAAAGCGAACTTATGATCTTGCGAAACTCGTCTTCGGTCCAGGCTTTCAAGGTCTCAGTGTGCACGTTTCCTTGAGAGCCGAGCGACAGAAGGGCCTGCGCCACCGTCTCATCATCAGGCCCTTCGATCATACAGACGAGGTCGTAACGACCCATCGTCAAATAAGTGTCTTTTATTTCCACGCCGAGTTTCTTGAAAGCCTTTCGGCCTGCGTCGAGACGTTTGGGACTGTCTTTAACTTTCGCTGCCCCCTGTTGAGTCCAGCGAAGTAACGTGATGTAAGTTGCCATTTGAAAGACTCCTTTCGAATTTAATCAATCCACAGTTTGCGCCAATTACCAAATTGAAACGCGAAGCCCGAAAAAGCGAAGTCAAAGGACCTTCTTCAAACCGCCGCCCAGGCTCGTAAGTTACCGTCTGATGCCACTGTCGCCTCGACGGCCGAAAGCGAGTGGAATCGCTACGCCGACAATAAAGAGAAAAAAAAGAAAAATGAGATCGGTGGGGGTCCAGTCATGCCATTCGGCGTGTTCCAGCGGCCAATAGATATTGCTCCACGTTCCCGGATTATTTACCAGAACCATTCCGGCGATGGTGATACCGCGGAACACGTCAAGCGAGATCAGGCGGTCATCTATTTTGGCTGGGGATTCTGACATGGTGTTTTGGATTCGCCGAAGCAAGATTTTCCATTTCTCATTTTTCACTGGTCAACCGCAGAACCTGTTGTCCCGATCTGAAAATGGAAACTGATAAATTTGAAATGGAAAATGGAAAATCACGCCCTCCGAATTCCTCACGTAATTTCTCATTGCTGGCTTGTTCACCGCGTAGGAGTTGCCGTTGGCTGGGGTCGTGGTCCTAACCCAAACGCTTCCGGATCTGGCAAAATAGAATTCTCATTGTAAAGCCGCACTGCTTCAGCAAGCGCTTTACTCTTATTGAGCCAGGTCGCAATGGCCTGATCATAACGAGCGAGCACACTGTCGAGCCAATACGGTCGATTCTCGGCGAGCCACTGCTGCCGATAGGCTTCCTTCAATATCACAAGCTCTTCCGACATCTCGCGCAACGAGTTGTAGATGTTTCCCCAGTAGCCACGTAAACGCGCAACCTTGCGGCGGTCACCGAGATTCAGGTAAGTGTCCCAATACTCTCGGCTGAATTTTTCCACCACCTGCATCCGTCTGCCGAGGTGATCAAGTCTTTGTGCGGCAAAGCGCATGATGGGAATCATCGAGCGGTTGCGCCGCGCGCGAGTTTCGTTGCGCAACAAAAGCTCGTCCGCGTTCTCCATGGCTAAACGCATTTCTCGAATCTGGCTGTTCAGCATTCTCGCCTGCCTCTGGAACGCGGAGTTAAAAGGATCGCGCCAGAACAATTCATCGCTCGAACCAATGCCCAGCAAACCGTTCACGCTGCCCAGCGCCTGTAGCGCCTCGGTGAATTCGTTGCCATCGTTGCGAAAGAATGCCCAGTCAAAGTCTTCGTCAAACGCGCTTATCTCGATAGGTTTGTTTTGCCAGGCGGCCGCAGCCCCAAGCACAATTCCATACCAGGTCATTTCAAACAACGATTCGCCATCATCGTCCCAACTCGTATTCATCATGCCCAGTGCGCCTGAGGCCTGGCCATCGCGAACAAAGTTAGCAATGTTCTTTGAGGCTGATTCAAGATTCGGAAATATCTGATTCCAGTTGTGGACGCCCGGACAAACAAACTGTTCCAGACCAGCGTCCTTAAAGGGTTTGATGCGCGGCAGGTAATCGTCCTTCGGCGCATAGTCCCAGTTCATCACGATCATCTCCTTAGAAATATTACCGATCAGGTCGGGATGATTCAGAGCTATATCACCCCAGAACATCAGCCGGCGGTTGTAAGGCTTCAGAACATCGCGCACGCGATTCAGATGTTCGAAGTAGACCGCGCCGACCCCGCGCGCTTTGGCGGCTTCCCGGCTTTGTCCTTCACCCAATTCAAATGTTTCATCGGCGCCGATGTGAAAAAATTTGCCGGGGAACAACTCGTTCAGCTCGCGATACCAATCGGCAACGAGTTTGTAACTTCCCTCTTGTTGCGGCGACAAAACATCGCCGTAAGATGTTTCAGCAAGCTCATTGTACTTTTCCAGTTTCAATGCTTTGTGCAGGTGACCAAACGTCTGCTGCTCTGGTACCAGTTCGATGTGATAGCGGCGCGCGTAAGCTACCAACTCGCGAATCTCATCGGGAGTAAGCGAACCACCAGGCGGGGCGATTAATGGATTGGAGGCGCTCGCAAACGTTTGCTCCATATAAAAGGAGTGCATGTTGAGCTTAAACGCCGCAAACGTGCGCAACTGCCTTTTAATGTAATTGACGGTGGGAACTGGCCCCCTGCTGATGTCGTCAGAGACTCCACGCCAGCGCATGGCCGGCCAATCCACAATCTCTACTGCAGGAACAAACGCACTAGTACCCTCCCCACGAACGAGTTGTTTCAGCGTTTGCAAACCGTAGAAGGTTCCCGCAGCGCTCTTGCCTGCGACCAGGATTTCATTGGTGTTGACGGCCAGGACATAACCTTCCGGATCGAGATCCGTTGGTGCAGTGATGCCGAATCTCTTGAGGGCAAGCTGCACTGTCGCGTGATCGAGACTGCCAATGAGAATAGAGTGATGCGAGCGAGAGCTGGCGATTCTTATGGCCAGCCGCGCCGTTTCCTGTAAGTCACTCTGAAAGTCTTCCGCTGCAAAACGATCGTGTTCTGACCGCGGATCAGCGAGAACAATGCGCGCTGCGGAAGCACGAGCGTCGCCACCAAGCCGAAACGTGTCCAGCTTAACCGCTATTTGTCTGGGCCGAGGTATTAATTGAATGGACGAAGCCGCTTTCGGCCCCTGGGCTACCGTGCCTGAACTAATGATGACAATCAAGCCGAGAAGCAACAACGGACGCACAACCGCGCTTCGTGTTAAAGTGTTCAGCATTGAAGAAAAGAAAAAACGCCGGAGCTGGTCTTGGGTAAGAACGGTATGAGTATTTAACCGAAATCGTCGGGAAATACAATATCCGAAAAGAGTCAGCCGCGGATTAACGCGGAATCGCGCGAATCAGAAGTTTGAGTTGAGTTGACTTTATTGGATCCGCGACCATTCGCGTTAATCCGCGGCTAATTGTTAAGTTGAATGAACAGGTTAGCGGTGTAAACAACTTTCGCTAACAAACCTTGCGGAAGGATCCTCTCTTGTCATTGATGCTTCAGGAAATCGCCGAGCAGCCTGAGGCGCTCGAGTCCACAATTCAAGCAGAGCGCGCAAAGATTTCAAGACTGGGAAACTTTTTGCGCGCGCACGAGATCGATCTAATCGTGCTCGTGGCCCGAGGCAGCTCGGATAACGCTGCTCTGTTTGGCCGCTACCTGCTGGAGATTACAACCGGTATTCCCGTCTCACTTTCGGCGCCATCGGTCCACACTCTTTACGGCGCAAAACTCAATCTGCGGCACGCCCTGGTCGTCGGCGTCTCGCAATCCGGCGAAGGTGAAGACATCAACCAGGTTTTGGAGAATGCCCGAGCGTGCGGCGCCTATACGGTCGGCATTACGAATGAGCCGTCGTCGTCGATGGTGAGCTTTATCGATGAAACGTTACTGATGCACGGTGGCCGCGAGCGCTCAGTTGCCGCAACCAAGACCTTCACTGGTCAGATGATGCTCTTCTATATGCTTGCGTCTGAACTCGCGCAGATGACGCCTGTGTGGTCCTACGATGCGATTCCGAATTTGGCAGCTCGTGCTCTCGAGCAACAGCCGGCAATACTCGAACTAGTCCAGCGTTATGTATTCATGGAAAATTGCGTCGTCGTCGGGCGGGGCCTTGCGTATGCAAACGCGTATGAGTTGGCGCTGAAGTTGATGGAAACTTGTTACGTGGTGGCTGAACGTTTTTCTTCGGCAGACTTTCTTCACGGACCGTTGGCGATGGTGGAGCGTCACTTTCCAGTGATTCTTTTCGCGCCTCCCGGAGTAATGCTGCCGGGGGTAAGAAGTCTGATCGCGCGGTTGCAAGAATTGCATGCAGACACACTGGTAATAACCAGCGATCTCAAGACCGCAGCTGATTGTTCGCGCGCGATCATCATGCCGAAAGAGATTGATGAATTTGTAGCGCCTATCCCTTATATAATTCCCGGACAGCTATTCGCAGCATTGTTGGCTGACGCGAAAGGGCTGGACGCAGATCAGCCCCGGTCGCTATCGAAAGTGACCCGAACTTTGTAGCGTAAACTGTTAGCATGCCACGAAAACTGACTGTTTGCATTACGCTTGGAAACCAGCAGCATGAACATCCAGCTACAGGCACGCTCCAAAGGGCCCGTGTATTTGCAAGTACGCGAACAGATTGAAACTCAGATCGCGAACAAGACCGTCGCACCGGGAGACGCGCTGCCATCTCCGGGCCTGCTGGCGCGAAAGCTCTCGGTCGATAAGGGTGAAATTCAACGCGCTTATTTCGAACTAGAGCATGCCGGTCTGATTATCAAACAAAGTGGTAAAGACTTCCTCGGACACGCCAAGACAACCTATCGCGTCGCTTAGCCAATCAGCGGGCAAGCTCACCGTCCCGACTACGAGCTGATCAGAATTGAGTTCTGATAGCTGCCTGAAAGGCTTCCAATGCGAGATTAACCGAACGAGCCGAGAAGCCTCTCAGGTTGGGAAGGTGGGCTCGCCCCCGCTCTGCTACTAATACTCAAGCTTAGAGTAAGCAACTTTACCGCTGCCCCGATCACTGGTTGCCATTTGTCTAACTACACCGCTCTGTGACTAAAGCAATTTCGCGTGATATTCTTTTTCGCACTTTGAAAATGCGGTTCGCGAAAGCGCCAGGAGCGAAAGTGGCGGAATTGGCAGACGCGCCAGACTTAGGATCTGGTACCGAAAGGTGTGGGGGTTCGAGTCCCCCCTTTCGCACCAATGAGAACGGAACAGTGAACAGTCCACAGTCCACAGTCCACAGTCAACAGTAAACAGTGAACAGGAAACAGCAGTCAGTTCTTATCCGGCTGTTGACTGTGGACTGTGGACTGTGGACTGTTGACTCTTCACTGCTGACTAACCTGAAGGAAGGATGCCCGTTGGATGTTGAAGCGTCACAACGGGCTTAACGTTTAATGAAGACTGAGTTTGTGGATGTCTCCCCAACGCGCAAGGAGATCAAAATCGAAATTGACCCAAGCATTGTGCGCCAGACTTACGATCGCATTAGCGATCGCTACGCGAAGCAGGCCAAAGTGCCCGGCTTTCGGCCAGGACACGCGCCGCGCGCCGTTGTGCGCACACGCTTCAAAAATGAGATACGGGCGCAGGCGCTGCAGGAGCTGGTTCCTGATGCTGTCAACGAGGCAATAAGTAAACACGAGCTCAACACACTCGGTGAGCCTGACGTGCAATTCGACAACACCGAAGCGCTTGAGAAGTTCGGAGAACAACCGCTCGTCGTAAAGGTGAATGTTGAGGTGCTGCCAAAAGTTGAACTGCAAAAATACAAAGCCATCGAAGCGGCTCGCAAAACTCGACCAGTAACCGACAAAAACATTGACGAGATGATCGAAGCGTTAAGAGAAACGTCGGGAGCCATGCTGCCCGTTGAAGATCGGGGCGCCGGGCTTGGCGATACGGTTACCGTTAATGTCGAGGGGAAATTCCTCGATAACTCCGAAGAAGAAGACATCAAGGCAGACGACGTGGAGGTCATACTTGGCGGCAAGGGAGTTCAGCCGGAGTTCACAGATAATTTGACCGGCGTAAAGGCTGACGACGAAAAGACTTTTGTTGTTGACTATCCTGAAGACTTCTCCTCGAAGGGGCTTGCCGGAAATAAGGTTGAGTACACCACGAAGGTGACGGCGGTGCGAGTGAAAGAACTTCCCGAGCTCGACGACGAATGGGCCAGGAGCCTGGGCGAAGATTTTGATTCCGTTACTACCTTGCGCGCGAAGATTCGCGAGAACATGGAGAAGCAGGCCGGGCAGGAAGCCGATCATCGCCTCCGTGCGGACTTAATGCAAAAACTTGTCGAGAGTCATCCGTTTGAAGTGCCCCGGAGTTTGATCGATCACCAGACCAGTTACCGGCTCGAGAGCGTAGTGCGCGACATGATTGGTAGAGGCGTTGACCCGCGCAGCCAGAACCTCGACTGGGAGCAAGCGCGCGAAGAATTGAAAGCCCAGGCGGAGCAGGATGTGCGCGGCTCGTTGCTGCTCGAACGCATCGCTGAAGAGGAGAAGATTGATGTCTCAAACGACGAAGTTGAAGCGGAGATTCAAGCCATTGCCAGGAGCTCACAACAACCAGTAGAGCAAGTGCGCAGCGTCTTGACAAAGGAAGGGGGCGAACGTAGCATCGCGAACAGATTGCGCAATCGCAAAGCGCTTGACCTGTTAGTTGAAAACGCGAAGATAACAGACGAAGAGTGGCGCGAAGAAGGGATGAAGGCTGAAGGCTGAAGGATGAACGAAGGAAGAGTATGGCTCCAACGTTTCATCCCTCATCCCTCATCCTTCATCCTTTTTGTCTTACGTACTTAAGAAAGGTTATTGAGATCCATGGCCCTGGTACCAATGGTCGTCGAGCAAACATCGCGCGGTGAGCGCGCCTTCGATATCTTCTCGCGACTGCTGAAAGACAATATTATTTTTCTCGGCACCCCTATCGACGATCAGATTGCCAACTTGATCGTGGCACAACTTCTCTTTCTCGAAGCCGAAGATCCGGAAAAAGACATAAACATTTACATCAACTCGCCGGGCGGTTCTATCACCGCCGGCATGGCCATCTACGACACTATGCAATTCATCCGGCCGGACGTAACTACCATCTGCGTCGGCCAATGTGCCTCGATGGGAGCGTTGCTGCTGACTGCCGGGGCAAAAGGCAAGCGTTTCGCCCTGCCAAACTCGCGCATACTCATTCATCAGCCTACCGGCGGCTCCCAGGGCCAGGCAACCGATATCCGCATACAGGCCGAGGAAATCCTGCGCATGCGCGAACTTACCTCGCAGATTATTGCTAAGCACACCGGCCAGTCCTATGAAACGGTCGAGCGAGACGTCGAGCGCGACAAAATTATGTCTGCCGCCCAAGCCAAAGAATATGGTTTAATAGACGAGGTAATCGCGCACCGCGAATAATGCGCTGCCGTTGGAGAAGCCGTTGATGATTGCGAAAATGAAAGCGGGCGGGTTTAGTTGCTCTTTTTGCGGACGATCAAAAGGCGAGGTCGCAAACATCGTTACCGGTACGCCGCAGCGCGCGCCTGGAGTGCCCAAACAAATGATCGGCAAGAGTGCCTTCATTTGTAACGAGTGCGTTGAGCGCTATCATGAGATGGTTACGAGCCCGAAACTCCCTCGTAACTCGGCCGTTATCATTAAATAGATTGGTTCGCTCGAAGCTCGAAGGAGATCCCCTAATATATGGTCAGACGAACCGACGACACGTTGCGCTGTTCATTCTGTGGCAAGTCGCAGAACGAAGTTAAGAAACTTATTGCCGGTCCCACCGTCTATATTTGCAATGAGTGCATTGATATCTGTAATGAGATCATCACGGACGATCAGCAAGCCGAGTCCGTTGCGACGCGGCCGCCGCTGCCCAAGCCCGGCGAGATCAAAAACTTTCTTGACGAATACGTGATCGGGCAGGACGAAACCAAGAAACGCCTGGCCGTCGCCGTCTATCAACACTACAAGCGCATAGAGCTGGGGCGTAGACGCTCGGAGGTTGAGATTCAAAAAGCGAACATCCTGCTTATTGGACCAACCGGTACCGGCAAGACTCTGCTGGCACAAACTCTGGCGCGCATGCTCAGTGTGCCGTTTACAATCGTCGACGCCACGACACTTACTGAAGCCGGTTATGTTGGTGAAGACGTCGAGAATATCATCCTTAAACTTCTGCAATCGGCAAACGGCGATGTCGAACGTGCCCAGCAAGGCATTATCTACATTGACGAAGTTGATAAGATTTGCCGCAAAGACGAGAACCCTTCGATCACGCGTGACGTTTCCGGCGAAGGCGTCCAACAGGCATTGCTGAAAATTCTCGAGGGCACGATTGCGAACGTTCCGCCGCAAGGTGGCCGAAAACATCCGCATCAGGAATTTTTTCCGATCGACACTTCGAATATCCTTTTCATTTGCGGCGGAGCTTTCGTTGGTCTCGAGAAAGTCATCGAGCGGCGGCTGCGGAATAAGTCCCTGGGCTTCCAGGCGGAAGTGAAAAGCGGCCGCCACCGGCATGCGGAAGCATTAGCCGCGGTGCAGCCCGAGGATCTAATTCGGTTCGGCTTAATTCCCGAGTTTGTCGGACGCTTGCCTGTATGTGGCGTGCTACATGAACTCGATGAAGGCGCACTCATCAAGATTCTTACGGAGCCAAAGAATGCGCTGGTCAAGCAGTATCAAAAGAAGTTTGACTTTGACAATGTGAAACTGAAATTCACTGAAGACTCGCTAAAGTCGGTGGCCAGACAAGCCGTTGAACGAAAAGTTGGCGCGCGGGGGCTGATGATGATTCTTGAAGAGTTGCTCTTGGACGCGATGTACACTCTGCCGTCTCAAAAACGCGTGAAAGAGTTTGTAATCACCAGCGAAATGGTGGAGCGGCGACGTGCCATTCCGGGTGAGGGATTAACGGGCATCGACGGCGCCGCAGCCTGAGGCTCTCTGACAAACCGAAGTTTGTCGAACAATTTTCTCAAGGTGGCGTACACTTGGGAAATGATCTACAATTAGACATCTTAATATAGGGGCGAGACGGCAGTTTGAGCGGCTCGCCCTTCTTGCAAAGCCGGGTTAAAAAAGTCAGTCAGAATTATGGAAGAATATTCAGATCGTGCTCCTGCCGATGTAGCCTGGTACCCGATGGTTCCAATCCGCGACGTCGTCATTTTTCCTTTCACTAAAGTTGCTTTCAAGATAGGCCGGCAGGGCTCAGTGCGTGCGCTCGAGCAGGCGCTCGCCGCTGACCGCACTATTTTCCTGGCTACTCAACATGATGCCACCATAGACGAGCCTGCGCCCGACCAGATTTATGGCGTCGGCACTCTCGGTCGCATACTGCAATCGCAAAAACAGGATAACGGGCAAATCAAAGTTGTAGTGGAAGGCCGCGAACGCGCCACTACTGTGCGTGTGGAAAACACGGACGGTGCCTTTATGGCTCTGGTGAAGCGCGCCGCGGTTGTTAACGAGGAAGGCACTCGCCTCGATGCGCTGGTGCAAAAGATTGGTCAGCTCGTCGAGCAACATCTGCGTTTGGCTCCCGAAAGTCAGACCGACGCCTTGCAGACGGCGCTCAGGAATCAGAATCCTTCGCACCTCGCCGATGCGCTCGCTTCTCAGTTGCGCATCTCGGTTGAAGATAAACAGGGATTGCTCGAATTGTTTTCCTCGCAAGCGCGACTGCAGCGTTTGATTGAGTTGCTGGAGCTTGAGATCGAGAAGCGCCAACTTGATCGTTCGATTCAGACACGCGTGAAGCGTCAGATGGAGAAGGCCCAAAAGGAGTACTACCTTAACGAGCAAATCAAGGCGATTCACAAAGAGTTAGGACGCAAGGATGAAAAGGCCGAACTCGAGGATTTGAAGAAGAAGATCGAAGAAGTCGGCATGACGGAAGAGGCCAAGACGAAGGCCATGCAGGAACTGCATCGTCTCGAGGCCATGCCGCCGATGTCGGCCGAAGGGACGGTGTCACGCACTTATATCGACTGGCTGGTTAGCGTGCCCTGGAAACAGAAGAGCAAAGAGATCAAGGACCTGACGAAAGCTGAAGAGGTTCTTAACGAAGACCACTTCGGCCTGGAAAAAATCAAGGAACGTATTCTCGAGTATTTGGCCGTCCGTCAGCTGGTAAAGAATCCGAAGGGTTCAATTCTCTGCTTTGTTGGCCCACCGGGAGTTGGCAAAACGAGCCTCGGTAAGTCAATCGCGCGTGCTACCGGCCGCAAGTTTGTTCGCCTGTCGTTGGGTGGTGTCCGCGACGAAGCCGAGATTCGCGGTCACCGTCGCACTTACATCGGAGCCCTGCCTGGCCAGATAATTCAGATGATGAAAAAGGCGGGGACTGTTAATCCTGTCCTGCTCCTTGACGAAGTTGACAAGCTCGGTGCTGATTTTCGCGGCGACCCGAGTTCGGCGCTGCTGGAAGTTCTCGATCCCGAACAGAACCACACTTTTCAGGACCACTACCTGGATGTGGAATACGATCTATCGAAAGTCTTTTTCATAGCCACGTCGAACGTGCTTCATACAATTCCGCCGGCGCTGCAAGATCGTCTGGAGATTTTGCGTCTTTCCGGTTACACCGAACGAGAGAAACTGGAGATCGCGAGGCGCCACCTCGTGCCGAAACAAGCAGAAGGCAATGGCCTGAAGCCCGAGCAGCTTGATTTCACCGACGAGGGTTTGCTCGAAATCATTCGCCACTATACGCGCGAGGCAGGCGTTCGCAATCTCGAACGCGAGATCGGATCGTGTTGCCGCAAGTTGGCTCGTCGCTTCGTCTCGGAAAACGTCGCTGAAGATTTTAAGGATATTATCGATGCCGAGCGCGTGCGCGGAATGCTCGGGCCGATCAAGTTTCGCCAACAGGGCGTGGCCGCAGAAAGCGAAGTCGGGCTGGCGACCGGACTTGCCTGGACTGAAATTGGCGGCGAAGTTTTGCAAATCGAGGCAACTCTTACGAAGGGCCGCGGCGGTGTAATGTTAACCGGTAAACTTGGTGACGTAATGCAGGAATCAGCGCAAGCGGCGTTGACTTGCATAAAAGCGCGCGCCGAGCGTCTGGGAATGAGTATCGACATTATACGCAAGCGCGATCTGCACGTTCACATTCCCGAAGGTGCGATTCCCAAAGATGGGCCTTCGGCAGGCATTACCATGGCCACCGCGATGGCCTCTGCTCTTACTCGCGCCCCTGTTCGCAAGAACGTGGCCATGACGGGAGAAATTACCTTGCGGGGCCGCGTGCTTCCGATAGGCGGTGTGAAAGAGAAGTTGCTTGCTGCTCATCGTTTTGGAATCGATACGATCATCATGCCGAAAGACAACGAGAAGGATCTGCCGGAGGTTCCTGAGGAAGTCCGCAATGCGCTCTGCATTAATCTGGTAGAAACAATTGATGAAGTGTTGGCGCTTGCCCTTGAGGAAGCCTGTCCCACTGACGCGGCCGCGACCGACGAGGCAAAGGCGCCGCCACTTTGGACAACCGAGCAACCTTCACAAGGCATCCAGACAAGTTAACCGCTTCCAGCTAATTCCAGCGGTACAGGGTTCAAGCTTTCACCTGCGGTCATTTCAGCCGCAAGCTGAAGGCTGAACTCTAAACTTCGTGTTGTTAGTTTCAAAACTTTTCCCGATTACCCTAGGAGGAGATCCAATGAGTAAACAACAAGATGCCGATTTGATTTTGAAGCTTTACGACTTGAGACGAGAAGCAACTATGCGCGAAGCGCGTAACTGGTTCTTCACCTTCAATCCAACCTCCGTACAGGACGTTATTGACGTCCTTCTGGGCGAGCATAGCGGCCACTATCGCATGGTAGTTTCCTACTGGGACATGGCCGCAGCGATGGTGAACAATGGTGCAATCGATGAGCAATTGTTCAACGAAACAAACGGCGAGCACCTCTTCGTTTACTCGAAGATAGAGCCGGTGATCGAAGAAATCCGCACCCTGTTTGGCAACCCCGAGTTTTTGGGCAATCTCCAGAAACTGGTGAAGCGTATCCCGGAAAGCGAAGCAAAAATAACTGCCATGCGAGAACGCATGAAAAAGTTTGCCGCGATGCGCGAGGAGCGCGCAGCTAAGGCGCAAACGGCTGGACAAGCCTAAGTTCAGCGGTAGTAGAGATCCCCACGCGGTCAGCCCGCGTGGGGCGCTCGTCATCTGCTCTCGTTTAGAATGAAGATTACGAGCGCCGAATTTTTGAAAAGCAGCTTCCAGGCAGCCGACTGGCCTCTGGGGAGGCTGCCCGAAATTGCATTTATGGGTCGCTCGAACGTGGGAAAATCGAGCTTGATCAATTCCCTGCTTGCGGTTCGCGGTCTCGCGCGCACATCTTCAACGCCGGGGCGGACCCAGGCACTAAATTTTTTTCTTATTAACAAGCGATTTCGATTTGTCGATCTTCCCGGTTTCGGTTATGCTCGCGTACCGAAAGCCATAAAATCCACTTGGGGTGAGATGGTCACCAGCTACCTTGCAAAGCGGGAGCACCTTGTGCTATCAATTCACATCGTAGATTCGCGCCACGAACCCACAAAATTGGATTTGCAGCTTCACGAGTGGCTTGAGCACAGTGCCAAGCCGCGATTAGTAGTTGCCACGAAATCCGATAAGCTATCTAACAACGAGCTGAAAGAGAGTTTGCGACGCGTCAAACGCGTGTTCAGCAGGGATCGAGTGGTTGCTTTTTCCGCGAAGACCGGACGCGGCGGTAATGAAATTTGGCGGGCAATCGAGAGTGCAGTAGCTGATTTCAATCTCCCGGCCCTTACTTAGACAGGTTCCAAAATAAGACAGGCCTCCAAAAATCAAAGTCGAGCGTCGAATCACAAATTCTCAAAGCCCCTTTTGCTTTTCTGACTTGATTCTAGACCACGAATGGCGGGATACATCGCATCCAAGCAGCTTGTGACCCCCTCGATATCGAGGTAAATTGCATAACATCTTTGAAGAGAACCTTGTTGCAGCCTTGCGGATGATGCGCGGGCTTTGCGGGCAGATTGCAGTTAGCTTGTTAGTTCCGCGATCTTTTCCAGTTTCTCAACCTCCAAGAACCCAAAACTAAATCGGCCGCTGATTTCGCCGGCCGTAAGAATAATTTTTAGCAGCGAATTGATAGGATTGAATTGATATGGCACAGAGAACACGTTCACGCGCTTCGAGCGCGAACAACGATGACGGTAATGAAGAGAACGGCGGCACAGTAGCAACCGCCGAAGCTCCCGAAAAAGAGAGCCGAGATGGCCGAGACTTCGGCAGCGAAGGTTTCTTAAACCTGGCCGACCTCAAGGAGATGTCCATCTCAAAGCTGACCAGTATCGCCAAAGGCATGGACGTGCCGGGCGCCACGGGCATGCGGAAACAGGAGCTCATCTTCAAAGTGCTGGCAGCTCAGACCGAGAAGAGTGGCCTTATTTTTTCTGAGGGCGTACTCGAAACGTTACCAGATGGCTTCGGTTTCCTGCGGGCACCCGAGTACAACTACCTTCCCGGGCCGGACGACATCTACGTTTCGCCATCACAGATCAGGAAATTTGACCTGCGGACGGGAGACACAGTTAGCGGACAAATTCGTCCACCCAAAGAAGGCGAACGTTATTTTGCCCTAATCAAAGTTGAAGCAATCAACTTTGAGTCTCCTGATCAGGCGCGTGAGAAAGTTTTCTTTGACAATCTCACACCACTCTATCCGGACGAGATGTTGAAGATGGAGGTTACGCAGGAGAACCTGTCCGCCAGAGTCATCGATCTGGTGACCCCGCTAGGCAAAGGCCAACGTGGCTTGATCGTCGCTCCACCGCGAACCGGCAAGACGATGCTGCTCCAAACCATCGCGAATTCCATCACTCAAAACCATCCGGAAGTGACCTTGATTGTCCTGCTGATCGACGAACGGCCGGAAGAAGTCACCGACATGCAGCGATCCGTTAACGGTGAAGTCATTTCATCTACCTTTGATGAACCGCCGACCCGCCACGTGCAAGTTGCGGACATGGTCATTGAAAAAGCCAAACGACTCGTCGAGCACAAGCGGGACGTTGTTATTCTGCTTGATTCCATTACGCGCCTGGCTCGCGCCCATAACGCGGTTGTGCCGCCTAGTGGCAAAATACTCTCCGGCGGTATTGATTCAAATGCATTGCAACGTCCAAAACGCTTTTTCGGCGCTGCCCGCAACATCGAAGAAGGCGGATCACTGACGATTATTGCTACCGCGCTGATCGACACCGGCTCGCGAATGGACGACGTCATTTTTGAAGAGTTCAAAGGTACGGGCAATTCGGAAATTCACCTTGATCGCCGCCTGAGCGACAAACGCCTATTCCCGGCAATCGACTTGCAACGCTCAGGAACACGCAAGGAAGAATTGCTGCTTAGCAAAGAAGACCTTAATCGAATCTGGGTGATGCGTCGTGTTTTGAATCCGCTCTCACCGGTCGAGCAGATGGAAGTCGTGCTTGAGCGGCTCGAGAAGGCTAAGTCAAACGCCGAGTTCCTTGCTTCGATGCAAAGCTAAACATAAGGATGAGGCGGAAAGGTGAGGGATGAATAATTCCTGCCTTTCCGCCCTCGTGCTTGTGAGATTTGATCTCCGCTTCGTCTTCGTTAATCCTTCATAATTCATCCCTTGTGCTCATGCGCATCGCCATTCTTTCATCTGAAGTTGTGCCGTTTGCCAAAACCGGCGGCCTTGCGGACGTAACCGGCGCGTTGCCCAAAGCGCTTGGCAAGCATGATGTCGACGCCCGTATTATTCTTCCGCTCTACCAGCAGACCGATAGAAACATCCTTGGCGATTCCGTTATTACAGACGTGCCGGTTGAGTGGCGCGGTCAGATACGGCCGACGCCGGTTTATCAAAGTGATGCTGCCGGAGCTCCCGCCTACCTGATCGACGCTCCCGAGTATTTTTCGAAGCCTTCGATCTATGGATATTCCAACGATCACGAGCGATTCGCATTTTTTTCGCGCGCGGCGCTCGCCCTGATGAAATATCTCGATTGGCCGGCCGACATCGTTCATGGCAATGATTGGCCATGCGGTTTTGCCATGATGGAACTACGCGCACGCCGTCGCTACCAGAAGTTCTTTCGCAATACCAGGACGCTTTTCTCAATTCATAATCTCGCCTATCAAGGCGCGTTTGATCCAGACGACTTGTGGTGGTTGGGCTTCGGTGACCCGCCCGATAGAAACGACTTCATGCTTAAAGGCGCGGCTTCAGCCTTGAAAGCCGGGCTCATCGCGGCGGATGGGCTTTCCACCGTGAGCCGCCGCTATGCCGAGGAAATACAATCGCCGAAAGGCGGTTACGGCCTCGATTGGCTGCTTCGCGCGCGCCGTGATCGGCTGGCAGGAATAACCAACGGGGTGGATTACGATGCCTGGAATCCGGAGACTGATCCTCATATCGCAGCAAATTTTTCAGCCGACGATTTGTCTGGCAAACTGACTTGCAAGCTCGATCTACTTCGTCGCTTTGGTTTGCCCGAAGTGCCAGAGCGCCCAATCATCGCGATCATCTCGCGCCTTGTGGCACAGAAGGGCTATGACCTGATTCGTCAACTCAACGGCGCCATCGTTCAAACCGGTTCATTCTTTATTGCTCTCGGCGCCGGCACCCAGGAATATGAAGATTTTTTACAACGTTGGCACGACAACGCGCCGCGCCAGGTTGGCATTTACAAGGGTTATGCGGGTGAGCCACTTGCGCATCAGATCGAGGCTGGTGCAGACGTGTTTCTGATGCCGTCGTATTATGAGCCTTGCGGTCTAAACCAGATGTACAGCATGCGTTACGCTACCGTCCCAATCGTGCGTGCCACCGGCGGGCTGGACGACACGGTTGAAGATTTCGATCCAAACCGTTCCACCGGAACTGGTTTTAAGTTTCGTGAATACAACGCCAGCTCTTTGCTTGAAAAAATACGCGAAGCCCTTTACTTTTATGGCCAGCCAGACAAGTGGCGGAAGATACAACATAACGGCATGGCGATGGACAACTCCTGGGATGCTGCCGCCCAGAAATACATTCGGCTTTACCAGGAAATCATTGAGCTACCATAAAGCTCGGTATTACACTCAGAGCGAATGCAGGCTGAGTTTGGGCTGATCCAGCTTAACCAGATCGAACGGCAAGAAAGGGAGCTACCAAATGAGTGAACATGTGACGGAAGTAAATGACAGCAGTTTTGAAAAGGATGTGTTGCAGTCAGACCGGCCGGTATTGGTGGACTTCTGGGCAGCATGGTGTGCTCCTTGTCGGATGTTGGAACCAACGATAGCTGCGGTGGCCGAAAAATACGCAGCCAGCGCGCGCGTCGTAAAGGTGAATGTGGATGATAATCCGTCAATTTCGCAGCGTTACGGAATCAAGGGCATCCCAACATTAATTCTTTTCAAAGGTGGGAAGGAGGAAGAGCGCGTGGTCGGCGCGACTTCCAAAGACGCTATCTCGCGCATGATCGACAAACACGTTGCCGGCGCAGCCACGGCGTGATCTTCCGTTCTAACTTCAGGCGCGGATTTTTCCTGACGGTAGTCCGCGCCTGTCGTCTGTCCAAATATGGACTTAGGTCTTTGGTCTTTGAACTTTGAACTTTGTGCTTTGATCTTTGAGTCTCGAAGCTTTCAAAAGACAAAGTACGAAGCTCAAAGTTCAAAGAACCAAGTACAAAGACCGAAGACCAAAGTCCAAAGACCCAAGACCATTTTTAATTATGTCAAAAATAATCGTTGTCATCGGTGCGCAATGGGGTGATGAAGGCAAAGGGAAGATCGTTGACCTTTTGGCCGAACACTTCGACATTGTTGCTCGCTATCAGGGTGGCCATAACGCCGGCCACTCCGTGCAAGTGGGCGACAAGTCGTTCGTGCTGCATCTGCTTCCTTCGGGAATTGTTCATGCGGGTAAGACCTGCGTACTCGGCAATGGCATGGTGATCGACCCGAAAGCGTTTTTTGAAGAGGCCGATCGCCTGATGGCACAAGGAATTGAAGTTTCTCCCGAACGCGTCAAGATTAGTTCGCGCGCTCATCTAATACTTCCCTATCATCGCGCTTTGGATCACACGAGTGAGGAGCGACTCGGCAACGAAAGGGTGGGCACAACTCTGCGCGGCATTGGCCCCGCTTATGAAGACAAAGCCGGACGGCGAGGCATACGCACTGCTGACGCTCTGGTGCCGGAAGTGTTGCACTCGCGGATTGAACGCAACCTCGAAGACGCCAACCGGATCATCGAGGCATATGGAGGCGAAAAGCTCGACGCCGAAGAAATCTTTAACGAGATCTCGCGTCTCACCGAGCGCCTCGGCGCGTTCATAGGAGACACGACCCACTTCCTGAATGTCGCGGCTACCGAAGGAAGATCGATATTACTTGAGGGAGCGCAGGCTACCTTACTCGACGTCGATCATGGAACTTATCCGTTCGTCACTTCGTCGAGCACCATCGCTGGCGGCGCTATCCTTGGCACCGGCCTGGCACCAAATCGACTGACGGGTGTGCTCGGCATCGTTCGCACCTACACTACCCGCGTCGGCGAAGGTCCGTTTCCCACCGAGATGCTCGAGGGCGAAGCTGAGTTGGGGCAACTGATTCGCGAGCGCGGGCGGGAGTACGGCGCCTCTACCGGGCGGCCCCGTCGTTGTGGTTGGTTCGACGCTTTCGCTACGCGTTATGCGGCCGAGATCAATGGCTTCACTTCAGTCGCTCTAACAAAGCTCGATGTGCTCGACATGTTGGAAGAGATCAAGATCTGTGTTGGATACAAACTCGACGGCCTAGAATGCGAATCGCTTCCTGCTGTCTCGCAGGACTTGCGGCGCATTGAACCTATCTATGAGACCCTGCCCGGCTGGCAAACCCCCACGGTGGGAACTACTGAGATGAGTTGCCTTCCCGCAAACGCGCGGCGCTATGTTGATTTCCTTTCTGAGAAAATTGGCGTCGAGATCGGATTGGTCTCCACCGGACCGGAACGGTCACAGACTATCGTAGTCAGGGACTCCGCTGTCGGACGCTGGCTCGCCGACTAGTCCAACGTCCAAAGTCCAATGTCCAATGTCCGCTTTTGTCACGTAGCATTTTCGTCCGCTCGGCCAGTACGGGTATTTCGTTCTTGACTTCGGACATTGGACTTTGGACTTTGGACTTTTGCGTCAGTTAGAATGCGATCATTCAAGTTGAGAGATGTGGGCCGATAGCTCAGTTGGTAGAGCAACTGGCTTTTAACCAGTGGGTCGCAGGTTCGAGTCCTGCTCGGCTCACCACTATTGAAAAACAAGGACTTGGCCTCACCTGAAACTCTTTCCCGCTGAGACGAAGCATGACTTTGGAGGGCTGCTGAACGGAACCGCTCATCCTCGGTTCAAAACTGACAATCTCCCCCACGTGGCTTCGCGAGCTTGCCTCTCGCTCATCTTCAGCCTCATCTTGGCCTCCAACGTTTGTTGCCGTAAGGTCTATCTCCCTATTTCGAGTGGGTTATTATGTGGGCAACGATGCCCATTTCGAGTGGGTTTTTGATGAGTCAATTCGCCCCCTTGACAACTCGCCTCCGCGGTAATATCGTTCCGCCGTTCCCAATTATCAACTGTGTGGTTGTAGCTATCTCGCCCGGTTTTCAATTACACAAGGCCCGGGACAATACAACCACCTCCATTTGATTTGGCAGAGCCAAGCGTTTCATAGCGCGTTAACTGAGACGTTGCTGGTGCCAGTCACACCTAGCTGCA
>WNFV01009301.1_pt1 | contig 21694 bp, 23 predicted proteins | sample 5400101 | NCBI WGS metagenome assembly WNFV01 (sample SAMN13153361, study PRJNA577476) | soil metagenome | isolation source: 115 cm soil or saprolite under grassland replicate 1 | place: USA:California | collected 2016-06-15 | reverse complement strand
AAAGTGCAAAGATCCCGTGGCACGCGAAGTTCTGCTGGTAGATCACGTACTTGAGCACGCTGGCGAGTTCGATGTCATCCATTTCCACACCGGTTACCTTCATTTTCCCGTTTGTCGGTGTCTGTCTGTTCCGCATCTCACCACGCTGCACGGACGGCTCGATCTTCCCGATCTCGTTCCTGTCTTCGACAGGTTTCGAGATGAACCACTTATCTCGATCTCGAACGCTCAACGGCAGCCTTTAGCTTGGGCGAACTGGCAGACCACCATTTACCATGGCTTGCCGACGGACCTATTCAGTTTTCGACGGAGCTCCGACGATTACCTCGCCTTTTTGGGACGCATCTCGCCAGAAAAAGGCGCGGACCGGGCTATTGAAATCGCTAAGCGCGTCGGCATACCGCTTAAGATCGCGGCCAAAGTCGATCGCGTCGATAGACGATATTTCAAACGGGTCGTTGAACCGCTGCTAAATGACTCCCACGTAGAGTGGCTTGGCGAAATCAGCGATCAACAGAAGAACGACTTTCTGGGAAATGCCTACGCATTGCTGTTTCCGATTGATTGGCCAGAGCCTTTCGGGCTGGTCATGATTGAAGCGATGGCCTGTGGTACACCGGTCATCGCTTACGACCGAGGATCTGTTCCTGAGGTGATGGATGTCGGAGTAACAGGTTTCATAGTTAGAGAGCTGGACGAGGCGGCGGAAGCAGTTCGCCGGGTTCGCACGGGTTCGCAATCTCAGTCGCGCGCGTTGCAGAGAAGTTTTTGATAAGCGATTCACGGCGACTCGGATGGCAAATGATTACATCCATGTGTACCAGCGGATGTTAGGTCGAGATGCAACTTATGCATATGCGTAAGTCGCCCCCACGCTTGGAAAAATTTTCAAAATGAAACACGCGCAATTCCATGTTTCACCGCGTTATTTTCTAGAGCCGCACCCAGTAGGCACTGGACCGCCACAATTCAAAACCAAACGTAGGAATAGAAGGGGATGGTATGAAGCTGGATACATTAAAAACACTGTACACGAATGAGTTGCGGGACCTCTACAATGCAGAGGGCCAACTGCTCAAAGCACTGCCAAAGATGGCGAAAGCTGCTTCGTCAGAGGAGCTAAAGGACGCGCTCGAGAAACATTTGGAACAGACAAAATCTCATGTCGAACGCCTCGAAGAAGTTTTCGAAGACATTGGAGAAAAGCCGAAAGGAAAACCTGCCGCGCTATGAAAGGGCTTATCGAAGAAGGATCCGAAATCCTTCAAGAAGACGGCGAAGAGTCCGTAATTGATGCGGGCATCATTGTAGCTGCGTAGAAAGTCGAACATTACGAGATTGCCGGTTATGGTAGCGTCCGCACATTTGCGCAACTACTTGGCAAGGACAGGTCAGCGGAACTCCTGCAGACCACTCTCGAGGAAGAATCGGAAGCGAACGAGCTTCTGAACAAATTAGCCCGAGGACATTGTGAATTCAGAGGCGCTCATGGAGTCGGAACTTGCTGGCGCGTCTTCAAGTCGCTAGCGGGCTTGGAAAACACGTGCTTCAAATGGTCGTGGGACTACTGTTGATAAGAATTCGTCGAGGCGCTGTATGAATCCGCAGCGCTCCGACGCATTCAAGCAAAATCAATTTGCGGCGCTTTGTGCGTAAGGTGCAGCTAACGTTGGCTGACGAATGCGATGCTATGCTGCGAGCTTATCCAGGACAGTTTGCAGTTCGTGAAGATCTATTGGCTTCACGAGATGAAAATCGAACCCGGCGTCTTTGGAGCGGCGAACATCTTCTTCAGTGCCGAAGCCGGTAAGCGCGACTGACTTGATCGGTTGCTTTCGCTTGGCTCGTGAAATTATCTCGTAACCGCTCCCGTCCGGAAGACCGATGTCGCACAACAGCACATCAAGTTCTCCCGACGCGATGATTCCCAGTGCGCTGCGTACATTATCCGCAGCCAAAACTTCATGACCAAAATGTGTGAGCAGCCGCGACAACATACGTCGCGTATCCCGGTGATCTTCGACGAGCAGGATCCGCAATGGCTTTGGCCGGGGTTTGGGACCGCGAGAAGCGAGATCAGTTTTTGCCACTCCTTCGGGCACCGCATCGAGCGTTACCTTAAACGTCGCGCCGAAGCTACGGCCACGGCTTTCCGCTTCGATTGTGCCATTGTGAAGGCCGACGAGATGTTTGGAAATTGCCAGACCGAGGCCAAGCCCGCCAAACTGCCGGGTCACAGAAGCATCCGCCTGCTCAAACGGTATAAACAGCGTCGCCAGCCGGTCGGGTTCAATTCCAATGCCGTTGTCCGTAATTTCGAAGTGAAAACGGCTGCGGTCGTCGTTGAAGGTGCGGATGGCGATCTCCCCGCCAGGTGACGTAAATTTCGCGGCGTTGTTGATCAAGTTCCAAAATACTTGCTGAAGCCGAATGCAATCCGCCGAGATATGATGTCGTTTCGCGTTGAATTTGGTCGAGACCTTTAATTTCTTCGCCGCGATGGCTGAGCTTGCGGTTTCAATTGCGTTGCAGATAACGGTATGTGCGTCACAAGTTTCCACATCGAGGCGAAGTTTGCCGCGTGTAATCCGAGTCAGATCGAGCAGATCGTCAATCAACCGTGCCTGCAATTTCACGTTGCGTTTGATGAGTTGCACATCCTCTACGAACTCCTGCGGAAGTTTTTCAGCGTTATGTTCCAGATACGTTGCTGCCGCCAGGGCAGGCGTCAGCGGCGTGCGCAGTTCATGGCTGAGCGCCGCGAGGAAGTCGTCCTTGGCTTTGCTCGCTTTTTGCGCGGCAATTTTCTCCGCTTCAAATTCCCGGCTGCGGATCTGATCAGTAATGTCGCGTGTGACTTTGGAATAGCCTCGAATATTGCCCCTGGCGTCGCGCAGCACGGTTATGATAACTTCGGCCTCAAAGGTTGACCCATCTTTGCAGATGCGCAGGCCTTGGTCACGAATATGGCCTCGACGCGCTGCTTCACGCAGATTGCGTTGCGGCTTACCGCCGGCAACATCCTCCGCGGTATAGAAGCAGGCAAAGTTCTTCCCGACGATTTCTTGCGCCGTGTAGCCCTTGATTTTCTGTGCCCCTGGGTTCCACGTCACCACGTTGCCGTTCGGGTCGAGCATGTAGATTGCGTATTCTTCCACGCTATCCACCAGAATGTGGAATTGCTCGGCTGTCTGATGCAGTGCTGAGGCAGTGAATCCGTTGTCACCCATGGGCTGCGAAGGCGATCTTGAATGGGATTCGGAGAGCCGCTCTTGTTTGGTTCCCTCTACTGCACTCAATTTTGCTGGTGGAAGGTGAGGGTCAGCGTCTCTTCTTGCGCGAGCGTCTGACAGACGTGCGTCTTCGCGCCCCTTTTACCGCCGGCGTGCTCGAAATTGCTAAGGCTCGAGCAAGATCTGCTTCATCGGTGAGATCGAGGCGTAACGGCGTAATCGACACCCAATTGTGCTCGACTGCCCAGCGGTCAGTCCCTTTCCCTGCGCCTTCCAACGGGGTAACGGTGAACCAGAAAATCGAGCGACCCATCGGATCTTTGTCAGGAACGACTTTGCCATCGTAGTGTCGTACAGATTGGCGCGTCCAACGAATGCCTTTGGGTTTCTCCGGCAGATTCACGTTGACCAAGACCAGCGTCTTGTTTGGCATCAGCAAATCGAGAACTTTGGCCACGTGAGGTTCGAGTGCTGAAAAATCCGGCTCGTGATTATCGCTCACGTTTGTGCTGAAAGCGATGCCGCGCGAGCCGAGCAGTGCGGCCTGTTTCGCTGCTGCCAGGGTGCCGGAGTGCCAGCATGAGTTGCCCAGGTTCAGGCCGAGGTTGATCCCAGAAAGTACAAGATCGACGTGTCCCCAGCGATGCATGCCAAGTGCGACGCAATCGGCCGGTGTACCGTTCACACTATACGCGTCGAACTCGCCGCGATTTACACGTTTAAAACGCAGAGGCCGCGACGACGTAATGGCATGACTCATTGAGGATTGCTCGACATCGGGCGCGACGACGCGCACGTCACCAAAACGCGCTGCTGCTTTCGCCAGCGGCATAATGCCCGGGCTGTAAATACCGTCATCGTTGGAGACCAGGATTCGCATCTTCACATTAATGAAAACGCGTATGAGACTGCTTTTGGCCGATTGTGGTAAAGCGCGTTCCGATAGGCTTTGCGGCGAATATTGAAATGACCTATCGATTTTTGGTTACTCCATCTAGTCACCGCAAAATAGCCACGCATGGCGGTAGCCTGGTTCGATTTCTTTCTAAGGAGGTGAAACGATGCTACGTTGGGCCGTTATCTTTCTGATAATCGCGATTATCGCAGCGCTGTTTGGATTTACTGGCATTGCTGCGGGCGCTGCTGCAATTGCGAAGTTCCTGTTCGGCCTCTTCCTGGTGCTATGCCTGATCTTTTTCATACTGGCAATATCAGCAGGGAGAAGAGTCCCGTAATTCCTGGCGAATCTTATACAGCGGGCTTCGCTCGATTGGGTGCTGACTCGTGGGTTGTTACTGGCTAAGCGCGCGCGTGAAGCCCAGTCGGTTTTTCTATTCCAATGGTTTCGATCTTATTTACGTGCATCCTCGCAACACAAAAATCAGAGCCAAAATTGGTAAAGAGAAAGACGCCCAAAGCAAAATCCGGACCGCGATTTCGCGCTTTGTTCGGCGGCGGACTAACTTAGTGCTCTGAGCGCTTTCATTTTCCGGACGCATCTTAGATCGCTCTTTCGCGACTTTTACAGACTTTCAATCTCCCTTCGAAGGTCTTCTTTGGTTTTGCCGGGTTTCTGACCGCCTTCAATCCTAGATTCGTCATCGCGGAGAGGTTTCGTTTATCAGGGAAGTTTGGTTCTCATATTTGCTCTCGGGTTCGTATCAAATTGAAGGCAGATGTACGCCAGACGCGCCCTTTCTGTTCCACTGAAACGTAGAACAGAAAAAGGGCGCGATGGAGACAAGCTAGATTAACTCTTCCTTCTTAATCCTCGTCGAGAATTACCCGATCAACCATCACGGTGTCACCTGTTCCGACATAGTGAACTCGGACGGGGACACCCACTCTAACTCTCGTGCGTACCACATCCTCATCGAGGACTTTGCCGCTCCGCGTCACGTAAGTGACTGTTTTGCCGAAATGGTAAGTCCGTGGTCCGCTGCTTTCCTTGAGCACGATTGTATTGCCCGGAGTGTATTCGGTAATCGTGCCGCTGCCTTCTGTTGTGGTCGTTGTGGTGGTGGTCTCTGACACTTGTGCCCATGCGAAGGGCGCCACAACGGCCAAGGCCATACTGAGTAGTATTTTTTTCATTTTGTTTCCTTTGTTCCTTTTCCGCGGGGCGAATGCTCCTGCTAACGAGCTTTGCTCGGACGCTGGGTATGCGCCCTGCTTGTATACGCTGTAATCGGGCGCGGACGTTCTTCCGGTCGCCAGAGGAACAGGATTTATCTTTTTCGTGCGGCGTGTTCTCGTAGGCGATGTACCCACGTTTTCAAATCTGGAATCGGCATGAAGTTCACGATTCGATCGGCTGGAATTTTTGCCTGTATTGCAGCAGCAAGGCCTAGTTCAATGAATTCCAATTGCCTCGGATGATGAGCATCAGTGCCGAGTGAAATACGGGTTCCTTGCTCTCGCGCAATTTTCAGCAGGCTAACATTAAATCCTGTCGGTCGGGATAGCAGTCGACCTCCAGCGCCTTGTCGAGGTTGGTAGCTTCTGCAAAAACGCGTGGCCGGTCTGCACTCAAGCCGCCGCGCAGATTGATTGGCCACGCCCGTTTTCTCACTAGCAGCTGTCTTGCTTCAGCGAGCGAAATGAAATCCTGGCGGATGGGAGGAGGTTTGTTGTTTTGTTGGGGGGTTTGTCCAGCCAGCGCTTAATTTGTCACTCGATGAAAGGGCCAATTGCGCGAAGTTCGGTCAGCGATCGGTTCTGCCCTACAACCTTAGTTACCTCTTCCGGCCACAGAAAAGCGGGCGCGAGCAGCTCGCCGAAACGCGCGTGAGAGAATGCCACTCTCCGACTCCGCCTCCCACGCAAGCAGCTGGGCAACGTCCGTGTTCGACAGCACATTGAGAATCGATTTCGGCCTGAACTTCAGGCGCTTCACAACCATCCACTTACGTGTGCCTCGGCTGCACTCATTTCTTTGCCGCATACGATTTTATAATGATGGCTGAGACGGCGGAAGAAATTTCACGTAGACCGGAAATTCGTAAAGAGCTTCAGCGGACTACGGGTGAAAAACGGCCCGAGAAGGTCAAGGCAGGTGGCAGAGACAAATTCTGGTTCCTTATACACGCACTTATTCTTGCCGGTTGCGCTGTGGCGTACTGGTTTTTCACCTTCAAGCTGATTCCGCTGCCGGAATCAACGCTTCGTTTTCTTGGACGAATTCTACGCGGCACAGCGCTCATCGTGATCGTTCTCACAATCGCACGAATAATTTCCGTTTATGCCTTGGGTCGCATTGAAGACTCTTCTACTCGTTTTACGCTGCAGCGTGTTCTACGTTTGATCGTCGGTCTTGCTGTCAGCGTGATCGCTCTGGCGATAATTTTCGTCAATTGGTATCCCGCGCTTGCCGCGCTCGGCATTGGCTCGATCATCATCGGCCTGGCCGTACAAACGCCGATGAAAAGCTTCATTGCCTGGATTTACATCCTGATTCGCCAGCCTTTTCGAGTAGGGGATCGCATACAGATCGGTGACGCTACCGGTGACGTAATCGATGTTGGATATCTCGACACGACCCTGTGGGAATTCGGCGGCAAATACATCTCTGGCGATCATCCGAGCGGTCGGCTGATCAAGTTTCCGAATGAGAAAGTGCTCGACGAAATTATCTATAATTATTCGTGGCCGCTTTTCCCCTACATCTGGAACGAGATTAAGTTCTATGTCGCTTTCAACGCCGATCTCGAGTTCATCTCCAGCACGATGCAGAAGATCACTGAGGAAGAGCTGGGCGCGGAAATGATAGAACGCGTGCAAACATTTCGTGACTTGCTTGCCCGTACGCCCGTCGATGAATTGGAAGTTCGCGAGCGACCGCGCGTGATTTTTCGCGTAAGCGAAAATACCTGGCTCGAAGCAATAGTCCGCTACCTTGTTTCACCGCGTGAAGCTGGTCGCGTCAAAACCCGATTGATCAAAAAACTTCTCGCTGCGCTTAATACCGCTCCGGATAAGGTAATGTTCCCGGCAGGAGCAAATCGTTGAGCCGCTTCATCCAGCGGTAAACACGCTGCGAATCGTCGAGAGAAAATATTGAACTGTTATGAAGAAGCCGGAGTTGACGATGACCCGCTCGAAGCAGGAGAGTTCGTGGGCGCCCGCGCAGATGTCGATCCCGGAATTTCTGCTTTAGGCGAAGCCGTTAGCTTCCCTGGGAAGCTCCCAGCGCCCCCCCCAGAAGCTGCCTTTGCAGCTGCTGCTTTTGCGGCTGCTTCGGCTGCAGCCTTCTTCTTCGCTTCAGCCGCTGCCGCTGCGTCCGCGAGATTTTTATCCACTGCTGCAGCTTCGATCGGGTGAATCTTGTGATAATACTCGTTCGATTTTGAAAGTTCATCTTTGCGCAACAGCAGCGCATCGAATCGCTCGCGCTTACTCAGTTCGAAATCCTTGTCCATCTTGATCGCCTCGAATGGACACACTTCCACGCAAATCTGACAGCTCATGCAAACCGAGATGTCGATGTCGAACACCTTCGGATAAAACTGCGGTTTGCCCATGTAATCGGGCTTCTTGTCGTCGCTCTTGACGATGTAGATGCACTGCGGCGGACATTCCTTCTCGCAAATCTTGCATGCCACGCAGCGCAGCCCCGCGTGCTGATCGTCACCGTCATGAATAAGAAACGGGAAATTGCGATAGTTTTCCGGAAGCGGATCGCGTTCTTCAGGATATTGCACCGTGATCAGCCGCTCTTTGTCGAAATAACTTCCGACAAAGTTTCGCGCTGTGACCGCCATGCCCTTGAGTATGCCTGTGCCAATCATCGATCCACTTCTCCCATTACAATATCGACGCTGCCGAGAATTACCATGACGTCGGCGACGGTGTTGCCCAGGCAAAGGTCTTCGAGCACAGTAAGATTGATGAAACTTGGTGGACGGACACGATAGCGGTATGGGTTTGGGCCGCCATCGCTAATCAGATAAAATCCGAGCTCCCCTTTCGGTCCTTCAATTCGGCCGTACGCTTCACCAGCCGGGGGGCGAAACGCGCGGATCTTCACCTTTGGATTCACGATCGGTCCCGGCTGAATTTGCGCGAAGGCTTGTTGCAGGATCGATAAGCTCTCGCGCATTTCGAGCACGCGAAGCATCAGGCGATCGTAACTGTCGCCATGCTCGCCTAAGGGGATTCGGAATTTGAAGCGCGGATAAAATCCGTAGCCATCGACCTTACGAATGTCGTAATTCACGCCGCAAGCGCGCAACATTGGACCGGTGATGCCAGCGTTGATGGCAAGCTCAGGAGATAAAACACCAACGTTTTGTGTGCGACCGATCACGACTTCGTTGCCCACCACGAGTTGCTCAAGCTCGTTGATGAATCGCGGGAACCGATCGACAATCTTCTTTGCCTGTTCCATCCAGCCCGGCGGTGTGTCGCACCGGCAACCGCCGAAGCGCATGTAATCGCACATCATTCGCGAGCCGGAGAGCGATTCGAACAGATCGAGAATCTTTTCACGCTCACGGAATGCGTACATGAGCGGTGTGCCCCACGCACCCATATCGTTGAGCAAAAATCCAAGCAAAGACGCGTGATTTTGAAGCCGCGTTAGCTCAGCAAGAATAACGCGCAGATACTGGGCGCGCTCGGGAACTTCGATGCCCGCCAGTTTTTCGACGCTAAGCGCGTAGGCCCAGTTGTTGGTCATCGAGCAAAAATAATCGAGCCGATCGGTGTAAGGCATCGATCCAAGGTAGCTGGTGTTCTCGCCGATTTTTTCGTGATTGCGATGCAAGTAACCAAAGACCGGCTTGAGCTTTCGCACGATCTCACCTTCAAGCGCGACGTTCATCCGAAACACACCGTGAGTTGACGGGTGCTGCGGCCCCATCGATACCTCGAGCAACTCACCTTCGATTCGCGAACCCATTGTCACGGGTGGTCGCTCCATTGCTTCTAGTGTTTCAACCGTCGGGCTCATTCTCTCCGCCTTAATGCTTTAGCGTCTCCTCCTGGCCTGTGATCTTCTCCGCGCCATCTAATTGCGGGCGGGGCGGATAATGCTGTTTCGCTTTTTCTGCCACGTCATCGTGCGGCGTTGGTTCCCATTCATAATCGTCCGGCTCGCAATAATCTTTGCGCATCGGGTGATCTTGGAACTCGTCCCACATCAGAATCCGCCGCAAATCGAGATGTCCATCGAATCGAATGCCGTACAAATCGAAGATTTCCCGTTCCTGAAATTCCGCGCTACGCCAGACCGGTGTGAGCGACGGCAACCGCGCGCCATCTCCGCGGTCCGCGGTGCGCAGACGAATGATCACTGGCCCGTGCTTATGCGTCATCGAGTAAAGATGATAAACCGCTTCGAGATAGCCTGGGGTTTTTTCCTCGGTGGTTTGATCGAGTTCTTTCTCCTGGCCATCGACCACCGTTTTTACTTTCACTGTTTTCTTCACCACACGATCGAGCCAATCGATGCCGGTAACATTTGAGCAGAAATCCAAGCGCAGCGCTGGGTCCACACGCAGAAATCTTGCGATGTCGCGTGCATGTTCGTTGTCAATCAAGAGCGACGGCTGATTTGCCGGGCCGGGATTCGGCATAAGTTCAATCTTCGCTTCCGGAATCGCGGCCTCGATCCGCGCTTTGATTTGCTCGAGCGACTCCACGTTAAACCCGCTCGAGTTTCGGCGGCTGAAAAACGTCTGGGTTCGCCGGCGGCTCGAGATCGTGCGCGCCAAATGCTGGCACCGGAAATTCACTCGGCTCTTCCGGATTCAAATGCGCGGCCTTGTCTGCGCCAGTCAATTTCTGACTGTCGATCTTGCGTTGCAGTTCCATGAACGCATGTAGCAGCGCTTCCGGCCGCGGCGGGCAGCCGGGAATGTAAACGTCGACAGGAATGTAGCGGTCGATTCCTTTGAGAACATTGTAACCTTGCTTAAACGGCCCTCCGGAGATCGCGCATGCGCCCATGGCGATCACGTATTTCGGATCCGCCATCTGGTTGTATAGCCGTACAATTTGCGGCGCCATTTTCTTTGTCACCGTCCCCGCAACGATCATGAGGTCGGCCTGGCGCGGTGACGGCCGAAAAACTTCACCTCCAAACCGCGCGATGTCATAGCGCGACGCTGCCGTGGCGATCATTTCAATGGCGCAACAAGCCAGCCCGAATTGCAGCGGCCAGATGGAGTTCTTGCGCCCCCAGTTGTAAAGGTCCTGCATTGAAGTCACCCAGACTCCTTGCCGTTGCAGCTCTCTGCGCAATCCCTCGTCAATCCCTTCGTTCATGATCGTGAAACCGCTAAAAAGTCAAATCACTAATCGGCTTCCCTTGTTCCGTCCTTTTTCCGTATCGAACAGTGTAACGCTTTTTAACTTTTTAACCAACTGACTAGTCGCCCCAACTCAAGCATCCTTTGCTCCACGCCCAAACCAGACCCTCAATCAGCAGAAACAAGAAAATCAGAATGGCGATGAACGCCCCAACCGGCAACCCGGTAAAGGCGACGGCAAACGGCACGAGAAATACTGCCTCGACATCAAAGATCAGAAAAATGATCGCGTAGAGATAATACTGCGATCGGAATTGAATTTGCGCATCGCCAATCGACTCGACCCCGCACTCGTAAATCGCGTTTTTTTCCGCACCCGGTTTCGGCGGCTGGAAAAACCGACGCCACACCCACGCTAGCGCGAGCGGGATCAGTGGAAAGACCAGCGCAACGCCAATGAAAATCACGATGAATAGATAAGGATTCGGACTCATCCGGTTTTGATCAAATTCGCTCGGAAAGCGCAGCTGCCAAGCGTAGATTCTCTTAGTGGAAAAGACGGCAAACGGGCGAGATTCGTTAATTCGAAAGAAGCGTGCAGTCTGTCGGCCTCAGGACTTGGCCAACCTCGATGTGCTGGAAAGCTGAGCCGGATGCTTCGGCGCCGGGCATTACTTATCTGAGTCGGATTTTCTGCCAAACCAACGGCGCTTTTTCGGCTTTGCCTCCTCCGTTGACGGGGACGCTTCCGCGGGTTGTGTTTCTTCCGCAACGGGCCCTTCCTTCTTTGATTCTGCGCGCTCTGGCTCTGTTCGCTGTGGTTCGGTTTGCTTTGGCCTTGGTTCAGCTTCTTTCCCTTTCGCTTTTTTTTGTTCTGCCGGCTTTTCCTCAACGACCTCTGCCATATCAACCCATTCGATGAACGCCATTTGGGCTGAGTCGCTCTTACGTTGCCCAAGCTTTACGATGCGTGTGTATCCACCGTTGCGCTCCGCGCGCGATGTCCTCGAACAGTTTCTTGACCGCATTCTTTTGACGCAGCGTCGCGAAGGCTGTGCGGCGCGCATGAATCGATCCGTTCTTCCCGAGTGTGACCATTCGTTCCGCGAGCGGTCGAACCGCCTTGGCTTTGGCAAGCGTAGTTTTGATACGTTGATGTTCGATTAATGAGCAAACCTGGTTCGCCAGCAGCGCCTTGCGATGATCTGCCGTGCGGCCAAGCTTGATCGTCTTTTTTTGATGTCTCATAACACGGCGAGAGTGATTCTGATCTGACGCCTATTCCTCGGTCGCCGATCCGCTCGGCGCCGCGCCATCGCTGCTCACCGGCACCTCCACGAGGCCAGGATCGAATTTCATGCCCAGGCCCAAACCAAGCTGTTGCAGTTTGTCTTTGATTTCGTTTAACGATTTTTTGCCAAAATTGCGATACTTCAGCATTTCGGCCTCGGTTTTTTGGGCAAGTTGCCCCACCGTCGTGATGTTCGCGTTGTTCAAGCAATTTGCTGCCCGCACGCTGAGCTCGATTTCGTTCACACTCATGTTGAGCAGCTTCCTTAGCTTAAGATTTTCCTCGCTGACTCCGGCCGGCGTCTGGTCGAATTCGATGACTTCTTCGTTGTAGTGCACAAAGATGTCGAGGTGATGCCTCAAGATCGCGGATGCCTGGAGCAACGCGTCATCCGGCGTCAGGCGACCATCGGTCCAGATCTCGAGAATGAGCTTGTCGTAATCGGTGCGCTGGCCGACACGGGTGTTTTCAACCGCGTACTTGACTCGCGTCACGGGCGAAAAAATGGAATCGATGGGGATAAGACCGATGGCTTGATCCAAGCGCTTGTTTTCCTCGGCTGTGGCAAAGCCGCGGCCGACGCGCACATCGAGCTCGGCTTCAAATTTATGTTTCCGATCGAGGGTGCAGATCAGTTGCTTCGGGTTTAGCACTTCAAAGCCCTGAATAGTCTGGATGTCGCCGGCGGTCACTTCGCCCTCCTTGTTCACCGTAAGCGACAGCTTCTTCGGCTCGTGATCCTGACCGTCCACTTTGAATTTCACTTTTTTGAGGTTAAGGACGATGTCAGTCACGTCCTCGACCACGCCGGGTAAAGTGGCGAACTCGTGCTGCGCGCCTGTGATTTTTGCCGCGGTGATGGCCGCGCCTTCCAAGGAGGAAAGCAAAACACGGCGGAGGGAGTTCCCAACGGTGTTACCATAACCGGCTTCGAATGGCTCGGCGGTAAATTTTGCGTAGGTATCTGTGGCTGTGCTCTCGTCCTTACCGAGAGTTTTCGGCATTTCAAAACGACCGTAACGGATTGGCATGATTTAATTGCGGATCGCCGATAGCGGATTGCGGATAGCTTCTCTTTCCGGTTTCCGGTATCTACTTTCCGGTATTCCTTCTCGCCGGGTTCCCCCTGGCGAGTACGGCTTCACATCAAGCGATGGAGGCCCAGGGACCAACGACGTATTTTCAAAAACTCGCTGCGGAGCGTCTAATAAACGCCAACCTCGTATTTTTGCAAGCAGCCATTTGGTGATAGGGGGCAACCGCAGGAAGCGCCGCTTCCCGTGGATGGCGCGGCAGTCCCGCGCCTATCAATCACCCTTCAGCAATTTCGTCCGGCAATTCGTTGGCGTTTGTCGGCACCTTTGGAAAATGCGCAGCCAACACTTTGCCGATTTCCCCAATCGCATCGACTAGCGCGTGGCTGAATTTCTCTTTTTGAAAATGCGTCCGCATTCCTTCGATAATGCGCTCCCAGAATTCGTCGCCGCATTTCTCGTGAATCGCCTTATCGCCGACAACGGCGAACTTGTGCACGCGCGGCGCCACGAAAATTAAAACCGCATTGCGCTCCTGCGTCTTGTGCATGCCGAGCTGATGAAATTTTTTCTGCGCTGCAATCAGAGGATCGGCGCTCAATTTGCCGCGCTGAATAAAAACGCGAATCTCGCCGGAAGTTTTTGATTCCTCTTCGCGAATCGCGTGCACAATTCGGTCGTGCTCGAGTTTGCTGAGAAATTCTCGCGTTCGCATTTTGCTACCAGCTCGAGCCCGCGCCTCCACCGCCAAAGCTGCCGCCACCGCCGCTGAACCCGCTAAATCCACCACCAGACGATCCGCCACTGTCACTTCCGCCGCCACCGAAAGACCCTACCCATCCTCCGCCTGAGCTGCTGTAATGATAACCGCGTCGTAGTTTCAATCGCGACAGGAAGATCAGGAACATCATGAAGAAGAAAAAGAGAAGGAGGTTCGGCACGAGCATGCTCCCTTTTTCACTGCCGCGCGTCTCTCGAACTGTCTTCCCAGTTCCTTTGTATTCGCCACGAATAGCTTTGAAGATGGAATCAATCCCTTCAGCCAAGCCACCTTGGTAATCGTTGTTCTTAAAATGCGGCTTGATCCGGTATTCGGTGATGTCGAACGCTGTGATGTCCGGCAGCGCGCCCTCCAAACCGTAACCAACTTGAATAAACATCTTGCGATCCTGGATGAACACGAAAAGCACCACGCCGTTGCGGCGTTCTTTTTGGCCGACACCCCACGCCTGAGCCACGCGCTGGGTGTAGTCTGCGATGTCCGAGTCGCTCTGCATCTTGGGAAAAACCGCGACCACGACCTGATCGGAAGTATCGCGCTCGAATTGTGCGAGCTGTTCGTTAAACCGATCGGCCGCTTCCTTTGAAACGATGCCGGCGTAATCGTTGAAGTAACGATCCGGTTTTGGCGGAATCACTTCAGCGGCTTGCGAGGTGGTCGCCAACAATACGAGCGCCACTAAAAAAAGGTGGATCGCGTTCCCCGAACGCGATGCCGCAATTAGACGGCTTCGCCGCGTTTTTTTTCCCATCGTCTTCGGAGAAGCCGATCCACCAAAGATCGAGATCACCTCATGGCGCGGCCGTTGCTGCAGGCGCAGGGGCAGGCGTACCAAAATTAAACTGCACGGGCGGTGGCCGCTCCGCGCCTTCTCGCGCGGTGAAGAATGGTCTCGGCGCAAAACCAAGCATACCGGCGACCAAATTTGTGGGGAAACTGCGCACCGCCACATTGTAGTTTTGCACAGCGCTATTGAAATTACCGCGTTCGACCGAAATTCGGTTCTCGGTTCCTTCCAATTGCGCCTGCAAACTGAGAAAACTCTGATTGGCTTTTAACTCTGGATAGCGCTCCACTACGACCAGTAAACGCGAAAGCGCATTGCTCAGCTGTCCTTGCGCTGCCTGAAATTGTTCGAGTTGCGCCGCATCGGTAGGCGCTTTGTTTGGATCAAGTTGCACGCGCCCGACGCTGGCCCGCGCATTCGTCACTTCGGTGAGGGTCGATTTCTCGAAATTGGCCGCGCCCGAAACTGTGTTCACGAGATTCGGAATCAAATCTGCGCGCCGCTGATAGACGTTTTGCACCTGCGCCCAGCTTTGATCGACGGCTTGTTGCAAGCGGACAAGGCGATTATAGCTGCCGCCGATCGCAAGGGCAGCAATGACGAGGATGAATAACAGAATGGCGAGCACAACGCCGCAACCGAGCGCGAATTTGTTCATAGAATGTGATGATCGCCGTTAATTATTTTTGAACTACTGGGGTCACTTGCGACGCCACGGCTGTCCAAGCGCCACGTTGCTTTACAAATGTATCCGTCCACACGTACTTCCCGCCCAGATCCTGTGTTTTCGTGTGCGCTTTGATCGACCCCTTGGCCGACCACAATCGCCATATCCCCGTAAAAGCGCACCTTCAGATCATCAATCTTAAAATCGGTGAATACCGTGTCCGCCGATTCGTAGCTTTTCAGGTCTTCTTCTTTGCTGACGATCGTTCCATTGAACCAAACCACCGTGAAGTCGTCCGCCTCGATCCGCTGTGGGAACGAGCTGTCGCGTTTGAGACGAGCTTCCGCCCATTCGTGCTGGATCTTAATGAGGGCCTGCTCGTCCTCGGAGTTGTGTTTCATAATGGCTCATCGTTTGCCAGACAAGCGAGCAAGTCAAACCTGGCATGTCCTATTGGATGCGGCCGAGCACCAGCCGCAGAAAATGCGCATCGGAAAATTTTGCGTTTGAACCTTGGCGCACAATGATTGCCTTCAGCGACGGAACTACAAACAAACGCTGATAGCCCGAGCCAAGCGCCACTACCATGTCGGCTGGCGCGTCCTTGCAAATGCAAACATCTGTCCATTGCGCGCTCTGCCACGAGAGATCGAGCATTCGCTCCATATCTGCCTCGCGCGCCGTGGGTGCCTGCTGATTCAACCAAAATGTGAGGCCGTACGACGGATTTGCCTGCGACCCAGCAAATGCCTCGCGCAACAAAGCCGCCGGAACAATTTGTCGTCCATGATAATTGCCGTTTCCGAGAACCAACTCGCCTAATCGCGCCCATTCCCGCGCAGTCAATTCGAATCCTGTCGCAGGGAGTGGATTGCCGCGGCTGTCTTTTTTGTAGTTTAGGCGATGGAGTCCAAGCCGGTTCGATACGTGTTCTTCGAAATAAGCGATTGTGCTGCGACTTTTTAATTTCCGGTGCAGAAGTTCGGAAAAAATCTGAAGATGACTCGGGCCATAAATGAAAGCCGCACCGGGTTCAGCAGCGGTCGGCAATCGAATTGCCATGGCGTTTCGGTCTCGAATGGATGCGCGCTGAAGACGCGAAGCGCCTTCAACGCCGTCGGTTTGGCTTAGCAACTGGCGAATGGTGATCCGCGATTTGCGTGGGTCGCTTTTCCACTCAGTGATCGTGTCTGAAACGAGATCGTCGAGCCTGAATAATCCATCATGCGCTGCGGCCAGCGCGGCGATTCCCCAAAAACTTTTTGTCCCGCTGAAGATCGGCCATCTTCCGCCTGCCGATCCTCCATTGGCATAGTGTTCAAAAATTGTCCGGCCATTTTGCATGACGAGCACGGAAACTCCGCGTTTGCTCTCCGAATATTTCGCCGCACGGACGCAATCGGAGGGGCGAATTTGAGCAACGCCGGATGCGGATGTTAAGAGCAACGCAAAAATCGGCAACGCGCATCGGCTCCCAATGAGCCTTCGAAAAAAAGGTAGGAGCGGTTTACCCGAACCGCCCGGCGCAAACATGAGCACGGATAAGACAGGCGATTGAGGTCAATCGCCCCTACCTTGCGGCCTTGTAGCCCGGGTCGGCTTGTCCCCTGTAGTTTTAGCGGAGGCGGATGGCCCCGGTGAGCCGGCGTCACCGCTGCCGGCTACAGATGCGCGTGCGACCGGCAAATTTCGTTTCCGCAGTTCTTCGACGTTTGGCAATTCCTCAAGGTTGCGCAGCCCAAAGTGATCGAGAAAGAATTGTGTCGTTTCATACAGCAGCGGGCGTCCGGGAATTTCGGCGCGTCCAGCGATTTTGACCAGGCCGCGCTCCATCAATGTTTGCAGCACGCCATCGATATTTACGCCGCGAACCGCTTCCACATCGGCTCGCGTAATGGGCTGGCGATATGCGATGATCGCCAGCGTTTCGAGCGCGGGCGCACTCAACCGCGCCGGCTTTGTTGCGGGAAAAAGCTGGCGCACCCACTGCGCGTATTGCGTGTCGGTGGCAAGCTGCCAGCCTTCCGCCTTTTCAACCAATTGAAAGGCGCGTTGCTGCTCGACGTACTCGATCTTCAGTTGTTCAAGCGCCGCAGCGACTTCAGCTTCGCGCACGCGCGAGAATTCGTTCGGCGAAAGTTCGTCGTCCGCCGTTTTGATTGCCGTGGTAATTTCACGGATTGAAAGCGGTTTTTGTGCGCTGAATAGAAGCGCTTCGATGACGCGGGACAAAGTCATAACACAACGGATGTCATCCTGAGCGGAGCGAAGGACCTCGCACTCGAAGTTTTCGATACACAGATTTCATTGCGTGATCCATCACCATTTGTGAGGTCCCTCACTTCGTTCGGGATGACAGCGCGCTCAAGCATGGTGTTAATCTGCTCCAATCGCGCTCTGAATTGCGTCCGCGATTCGGTCCGCTTGCTTGTCGATCATGTCCAGCTCGCGCCCCTCGATGAGTAGCCGAATTTTCGGCTCCGTCCCGGAATAACGCAGGAGCACACGGCCTTTACCAGAAAGCTCTTTCTCCGCGTCATTCACCAGCTTCATTACCGCAGGCAGCTCGGCCAAGGGGCGCTTTTCTTTCACCGCTAAATTGCGCTGGGCCTGGGGATATTTCTGCAAACACCTCTTCAATTTACTTAAGGGCTGGCCGGTTTTGTGCATGATCCGCAAAACCTGAAGCGCAGTGATGATGCCGTCACCGGTAGTGGTAAAATCGCGGAAAATGACATGACCGCTTTGTTCGCCGCCGAGGTTGAGTTTTTGGTGCACCATTTCTTCGATCACATAGCGGTCACCGACTTTCGTGCGCACCAACTTCCCGCCATGCGCTGCAAGCGTTTCGTCCAAGCCAAAATTGCTCATGACGGTGGCTACCGCGGTGTTTTGCTCCAGCCGGCCAGCTTCCAACAGATCGAGGGAGGCGATCGCGAGAATCTCATCGCCATCCACAATCTCGCCGTCCTCGTCGCAAAGAAGAACACGATCAGCATCGCCGTCGTGCGTAATGCCGACATCCGCGCCGCTCACCTGAACGATGCGCTGGATTTCTTCCGGATAAATGCTGCCGCAACCATCATTGATGTTCATGCCGTTGGGCTGGTTATGCGCAATAGCGACGTCCGCCCCCAGTTCTCGCAAAACGCAGGGAGTCGATTTGTAAGCAGCGCCGTTTGCCACATCCACTGCCACCCGCATTTCCTCGAGCGACATACCTCTCGGAAAACTTGCTTTGGCAAATTCTACGTAGCGGCCGAGCGCGTCATCAATTCGCGTGGCGCGTCCGACATTGTGGGCAGTCGGCCGAATGGAATCGATCTCGCCGGTGAAAACCAGTTGCTCAATTTTTTCCTCGATCTGATCGTCCAGTTTGTAGCCGTCGTGTCGGAAGAATTTGATGCCGTTGTCCTGATACGGATTGTGCGAAGCGGAAAGGACGATACCGGCGTCCGCGCGCAACGACCGCGTGATGTAAGCCACACCGGGCGTAGGCAGCGGTCCAATAACGAGAACATCCACTCCGAGCGAAGTGATTCCCGCCACCAGCGCATTCTCCAGCATGTAACCCGAAAGACGCGTGTCCTTGCCGAGCACGATTTTCGGACGCGCCCCGGCAGGCGTCCTGCGCGGATTCATTTGCGCGAAGACGTACGCCGCGGCACGGCCAAGTTTCAGCGCGGTCTCCGCCGTCACCGGCTCCACGTTCGCGACACCTCGCACGCCATCAGTTCCAAAAATTTTCTTCCGTTCGGTCACGGGCTAATTGAAACGCTCGAAACGCAATTCGTAAACGGGAAACTTTGGAAGCATCAAGGCCGACGGCTTCCCAGTTGGCGCGCGTTACTCTGCAGCAGGTGAAGATCGAAATCGAGAGCGCACCCGGCTGAAAACGGACTTGACTCGCTAAAAAGTCACACTTGTTAGGGCCATGAGAGTCTAGTAAGACCAGGCACCGCGTCGAAGTGAGCGTCACGGCTTAGAACCGGCAGATCGTGCTGTCGCGCCAGTGCGGCGATCCAAACGTCGTTGGCGGGCAATGGCCCTCCGGCTTTCTTCAGTTGCTGCCGGATCGATGCATAGTGCGTGGCAGTCTCCTCCAATATGGGAAGCACATTCCAGAATGCCCGGCCACGCCCCAGCCATGCTTCATATTCGCGCCGGCGACGGGAGGTCGCGATGCCGAACCGGTACTCTCCCAGCACGATCACCGGAACGTGAAGTTCGTCTGCAGCGGCTATCTGTTGAACAACTGCAGACACGCCATCGGCAAACGCTGACAGCGCGTTGGTATCGAGAATCATTGCCGGTCTTCCGGTTCGATATTCTCAAATTCAGCGTCGATGACGCGCTCGATTCGGCGGTTTTCACTATGGAGATGCTTCAGCCCGCCAGCCAATACCATCCATGGCTTTCGCCGCCTGCTTGAACCATCGATGCGTGCGATCTTCTCCGACAGCGCCTCCTGAACAAGCTGCTTGAGCGTGCGTCCCTGCCGCGCGGCCGTGGCCTTTGCCCTGCGAAAGAGTGGCCCCGGAATTTCGAGGGTCGTTTTCACGAGCCACTGTGACCCATATTTATGGGCAAAGTCAAGGGACGGCTACCCAAGCCGTCGCTCCTTGTGAACCATCTTCAGGCTTGATTTTGGCGCGGCTTTTTACTTGTATCGAAACGTGCCTGCGGTAGCTAACGGAGCACCGGGGAGCGCGACTGGTCAAAGCACTCAAACCGGCGCTGCTGCATTTACTACCACGCATTGGAGCGTGGTGTTAACCGCACAAGGTGAATCGCCGGCCGCTGATGAGGCGCTGGAAAAGCTTTGCCGCACGTATTGGTGGCCGCTCTACGGGTTCGTGCGGCGGCATGACTATGGTCCAGAGGAAGCGCAGGACCTGACCCAAGGGTTCTTCGCGTTGTTGCTGGAGCGGCGCGACCTCGACGCGGTTCGCCGAGAGAAAGGCCGTTTGCGTTCGTATCTGCTCGTGTCGCTGAAAAATTTTCTTGCGAAGGCCAGGCGCCGTGAACTGGCAGTGAAACGGGGCCACGGCCGAGCGTTGGTGCCCTTGGATGAATTACTCGCGCGTGAGCGCGCCGATATGGAACCCGCCGACAGCTTGACTGCCGATCGAATTTACGAGCGGCGCTGGGCACTGACATTGTTGGAGCAGGTGCTCACCCGGTTGGAGAGCGAATACCGCTCTGCCGGCAACGCGAAACTGTTCGATTGCCTGAAGGAATTTCTCTCCGATGAACCTGGCCGTCGGTCGCAAGCAGAAGTGGCAGCCGAGCTTGGCACGACGGAAAACGCAGTGAAACAAGCATTCCATCGACTGCGTCAGCGCTACCGGTTACTGTTGCGTGAGGAGATCGCTCAGACGGTGGCAGTGCCCGGAGATGTGGAAGACGAGCTACGCCATTTCATTTCCGTGCTCCAGGCGTAGACACGAATTACACGAATTGTCACGAATTTCGTAAGGCTTGAGTCAATTGGTGTGAATTAGTGAAATTGGTGTCTCGTAACCTCTGACAAGTTTTCGATCAGTACATAGCAGGGAGCTGCGCGATTGAGTACTCAGATCAACAAAGTTCAGCGCGTTTGCGCAAAATGCGGCGCGACCGTTTTTGCCGATTCGCCTCGCGGATTTTGCAGCGTCTGTCTGTTCAAAACTGGGCTGCGACCGCTGGAGGAAGACGGCGACGGCACGCAGGAGCCGAGCGGGATGCAGATGGAATTCGGCGACTATGAGTTGCTGGAGGAAATCGGCCGGGGCGGTCAGGGTGTAGTTTATCGCGCCCGGCAGAAAAGCCTCAACCGCCCAGTGGCGTTAAAAGTAATTGGACTCGGCCAGTGGGCCGCGAAGGTGCATCTCAAGCGCTTTCGTTTGGAAGCAGAAGCCGCCGCCAGACTAGATCATCCATGCATCGTTCCGATTCACGAAGTCGGCGAGCGCGAGAGTTGCTGCTACTTCAGTATGAATCTGGTGGAAGGCAGCCAGCTCGATGAAGTTGTCAAGCGCAAACCAATGCCGTTCCGTCGGGCGGCGGAACTCATCGCGAAGCTGGCGAGGGCGGTGCACTATGCGCATGAGCACGGCATCCTGCATCGCGATATCAAACCCGGAAACATTCTGCTCGATGCAAAGGGCGAACCGCATCTTACAGATTTCGGGCTGGCACGGTTGGTCGAGACAGAGAGTACCGTCACGCGTACGATGGAAGTTTTGGGCACCCCCAGTTACATGGCGCCGGAACAAGCTGTCGGTAATAACGCGCGCGTCAGCAGAGCCACAGATGTTTACGGACTTGGCGCAGTCCTTTACCAATTACTCACTGGCCATCCCCCTTTTGCTGCCGGCACGACCTATGAAACGGTCCGGTTGGTTTTGGACACCGAGCCGCGGCAACCGCGCTTGTGGAATCGGAAAATAGATCGCGACCTTGCAACGATTTGCCTGAAGTGCCTCGAAAAAGATCCGCACCACCGTTATTCTTCGGCCCTGGCGCTGGCCGAAGATCTTGAACGGTGGCTAAAGCATGAGCCGATCCGCGCCCGGCGGACTGGACTCGTCACCCGTGGCAGAAAGTGGGTGCGACGCAATCCAAGTATTGCGGTAATGGCGGCGATGCTTCTCGTCTTGGCGGTGCCAT
>WNFV01003433.1_pt1 | contig 21705 bp, 23 predicted proteins | sample 5400101 | NCBI WGS metagenome assembly WNFV01 (sample SAMN13153361, study PRJNA577476) | soil metagenome | isolation source: 115 cm soil or saprolite under grassland replicate 1 | place: USA:California | collected 2016-06-15 | reverse complement strand
CGACCCGTCATCCGTTAGCCGAGATCGACCTAGGCTTCCGCCGGCTCAGGCGCGCGGATCGCGTGCACGCTCGGCTGCGCGAAGACGATCGCCTCGGTGACTGCGATTACGGCTGCCGCCCAGAGCAGGGTCTCGCGGACGCCGATCACGGCGGCCACCGGCCCGGCAAGCGCCGCCCCGAGCGGCCCCAGCACGAACGAGCCGAACGAGTCGTAGGAGCTGACGCGCGACATCGCCTCCGGCGGCACTTGCTGCTGAAAGACCGTGAACCAGAGCGCGAGGTGGACGGCGATCCCGCCGCCCGAGAGCGCCGAGACGCCGATCAGCACAGGCAGCGGCAGGCCCAGCCCGAAGGCGAGCGGCTGCAGGATGATCGGCCAGGCGGACATGCACGATGCGACCAGCGGCTTGCGTGGGCGGAACCGCAGCGCGAGCAGCCCGCCGAGCAGGGCGCCGACGCTCCACGCAGTTGTGATCGCAGCCCACGCGGGCGCCCCGCCGAGCTCCCGCTTCGCGATGATCGGCCCGAGCACGAAGTAGGAGGAGAAGGCGAAGTTGCCGATCCCGAAGAAGACGATCGTCGTCCAGATCCAGGTCTGGCGCTTGAACTCGCCCCAGCCTTCGCGGAGGTCGGCGAAGAACGGCTTCGCTTCGACGACCTCGGCTCGAGTGGGCAGTCGCAGGCGCCACAAGAGCACGGCTGCGACGGCAAACGACACGGCGTCGGCCAGGAGCGCCAGGCCCGGGCTTCCGACCGCGACGAGCGCGCCGCCGATCGCAGGGCCGATGATGCGTGTCCCGTTGCGGGAGAGCCCGAGGAGGGCATTTGCCTCCTGGAGGCGAGAGGGGCTGATTGTCGCGGGGGTCAGCCCGGTCGAGGCCGGAAGCACGAAGCCCTCGGCAAGGCCGTAGAGGGCCTGGAGGCCGATGAGCAGCGCCACGGTCGCGGCTCCCGTGAGCACGAGCGCACCGGTCGCGGCCTGCACGGCGCCCTGCACGATCGCAACGGCGATCAGCAGCACATGGCGCGGAAAACGATCCGACCAGACGCCGGCGGCGAGGACGATCGCGGCATCGGCGACCTGCCGCGCGGCGAGCACGAGCCCCAACGCGACGGCCGAATCGGAAACCTGAAGCACGGCGAAGACGAGCGCGATCAGCGAGATGCCGTCGCCGAGCCCCGAGATCGTCGAACTCGTGAAGAGGAGCCGAAAGTTGCGTTCGGCGAGCGCCCCGGCTGAGGCGGTCAGGCGCATCGAGCGCTTTTACCCCATTTGCGGGCGCGGCTAGCCAGCAGCAATACTGAGGACATAGTCGCTGCCTGACCGCATCCGCCGAACGCCTACGGACTCCGAGAGTCCGCGGCCTTACGATGCGCCGATGGAGCCGCTCTACAAGCCGCAGGGCGTCGAGGAGCGCTGGCAGCGCACCTGGGAGGAGGAGGGGCTCTACAACGCCGAGCCGGGTAGCGGGCGCGATCGTCGCGCACCCTCCTCCGAACGTGACCGGCGCGCTGCACACGGGCCACGCGCTCCAGATCTCGCTCGCCGACGCGCTTGTGCGCTGGCACAGGATGCGGGGCTTCGAGACTGCTTTCCTGACTGGATACGACCATGCGGGGATCTCCACGCAGAACGCCGTCGAGAAGCACCTCGCAAGCCAAGGGAAGACGCGTCAAGACCTCGGGCGCGAGGCCTTCGAGCAGCTCGTCTGGGACTGGCTGCGCCAGTACGGGCGCACGATCATCGGCCAGTTCAGGCGAATGGGCGCCTCGATGGACTACCGGCGCGAGCGCTTCACGATGGACGAGGGCTACGTGCGCGCCGTGATGCGGTTCTTCGTCCACCTGCACGACAAGGGCTGGATCTACCGCGCGAACCGGATCATCAACTGGTGCCCGTTCCACGAGACCGCGCTTTCGGATCTCGAGCTCGAGCACGAGGAGATGGACGACGCGTTGACGTACGTGCGCTACGCATTCGCGGACGACCCTAAGAGCGGCATCACAATCGCAACCGCCCGGCCCGCGACGATCCTCGCCGACGTCGCAGTGGCCGTTCATCCCGAGGACGAGCGCTGGCGCGACGCGGTCGGCCGCCAGGTGGTTGTGCCGTTCGTCGAGCGTGCCGTACCGGTGATCGCCGACGAACGCGTCGACCCGGAGTTCGGCACCGGCGCCTTGAAGGTAACGCCCGGCCACGACCCGGTGGACTTCGAGATCGGCCGCGCTCACGGTCTGCCCGAGCTGACAGTCATCGGGGCTGACGGTCGGATGAACGACGAGGCTGGTGAGCTCGCCGGCCTTCCGCAGGACGAAGCCGACGCACGCATCGTCGAATGGATCCGCGAGCACGGCCTGCTCGAGAAGCGGGAGGCCTATCGGCACACGATCGCCCTCTGCGCGCGCTGCAAGAGCCGGATCGAGCCGCTGATCTCACTCCAGTGGTGGTGCTCGATGGAGGAGCTCAAGAAGCCGGCGTTGGAAGCGCTGCGCTCCGGCCGCGTGCGCTACCACCCCGACTCACAGCACCGGTTTGCCATCGACTCGCTCGAGAACGCGCCCGACTGGAACATCTCCCGCCAGCTTTGGTGGGGCCACCAGTTGCCGGTCTGGGAGTGCCCCGACGGGCACCTCACCGTCGAGGAAACCAAGCCCCCAGCCTGCGCAGACTGCGGCTCCGCCGAACTCATCCGGAGCGAGGACGTGCTCGACACTTGGTTCTCGTCCGCGCTCTGGCCGTTCGCGATTCTGGGCTGGCCCGAGGAGACACCTGAGCTCGAAGCCTGGTACCCGGGGACGCTGAACACGACCGCCCGCGAGATCATCCGCCTCTGGGAGAACCGCATGATCTTCTCCGGGCTCGAGCTCATGGGCGAGGTGCCGTTCGAGCACGTGATCATTCACACGACGGTGCTCGCGCCCGATGGGCGACGCATGTCGAAGAGCCTCGGGACCGGGATCGATCCAGTCGACCTCGTTGACGAGCACGGCGCCGACGCGACCCGCTACGGGCTGCTCAAGATTTCGTCGACCCAGGATGTCCGCTTCTCGATGAAGGCGGTGGAGGAGGGGCGAAAGCTCGCGAACAAGCTCTGGAACGTCGCGCGGCTGATCCTCGCCAATGCGGGTGCGGCAGCTCCCGACGCGCGGCCGCGCGACCTCGAGGAACGCTGGATCCTCGCCCGCATCGAGGCGACGCGGGCCGAGCTCGAGGCCGACCTCGCCGAGTACGACTTCGCTCACGCGGCCGACCGGCTCTACCACCTCACGTTCGACGACTTCTGCGACTGGTACGCCGAGGCGATCAAGCCGCGGCTCTACGACGGCGACGAGGACGCGCGCAGCACGGCACTCGCAGGGCTAGAGCGGCTGCTCAAGCTGCTGCACCCGGTGCTGCCGCACGTGACGGAGGAGATCTGGTCGAACCTCCCCGCGCGGGAGTCCCGACTGATCGTCGCGCCCTGGCTCGAGCGCGATGACCGCTTCGGCGGCGACCTTCATGCCCTCGACCGAGTGCAGGAAGCGGCAACGATGTTCGGCCGGAGCGGTGTGCGGATCGATCTCGACGAAGATGAGCAGCGCATCTTCGATGCCAAACGGGTACCTGCCGGCGGAGACCCCCAGGCCGAGATCGATCGCCTCGAGAAGGAGATCGTGCGCAGCGAGGCGATGCTTGGGAACGAGCGCTTCGTCTCGAAGGCGCCCCCAAACGTGGTCGAGGCCGAGCGGGAGAAGCTCGAGCGTTACCGCCGCGAGCTCGATGCGATCCGTAGCTAACGTCGGCACGTCCGCGACCGACTGGGTCGCCTCGCTCAGCCCCTGGCCTGAGGAGTTCGGCCTCGACCGCATGCGGGAGCTCCTCGGCAGGCTCGGCGATCCGCAGACGGCCTACCCGGCGATTCACGTCGTCGGCACGAACGGGAAGTCGACTGCGACCCGCACGATCGCGGAGCTCCTCCGGGCCCAGGACCTGCGCGTGGGTGCATACACGTCTCCCCACGTCTCGGGCTGGCACGAGCGGCTGGATTGTGATCCCGCAACGTTCGAACGGGCCGTCGCGCGGGTTCGCGCGCCCGCGCAGGAGCTCGGCGCGACCCAGTTCGAGACGCTGACCGCGGCCGCGCTGGCCGAGTTCGCCGAGGCCGGAGCGGACGTCGCCGTCGTCGAGGCCGGGCTCGGCGGCCGGCTCGACGCGACCAACGTCGTCGATGCCGAGGTCGTCCTGCTCACAAATGTCGCGCTCGAGCACACGGAGGTGCTCGGTGACACGGTCGAGCAGATCGCGAAGGAGAAGCTTGCAGTTGCGCATGCAGCAAGAGTAGTTGTCATATCGGACAACAGATTCGAGAACCTCCCTCCAGGCCGCGCTCGGGTTGTCCACGGGGCCGCGCGCGAGGCAGCGGAAGCCTTCCTCGGCCGACCGATCGGGACCGAGGTCGTAGTCAGCCTGCCCGGCCGGCTGGAGCGCCGCGGCGACGAGGTCTGGGACGGCGCGCACACGCCCGAGGCCGTCGACTGGCTGCTCGAGCGACTACCCGCGCGCGAGCACGTTCTCTGCGTGTCGATCCTGGCCGACAAGCGGGTCGATGAGCTGCTCGAGCGCCTCGCGCACGCGGGCCGGACGCTCGTCGCCACGCGGTCGAGCAACCCCCGCGCTCTGCCCGAAGACGAGCTGGCGGCACAAGCGGAGAACCACTTCGGCCATGTCGAAGCGATCGCCGACCCGCACGAGGCGCTCGCCCGCGCCAGGGCGCTCGGCGGCCCCGTCCTCGTCACAGGATCCCTCTACCTGCTCGCGGATCTCCACTCGTGAGAGGAAGAAGACGCAAGGCGACGAAAGCTGGCGAACGCCTCAGCGTCTTCGTGTTCGCCGCCGTCGTCGTGCTGACGATCGTCGGCCTCGCGTTTGCCGCAGGCTACGTCGTGGGTCAACTTCTCCTATAACAGGGGAAAGAAGAGAAGAATGGTTCTGGCAGCGGATAGCGATTCGGGTTTCTTCGGGACCCTGCACGACTTCTTCGGGTCGGGCACCTGGTCGATCTTCCGCAACCTCTCGATCTTCCTCGTCGTCGTCTTCTGGCTCGCTGTCGGCTACTGGGTGTACAAGGACGCGCGGCGGCGAATCGAGGATCCCTGGCTCGTCGGTGCGGCGACCATTCTCGGCCTCGTGCCGCCGTTTATCGGCGCCCTCATCTACATGCTCTTCAGGCCTCCGGAGTACCTCGAGGACGTGCGTGAGCGCGAGCTCGAGATCAAAGCGATGGAGGAGAGCCTCGGCCGCGGCCGCCACCAGCACTGCCCCGTGTGCCGTGCCGAGATCGACGAGAACTTCCTCGTCTGTCCGGTCTGCACGACGCGGCTCCGGCAGTCCTGTGTGAGCTGCAAGGCGCCGCTGGAGCCGCTCTGGCAGATCTGCCCCTATTGCGAGACGCCGATCGCCTCGCCGACGCCGATTCACTTCCCGCCGCTCGGGACGCCTCGCAGCGAAACCGGGTCCGAGTAGAGTCCGCCGCCGATGGCGGCTGAGCGGACACTCGTCCTGATCAAGCCCGACGCGATGCGCCGCGGGCTCGCCGGCGAGATCCTGTCGCGCTTCGAGCGACAGGGCCTCGAGCTGCGCGCGGCCAAGCTCGTCGAGGTCGACCGTTCGCTCGCGGAGGAGCACTACGCCGAGCACGCCGAGAAGCCGTTCTACGGCGAGCTCGTCGAGTTCATCACCACTGGGCCGACGCTTGCGCTCGTCGTGGAGGGTGAGGGGGCGATCGCCGGAGTCCGAGCGACGATGGGCGCGACGAACCCGGCCGACGCGACTCCGGGCTCGATTCGCGGCGACCTCGCGCTCTCGATGCCCGACAACCTCGTCCACGGATCCGATTCGCCGGAATCGGCTGCGCGCGAGATCGCCCTTTGGTTTCCGGACGATGGCTGAGCCGGACTACGTCGCGATCAACCGCGAGAGCTGGACGCGGGCAAACGCCGAATACACCGACGCCCGCGCCCGCGACGCGTGGGCGCAGAAAGAAATCACCTGGGGCAAGTGGAAGCTTCCGGAGATCGAGGTCCAAATGCTGCCCGACATCGAGGGCAAGGACGTCGTGGAGCTCGGCTGCGGGACCGCGTACTTCGGCGCTTGGCTCAGGCGCAAAGGCGCGAGGCGTGTCGTCGGCGTGGACGTCACTCCGGCACAGCTGGAGACGGCCCGGCGCCTGAACGCCGAGTTCGAGTTGGGGCTGGAGTTCCGTGAGGAAAATGCGGAGCGCACGAGGCTGCCCGATGCGTCCTTCGACCTCGTGTTCTCGGAGTACGGAGCATCGATTTGGTGCGATCCCGCACTGTGGATCCCTGAGGCGGCTCGGCTGCTACGGCCCGGCGGAGAGCTCGTCTTTATGCGCGGCTCCACGCTCCAGATGCTCTGCATGCCGGACGAGGGCCACGTCGGCGAGCAGCTCGTGCGGCCGCAAAGGGACATCTACCGGCTCGAATGGTCTGACGACGACCCCGGCGTCGAGTTCCACGCGAGCACGAGCGAGCTGTTCGGGATCCTGCGCTCGAACGGCTTCGAGCTCGTCGACCTCCGCGAGCTGTTCGCGCCCGACGACGCGGTCGATCACGAGTACTACTCCCACGTCACGGCCGAGTGGGCGAAGCACTGGCCTGACGAAGAGATCTGGCGACTGCGCAAGCAAAGGTGAGCGTCCCGCCGGCGCCGCCGATCCTGCTCGCCTCGGAGTCGCCGCAGCGCCAAGCGATCCTCGAGCAGCTCGGGCTGCCGTTCGAGGTCGTGCCGCCCACCTTCGAAGAAACGCCTGCAAATGGCGAAGAGGGGTCAGACCCCTCAAGAGTTGTGACCGAGCGCGCCCAGGGGAAGGCCAGGTCCGTCGCGGACACCGCTGGCGAACGTCCCGTCCTCGGGGTCGACACCGAGGTCGTCGTCGACGGCGCACTGCTGGGGAAGCCGGGCGGCCCGGCCGAGGCCGAGGCAATGCTGGAGCGGCTGTCGGCGCGGACTCACGAGGTCGTCTCGGGTCTCTGCCTTGTCACTCCCGCCTGGGAGGAGCTTCACCACGAGACGACCCGCGTCACGTTTCGCGCCCTCACAGCCCGCGACCTGGCCCGCTACGTGGCGAGCGGTGAATGGGAGAACCGTGCGGGCGGCTACGCCATCCAGGGGCTGGGCGGATCGCTTGTCGAGCGCATCGAGGGCGACTACCTGAATGTGGTCGGGTTGCCCGCGGCGCTGCTCGTGCGCTTGCTAGCCGATCGCTTTGCAGGGATTTACGGCTTCGGCTAGCGATTCGCCTTTTTCTGCAGTTTCACTAGACTCGGGCGCGGGATGGGTTTCATGGGGTACTTCAATGGCTTCGGCGGCCGCGACATGGCCGTGGATTTGGGCACGGCGAACACGCTCGTCTATGTCCGCGGGCGCGGAATCGTCCTCTCGGAGCCCTCGGTCGTCGCCATCGACCAGCGAACGGGAGAAGTCCACGCCGTCGGCGTCGAGGCGAAGCGCATGCTCGGCCGCACGCCCGGCACTATCTCCGCGATCCGCCCGCTCAAGGACGGCGTCATCGCCGACTTCGACGTCACGGAGCAGATGCTCCGCCACTTCATCCAGAAGGTGCACCAGCACCGCTTCGCGCACCCGCGCGTCGTCGTCTGCGTCCCCTCAGGCGTGACCGGGGTCGAGAAGCGCGCCGTCGAAGAAGCCACGCTCTCCGCTGGAGCACGCGAGGCGCATCTGATCGAGGAGCCGATGGCCGCCGCGATCGGAGCCGGGCTTCCTGTGAGCGAGCCGACAGGGAACATGATCGTCGACGTCGGCGGCGGCACGACCGAGGTCGCCGTCATCTCGCTCGGTGGCATCGTCGTCTCGCAATCCCTGCGCGTCGGCGGCGACGAGATGGATGAGGCGATCATCAGCCACATCAAGAAGGAGTACAAGCTCCTGATCGGCCAGCAGACGGCCGAGGAGATCAAGCTCGAGGTCGGCTCGGCCTTCCAGATGAAGGACGAGGTCCAGGCCGAGGTCCGAGGCCGCGACATGCTGACCGGCCTGCCGAAGACGATCGTGATCAGCTCCGAGGAGGTCCGCCACGCGCTCGAGGAGCCGGTCGGCCAGATCCTCGACGCGATCCGCTCGACGCTCGACAAGACGCCGCCCGAGCTGGCCGCGGACATCATGGATCGCGGCATCGTCCTCGCGGGCGGCGGTGCACTCCTCAACGGGCTCGACGAGCGACTCCGGCACGAGACCCAGATGCCGACGCAGCTCGCCGAATCGCCGCTGACCTGCGTCGCAGTGGGCTCCGGACGCAGCCTCGAGGTCCTCGAGCTGATGAACCGGGCCGCGAAATCCCGTGCCAAGAGCCGCAACGGCTACAGGCGCTAGCACCTTCTGCGCACTCCGCTAACCTCAAGGCCCGTGCCAAGAAATCGCAGCGCACGGGTGGCGGCGCTGGGCTCTCCGGTTCGACGCGCCGTCGCCCCCTCGTACTCGTCGCGAACGACCGGCCCCCTGCGCAGGCGGCTCGTCGTCGGCCTGCTCGTCCTCGCTTCGCTGACGATGATCACGGCTTACTTCCGCGAGGCTCCGAACGGGGCAATGCACGACTTTCAGAGCGGCGGTGCGAGCGTCCTTCGTCCATTCGAGATCGCGGCCAACCGCATCGCCCGGCCGTTCACGGACGCCTACAACTGGACCTCCGACCTCTTCCATGCGCGCGCGGAGAACCAAGATCTGCGCCGGAAGCTGAGCAAGGCTCGCCAGGAAGCGATCCAGAACGCGCAGTCGGCCCAGGAGCTCGAGAAGCTGACGCGCCTCCTCAAGTACAAGCGGACGCTCACCTACCCCGAGGACTTTTCGAAGTCGGCCGTCACAGCGAGTGTCGTCTCGAACCCGGCGAGCGCGTTCGACCAGACGATCGTGCTCGCGGCCGGTTCGAGCGACGGCATCCGCGTCCACGACGCCGTCGTCACCGACCGTGGTCTCGTCGGCCAGGTGGCGAAGGTGACGCACGACGAGTCCCGCGTCACCCTGCTCACCGACAAGGGGAGCGCCGTCACGGCCAAGGACCACCAGACGGGAGCGATCGGCATCGTCCGCCACAGCCAGGGCCCGGAAGACCTGCTCTTCCTCGACCGTGTCTACAAGGACAAGCGTGTGAACAAGGACGACCTCGTCGTCACCGCCGGCCAACAGCAGGGGGAGCTGCCCTCCTTCTACCCGCGCGGGATCCCGATCGGCCAGGTGACGAAGGTCGGCCAGACGGACGTCGACTTCTACCAGGACGTGCAGATCGTCCCCTTCGTCGACTTCACCTCGCTCGACGTCGTCCTCGTCCTTGTCAGCGACAAGCCGCGTCCGCGGATGCCATAAGTGGTCCTCCCGGCAGGCAAGGCAGCGGTCCTGTTCTTCTTCGCGGCGATCGTCCAGGTGACGATCGTCGCCTCGATCGGAATCCTCGGTGGATCGCCCGACCTGGTCCTCGTCACGCTCGTCGCGGTCGCGCTAACGCAAGGCGCGATCTTCGGCGCGGTCTGCGGCTTCTGGGCCGGGCTGCTGCTCGACATTGCAACGCTGGGGACACTGGGGTTCACCTCGCTGCTGCTGACGATCGCGGGCTTCTGGATCGGACGCTACGGCGAGACCACGGGACGCGATCGCGCGCATGCACCGCTGCTCTCGGTCGCAGTCGTGACCGCGCTCTACGCCGTCGGCTCGGTCGTCCTCCACTTCATGCTTCGTGAGGCGGCACCCGCACGGATCGCCCTCGTCGACGAGCTTCCGGCGACGGTCGCCCTCAATCTGCTGCTGGCGTTTCCGGTCTTCGCTCTCGTCCGGAAGCTCTTCGCGCCGTCGCACCCGCCTCCGGAGATCCAGTTCGTTGGCTAGCACGGCCCCGTTGCGCCCCGGGCGTTTCCTCCCGCGAGACCCGCGCTCCGAGGCCCCGTACCGGCTGACGCCTCAACTCGTCTTCCGGATCGGGATCCTCGGCTTCCTCGTCCTCGCCGCTTTCGCGGTCCTGTTCTTCCGCCTCTGGGCCCTGCAGGTCCTGTCGGGCACGCAGTTCCTGCGCGCCGCCCAAAACAATCAACTCCGCCTGCTGCGCACGGAAGCTCCGCGCGGCCCGATCAAGGACCGAAAGGGCCGGGTGCTCGTCGACAACGCGAGTGTGACGGCCGTCATCGTCTGGCCGGCCGATCTCCCCGACAAGGGGGCGTACGCCGAACTGCGGCGGCTGGCCCGCATCCTCCACGTGCCGCTGGCGGACATCACGAGTCAGATCGAGAAGCACCGCGGCGATCCCGTCGCCCCGGTCACCGTCAAGGAGTTCGTCCGCGAGCCCGAGGCCCGTTACCTCCTCGAGCACCAGACGGAGTTCCCGGGGATGAGGATCACGAACGCGTATGTCCGGCGCTACCGCCACGGCGACCTGGCCGCGCAGCTCCTCGGCTACGTCGGTGAGATCTCCGAGTCGCAGCTGAAGGAGACGCACGGCTACCGCTCGGGCGACAAGATCGGCCAGGGCGGGATCGAGGCCTCCTTCGACAAGGTGCTGCGGGGGCAGGCCGGGCTCAACGAGCTCCGGGTCGACTCGCTCGGCCGGCCGACGAGCCCCGTCGAGTTGAAGGAGCAGCCCGGTGCCGGTTACGCCGTCCGGCTGACGCTCGACGCCAAGCTCCAGCAGGCCGCGCAGCAGGCGATCATCGACGGGATCAACATCGCCCAGGAGAACAAGAACTGGTACGCGAAGGCGGGCGCGATCGTCGCGCTCGACCCGAACGACGGAGCAATTCGAGCGCTGGCCTCGTACCCGACCTACGACCCCTCCGTCTTCACGAGCCGCAAGAAACGCGAGCTCGCGCCGCTCATCGACCCGAATGCCGCGCAGGAAGCGGACTTCCCGGCTCTGAACCGCGCGATCGCGGGCGTCTACCCGCCGGGCTCGACGTTCAAGCCGGTGACAGCGCTCGCGGCCATGCAGGAGCACATCCTCTCTCCGTTCGACTCGCTGCCTTGTGTGGGACAGCTGACGATCGACAGGCAGATCTTCAAGAACTGGGACCCGTTCGCGAACTCCTCGATGACCCTGCCGACGGCGATCGCCCAGTCCTGCGACACCTACTTCTACCAAGTCGGCAAGCGCTTCTACGACCTGCCGCCCGACCGCGGCCAGCCGCTCCAGAAGTGGGCGAAGACCTTCGGGTTCGGCCAGCCGACGGGCCTCGACGTCGGTCCCGAGGAACCCGGCCTCCTACCGACGCTCGCGTGGAAGCGTGCGACGTTCACGAAGAAGACCGACCCCTGCTGCTGGGAGATCGACCGGCTCTGGAAGTCGGGTGACTCCGTCCAGCTTGCGATCGGCCAGAAGGACATGCTGGCGACGCCGTTGCAGATGGCCCGCTTCTACGCGCTGCTGGCGAACGGGGGCAAGCTCGTCACCCCGCACGTCGTCGCCGATGTCGAGCAGCCCGGCCCCGGCAACGGTCCCGCCGCAGGCGCGCTCGTCCACCGCAGCTTCAATCCGCCGGCGAAGGAGCTGAACATCGATCCGAGCGCGATTCAGGTCATCCGCGAAGGGCTGTTCGGGGCGACGCACTCGACTCTCGGCACCTCGTCCGGGGTCTTCGGCAGCTTCCCGATCGAGATTGCCGGTAAGACCGGGACGGCTGAGAGGACCCTGGACGTCGGCAGCTACAGCACGCTGACCAACACGTCCTGGTGGTGCGGCTTCGGGCCCTTCGACGATCCGGCATCTCGCAAAGCGCTCGTCGTCTGCGCGGTGATCGAGAACGGCGGCTACGGCGGTGAGGCCGCCGCGCCGGCGGCGCTCGAGGTCTTCGAGCAGAACTTCGGCATCAAGGCCAACAGCGTCCAAGTCAAGCAGGCCGACTGATGACCGACTACGTCGTCAACCAGCGAGTGGCAGCGAGGGCGCGTGCGCGCCCGCGTGAGGGCTCGTTCCTCCGCAATCTCGACTGGGCGCTCCTGCTCGCCGTGGCCGGGCTCGTCGCGTACGGCCTATGGGCGATCGCCGGCATCACGAAGAACGACGTCGAGGGAGACGCGAACTACTACGTCGTCCGTCAGGCAGGCTTCGCGCTGCTGGGCATCGCGGGCATGGTCGCGATGACGCTGCTCGAGCCCGGCTTCTGGCGGAAGCACGCTCGTCTCGTCTACGGATTGCTGATCGTCGTGCTCGTGATCGCGCCGGTCTTCGGGACCGAGGTGCGGAACACGCGCAGGTGGATCGATATCGGGCCCTTCCGCTTTCAGCCTTCCGAGTTCGGAAAGCTCCTGCTCGTCCTGTTCCTGGCCGCGTTCCTGGCCGAGCGCGGGAAGCGCATCGCCGAGCGCGAGACGACGCTGACTGCGACCGGGCTCGCGCTGCTTCCGGTCGTGCTCGTCTTCCTGCAGCCGGACTTCGGGACGGCGATCGTCTACGTCGCGGTCCTCGGCGCGACTCTCTTCGTCGCCGGCACGCGCTGGTCGCAGATCGCAGTTCTGCTCGGCCTCGGCGCCTTCGCGGCGGCCTTCGTCCTCTGGATCGGGCCCGCGATCAACGTCGACATCCTCAAGGAGTACCAGCGCGCGCGAATCACCGGGTTCACGAATCCCTCGAAGGATCCAGGCGGATCGACGTACAACATCACGCAATCGATCACGGCGGTGGGCGCGGGCGGCGTGGACGGCCGGGGCCCGAACGGGGCGACGCAGACGAACTACAATTACCTGCCCGAGCACGCCACGGACTTCGCCTTCGCCTCACTCGCAGAGCAGCGAGGGTTCCTCGGCGCGACGATCCTGCTGTTGCTCTACCTGCTCGTCATCTGGCGGGCGATCAAGGTGATCACTCTGGCGCGCGATGCTTTTGCCGCCATCGCGGCCGGCGGCATCGCCGTCGCGCTCCTCGTCCAGATCTTCATCAACGTGGGGATGACGATCGGGATGGCGCCGATCACCGGGATCCCGCTCCCGTTCGTGAGCGTCGGCGGATCGTCGATGGTCGCGAACCTGCTGGCGATCGGCGTCTTGCAGTCCATTTGCGTCAGACGTCGCTAGGTCCTAGTGCTGGGTCCTAGGACTTAGCAACAGACTGTTGCAAAGTCGGGAGGGGTCCGTCCGGTCCGGGTCCTAGCATCGTCGCGCATGAGCGAGAACAGGGCATAGCGATGGCGACGACGAAGCGCGAGGCGCATGAGTTGCTGCTGATCGAGGAGGCCGACGCCTGGTTCGAGTACCTCGCCGCGACGAGGGGTCAGTCAGCCGTGCGCTACAAGGAAGTGGAGCCGTGGGCGTGGGCGCGCCTCAGCCAACGCCTGCGGGCGATCAGGACGAAGCGCCAGAAGCTGAGGCCGGCCAAGGCGGCCTGAGCGACCTCCCCGCCTGCTGCTAGCCTAGGACCGAGGTTTTCATGAGCCTTTTCAACTACCCATGCAGCGCGCGCACCGCTTCGAAGGTCGGCCGTGCCGGCTTGGCCGGCACGGCCTTTAGAACGGCGTCGCAAGCGAACGCCTTGGCGTTGGTTGCGCGCGCGCCACAGAAGGAGATTTCGTTTGCTGAAGCTGTTTCGGCGCAAACTACGCACGGGGAAGGCGCCGAGTGACACCGCGCCTCCGGAACCACCACCTGCAGTAACCCAGCCGCCCGCCGAGGCGGGCGCACAACCCACATCGACCAGGCCAAGGCGACGACGCGGATCCCGCGGCGGGCGCAGCCGGCGCAAGCCTGCCGGCGCAGCGAGCGGCACCGCGACGAAAGTCGAGGCTCCCGCCGAGAAGAAGGCCGACAAGCCCGAGCGGAAGCCGGCCGCGAAGCCACGCGCGCGCCAGCAGCAGCGTCGCCGCACTCCATCGCGCCGTCCGCCGCTCCCGAAGGCGAAGCGCGAGCTGCTCGTCTCGGTCGACGTCGGCGAGCAGCGTGTCGCCGTGCTCGAGGACGACCGGCCCGCCGAGGTCTATCTCGAGCGCCCGGAACGCCGTTCGATCGCCGGCAACATCTACAAGGGCACCGTCGACAACGTCCTGCCCGGCATGGAGGCCGCGTTCGTCGAGATCGGCCTCGAGAAGAACGGCTTCCTCTTCGTCGACGAGATCGTCACTCCCGAGCTCGAGGGCCGCGGCAAGGGCCGCAAGATCCAGGACCTCCTCAAGCGCGGCCAGGAAGTGATGGTGCAAGCCGTCAAGGACCCGATGAAATCGAAGGGCGCCCGCCTGACGACCGAGATCTCGCTTCCGGGCCGCTTCGTCGTCTACGTCCCGAGCGGCGAGGGCCTTGGCGTCTCGCGCCGGCTCGAGGACGACGAGCGCATCCGCCTCCGCGACATCGTCAAGGCGATCGCTCCCAAGCAGGGTGGAGTCATCGTTCGCACCGCCGCCGAGGGTGCCTCGGCCGAAGACGTCGAGCGCGACCTAGCGTTCCTCCAGAAGCTCTGGAAGTCGATCGAGGCGAAGGCAAAGACCGCGAAGGCCCCCGCGCTCGTCTACCAGGAGGCCGAGCTGCCCCTGCGCGTTACGCGCGACCTCTTCACCGACGACTTCGAGAAGGCGCTCGTCGACGACGACCGCACATACAAGCGCATCGTCGGCTACCTGAAGAAGACCTCGCCGCACATGGTCGACCGCGTCATCCGCCATCGCGAGAAGACGCCGCTGTTCGAGCAGCTCGGGGTCGAGGAAGCGATTCGCTCGACGCTCTCGCGGCGGGTCGACCTGCCCTCCGGCGGCTACCTCGTCTTCGACTACGCGGAGGCGTTCACGGTCATCGACGTCAACACCGGCCGCTTCGTCGGCTCGCGCTCGAAGAGCTCCGGGGGCCGGCTCGAGGACACGATCACGGCGAACAACCTCGAAGCCGTCAAGGAGGTCGTCCACCAGCTGCGGCTGCGCGACATCGGGGGAATCATCGTCATCGACTTCATCGACATGGCGAACCCGAAGAACCGCGCGAACGTCGAGGAAGCGCTGAAGACCGAGCTCGAGCGCGATCGGACGAAGACGTACGTGGTCGAGATCTCGCCCCTGGGGCTCGTCGAGATGACCCGCCAGAACGTGACCGAGGGCCCGCGCGAGATCCTCACGCAGAAGTGCCCGACCTGTGCCGGTGACGGGATCGTCCTCTCGACTCATTCGACCGCGATCGACGCGGAGCGGAGGCTCCGCTCGCTTGCGGCCGACGCCAAACGCGGTGTCGAGGCTTTCCGGGTCGAGCTCGAGGAGCATGTCGCGGCGCATCTGATCGGCCCCGGGGCCTCGCGCCTCGCTGAGATCGAGCGCCTGGCCAAGAAGCGGTTCTTCCTCGAGGGCAAGGCGAGCGTGTCGCTCGACCACTTCGAGGTCAAGGCCGAGGGCAAGGTGGCGGAGATGACGCCGAAGGCTCCCGTCGAAGAGGGCGCCGAGATTAGGCTCGAGCTCGTCGAGGTCGGGCTCCACGACGTTAACGCGGGCATGGGCAAGCTCGACGGCCTCGGAGTCTGCGTTGCAGACGCCGCCAAGCTGATCGGCAAGAAGGTGAAGGTGCGCGTCGAGCGGGTTGTCGACGGCACTGCCTACGCGACTCTCGTCCAGCCGGTCGGCGGTAGCGCCGACGGGCCGATCACCGCCGAGGCCGAGGCCGAGAAGCCGACGCGCGCACCGCGCAAGAAGAAGATCGACGAGGCCGTGAAGGTCGAGGAGCAGGTTCCGGAGGCTGAGATCGAGGCCGTAGCCGCGGCCGAAGTGGAGGAGCCACCGACGGACGAGCCCCCCGCCGACGAGGCCGAGAAGCCGAAGAAGAAGACGAGGCGCGGCTCACGCGGCGGTCGCAACCGGCGCAAGAAGCCGGCGGCAACGGCTGCGGCCGAGAACGGCCAGCCCAAGCCCGAGCCGAAGCCCGAACCGGAGGCGGCCCCGGCCGTGGCCACGATCCACGTTCCCTCGCCGGATCTCGGCCAGGACGCCGAGGCGAAAGCAGACGGCGATCAGCCGCCGAAGAAGAAGCGCACTCGGCGAGGCAGCCGCGGAGGCCGCAACCGCCGCAAGAAGCCGGCCGCGGCCGCGAGCGAAGCGAAACCCGAGTCCTCCGGCGGCTGAGCTCGACCCACTGCAGTTCGAGTGGGACGCCTGGCGACCTGAGGATGCGCGGCGCCTGCTCGCCGGAGTCGGGGCACCCTGGTACGTCGCCGCCGGCTGGGCGATCGACCTGTTCCTGGGCGGTGAATGGCGGGAGCACGAGGATCTCGAGCTTGCCGTCCCGAACAGCCGCTTCGACGAAGTCGCCGACGCGCTCGCCGGCTTCGAGATCTTCGTCATCACCGGCCCGCGCCGAGCCGCGCCACTCGCGGAGGCACGCGACCAGCTGGAGGAAACCCACCAGACGTGGGTGCGCGATCCGGCCGCGGACCTCTGGCGCTTCGACGTCTTCCGCGAGCCCTCGGACGGCGACACGTGGCTCTGCCGTCGCGACGAGAGCATCCGGCTGCCGTACGACCAGGTGATCGAGTGGACCGCCGACGGGATCCCGTACGGCCGACCCGAGATCGTCCTCCTGTTCAAGGCGAAGCATTCCGACCGGGACCGGGATCAGGCCGACTTCGAGGCCGTCGCGCCGAGGCTCGAGCCGGAGCGTAGGCGCTGGCTCGCCGAAGCGCTCGAGCTCGTCCATCCCGGTCACCCCTGGCTCGCCGACCTCACGTAGGCCAGCCGCAGGAAGCGGACGATAAAGCCGTCGAAGCGGGCGAGGTCGGCGAAGTCTCCGAAGGAAAACCTCGGGACTGCGTGGTCGAGGGTCGACGTCACGGTCACGTCGACGTCGGGCGCAGCACGCGCGAGTGCGCGCGACTCAGCCGGGGGGAAATACTTGTCGTGCGGCGCTGTGGCGAGCTCGACCGGCATCTGCAAATGGTTCGCCTTGACCAGCGGCGAGAGGGCGACGACGGCAGCCCGCTCGTGGGCCGAAAGGCGCGCGTACAGGGTCGCGAAGCGCCTCGGTTCGCGGTTCAGGAGCAGCCGGACGAGCGCCGCGAGGTCGCCGCGGTAACGAGCGGCCTTCAAGTCCGCGAGCGGCGTGGGATCGTCGTCGTCGACCGACTCCAACGCGCCGAGAAGCCGTGACCGCCCGCCGCCCGGAGCCAGACCCGCCGCGAGCGAGCGCGCGATCGCGAGCTGCATGTAGGGGTCGGTCTCGTAGCGCTCGCGCTTGTAGAAGCCGGTCGTCGCCAGCCGGATGACCCGCTCGAGGTCGACCCACGGTGCCTCGCCGCCGATGACTGTGACGCGCCCTCCTAGGGCCGGGCTCTCAGCCGCGAGCAGGGCCAGCGTGGCGCCGACCGAAACGCCGTAGAGCGCGATCTGCCCGTGGCGAACGTCCATCCGGTCGGCGGTGGCGCGGGCGGCGCGAACCGTCGCGTCAGCCGTCTCGGGCGTGATCTCTCCGAGGCGCAAGCCCGGCAGGTCGGGGACGACGACGAGGAAGCCGGCTCGGGCGAGGCCGCGAGCGAGCCGCTGCACCTTCTCGTGATGGCGTCCGGCGCGGGTCGCGCCGTTCACGAACACGACCGAAGGCCACGGGCCGTCGCCCTTGCCCGGGCGGACGACGGTCGAGGGCGCGCCGCCAACAAAGGTCTCCTCGACGCGAGGCTCGTGCGTCAGCGCCCGCACCGTCCAGGCGAGAACAGGGGTCTTCTCTGTCGTGGAGAGGACCGCGACGGCGCGCAATTGAGCCGCCGTCCACGAGCCCCCGATGATTCCGGCGATCGCCAGCGCGCCCAGCAGGACGACGAGGGCCGCGAGGGCGACCCGGAGCTTTCTTCGCATCAGATGAAGCCGACTTCGCTGAACTGGGGCACGCCCCCGTGCCACAGGGCCCAGACCCCGATCAAGAGCGCGGCGAACCCGAACCCCGCCGCGCACGCGACAAGCACCGGACGCTGAGCCGCGGCCGCCCAGGGGACGAAGACGGCCGTCGCGCCGAGCTCGAGCCACCAGGTGCTGCCCTCGACCGTGCTCACAAAGAGCGCCCAGCCAAGAAGCAGCGCGCTTACGACGGCCTGCCACGGCTGGAGCCGAACGGGACGGCCACGCTCGCCGAGGCAGGCGGCGAGGACGAGCACGAACCAGCCGAGGTGCCATTCGGCGTGGCCCCATTCCTCGTCCCAGAAGTGCGTGACGTCCTTCGCATCTCCGGTCAGCTGCTCGTGCCCGATCGAGTTCGCGGCGAGGTGAATCCCGTGCCCGTCCACGTAGAGCAACGCTCCGACCACCGCGACGACCAGGGCAAGTGCGGGCGCGTCTCGCCCGAGCAGGAACGCCGCTGCGGCGACCACCGCGAACGGCGTCACCAGGTCGATCCAGTCTCCGGCGGTGTCGCCGGCCAGAGTCGGCAACTGATGGAACACGAAGACGGCGGCTGAAAAGGCGAGTAGCGCGCGCCCGGCGCTCGGCCTGGATTCGTCCCTGCTTTTGAGCATCTTTCGGCTACACTGGCCGGGTCGCGGGTGCTGGCCCGCGTTTTCTACGCCATGAGCTACGCAATCATCTCACTGGGTGGCAAGCAGTACCGCGTCCGCGAGGGCGAGAAGCTGCTCGTCGACCGCGTCAAGACCGATGAGGGCAAGACCTTTCATCCCACGCTGCTCTTCGTCGGCGGCGACGGGCAGGCCGATTTGAAGCCGAAGGCGCAGGTGACGGCGAAGGTCGTCGGGCATGTCCTCGGGGAGAAGATCCGAATCGGCAAGTACAAGGCGAAAAAGGGCTACCGGCGGCATACGGGCTACCGCAGCAAGCTCACGCAGATCGAGATCACCTCGATCGGAGCGAAGAAGGCTGCCGGCACGGCCAAGAAGACGGAGTCGAAGCCGAAGGCGGCCTCGACGACGAGAAAGAAGGCAGAGAGCTAATGGCACACAAAAAAGGTCTCGGCTCCTCGAGGAACGGCCGCGACTCGCAGGCCAAGCGCCTCGGCGTGAAGATCTACGACGGCCAGACGGTAACGGCGGGGATGATCCTCGTCCGGCAGCGCGGCACGAAGTTCCGCCCGGGCCCTGGTGCGGGCATCGGCCGGGACGACACGATCTTCGCCAAGCGCGACGGCAAGGTCGCGTTCGAATCGAGCGGCCAGCGCCGCGTCGTCGCGGTCACCGAAACCGAATAGAGAGCTATGTTCCATGACCGCGCGCGCATCCGGGTCAAGGCCGGACGCGGCGGCGATGGTGCGCTGAGCTTCCGGCGCGAGAAGCACGTCCCCGAAGGCGGACCCGACGGCGGTGACGGCGGGCCTGGGGGTGACGTCGTCCTCCTCGCCGATCCGGACCTGCGCGACCTCTCTGGTTACCGGAGGCGCCGCCGGATCGAAGCCGGACGCGGCCAGCCCGGCGGCGGCTCGGGCAAGCACGGCGCCGCCGGCGAGAGCGTGGAGCTTCGCGTGCCCGCGGGGACGCAGATCTTCCAGGAGGGCGAGCTCGTCGGCGATCTGGCGAGCCCGGGCGCGCGAGTGGTCGTCGCGCACGGCGGCGCAGGCGGACGGGGCAACCGGCGCTTCGCCACCTCGACCCGTCAGACACCGCGCTTCGCCGAGGTCGGGCTGCCGGGAGGCGAGGCGGAGCTCGAGCTGCGGCTGAAGCTGCTGGCCGACGCTGCGCTCGTCGGCCTTCCGAACGCGGGCAAGTCCTCTCTGCTCACGCGGATCTCGAACGCGCGCCCGAAGGTGGCCAGCTATCCGTTCACCACGCTGGAGCCGATCCTCGGCACGGTCGATGCTCCGGACGGGCGGCAAATCACCGTCGCGGACGTGCCGGGCCTCATCGAGGGCGCAAGCGAGGGCGTCGGGCTCGGGCACGAGTTCCTTGCACACCTCGAGCGCGCCCGGCTGCTCGTGCACGTGATCGATGCGGCGGAAGGCGATCCCGCGGAGCGGTGGCGGGCGATCGACCAGGAGCTCACGGCCTACGGAGCCGGCCTCGACGCGCTGCCGCAGGTCGTCGTCCTGAACAAGATCGATCTCCTGCCGGAGCCTCCGGAGCTGGGCGTGGAGGACGAGCGGATCGTCGCCGTCTACGCGGTCTCGTGCGCGACCGGCGCGGGCATCGAGCAGTTTCGGCGCGGCCTCTTCGAGCACGTCCCGGAGCCGGAAGAGGTTCCGGCGGCGAAGCCCGAGGGGCTGGCGGACTTCCTCGTCTACCGACCGAAGCCGCGAGGCCGGCGCTTCCGGATCTTCCGCACCGACACGGGCTACCGGGTCGTCGGGCGGCCGCCGGGCGACGAAGAGCTCGCCGCGGCACTCCGCGCCGCCGGCGTGAAGAAGGGGGACGAGGTCGCGATCGAGGACGAGCTGGTCGAGTTCTCGTGATCGGGATCCTCGGCGGCACCTTCGACCCGCCGCACAACGGGCACGTCGCGCTCGCGAAGGCGGCGCTCTCGCAGCTCCCGATCGACCGGCTCCTCGTGCTCGTCGCCGAGCGGCCCGGGCATCGGGACGTCGTCGCCGATGCCGAGACTCGCTTGATGCTCGCGCGCGCGGCCTTCCCGGGCGCCGAGGTCGAGCTCGATCCGCATCCGTTCACGGTCGACGCCGTGCGCGACGGTCGGTTCGGCGACGCGATCTTCGTGGTCGGCGCGGATCAAGGCGGTCTCTTCGAACGCTGGAAGGATCCGGACGAGGTGCTGAGGTGGGTCAGACTCGGGATCGGGACCCGCTCCGGGTATCCCGCTCCCGAGCTCGAGCGCTACGGCGACCGCATCGTCCCGTTTCAGCTCGCCTCACCGCCGGTCTCCTCGAGTGAAGTGCGCGACCGGTTGGCGCGAGGCGAGCCGATCGAGGAGCTCGTGCCGCCCGCGGTGGCGCGTCTAATCGAGGAGCTAGGCCTCTACCGTTAGCCCCACGGCAGGCCGTCCCAACGATCCGGGTGAATCGGTTGCCAGTGCGGAAACGGTGCGTAGGCCTCGGCTGGCGAGCTAGTCTCGGATTCGACGCCTGCGCCGTGGCGGAGGGCCGCCTCAGAGCGCGGATAAACGATCTCCTTCTCCTTCGTGCGTCCACCGGTCATGAAGATCACGCACGGAGCCTCTCCGGCACCCACGAAGACGTGATCGGTGCCAGGCGGGCAATGCACGAAGTCCCAGGTCCGGAGACGCCGCTCTTCCCCTTCGATGATTGCTAGGCACTCGCCAGCGAGAACCAAGAAGTCCTCCTGGTTTGATTCCGCGTGGTACATGCCGCTCGCCTGTCCGGGCTGGAGCACCCTCAGGTTGAGCCCTAGGTCCGAGAACTTGTGCCTTGCCAGCTCCGGGTTTTCCCGGAGCGCGGAAGTACCGCCTTCGAAGACGCAACCGATGCCGAACATGTCGTTCGTCAGCCAGGCCGAGTCGCGAACGTTTACGACGAACCAGCCGTCAGTGACTGGCACGAGGCCCGACCGGGCCGGTTCGAGGCGGGCTTCCTCGACGCTGCGTCTCAACCGGCGGTGGCGTGCTCGATCGAGGGCACGTCGTCCCAGAGCTCCTCGAGCCCGTAGTAGTCGCGCGTCTGCGGCGTGAAGACGTGGAGGACGACGTCGAGGTAATCGGCGACGATCCACTCGCCTTCGCGCTCGCCCTCGACCGAGTGCGGGAGGACCTGGTCGTCGCCGTGCTTGAGGCCGTAGCGCACCTCGTCGACGATCGCCTTTGTCTGCCGCGGGTTCTGGCCCGAGCAGACGACGAAGAAGTCGGTGTACGCGCAGACCGGCCGC
>WNFV01003125.1_pt1 | contig 21710 bp, 27 predicted proteins | sample 5400101 | NCBI WGS metagenome assembly WNFV01 (sample SAMN13153361, study PRJNA577476) | soil metagenome | isolation source: 115 cm soil or saprolite under grassland replicate 1 | place: USA:California | collected 2016-06-15 | reverse complement strand
CCACAGTGTGTACTTCGGATGCAGCAGCGTCACGTATTCGCTCCAGCCGCCGGGCGCGAGTGCGTAAAACGCGGGCCGCGCGGTCCCGCTCACGCCCGGCGGCCCCACGTCACGATCCCTCCGCCGAGGCTCAGCCTGCGCGAGCGCACGCCGTCGAATCCCGCTTCGCGCCAGAGCCCGAGCAGCCGGCTTTCGGGGTAGCGCGCGTAGAAGTCGCGGATGCTCGGACCGAGGAAGTCACCGACCTCCGCCCAGCCTCGCGAGATGGCGCGTCCCGCGAGCGGCAGTCCGACGCGGACGTAGAGCTCCCACAGCGGACGCCAGAGCCCGCGCGGCAGCGCGAACTCGAGCCCGGCAATCGTGCCCCCCGGACGGACGACGCGCGCCAGTTCACGCAACGTCGCCGCGGGATCGGACACGTAGCGCAGAAGATACGTGAACGTGAGCGCATCGAAGGCCGCGTCCGGGAACGGAAGCTCATCGGCGGTGCCCTCGACGAGCGTCACACTCGATGGCAGACGGCGACGAGCCTCCGCGAGCATCTCGGGACTCTGGTCGAGGCCGACCACCGTGCAGCCTTTGCGCTCGAGAAGCTCGCGCGCCACCGCGCCCGTTCCCGTTGCGACGTCGAGCACCGTGTCGCGCGGACGCGCGTCCACGCACGACACCAGGAACCGCCGCCAGCGTCCGTCCTGGCCGAACGAGAGAGCAGCCGCGTAGCGGTCGTACGTCGGCCCGAGCGGCGCGAAGAGCGTCCGGGCGGAGACGGCCCCTGCCACGGGGCGAGTCTATGCTGGCGCCGTGGGATTGAGCGACGACGTCGGCCGGATCGCGACGGCTGCCGTGGCTTTCGCGTGGCCGGGCGAGGAAGTCGTTGCCGTCCTGGCGGTCGAGTCCGCCGACGGAGAGCGCCTCTACCTCTGCGGGTTCGCGGACGGCGAGGAAGCGCAGACGTGGCTCGTGCTCGACGCGGACGGTAGGCCGATCACGAACCGCAAGCGGGTCCGTGACGCGGCATCGATCGCAGCGCTCTGCGAGGTCGCGGAAGAGACTGTGGACGACGCGACCGACGGGGAACCCCGCGTCGCATCGCTGGCGTACTTGGACTCGCTCGGCGCGAGCACCGGCAACGGCGATCTCGCGGCCGCGATCCAAAGCGCCCTCCCCGCTGTGGACGAGCTTGCAAAGGACGTCGAAGCGAACTACAAAGTCGACCTCACGTCATGAAACCTGCCCTCCGCACCTCCGACGCCGAGCGAGAGCGTACGGTCGAGCTCCTGAGACGCCACTCCGTCGATGGACGGCTGACGTTGGAGGAGTTCGCCGAGCGCATAGGGGTCGCCTACGAAGCGAAAACCCGGGACGAGCTGGACGCGCTCACCCGAGATCTTCCGGCCGAACCGGCGGCCGTCCCGGCTCGACGCGGCAAGCCGACTCGTTGGATCGTGTCCTTCATGGGCGGGACGAATCGACGCGGCCGCTTCCGGCTCGGCGCCCGCACTGTCGTCATGACGTTCATGGGCGGGGCGAACATCGATCTCCGGGCCGCGGAGCTCGAAGAGCCGGATGTCGAGATCGTGGCCGTGTCGTTGATGGGCGGGACGAACGTGGTCGTCCCGGAAGGCGTCGACGTCGACCTGACCGGATTCGCGTTCATGGGCGGAAAGAACTACAGGCCGGGCAAGCAACTCCCGCCTCCGGGCGCGCCGCTCGTGCGAGTGCGCGCGTTCACTTTCATGGGCGGCGTCTCGGTGATTACGAAGCGCGACTCCCACTAGTGCTCCCGGAAGGATCGCTCGCGGGCCGCGTCGTGCTCGTGACCGGCGGCGGCACCGGCCTGGGGCGCGCCATGGCGCTCGAGCTCGGGCGGTTAGGCGCGAAGGTGGCCGTGCTGGGCCGTCGCCGAGAGCCGCTCGACGAAACCGTGGCGAAGCTTCCCGGGGAAGGCTTTGCCGTTCAGGCAGACATCCGGGATCCGGACGCCGTGACCGCTGCGTTCGACGCCGCGGAGGACGCGCTCGGGCCGCTGACGACGCTCGTGAACAACGCGGCCGGGAACTTCCTCGTTCGCGCCGAGGACCTGTCGCCGAACGGCTGGCGGGCCGTGGTCGGAATCGTCCTCGACGGCACCTTCCACTGCTCGCGCGAACTCGCGCGGCGTGTGTCCGAGCGGGGAGGCGACAACGCGCAGATCGTCAACCTCGTGGCGACCTATGCGTGGACGGGCGGGCCGGGGACGGTCCATTCCGCCGCCGCGAAGGCCGGCGTCGTGAACCTTACGCGCACGCTCGCGGTGGAGTGGGCGCGCCACGGCATCCGTGTGAACGCGATCGCTCCCGGCCCGATCGACACAGAGGAGACGCGGGCGCGGCTGTGGCCGACCGAGGAGATTCGGGAACACCTGTTGTCGCGGATCCCGCTCGGTCGTTTCGGGAGCGAGCAGGAGGTCGCACATGCCTGCGCGTTCCTCGTCTCGGACTACGCGGGCTACGTCACCGGCGACGTCCTCACCATCGACGGCGGCGCGTGGCTCGAGAAAGGGATGTTCGGAAGCTAGCGCCCTAGGGTCCGAGCGCAGGCGGCGGCCGGCGGATGAACCGGTCCGCCACTGTCTGTCCGTAGCGGTGGTGCAGTGCGCCGAGCGCGAAGATGCTCAGCGCGAGCGCCAGCAGCAGCAGCGCGAACGGCCAGCGGTCCTCGTTCAGACCCTTGATCAAGTAGTGGACGATCGGGACGTAGTAGCCGAGGACGCCGTACACGGCCCAGGTCGCGCGTCGGATCGGTCCCGCCACCAGTAGTACGAGCACGCCGCCGATGAGCATCGGAATCCAGCCGCGATCCGGATCTCCCCCCGGATCGACCGTGAAGTAGACGAGCCCGGCCGCAATGCTGAACCAGCCGAGGACGTGGAACCAAAAAGCGTCGCGCCGCCGCCCGAACGCATCGATGAAGACGCCGATGATGACCAGCAATGCGCCGACGATGAGCGCCATGGTCGTGCGATCGTCGCCCGTCGGACTCGACTCGAATGCCGGCGTCAGCAGCTGGGACGAGATGAGGATCGCCGCGACCGCAACTCCGAGGATGAAGGAGAACCGCGTTGGCACGAACGCGACCAAGCCAATCGCGGCGGTGGCGAGCCCGACGCCGACCGGATAGCCGCTGAAGTCCTCGAAGAGCCGGAAGAAGGAATCCTGAGGCCACACGTCGATCAGCTGCAGGAACCCGACCGCGACGGCGGGGAATGCCGCGACCGCGAGGGCGGCGGCCAGTCCGCCGGGCACCCACCACCAGAGCTCGAGCAGGAACCATGACGCGACCGCGAAACCGACGAAGAAGCCGATCGCGGTCAGGAAGACCCAGAGGCCGTTGTGGGTGTCAGGGAGGGTGGAAAGCAGTCCGTAGAACGCGAACGTGATCGCGAACGCGCCGAAGAACCAGAGAACGTTCGGTGGATCAATGCGCGGCCAGTCGCGTTCGGCCGGCTTCGGTGCCGCGACGAGGCCTGCCCGCTCGTCCACGGCGCGACCTTAACCGTTCGACCTTGCCTATGCTTGCGGCATGGGTGAGTTCAGCTTCCCGTTGGGCGGCGACCCGGAGGATCTTCTCCGCGGCTTGCGCGAGTTCGCCGAGCAACAGGCGGAGACGGTGCAGGAGGCTCAGCGGGAGCAGTTCGCGACGCTCACGCTCAACACGGCCGTCGAGCTGACCGGGGCCGCACTCTCCCAGATCCAGGCGTCGGGGACGACCGATGAGCAGGCCGTTGCATTCCGTGACGCGATGCGGGTGCTCTTCCCTGAAGCTGTGGCGCTTGTGTCGGCCGCCCGCCAGGGGTTTATGCGCGAGCGGTAGCTACGTCAGATGAGGGGAGGTAGGGATGGGGTCTCGACCGCAGACGCCTGAGTCTGCATCTGGGATCGAGCAGATGCATCCGCGTTGGGAGGGAATCCTGCGCGGCGAGTCGCGACTCGCACGTGCTCAACGGATTTACCGGCGCGTGTTCGCGCTGATTCCGAGTCCGTGGCGCTGCAAGTTCTGTAACGCGCCGTTCCGGGGCCCGTACGCGGGCGCACTCAAGTGGATCGGCTATTCGCCGTCGGCGAAGAACCCGAACATCTGCGCCAGGTGAATTGAGTGGGCACCGAAGGGCGGGGCCGTCGTCCCGCTCAGCGTGCTCTTCGCCGACGTGCGCGGCTACACCAGCCTGACGGAGCGATTGGCGCCGGCAGAGGTGACGGTGCTGATCAACCGGTTCTACGAGACCGCCTCATCGGCGCTGCTCGCGTCTGAGGGATTGCTCGGGCAGGTCGAAGGCGACAACGTGATGTGCCTCTTCGTGCCCGGCCTTGCGGGCACCGAATACCGCCGCAAGTCAGTCGAAGGCGGGCGTGCGCTCATCGCGGCAGTGCAGACCGATCCGGAGCTCGGCCGTTGGCTCAGAATCGGTGTGGGCATCGCAACCGGCGAGGAGTTCGTCGGCAATGTCGGCGGAGGCGGATACAAGGACTTCACCGCCCTGGGGGATGTCACGAACACGTCGGCGCGTCTGACTGCTCAGGCGGCCGCCGGCGAGCTGCTCGTCGATGCGGAAACCTATGCCGCGGTTGCCGACAAATACCCGGACGCAGAACGGCGCGAGCTTAAGCTCAAGGGAAAGGCTGCGACGGTGGAGACCTTCCGGGTTTCGGTCTAGGAGCTCCCAGGGCCATAGAACATGACGCCGCCCTCGACACGGCCCACGTTCGGCTGGTAGTTCTCGAACCGGAGATGAGTGCCGACGAGCGTGATGCCGTCCCAGCTCCGGTCGGCCGCCTCCTGCGCCGCGGGCATCGCGCACCAAGCGGTGAGCGTTCCAGTCCCAAGGCGATCCAGAGAGACGCGCAGCTTGAGGAAGCCGGAGAACGTCGGAGAACCGATCGGGCCCTGCCAGCCCTCTTCCCTGAGGGGGCGACCCCAGAAGCCCGACAACTGGCGGAACGAGACGAACGCCGTCGCGCGCCACTTCCCCCGCGCTGTCACGTTCTTCTGGGAGTTCGCGATCGTGTACGCACCGCCTCCGGCTGCGCGGCGGCTGTATGGGTCCCAACCGCCCTGACCGGTGAGTGTGATCGTCGTCCCATCTGCCGCCCCGGCAAGGGGATTCCCGTCCGAGTGGTAGACGACGCCGGTCGGATTGTCCTGGTCGCCCAGGAACTCGTAGCGCGTGAAGAAGAAGGTGAAGGGCATGCGCTTCGAGGTGGTCGAGGACATACCCTCGGTCGCCTTGCTACCGCCGCCCATGGCACCCCCGCCGGCCGTCATCGCCGATCGATTCGGACCCATGTCCGGCATTACAAACGGCGCGACTACTGCGATTACGGCAGCCTCGATCGCCAGGAGTCCAGCGACCGCACGGGCAACCGGATTGCGAGAGACGACAAGCGCCGAGACGCCGGCAACGACGACCCCGCACGCGATCGCCGTGATCACCCACCACGGCCAACCGACGTCCACCGTCAGCGCCACCGGCACGCCCGATGGTACTTCTGGCTCGTTCCTCTGACTAGAATCGCGCGGCCCTTGGCGATCTTCGACCGCGCGATCGTGCGTCTCCTTCCGGCCGTCCCTCGTCCGGTCGTGCAGAAGCTCTCCGAGCGCTACATCGCCGGGCCCGAGCTGAGGGACGCGCGCGAGGCGGTGCGCCGCATCAATGCCGAGGGAAAGATGGCGACCGTCGATGTCCTCGGTGAGGAGATCACGACCGAGGAAGAGGCCGCTGCGATCGTGCGCGCCTACCAGGACGTTTTCGCGGACATCGAGCATTGCGGGCTCGATTCGAACGTCAGCGTGAAGCTCACCGCGCTCGGGCTGAACCTCGGGTACGACGTCTGCCGCGACAACCTGCGCGTCGTCGTCGAGGATGCCGCGTCACGCGGCAACTTCGTGCGCATCGACATGGAGGACTCCTCGACCACGGACGACACGCTGAGGCTGTACCGCGAGCTGCGGGAGAACGGCCACGACAACGTCGGTGTCGTCCTCCAGGCGATGCTGCGGCGCACCGCGGCCGACGTCCGCGCACTCGCCGACCTCAAGCCGAGCGTGCGCCTGTGCAAGGGGATCTACGTCGAGCCGCCGGAGGTGGCGTTCCAGGAGTACGAGGCCGTGCGGGCGTCGTTCGTGCGCGCGCTCGAGGCGCTGCTGGACGCCGGCTGTTACGTCGGGATCGCGACGCACGACGAATGGCTCCTCGACGTGGCGCGTCGCCTCGTGTGCGACCGCGGGCTCGCGCGTGAGGAGTACGAGTTCCAGATGCTGCTCGGCGTGCGGCCCGGTCTCGGCGACGAGCTCGTGCGCGAGGGACACCGGCTGCGGATCTATGTTCCGTTCGGGCGACACTGGTACGCATACTCGCTGCGACGGCTGCAGGAGAATCCGAAGATCGCCGGCTACATCGCCGCCGACACGCTCGGGCGCCTGATCGGCCGCCGCAACGGCGCCTCTTAGTGCCCCTCCGGGAAGTGTCCTCCGGCTTTTGGCCCGCGATCACGCGGCGCGCTGCCGCGTCCTCAGTCGCGCCCATAGCTTTGGCTATGGGCGCTCTCGCGAGCGCCGAAAGCGCGAGCGCCATTGCATCGCTTGGTGCTCGCGACCCAGAAGCTCGGCAACACTCCCTGAAGGGGCACTAGTGATCTGGGCTCGAGCCGAGGGTTGCCGCGTCTGGGACGCGGAGGGGCGCGAGTACCTCGACCTTTCCGCCGGGTTCGGCGTCGCGGTCCTTGGGCACCGGAATCCGAAGATTGCCGAAGCCGTCGCGAATGCACCCGTCGTCCACGCGCTGGGCGATCTCGCTGAGGCTGAGGTCACCAAGCGGCTTCGTGAAGCGCTTCCGTGGCCTGCGAAGTTCGGCGTCACGGGCGAGGACGCGGTCGAGATCGCGCTTCGGACCGCACTGCTTTACACCGGTCGACGTGGCATCGTCGCGTTCGACGGCGCCTATCACGGCACCGGGCTTCTTGCACTTGCGGCGACCGGCCTCGAGCGCTTCCGCGCACCGTTTGCGGCCTGGCTGCCCGGCCCCGTGTACCGCCGTGCGTTCGGCGCGGATCCCGGATCGCTGCCCGCCGACACTGCCGCAGTAATTGTCGAGCCCGTTCAGGGCCGCGTCGGCGCACGCGTTCCGCCAAAGGATTTTCTTCCGACTCTGAGACAGCGGTGCGACGAGGTGGGCGCGCTCCTCGTGATCGATGCCATCTTCACGGGCCTCGGTCGGCTGGGCGAGATGTGGCCGGGTTCAGAGGTGGCCGACGTCATCTGCGTGGGAAAGGCTCTTGGCGGTGGGCTGCCTCTGTCCGCGGCGCTGTTCGTGCGCCCCGAGCTCGAGCAGGCCTGGGATCTCGGCAAGGAGGACGTCTACACGCATACGCACAGCGGCAACCCGCTCGCGTGCGCGGCAGCGCTCATCGTCCTCGACGAAGTGCCGAAGCTTCTCGCGCGTGTCGATGAGTTGTCTCAGAGCTTTGCGGCAGCGGGTTGGCACGGCGCGGGACTGCTGCGCACGAAGCGGAAGAACGCAGCGCACGCGATTCGTCGCGGTGTGCTCGTCATCCCGATCCCGGCAGCCGAGGGCCGCCATTCATTGATGCAGGCGGCGCCGCCGTTCACGATCTCGGACGAGGAGCTCGAGGAGGCGTTCAGGCGCCTGCGCTGACGAACCTACGGAGGCGGTGGCCCCGGAGGCCCGGGTCCGACAGGCTCGTCCTCCTCGACCACCGTGCGCCGCCTCGGGTAACCCAGGCGGCGGGGCGGGTAGGGACCTTCGGCCGGGTAGGCGGCGCGATGCATGCCCCAGTAGCCGGGGCCCCACCGCTCCCACCACAGCAGCGAAAGGAGGAGGCCCAGGAGTCCGACCGCCATCAGCACCCAGCCGACGACGTCGATGTCGACCGAGGGGTTCGACCCTTGGTGCACGGCGAACGCGAGGATCGCGCCGACGGCGATCAGGATCAGGCTGACTGGCAGTCCCACGGCAAGGTCTATACCCGCTGGGCGTAAAGGAGGAACGTCCCCGGGATGCGCGGGTCGTGGCGGCGCCAGCCCTCGCTGCGGGCCGGATATTCCTCCAGCGCGCGGGGCGCGAGACCGGCTTGCGCGACCGCGGTGACGATCTGGCCCAGACGACGCGACCCCTCGTCGAAGTAGCTCTCGCGCCAGTGCATGAGCCCGTCCACGCAGAGTGCGACGGGATGCTCTTCGAAGAGGAGCAGGTCGCCGCCGTGTCGCAGAGTTGCGACGATCCCGCGCGTCCAGGCCTCGAGATCCCAGACCTGGACCAGCGAGCCCAGTCCCGAGTAGACGAGGTCGAAGCGCCCGCGCCGTAGCTCGCCGGGTAGCGCCTGCGGGTCGGCCTGCACCCAGAGGATGGACGGCCACCGTTCGCGCGCCGCTTCGAGTGCCTGTCCCGATGAGTCGACGCCGGTGACGACCGCGCCGAGCTCCGCGAGCTCGGCCGTCGCCTCGCCCGAGCCGCACTGGAGGTGCAGGACGCGCTTGTCCTTCAGGTCGGCGAGCGCGTGCCGGACCGGCCCCGGCAGCCCGCGCTCGCCGGCGAGCGCCTCGGCGCGCTGCCGGTGGATCTCGTCCCAGGCGCGGCGGTTGTGCTCCGTCGGTTCCATCAGGCGAGCAGGGAGTAGCCGCCGTCGACGATCAGCGTGTGCCCGCGCACCATCTCCGCGTCGGCGGAGCAGAGGTACGCGACCGCGCCCGCGACGTCATCGGGTTCCACCAACCGCCCGGCCGGAGTTCGCGCGCGCCCGGTCTCCAGCATCTCCTCTCGGTTGGGGAAGTGCTCGAGCGCCTCCGTCTCGACGACACCGGCCGACACGGCATTGACACGGATCCCGCGCGGCGCCAGCTCGACGGCGAGATAGCGGACGACGGACTCGAGTGCTGCCTTCGAGGTCCCGACGAGGACGTAGTTCTTCAGCACGCGGATCGAGCCGAGGGAGGAGACCGCGACGATCGACGACCCGCTCTCCATCTCAGGTGCACACGCGCGCGCGAGTGACAGAAGCGCGCGTGCATTCGCCGCGAGCGTCCAGTCCCAGTGCTTGTCTTCGGTCTCGAGCGCACTCCGGATCACGCCGGTGGCCGCATTGTGGACGACGGCGGCGTACGGGCCGTGCGACGCGAACTCATCGACGACACGGGCCGACGCGACATTGCCGCGTACCAGCACGGGCTCGGCTCCGGCGGCGCTGAGCTCGTCCGCGGCCTTTTCCGCCGCCGAGTCGTTGCGGAGGTAGCCGAGCGCGACACGTCCGGCCCCAAGGGCTGCCAGCCGCAGCGCGATCGCCTTGCCGATTCCCCGCGTCCCGCCCGTCACGAGGACGGAGCGGCCGTCTAGCGAGCTCATCTGACGATGATCTCGCTAGACGGATGAGACGGCCGCGCCGGCAGAGCCGACGCGGCCTCTTCTGGTCGGCGTCGCAAGCGAGCGCCTTTGAGACTCATCTCCGCCGAGGGAGCGGGTCGTACGCGGGCGCCGAGCTCGGGATCGTCTCCCAGCCGAGGCGCGACCTCGCCTCGCGCGCACCTTCATCTGCCTTCGACGACGCGTAGCCGAGCCGGTCGAGCAGCTCCATCTTCTCCTGGGCGTACTGCCTCACCGGGTGGCCGGCCGGAAGCCCGTGGACGAGCTCCTGCACGCGAGCGCGCAGCTGGTACGCGAAGTGGGGCGTCGCCGGTCCGACGAGTGCGTCGATGTCCTCTTTGGTCGGCTCCCGCATCGGCAGAAGCCTAACGGTCTATCCCGGCGCCGCGACGTACACGCGCACCTCGAGCGGCCCGAACGAGTCGGTGAACGACCCGCCGGCAGCGGTCACGGCGTGCTGTCCGTCGAGGCTGAGGAGCTTGCGGTCGACGAGCGCCGGGACGGTGATGGTCGCAGTCGACGGCGCGCGGCTCGCATTCACTGCGATCACGTAGACCGCGCCGTTGTGCTCGCGTGCGCCGACCTTGACGGCACTCCCCAACGAGACGCTCGCCGCGATCGCCGGCTCCACGAGCGCAGGCACGAGGTTCTGGATCTCGTGGTTTGTCCGTGCGATCTCGGCGCCTACGGCCGGGCTCCAGTTGTTGGGGAAGTATCCGATCGCGTGCGCGCCGCCGGCAACGGAAAGCCAGCTCTCGGCGCGAACGGTCTCGGGGGTCGGATCGAGCTGACCGCCGCTGCAGTCCATCTGGCGCGCCTCGATCCACTGGAAGGTCGGCTTGCCGCGGCTCAGCGCGACGAGATCGAGCTGTGAGTCGAAGACGTCGCCGAAGCTGTCCCAGCGACACCAGTTCTGCAGCGGGTAGAGGTCGAAGCCGAGCACGTCCGCGGTGGAGACGAGCGCCGGATACATGCCGCGACCCTGCGGCAGCGGTGCCGCGCGGCTGTAGAAGTGATTGGTGAGCGTGAGGAAGCGGGGGCCGGATCCGGCGACCTGCGGGATGAGGCGCGCCGCGTCGACCGCGCTGAGGTTGCCGGGAAGATGCGTGTCCCATTCGTCGGGAAGGTGAACTCCGACGGTGCCGGCGCGCCCCGACGCCGGCTCGCGTGCATCGGCGAGCACGAGTGCGCTTCCGCCGAGCCAGCTTGCGAGCTGCGCACCACTGCCGCAGCCGTTGCCCATAAAGAGGTCGATGCCCTCGGCGAGGTTGCCGGCGACGGCGTCAGGGCATTGCGCCCAGACCATCTTCGGGAAGGACGGCTGCCCGTTGAGGCGGATCACGCCGCCGCCGGTCGACACCTGCACGGGACCGGTGATGGGCGGAGTCGTCAGCAGGAACTGGGAGACCGCGCTGCGGCCGTCCGCGGTCGAGGCGGTGACGTCGAGCTGATACGAGCTCGAGAATGCCAATCCGCTGACCAGCGCCTGATGCGTGGTTCCGATGGCCGTCGGCGCAGTCCAGATGACCGGGGCGTCGAGTCCGTAGACGACGCGTGAGCTCGCCGGCTCGCTCGTGCGCCAGGAGATCGTGGCGGAGAACGGCGTCAACGACACGGTGTGGACGTCCTCGATCTTCGGCGGCGGGCCGCTGGGGGCGGCGGGGGCCGCGGTGCTCGTCGTATCCGTCGGGGGCGTCGGCGTGGTCGTGGTCGGCGCCGATGACGGGAGCGCGAGGAACGTCAGCGCCCTTCCGTACGGAGCGTTGAAGGCGATCGCGTCGGAAGAGTCGGCCTCGGCCGTTGGACCGCCGCTGACCGACAGAGATTCTGCCTCGACGCCGGACAGCGGCCGGAGGCCGGGAGTGGACGCCGCGCCCGTGTCGAGCCCGACGGGCACGACTCTCCGCCCACTCGGCGGCGCGAAGGCGAGAGCGTCGGCCGCGCGAGGGGTTGCGGACCGGGCCGCGGCCGGAGCCGATTCGGACCCGGGCAAGCCGATCCGGAAACCGATCGTTGTGCCGGCAAAAACGGCGAGCAGGAGCCAACAGACGGTGCGCAGGGGCACCAGATAGAAGTCGGCTTCACGGGGCCGCTCCTCTCCCTCGTTCGAGGGATATGAGCAGCCTTATCCTGCGGTTCCGTGCGCCGCCCGACCGCCGATCTGATGCTGCTCGGGACGGTCAGCCTCTGGGCGCTCAACTTCACGGTCTCGAAGTACATCCTCGATCACGGCTTCCGGCCGCTCGCCTACTCATCCGTCCGCTACGCCTGCGCGGCCGTCCTCTTCGCCGCGATCACACTTGCGTGGGAGAACTCGCTCTGGATCGGCCGCCGCGAGCTCCCGCTCATCGTCTTCTGCACGGCGGTGCTCTTCGGCAATCAGCTCAGCTTCGTCTACGCGCTGAAGTTCACGACCGCGACGACGGTTGCATTGCTGTTCGGAACGTTGCCGATCTTCACTGCGCTCGTCGCTCGCGTCAGCCGGGTCGAGCACCTGAGCCTTCGCTTCTGGCTCGCGGCCTGCCTCTCGTTCGCGGGCGTCGCACTCGTCGCGATCGGATCGGGAGGAGAGCTTTCGACGGATCTCAAGGGCGATGGGCTTGCCTTGCTCGGCGCCCTCACCTGGGCCGCGTACTCGGTCGCGATCGCACCGCTCATGCGCCGCTACTCGCCGTTTCGGCTCAGCGCCGTCCTGCTGCTCGCGGTGACAGTGCCGCTGGCAGCGACGGGATCGGTTCAGCTCGGCGGCCAGAGCTTCGACTTCGGCGCCCTGGTTTGGGTCGGCTTCGCGTTTGCGGTGCTCGGCCCCCTCGTGATCACGAACCTGCTCTGGTTCACGGCCATCGACCGGGTTGGGCCCTCACGTGCGTCGCTCTTCGCCAACCTCCAGCCTTTTCTCGCTGCGATCGTTGCGCTGCTCGTGCTCTCCGAGAAGATCACGAAGGTCCAGGTCGCAGGCGGCCTCGCGATCGCCGGCGGGATCGTGCTCGCCTCGCGCCGGGGCCCGCCCCCGAGCCGATTGCCGACTAAGGCGCCGACTCGGGGCGCCGCATAGAGGCCGCGCTGGCTTTGCCCGTGCGGCCGTCTCAACCCGCGTCTCGGTTCGCTGCGCTCACGAATTGCCGCAGACCTCTCGAGTAAGCTTTTCTTGTGGGGCAGAACGCCGACTTCATGCCGATCGACGGGTGGGATCACCTCGAGCTCTACGTCGGCAACGCGAAGCAGGCCGCCTTCTACTACGAGAACGCCTTCGGATTCGCGCGCACGGCATACGCGGGCCCGGAGACGGGGGTTCGGGACCGCGCGTCGTACGTCCTCGAACAGGCGGACATCCGGCTCGTCCTGACCAGTGGCCTTCGCGGCGACAGCGAGATCACGCGCTTCACGTGCGCGCACGGAGACGCCGTGAAGGACACGGCCCTGACCGTCCCCGACGCCGGCGAGGCATACAACCAGGCCGTGCAGCGGGGCGCGCGGGGAGTCGTCGAGCCGCACTGGGTGGATGACGACTACGGACGCGTCGAGCTCGCCACGATCGCGACCTACGGCGAGAATGTCCACACGTTCGTGAACCGGAAGGAGTACGCGGGCCCGTACCTGCCGGGATACCGTGAGGTGGCCACGACGAACGGCCAGCCGGCGACGGGCGCCGGGTTGAAGACGATCGACCACGTCGTCGGCAACGTCGAGCTCGGCCGCATGGACTACTGGGTGGAGTTCTACGAGCGGACGATGGGGTTCACGAACATCATCCACTTCGGCGACCAGCAGATTCACACGGACTACTCCGCGTTGATGTCGAAGGTGATGGCGGACGGCCAGGGCAAGATCAAGTTCCCGATCAACGAGCCGGCGGAAGGGAAGCGCAAAAGCCAGATCGAGGAATTCCTCGAGTACTACGGCGGCCCGGGCGTCCAGCACGTCGCGCTGCAGTCCGACGACATCGTCCGCACCGTCGAGACGCTGCAGGAGCGCGGCATCGTCTTCCTCTCCACTCCCGATGCGTACTACGAGGACGTCGCAGACCGCGTGGGCGAGATCGGCGAGGACTGGGAAGATCTCCGGCGCCTGCGGATCCTGGCCGATCGGGACGAGGAGGGCTACCTCCTCCAGATCTTCACGAAAACCGCGCAGGACCGGCCGACGCTCTTCTTCGAGGTGATCGAGCGCCACGGCGCGGTCGGCTTCGGCGAGGGGAACTTCAAGGCGCTTTTCGAGGCGATCGAAAGAGAGCAGGCGCTCCGCGGCAATCTCTAGTCGGTTGGAGCTGTTCCAGACGCCGGTCCGCCAGGCGTCGACGCTCGAACAGACCGAGCATCGCCCGTGGCCTCTCCCGTCGCGGCCGTGGGTGATGGGACAGACCTGGGACGACTTGCTCTTCGTGCACTACCGGGTGCCGGTCGAGTCGATCCGCAAGCTCGTTCCCGACGTCTTGGAAGTGGAAGAGCACTCGGGCAGCGGCTGGGTCAGCGTCACGCCCTTTGCGATCACCGGCCTGCGCGCCCGCGGGACGCTGCCGCTGCCGCGCGTCTCCGGCTTCCTCGAGCTGAATGTGCGGACGTACGTGACGCGCGGCGGAAGGCCCGGGATCTGGTTCTTCTCTCTCGACGCTTCGAGCCGGCTCGCCGTGGAGGCGGCCAGACGGCTGTACCGGCTGCCGTACTTTCACGCGAGCATCTCGATGCGGAGGCGGGGCGAAACCGTCCTCTTCGACAGCGCGCGTGACGAGGGCAAGGCGTTCAGCGCCGGCTATCGCCCGGCAGGCCCGGCAAGACCTCCGGAACCCGGCTCGCTCGAGCACTTCCTCACCGAGCGCTACTCCCTCTATGCCGAGCACGAAGGCATGCTCTTTCGCGCCGACATTCACCACCGGCCGTGGCAGCTCCAGCCCGCCGAGGCGAAGATCGGTCTGAACACGATGGCTCCCCGCGGCCTCGAGCCCGCCGCCGACCCGTTGGTTCACTACTCGGCGCGGCAGGATGTCGTCCTGTGGCCGCTCGAGAGCGCAGCGCAAGCCTAGGCGCTCACCGGCATCTCCTCCGAGAGCCACGAAATCCCAGCAAAGAGGAGAGATCGAGACTATGCGTCGCATCGTTATCCCAGTTGCAGTGCTCATCGGAGTCCTAGCGCTCGCAGCAGTCGCTCTGGCCGATCCCGGTGACAAAGGGAAGGGCAAGAAGCTCGGGCACAATCGCTTTTCGGCGTTGATCGCCGTCCCAGACCATGGGACGTGCCAGAACGTCTGGGCTACCGATACGAGCATGCGCACGTGGAGTGTCAAAGAGAACAAGAACGGCACCTTCCGTGTGACTCGCAAGGACAAAGGCACTTTCCTGACAATGGTGGGCCAGAGTCCGGGCGCCTGTGACACGACCGGCAAGCACGGTAGCCACGTGAACGCAGGCATCAAAGGCAAGTTCCGTGGCCATCTCACCGGCACAGTGTCGAACGGCACGTTCAATCCGAGCGCGACCTGCAATGCGGCCTGCATCGGGGACACGCCTGTCTTCATCGCCGCGTTCTTCGGGGCAGGCGCCAAGTTCACGTGCTCGCTCGGGTATGCCGGCTGTAAGTTCAACTTCGAGTACAGCTCGCCGGACAAGTCCCTGAAATTCCACCATTGGCAGGACAAGGGAACCAACGGCGTTACCGAGCAGTTCACGGGCGACATCGCCAATTCGTAGAGCATCACCGACTTTTGTCTGAGAAGAGCCCGCTTCGGCGGGCTCTTCTGTTTCACTAGCCGCATGGATCCACAGCGGCGGACGGCGCTGGTCTCGGTGGGCGCGGCGGTGGCGCTCATCGCGCTCAAGCTCGGGGCCGGCCTGCCCTCACACAGCCTCGGGCTGATCTCGGAGGCGGCGCACTCGGGCACGGATCTGATCGCGGCGCTGCTGACGTTCTTCGCGGTCGGCGTCGCCGTGCGGCCCGCCGACGTGGCACATCAGTACGGACACGGGAAGGCCGAGCATCTGTCCGCACTCGCCGAGGCGGCGATCCTCGTCCTCGCCAGTTGCTTCATCTGCTGGCGGGCGATCACCCACCTCCTTGGTACCCGGCCGACCTCGGTGGAAGCGACCTGGTACGCCCTGGCGGTGATCGCGATCGTGATCGTCGTGGACTTCAGCCGAACCTGGATCTCGTGGCGCGCCTCACGCCGTTACCTGAGTGAGGCTCTCGCCGCGAACGCACTGCATTTCGGCAGCGACCTCGCGGGCTCCGGCGCGGTGCTGTTCGGGTTGCTGCTCGTGCGTGCGGGATACGCGCGCGCAGACTCGGCAGCCGCGCTGTTCGTCGCCGCGCTCGTGCTCCTCGCCGCAACACGATTGATGAAGCGAAACGTCGACGTGCTGATGGATCGTGCGCCTGCCGATGCGGAGGACGCGGCGAGGGTTGCGATTGCAGAGATCGAGCCCTCGGTGGCATTGCGACGTCTGCGGATGCGTCAGGCGGGCGGCCGCCAGTTCGCGGACGTCGTGATCACGGTGCCGCCGGGCGCGGCCGTCGGCCAGGGCCACGCGGCTGCCGACCGGGTGGAGGAGGCGCTGCACGACGTGCTGCCCGGCAGCGACGTCGTCGTCCACGTCGAGCCGCAGGAGGACGAAGCAGCGATCCGCGAGCGCGCACATGCCGCCGCGCTGGGTGTGCCGCGTGTTCGCGAGGTGCACAACGTCATCGTTCTCGACGTGGGTGGCCGTACGGAGGTCTCGCTTCATCTCAAGCTCCCCGGGGAGCTCACGCTCGAAGAGGCGCACGAGGCCGCGACTGAGGTGGAGTCCGCGATCACCGCCGCTGTCCCCGAGGTCGATGCGGTCCAGACGCATCTCGAACCGCTCGCGGAGGCCGGCGAAGGACGCCGGCTCGACGACGACATGGCCGAGCGGGACGTCGTGCGAGGCATCGTGCGCGACGTCACCGGTCAGGAGCCGCGCGAGCTGCGCTTCGTGAACACGGACGAGGGTGTGCTCGCGTACCTCACGCTTGCCCTCGACGCTGCGAGTCCACTCGCCGAGGCACACCGGCGCGCCAGCGAGATCGAGGAGCGAATCCGCCTCGTGCGCCCCGACATCGCCGACGTGATCGTCCACACCGAGCCCTAGGGAGATGCGGCTCTGCATGTTCACGCCGCGTGATCTCCAGCTCGAGCGCGGCTGGCCGGGAATCATCGAGGGCGACACCGTCGTTCAGGTTGCGGCGCAGACGTTGCAGGCCTTTTTCACCGGAGGGGGCACCGCGCGCCGCCATGCGGAGTATCCGCTGGCCGACGTCCACCTCCGGGCCCCCGTCCTGCATCCGCCCTCGGTGCGGGACTTCTATGCGTTCGAGCAGCACGTGAAGACGGCGCGCGCCTTGCGTGGCCAGGACGTGCCGCCGGAGTGGTACGAGATCCCGGTGTTCTACTTCACCAACCCAGCCGCCGTCTACGGGCCGGAGGACGAGATCCCATATCCGCTCGACACGAAGGAGCTGGACTACGAGCTCGAGGTCGCCGCGATCATCGGCGCAGAGGGGAAGATCGGCGGGTTCACGATCATGAACGACTGGTCCGCGCGCGATCTTCAGCGGGCGGAGATGAAGGTCGGTCTCGGGCCCTCGAAGGGCAAAGACTTCGCGACGAGCCTGGGGCCGGTCGTCGTCACACCGGACGAGTTCGACGGCGGCGGCGGAACCATGCTCGCGCGCGTCAACGGCGAGGAGCGGTCGCGCGGAAACGTCGCCGACATGCACCACTCGTGGGACGCAATCGTCGCGCATGCCGCGCGCAATACGCGTCTTCGTCCAGGAGACGTCCTCGGCTCGGGCACGGTCGGAACGGGCTGCATCCGCGAGCACGGCGACGGCCGCTGGCTGAAGCGGGGCGACGTTGTCGAGCTCGAGGTCGAGGGAATCGGAATCCTGCGAAATCAGGTTGTCTGATTGGACATGTGCTACACATGTGATAAGGTGTGACACATGCCCCACATCCAGATTCGAAACGTGCCGCCGCCCCTTCATCGAAAACTCAAGATCAGGGCGGCCGAAGCAGGACTGACGCTTTCCGAGTATCTCCTGCGCGAGGTGGAGCGAAGCGCCGAGCGACCGACGATTGCGGAGCTCACCGAACGAATCCGATCCCGGAAGCTCGTGCATCTGAAGTCGCGTCCCGCGGATCTTGTTCGCGCCGATCGCGAGAGCCACTGATCGTTCTTGACGCCTCCGCCGCTGTTGACTATCTGATCGAGGCGGGGGCCGAGGGCGCGTGGGTTCGCGCCGCGATTGAATCGGAACCCGAGGTCGCTGCACCGCATCTGATCGATCTGGAGGTCCTCGCGAGCCTTCGTCAGCTCGTCTTGCGCCGCGAAATCCAGATTCGCCGAGCCGACGAAGCGCTCTTCGACTTCGACGAGCTCGAGTTGATTCGTTATCCCGCAACGCCACTGCTCGCGCGGATTTGGACCCTGCGAACGCGTCTCACGCCCTACGACGCATCTTATGTTGTACTGAGCGAAGTACTTGGAGTACCGCTGGTGACCACCGACCTCCGTCTCGCGCGTAGCCACGGCCACCGCGCCGAGATCCTTTCGTTCGACGCTTGACTCTTCGAGCGGATGTCGTCGTCGTCGGCGCCGGGATCATGGGGTCGGCGACGGCCTATGCACTTGCCAAAGAGGGTCGTGACGTTCTGCTCGTCGAGCAGTTCGCGATCGGTCACAACCGTGGCTCGAGCCACGGCCGCTCGCGCATCGTCCGCCTCGCCTATCCCGAGCTCGAGTTCGTCGAGCTCGCGAAGGAGTCATTCGTCCGATGGCGCGAGCTCGAGCGGGAATCGGGCGCGGAGCTGCTCGAGCTCAACGGTCTGCTCGAGCTCGTCGAAGATCCTGCGCAGAGCTCGCGCGACGCGCTCGCGGCGGCAGACGCCGAGTACGAGCTGCTCGACCGGGAGGAGGCGCGCAGCCGCTGGCCGGTCGGAGTTCCCGAAGGGTGGACGGCGCTCTTTCAACCCGAGGCCGGAATCGTTCGCGCTGACCTTGCGCACCGCACCCTGGTGAATCGTGCGCGGGCGCACGGCGCGCGACTCGAAGAAGAGACGCGCATCGAGTCGCTCGACGACGTCGACGCGGAGGTGGTCGTGGTCACCGCCGGCTCGTGGGTCCGGAAGCTCGTGCCGGACCTGCCGGTACGGCCGACTCGCGAGACCCTCGCCTACTTCCATCGCGACGGGGCTCCGCTGCCTTCCGTCGTGCAGCCCGATCCCGAGACGCGCGGTCACGTGATGTACTCGCTCCACGACCCGGTTTACGGACTCAAGGCCGGCGCACACATGGCGGGGGCGACCGCGGACCCTGACGCTCTCGGCGAACCCGACCCCGCCCTCCTCGAGCGGATCTCCGATTGGGTCGCGCGCACCTACCCCGACGCCGACCCGGAACCGGTCGACCCCGAGACCTGCATGTACACCAACACCGACGACGAGCACTTCATCCTCGAGCGCCGTGGCCGGGTCGTGATCGGCTCCGCCTGCTCCGGCCACGGCTTCAAGTTCGCGCCGGCGATCGGTGCCCGGCTCGCTGCTCTGGCCGGGGATATCCTCTAGACATGCCGTTCTACCAGCGCCTCGGCGACGTTCCGCGCAAGCGGCACATCCAGTTCCGCGACAACGGCCAGCTCCTCACGGAGGAGGTCATGGGCATGGAGGGATTCGTCGGGATGGAGTCGATCCTGTACCACCTCCAGTCGCCCTGCCGCGTGATGAAGGTCGGCGACTTCGAGGAGATCAAGCGCGAGGAGTGGGTTCCCAACGCGCACGCGCATCGTCACTTCAAGACCTACGGGATCGACTCCGAAGGCGACGAGGTGACGGGCAGACGCGTACTGATGTGGAACAACGACGTCGAGATCTCGCTCTGCCGCCCAAAGGAGCAGATGGACTACTTCTTCCGGAACGGCGAGGGCGACGAGGTGATCTTCGTCCACGAGGGTTCCGGGACGCTGGAGACGATCTTCGGCGACGTTCCTTACAAGGAAGGCGACTACGTCGTCGTCCCGCGCGGAACGACGTACCGCTTCCGGCCCGAGGGCGAGCAGCGCTACCTCGTCTTCGAGACGCCGGGGCTGATCGAGATCCCGAAGCGCTACCGCAATCAGTACGGCCAGATGCTCGAGGGCGCGCCCTACTACCACCGCGACATCCATCCGCCGACGGAGCTCAACACGCACCGAGACAAGGGTGAGTTCCCGGTCAAGGTGCGCGTGCGCGGCGGCTACCAGACTTACGTCCTCGACTACCACCCCTTCGACGTCGTGGGGTGGGACGGTTTCCTATTTCCTTGGACGTTCTCGATTCACGATTTCGAGCCAATCACGGGCCGGATCCACCAGCCGCCGCCGTCGCATCAGACCTTCCAGGGCCGCAACTTCGTGATTTGCAGTTTCTGCCCGCGGAAACTGGACTTCGACCCGCTCGCGGTGCCGATCCCGTACCACCATTCCAATTTGCAGTCGGAGGAGATGATCTATTACGTGTCGGGCAACTTCGGCTCGCGGCGGGGGGTGGAGGTGGGCTCGATCACCCTGCATCCGTCAGGGCTGCCACACGGCCCTCAGCCCGGTCTCGCGGAGAAGTCGATCGGCATGCACGAGACGTCTGAGCTCGCGGTGATGTGCGACACCTTCCACCCGCTGAGGCTGTCGAAATTCGCCAAGAAGTTGGACGACGGCAAGTACGCCTACTCGTGGTATGAGAACGCACCCGACGTCGCCGGAGCGGAAGCGGCGGTCGACGGCGACGCCACTGGCGCCGGACTCACGTCACATCTGTAGCGGCCGAAAACCGCCAGTTCTAAGGCGCCTGGATAGATTCCGAGCCAGTCGCCACGGCTGGTTCCGCGCACGGTCCCCAACACAACGATGACGTCGTCGTTGAAGGCGATGCCCTCGTCCTCCGGAGCGAGATCCGGGAATGAAGTCTCGAGGATGGCGTGGATGTCGCGAGTCGCTTCCGCTTCGCGGTGAACTCGAGGAGGCGAAGCATCTCGTTGCGGTCCATGCCCTTCTCCTTCCGCTCGCGGTGCCAGACGAAAGCTCGCCGACGCTACCGAGAGTAACGCGCGCGTCTCGTTGGGCGGTCCACAGACGGCCTCTCTCAGGATGTGCGGCATCGATCGCGGCTCTGCCTCTTTTGGACGCTGTGCAAACGGGGTGCCTGCGAACACGTCGGTTCCGTGAAGCGCGACGATGCCTTAGTCTCGGCGCATGGACGAAGTGCGGCTGAGGACGGTGGATGCCTTTGCCGAAAGTGCGTTCAGTGGTAACCCTGCGGCCGTGGTGTTACTCGATGAGGCGCCGTCGGATGAGTGGATGGCGGCGGTTGCGCGGGAGACGAACGTCTCTGATACGGCGTTCGTGATCCGCGAAGCGCTACCCGATGCCGACTTTCGGTTGCGCTGGTTTACGCCGGCGGTCGAGGTTGATCTCTGCGGCCACGCGACTCTCGCGTCCGCCCACTGTCTTTTCGAGGACGGCGTCGGAGCGCCCGTTCGTTTCGCCACTCGAAGCGGCGTGCTGACGGTCGAGCAGCGGTCAGATGGCTCACTCGTTATGGACTTTCCGGCGTGGCCTGCCGCGGAGATCGACGCTCGAAGTGCGGCGGCAGAGGCACTCGGGACGCTAGTGGAATGGACAGGCCGCACGGATAACGGCTTCTTCCTCTTGGTGCTCGTGCCGGAGGAGCGTTCGGTGCGCGACCTCAGTCCCGACCTCGGCGGAGTCAGTCAGCTTGATGCCTCTGCCGTGATCGTGACCGCCGTGGCTGATCCAGGGCACCGAAGATCCGGTGACCGGCAGCTCGCACACGGTGCTAGCGCCGTTTTGGGCCGACCGGCTCGGGCGGAGTTCGCTCGTCGGCTTGCAGGCATCTCCGAGATCGGGGCTCGTCGGCGTTGAACTGAACGGCGACCGAGTAAGCATCGTCGGGCGCGCGATCACCGTCGTAGACGGCGTGCTTACAGCAGCCGCGACTCCGAGCTAAGGGAACCGTTTCAAGGTCCGTGTGAAAGACTGGATGGGCGAGCGGCGGTCCCTTCTGATCCACCGGCGACCCGTTCTCTCGCTCGGGGCTCAGCGGCCGCCGCCGCCCAAAGGCGACGCCGCTGGCGCAAGGTCTGGTCGGCCGCTCTTAATCTGCGGCTAGGTAACGGCAGCGATTGCGTCGACGATGATCGGGACGTTCAGTGGTGAGGGGCCCTGACCTGGGGATGAGCGTGCGTGCCGTCCTGCTTCGCGCCATAACTCGATGATCAGGTCGCTAAAGCCGTTCGTT
>WNFV01004823.1_pt1 | contig 21712 bp, 25 predicted proteins | sample 5400101 | NCBI WGS metagenome assembly WNFV01 (sample SAMN13153361, study PRJNA577476) | soil metagenome | isolation source: 115 cm soil or saprolite under grassland replicate 1 | place: USA:California | collected 2016-06-15 | reverse complement strand
CTCCGCGATCGCCTCCGCCAGGTTGTGTCCGATGAGGAGTGCGACGTTTCGCCCGCCGAGCTTGCCCGCGAGCTCGCGCCCGCGCGCGAGGAGCTCGAGGGAGACGCGCCGCGGCCGCCCGCTCGCGAGCTCGACCACCGACCAGCAGTCGTAGGGAGCTCCGGGAATCTCGGCGATGTGGCCCGGCTTCTCCCACGACGGCGGCTCGGGCGCGCGCTCGGCGAGGAGCTCCGCGACCGCTTGAGCCGCCTCGCTCCCGCTCTCGGCGCGCTGGCGCTTCCGCTCCGGCCGCGAGTCGCGGACGGCGAGGACACGCGTCGGCGAGCCGGTCTGGCCGAAGCGCTTGTCGTTCGGCCGGAGGTCGTCGACGAGATCGCTCGCCTGCCAGACGTCGATGGGCCCGTCCTTCGACTCGGGCTGACGGTCCGGCGGCGCGGCGACCGAGAGCACCATCGGCGGCTCGACCTCGTAGACCTCTTCCCCGTCCTCAGTCTCCCGTGTCACGCGCAGGCCGGGCTCGATCGCGACGACGTTCGTCACGTGGGGCCAGCCGAGGAAGGCGGCGACCTCCGGCGGCACCTGCCATGTCTCCGAGTCGAGCGTCTTGCGTCCGCAGAGGACGACGTCGGCTCCCTCCTTGCGGACGGCGAGCGCGAGGGTGCGCGACGTTCCGAGTGTGTCCGCGACCGCGAAAACGCGATCGGAGAGGTGGATCGCCCGGTCGGCGCCGAGCGCCAGGCACTCGCGCAGTGCCTCTTCGGCCTGTGGCGGCCCCATCGTCATCGCGACGACCTCGTCTCCGAGCGCGGCCGCGTGCCGGACGGCGTGGCGGTCGAAAGCGTTCAGCTCGAGCGGGACGCCCTCGCGCTTGAGCGTCTTCGCCTCCTCGTCGAACTCGATCGCGCCGATCGCGGGGACCTGCTTGACGAGGCAGACGATCTTCATTGCTGCGAGCCTATCTCTCGATGCTGGGAATCCTGTACGACATCCACGGCAACATGCCCGCGCTCGAGCGGGTGCTCGAGGAAGCGGCGGAGCTCGACATCGACCGTTGGCTTCTCGGCGGCGACTACGGCACGCCGAGCCCGTGGCCCGAGGAGACGCTGGCGCGCCTGCGGGAGCTGCCGAACGCGACGTGGATTCGCGGCAACGGCGAGCGGTGGTTGCGGGAGCCGCCGCTGGACCGGCCCGAGGTCATGGAGACCTACGACCTCTTCCGCGGCTCCTTCTCGGACGAGCTCGTCGACGAGCTCTACTCGCTGCCCCCGGAGGCCGAGCTCGACGGGATCCTCTACGTCCACGGCTCGCCACTCTCGGACGTCGACAGCTTTCCCGCGCAGCCTTCGGACGACGACGAGCGAATGCTGAACGGCGTCCGCGACCGGACGATCGTCTTCGGTCACAGCCACTTGCAGTTTCGTCGGCCCGGGCCGAACGGAACTGACCTTCTCAACCCGGGCAGCGTCGGCATGCCACTCGACGGCGACGTTCGCTCTGCGTGGGCGACGTGGGACGGCGACTTCGAGTTCCGCCGCACCGAGTACGACGTCGCGCGGGCCGCCGGGGGCTACCGCTCCCTGGGCGGCGAGTTCGGCGAGTTCGCGTCCCGCCGAATCGAGCGCGGGTCCGACTAAGTAACACACTGTTACTAAGTCGGTTGGGCGTCGAGGGCGATCCCGACGTTGCGCTCCTGCCACGCCAGGTGAATACTGTCGGCATGCGCCGTGCTCTGCCGGTGGTCGGCTCGGTGGTAGTTGTCTGCGTTGTCGTTGCGACTGCTGTGGCTGGTTGCGGAGGCGGGGGCAGCAAGGGCACGAATCCCAGGGACCCGCAGGTCGCGATGGGTGCACACCTCTTCGTCCAGTTCGCGTGCTCGTCCTGTCACGGCGAGCAGGGCAAGGGCGGTGTCTCGCCCGACGTACCGGCGCTGAAGGATGTCGGCAAATCGTTGACCGTCAGTCAGCTGAACACGATCATCAACCACGGGCTGGGCGAGTCGGCGAATCCGCAGAAGCCGTACATGCCCGTCTGGGGGCCGGTGATCTCGACGAGCCAGGTCGGAGATCTCGTCTCCTACATCCGCGCTGGGCTCCCGAAGGTGAGAGACGCCGATCCGGTCCCGGTACCGCGTGACCAGGGGCAAGCCGTTGCCGGAGCCGCGCTCTACCAGCGCGACGGCTGCATCAACTGCCATGGCCCCAGCGGCCTCGGCGGCGTCCCGAATCCGCTGTCCGAGGACAAGACGATCCCCCCGCTTTCGGGCCAGGACTTCCGGGAGGAGTTCAACACCGACGCCAAGATCACCGAGATGATTCGTTCCGGCAGCGTCATCGGGAAGGCGCCGATCGCGAGCATGCCGCATTGGGGCGGGATCCTCTCCGACGAGGACCTCGCGGACCTCGTCGCCTATCTGAAGACGCTGAAGTAGAGGCGTTCTAGGCCAGCGTCGCCTCGACTGCGATGTCGACGTTGCCTTTGAGAGCCTGCGAGACGGGGCAGTTCTCCTTTGCCTGCTCCGCGGTCTCGCGGAATCCCGCTTCGTCGAGGCCGTCGACCTGGCCGCGGATCGAGAGCTTGATCGTCGTCAAGCGGAACCCGTCCTCGGTCTTGTCGAACGTCGTTGTCGCTTCGGTCTCGAGCTGCGTCGCCGGATGGCCGCCCTCTGCGAGGGCGTGCGCGAGTGCCATCGAGACGCACGTAGCGTGCGCCGCCGCGATCAGCTCCTCGGGGCTGACTCCTTCGGCGTCCTCGGCTCGGGCCGACCAGCGCATTTCGACGTCCGAGAGGACGCCGGTCCCGGTCGAGACTCGGCCGGAGCCGCTCATCAAGTCGCCTTCCCAGGTCGCGCGCGCGGTCTTCTCAGTCGCCATCGTCGCCCCTTTCCTCGCCTGAACCCGAGGGGCGATAGTACTTCTTGCCCTTCAGCGGCTCGGGCAGGTAGTCGACGTCGAAGCCGCTCGGGTCGGAGTGAGGATAGATGTAGCCCTGGCCGCGGCCGAGCTTCTTTGCGCCGTAGTAGTGGGCGTCACGGAGCTCGTTGGGTGGGCGCGTATGGCCGTGCTCCCGGACGTCCTTCGCCGCTTCCCCGAGCGCCGTGATGACTGCGTTCGACTTCGGCGCGCGGGCGAGGTAGATCGCGGCTTGCGCGAGGTTGAGCCGCGCTTCGGGCAGCCCGACGTGCTCGACCGCACGCGCGGCGGCGACCGCGACGAGCAGTGCGCGCGGGTCGGCGTTGCCGATGTCCTCGGAGGCGAGGACGATCATCCGCCGGGCGATGAAGCGCGGATCCTCGCCGCCCTCGAGCATCGCCGCGAGGTAGTACACGGACGCGTTCGGGTCCGAGCCGCGCATCGACTTGATGAACGCCGAGACGAAGTCGTAGTGGGCGTCGCCGCCCTTGTCGTAGACCAGCGGCCGCTTGCGAGCCGCATCCTCCACGTGGACATGTCCGAGGGTCTGACCCTCGGCCCTGGCCGTTTGGGACGCGAGCTCGAGGATGTTGAGGGCGTTGCGAGCATCGCCGCCGGCTCGCCGGGCGATCAGCTCGACCAGCTCGTCCGGGACCTCGGCACCCAGGCGTTCCCTCCTCGACCGCCGGCAGGAGCGCGTCCTGCTGCGCTTTGTTGAAGCGGTGGATCTCGTCCAGGAAGAGGATTGTCCGCTGACCCTGCGCGCCCAGCCGCTCGTGTGCCGCCGCGATGACCTGGCGAACCTGGGCGACGGTCGCGGAGACGGCGGAGAGCTCCTCGAACGCCGCCCCGGTCGTGTGCGCGATCACACGCGCGAGCGTCGTCTTGCCGCTCCCCGGCGGCCCGTAGAGGATCGAGGAGCCGACACGGTCCTCGGCGATCGCGAGCCGGAGCGCGGAGTGCTCGCCCAGCACCTGCTCCTGGCCGACGAAGTCCTCCAGCCGCTGCGGGCGCATGCGCAGGGCGAGCGGTGCCGTTTCCGGTATGCGCTCGTCGGCGGCGTCAGTGAACAGGTTCCCCACGGCCTCGAAGTATGCTCCGCGTGTGACGGGTCGCGACGTGACCGAAACGGAGACCCCGCCCGGTCACGGGGCCGGCGAGGGCTCCGAAGACGAGTACGCCCCGATCCTTCCCGGCCCCGGCGCGAGCGACTACGAGCGCTACCTCCGCACCGACGAGCTGCTCTCGCTCCAGAAGACCCCCGACGAGCAGGCGCACCGCGACGAGCTCCTCTTCCAGGTCGTTCACCAGTCGTCGGAGCTCTGGCTGAAGCTTGCGTGGAACGAAGCCGAGACGGCGACGCAGCACATCCGCGAGCGCGAGCTGGCGGCTGCGATCCGGCTCCTGCGGCGCGCAACCGACGCGGTGAAGACGGTCGTGGGCCTCCTCGACATGCTCGAGCAGATGTCGCCCTGGGAGTACACGCGGGCAATCCGGCCGGTGCTCGGGCACGGGAGCGGCTTCGACTCGCCCGGCTGGAACGGCGTGCGCCGCGTCTCACCCGACCTCGGCGAGGCCTTCCACGAGCTGCGCCGCGAGGCCGGCCTCTCCGTGCTCGAGGTCTACACCCAGGGCCGCGAGCACGAGGAGCTCTACCAACTCGCCGAGCTGCTGACCGAGTGGGACGAACGGGTGACGATCTGGCGCGTCCGGCACTTCAAAGTCGTCGAGCGGATCATCGGCGGCGAGGTGGTCGGCACGCAGGGCACGCCGGTCGAGCTCCTCGGGCGCCTGATCAACCACCGCTTCTATCCCGAGCTCTGGGACGTGCGGAACGAGCTGACCGAGCTGGCGAAGCACCAGGACTGAGTTGGCGACTGCCACGCTGCGCGACGAGGCCGTCGAGCTCCTGCAGGAGCTGATCCGGCTCGACACGGTCAACCCGCCGGGCAACGAGACGCGGGCGGCCGAGCTTCTCCGGGACTACCTCGAGGCGAACGGGGTCGCCTGCGAGCTCTACGCGCGCGTGCCCGAGCGCGCGAACCTCGTGGCCCGCATTCCCGGGCGAGGCGGTCCCCGGCTCGCCCTGCTGTCGCACACGGACACCGTGCTCGCGGACCCGGTCGAGTGGGAGGTTGATCCCTGGTCGGGCGAGCTGCGCGGGGACGAGGTCTGGGGACGCGGCGCCCCCGACATGAAGGGCCAGGTGGCCGCCAGCGCGGTTGCGCTCGCGCGCGAGGGATTCGAGCCCGCCGGCGACCTCATCTTCGTCGCGGCAGCCGACGAGGAGGTCGGCGTGGAGTTCGGCCTCTCCTGGCTCTGTGCCGAGCATCCCGAGGCCGTTCGCGCCGAGTACTCACTGAACGAGGGCGCCGGCGATCGCGTCGAGCTGGGCGGCCGGGCGTTCTACCTGCTGTCCACCGCCGAGAAGATGAGCGCGCCGTTCCGGCTGCGGGTACGGGGTCGCAGCGGCCACGCCTCGATGCCCGGGATCGCCGACAACGCGCTTGTGAAGGCGGCGCGCCTGATCGAGCGGCTTGGCGAGTTCGTGCCCGAGCCACGCCTCGAGCCCGAGGTCGCGGCGCTCTTCGAGGCCGTCGTCGGAGAGCCGCCGGCGGACGCGGAGCAGGTCCTCGCGGTCGCGCGGGCCGTCGATCCACTGGCGGCCGAGCTCGTGGAGCCCCTGGTCGGGATGACCGTCTCGCCGACGATGATCGGCGCCTCGCAGAAGCGGAACGTGATCCCCGCCGTCTGCGACGTCACCGTCGATTGCCGTCTGCTTCCGGGACAGACGCGGGCCGAGGCCGAGGAGATCCTGCGCGGCGTTCTCGGCGACGAGGACTACGAGCTGGAGTGGATCGAAGGCCAGGGCGGCACGCGTTCGCCGATGGAAGGGCCGCTCTGGGAGGCGATCGAGTCCTGGGTCGCGGAGACGGAGCCCGGCGCCGCGGTCGCGCCGATCTGCCTCGCCGGCTTCACCGACAGCCACTGGCTGCGCGACGCGTTCGGGACTGTCGCCTACGGCTTCTTCCCGATGCGGTACATGGATCCGCAGGTGGCGACGCGCCTCGTCCATTCCGCGGACGAGCGTGTGCGCGTCGACGACCTCGAGCTCGGCTTCGAGTTCCTGCGCTACGCCGCTCAGGCGATGGGCGGCGGGTAACCTCAGAGGCGATGGCGAAAGAAGAGATCCGCCTCGGCGGGATGGCGCTCGCGAACGGCGTGCTCGTCCATGGGCCGACGGCCTGGGCCTGTGCGATCCGTCATCCCGACGGTCGGCTCGAGGTCGCCTCCGACCTGAAGCGCTACCGCTCGGCGGGCGTCACGAATCCACTGCTGCGCGGTCCAGCCCGCCTCCTCGAGGCGCTTGCGCTGCTGCCGCAGGTCCGCCGCCGGTTGCCGGAGGCGAAGTTGCCCTTCGAGCGCCCGCGGGTTCTGACCGCGATGGCCGCCGGAGCGGCGGTCACGCAGATCGCGCGAGGCTCGCGGCGCGTCGGCCCGGCTGCGCAGGAGCTCATCTCCGCGATCGCGTCGCTCGCGCCGGCCGCGATCGCGCTGCGCAGCTCCGACCTCGCCGCCTACCACGGCGCCGAGCACATCACGATCGGCACCTACGAGCACGGCGAGGCGCGCGACAAGGAGCACGAGCGTTGCGGTTCGCACCTGATCGGCCCGCTGCTCGGAACGCTGGCGATCGGCAATGTCCTCGCCGCTCGGGCGCCGGCGCAGTTCCGGCTGGCAGCGCGGGGCCTTGCCTCCCTCGGAGCGCTTGCGGCCTCGACCGAGATCTTCTCCTGGATGGTGCGGCACCCCGAGCATCCGGTTGCGAAGGCTCTGGCGCGTCCGGGACACGAGCTCCAGCATCGCCTCGCGACCGCGGAGCCGACGGCGGAGCAGCTGGAGGTCGCCGAGGAGGCGCTGGCCGCCTGCCTCGAGCTCGAGCATGGCCACGACACGGACTAGGTCGAAGCGGCTTCCGCCGGAGATCTTCGACCTCCCGGTCGAGAAGATGCGCGACGGCTACTACGCCGACGCGTACTTCAATCACGCGCGCTCGGCGCTCCTGCAGGACGAGCGCCATCCCCGGGTCGTGATGCAGGTCTTCCAGAAGCATCATTCGTACGTCGGCGGGATGGACGAGGCGATCGCGATCCTCAAGCTCTGCTCGCACGACTGGGAGCAGCTGACCGTGCACGCGCTCTACGACGGCGACCCGATCGAGCCCTACGAGACCGTCATGCACATCGAGGGCGACTACACGCTTTTCGCCCACCTCGAGACGGCGTATCTCGGCGTCCTCGCGCGGCGGACGCTGATCACGACCAACGTCGTGCGCGTGCTCGAGGCGGCCAACGGGAAGTCGATCATCTTCATGCCGGCCCGTCATGACCATCACCGCGTGCAGACCGGGGACGGGTACGCGGCCTACGTCGCGGGCGAGATCGTCGGCGCGCCGGTCGGCGTCACGACCGACGAGCAGGCGTCGTGGTGGGGCGGCAAGGGCGTCGGCACGGTGCCGCACTCGCTGATCGCCTCGTATGGGGCGAACACGGTGCTGGCCGCGACGAAGTTCGCGGAGTGGGCGCCCGAGGATCTCAACGTCACGGTGCTCGTCGATTTCGAGAACAACTCCGTGGAGACTGCGCTCGAGGTGGCTCGAGCGCTCGGCCCTCGGCTGTGGGGCGTCCGCCTCGACACGTCCGAGAGCCTCGTCGATCGCTCGCTCTGGAACGAGCTGGGCGACTTCGAGCCGGCCGGCGTCAACGAGCGGCTCGTGCGGAAGGTGCGCGACGCGCTCGATGCCGACGGCTTCGAGCACGTGAAGATCGTTGTTTCCGGCGGCTTCACGGTCGAGAAGATCGAGGCCTTCGAGCACCGCGGCGTGCCGGTCGACGCCTACGGCGTGGGCTCGTCGCTGATCCGCGGCGAAAACGACTTCACCGCCGACGTGGTCATGACGGACGGGCGCGCGTCGTCGAAGGTGGGCCGGCGCTTCCGCGAGAACCCCCGGCTCGCGCGCGTCGAGTGAGCAAGCTGGATGTCGCACCCGTCACGGCCGCGCGCTGGTCCGACCTCGTCGATCTGTTCGAGCGTCGCGGCGCCCGCGGCGGTCACCGGAACGTGCCTGCCTACGGGTGCTGGTGCATGTACTGGCGCGACCGGAGTCTCGGTCACGGGACGCCGAAGAAGCGGGCGCTCGGCTCGCTCGTCCGCGTGGGCAAGGAACCTGGCCTGCTCGCCTACGACGGCGGCGAGGCGATCGGGTGGATTTCGGTCTCGCCGCGCGAGCAGTACGCGGCTCTCTTCCGCTCGCCGCAGTATCGGCCGCAGGACGACGACGGGGGTGTCTGGTCGATCATCTGCTTCGTCGTCGATCGGCCGAGGCAGGGCGAAGGCGTCGCGGCCGCCCTCCTCGACGGCGCGGTCGCGTATGCGCGGGAGAGGTCGGCCGCGGTTCTCGAGGCCTATCCTCACCGCACGAAGAGGGACAACTACATGGGCCACCTCGATCTCTTCCTCAGCCGTGGCTTCCGCGTCGTCCCCGAGACCGCGAAGCGCGTGGTCGTGCGCAGGGAGCTGTAAGCGGCTCCGGCTAGCTGACGGGCGTGGCGCTTCGCTCGCCGATTCCGGGCCAGCGCTCGAGCGGCTCGGTCGACTGGACAACGTGCATACCGGCGGTCGCGAAGCGCTCGAAGGACGCGTTCGCCTCGTCCGTGTAGTCGACAACGCCCGGGACGACGACGGGCGACGAGCAATCCTCGAGCAGATAGACCCGCTCGGCGAGACGTTGCACCTCCGCATCGTCGTCCTCGAGCAGGTCGTCGATCGTCCAGGCGACGCAGTGGCTCTTGGCCTGCCCCGCGACGACGACGGCGTCGAACTCGAGCAGACGCTCGACCAGCGCCGTGTTCCTCCGCGCAAGGACCTCTCCGTCCGGCCCCTCGGTCACTTCGGGCCCGAGCATCGAGTAGTGCTCCGTCAGCGGGTGCTCGCCCTTGACCTGGAAGTCGGGCTGGCTGTAGCGCGCGATGCCGTGGAAGAAGAAGGCCTCCTCGACGGCCGAGACCAGCGCGTGCCCGACCCCGCCGAGAAGCGCGTGGTAGGGCCAGATCGTGAGCTCGTACTTGCCGCCCGCAGCCAGCCGGCGCGTGTAGTGGAGGAGCTGGCGCGCGGCGTAGTCTGGATCGATGCCCAGGCTCTCGCAGACCGCCGCATTCACACGCCAGCGGCCTGATCCGACGTCCTCGGCCGAGACGAGCGTGTACGGGGCGGGATGGTTGCCCTCGGCGTCCACGAGCCAGACGGCGTGGAAGACCTGCATCGCGCGGTGGGTGTCGAGGCTCGGCACGACCTGGGTGATCGCCGCGAGGTTGCGGTAGACGAACTCGCAGAGCCGGCGGTTGTCGTCGACGGCGCCCGTGCCCGAGCGCCCACCGACGAAGAGCTCGAAGCCGGGGATGCAAAACGTGTTCTGCACGTCGACTGCGAGCAGGCACAGGCGGAATGTGTCTTCGGCTGCGGGACGGATTCCGTGCCGGTCGGCCCACGCTCGCGCCTCGCGGGCGCGCTCTTCATACGGGACGCGCCAGACCTCACCGACGCGCTCCGGCCGGTAGAAATCGGGCACCGGCAGCTCGCGCATCGGCGACCAGTCTAGTCCCGGGCTACAGCGCGACCGGCCTTTTGCCGATGAGTTGGACGAATGCCGGACGTGGGCCACCTCCTGAGTGTCATCGGCGGAATCGCGCTGATCTGGCTGCCGCTCGTCATGTTCGGCTTCATCATCTACCTGCTCTGGCGCACCCTCCAGGTGATGCCTCGGGTGAGGGTGACGCACGTCAACGCGACGTCGAAGTCCTCCGTGAGCTGGGACGAGGTCGCCGGCCTGGAGGAGGCTCGGGACGAGATGGAAGAGATCGTCGACTTCCTCCGCGACTCGAAGCGCTTCGCACGGCTCGGCGCGCGAGTGCCGAAGGGCATTCTTCTCTACGGTCCTCCGGGAACCGGCAAGACGCTGCTCGCGAAGGCGGTCGCCCACGAGTCGGGCGCGAACTTCTATTCGCAGAGCGCCTCTGCGTTCGTCGAGATGTTCGCCGGCCTCGGCGCCGCGCGCATCCGGAAGCTCTTCGAGCAGGCTCGCAAGGACGCTCCCGCCATCGTCTTCATCGACGAGCTCGATGCGGTCGGCACCACGCGCACCGGCTCCGGGTTCAACCGGGAGCAGGATCAGACCCTGAACCAGCTCCTCGTCGAGCTCGACGGCTTCAGCAATCGAGACCAGGTGATCGTCATGGGCGCCTCGAACCGGCTCCAGGATCTCGATGCCGCTCTCCTCCGGCCGGGCCGCTTCGATCGCCAGATCCTCGTGTCCCCTCCCGACCTCGCAGGCCGAGAGGCGATCCTCAACGTGCACACGCGCGGCAAGCCGCTCGCCTCGGACGTCGACCTGACCACGATCGCGCGCCAGACCGCGGGCCTCACGGGCGCCGACCTGGCCAATATCGCGAATGAGGCCGCGATCTTCGCCGGCCGCGAGAACCAGCAGTTCATCCACCAGCAGCACTTCGACGCCGCGTTGGAGCGGATCATCGCCGGCCTCCAGCAGCGCAAGGTCATGTCCGAGAAGGAGAAGCGGATCCTCGCGTATCACGAGGGCGGCCATGCGCTCATGTCCCATCTGATGGGCGAAGCGTTCCCGGTCCACAAGGCGACGATCGTCCCGCGCGGCAACGCCCTCGGCTACACGTTCAATCTGCCCGAGGAGGAGCGCTTCCTCCACACGCGAGAGGAGTTCATCGACTGGATGAAGATCGCCCTCGCCGGTCGGGCAGCCGAGCAGGTCGTCTTCGGCCGCGTGACGAACGGTGCCGCGAACGACCTCGAGAAGGTGACCGAGCTCGCGCGGGCGATGGTCTTCGAGTACGGGATGTCCGAGGGCGTCGTCTCCCGGACGATGCGCGCCGACAACTACGCGCTCTCCGAGGAGACGAAGCGGGTGCGAGACCAGGAGCAGGCCCGCCTGACCGACGACGCGTATCAAGAGGCCCTGCGGCTGATCACGAAGCACCGCTCGGCCCTTGACCGGCTCGCCCAGGCGCTGCTCGAAAAGGAGACCCTGGTGCGCGACGAGATGCTCTCGCTGCTCGCGGATGTCTCGGCGGAGTCGAGCTCGAGCGAGACCGTCGGCAGGGTCGTGCCTCTCAAGCGACTCGAGGGAGACCCGGTCGACCGGACGGAAAGGCCTGACGGATAGCATCCGTCGGGTGCGTGCGAAGGGGATCCATCACCTCGGCGTCGCCGTCGAGGACCTGGACGAGGCGGTCGAGACCTACAAGCAACTCTTCGGCGCAGAGGTCATCCGGCGGGAGACGGTTCCGGGGCAGGGGGTCGAGGCGGCTGCCCTGCGAGTGGGCGAGAGCAGGGTCGAGTTGCTCGCTTCCCTGGGCGACGAGACCCCGGTCGGGAAGTTCCTGGCAAACCGCGGCCCAGGGATGCATCACGTGGCGTTCGAGGTCAGCGATCTGCGCCGCGAGCTGGCGGGGCTGGCCGCGGAGGGCGTCGAGCTGATCGACGAGGAGCCGCATCGCGGTCTGTTCGGGCTCGAGGTCGCCTTCGTTCACCCTCATTCGGTACACGGCGTCCTCGCGGAGCTTGTCGCAGGTGGCTGAGACCGGTCGGGTCCGGATCGAAGTTGCGTTCGAGGGAGCCCATGTCATGGGTGCCTATGTCACGCAGGACGTGGCAGACGAGCTCGAGCAGGCTCTGGAGGGGAATGTCGGCTCCTTCCAGATCGAGGCCGAGGACGGCCGCTACACCCTCGCGCTCGCGCGCGTCGTCTACGTGAAGCGCTTTTCCCGCGAAGGGCGCGTGGGTTTCAGCGGGCCCAAGAGTTAGAGCGCGCGACCACCTGGGCACCTCCTTGATCATGGCGAGGCGAACGTGAGCGCAGCGGACGCCCGCGGGACGTCGGCCGCGGACATGCGGGCGCTGGTCGACAGGGCGCGGCGGGGCGAGCGTGAGGCCTTGGAGGAGCTCTACCTCATTCACTTCGACCGCATCTACGGCTACCTCTACCTCAGCCTCGGCAATCGCCACGACGCCGAAGACCTGGCGACGCAGACGTTCCTGCGGATGCTCGAGACGATCGGCCGCTTCGAGTGGCAGTCTGCGCCCTTCTCCGCCTGGCTCTTCCGGATCGCGCACAACCTCGCCGTGGATCACTTCCGGCTTCGGCGGCGCGTGTCCGCCGAGGAGGAGGTGCCCGAACCGGCCGGGAGCGAGGAATCCTCGGCCGAGGAGCAGGCGTTCGACTCGATGGGCAAGGCAGGCATGCTCGAGTTGATCAAGCGGCTCTCGGCTGAGCAGCGCCAGGTGCTGACCCTCAAGTTCCTGTTCGGGTTCGGCAACGGCGAGGTCGCGGCCATCCTCGAGAAGTCGGAGGGCGCCGTGAAGTCCCTCCAGCACCGCGCTCTGGCCTCGCTTCACAAGCAACTCGTCGCTTCGTAGCGCGGACTCGCCGGCTCGTAGCGCCGTCACGAAGTTGGCACAAAGGCGTCACCCACGCGTGCGCTTTTCCTCGGTACGATCGTCGTGGGGAGGAGGTCGGCGGTACCGTCATTAAGCGTGCCGCTCTCAGTTGGACTCGTCGGACTTCCGGGCGCCGGCAAGACGACGCTCTTCTCCGCGCTCACGGGCATCACCGGTGGCGCCTACGGCAAGGAGCACGTCGGCGTGGCCCAGATTCCCGATGAGCGGCTCGAACCGATCGCGGGCGTTCTCGGCTCCGCGAAGACGACACCCGCGACGATTCACGTCATCGACCCGCCGGGGCTCGGCCCGGCAGCGCTCGGCGAGCTCCGGCAGGTCGACGCGCTGCTCGACGTCGAGCGGAACTTCGGCCAGGACACCGACCCCGGCCGCGATGCGGAGACGCTCGAGCTCGAGCTCGTCGTCGCCGACCGCGACCACGTCGTGCGGCGCCTCGAGCGGGTCCGCACCCAGGCAAAGTCGGGCGATCCGCAGCTGCGTCACGAGGTCGAGGAGCTGGAGCGGGTTCTCGCCCACGCCGAGGCGGGACAGCCGCTCAGCTCCTATCCGGGTCAGCTCCCCGCAGAGCTCGAGCCGCTGACGACGAAGCCGCGTATCCGCATCGTCAACGGCGGCGACGAAGGCCTCGACCTGAAGCTCGAGGCCGAGCTCGCGGAGCTGTCCCCGGAAGAGGCCGCGGAGTTCCGCGAAGGCCCGGCCTCGCTCGAGACGGTGCTCAGCGGCCTCTTCGAGACCGTCGGTCTGATCACGTTCTTCACCGGAAACGAGAAGGAGACGCGCGCCTGGACGCTCCGGCGCGGCGAGACCGCACTCGATGCTGCGGCCGCGGTGCACACGGACATGGCGCGCGGCTTCATCCGCAGCGAGGTCGTCGGCTGGCAAGAGCTCGCCGACGCCGGAAGCCGGGCTGAAGCCGCGCGCCGCGGTGTCCAGCGTCTCGAGGGCAAGGACTACGTCGTGGCCGACGGTGACGTCCTGAACGTCCGCTTCAACGTCTAGGCACCGCTTGGGGTGCCGCCTTCGTCTGAACTGACCGGTCGATCCGATCGAAGTCAGTCCAAACAGCACTCAGCAGCAGCCGCCGCAGCAACCACCGCCGGCGCAGCAGTCGGAGTCACAGCACTCACAGCAGCTCATCGGCATCCTCCTTTCATCGACGTCTATCAATGCAACACGTTAGTTGCTATATTGATGATTGTCAATGAAGCAGATCGCCACCATCGCGTGCTGCTCTCCGGGCGCGCCCCCGCTCAAGCCGAAGGAGTACGAGCAGCTCGCCTCCAGGTTCAAGGCAATCGCGGATCCGACCCGACTCGCGATCGTCAACCGCCTCGCCGCGCGCGAGGCGGCATGCGTCTGTGAGTTCCAGTCTCTCGGCCTCTCGCAGCCGACGATCTCGCACCATCTGCGCATCCTGCGTGAGGCGGGGCTGATCGAGGTCTCGCACCGTCGGCGGACGTGGGTCTTCTACCGGCTCGTGCCGGAGGCAGTCCAGGCGCTCGCCTTCGCACTCGGCGGTTCGCCGGAGCCCGAGCTCGTCCTCGCCACCGCCGAGGGCACCGGTGCCCGCTAGCCGCGTCCTCTTCGTGTGCATCGGTAACGCCGGCCGCTCGCAGATGGCGCAGGCGTTCTACGAGCGCGCCGGAGGCGAGGCGCGCTCGGCGGGCACGCGGCCGGAGAGCGACCTGCACCCCGAAGTAGTCGCGGCGATGCGGGAGATCGGGATCGACTTCTCCGGCCGCGTGCCCCACAAGCTCGACCACGATGACGTCGAATGGGCCGACCTCATGGTGACGATGGGCTGCGGAGACGCTTGTCCGGTCCTCCCCGGAAAGCGCTATGTGGATTGGGATCTGCAGGATCCGGCCGGGATGCCGATCGAGGTCGTGCGTCAGATCCGCGACAAGATCGCGCGGCTCGTCGGCGAGCTGGAGAGCTCCTAGGTCTCAGGCACAGGCCGCGTCGCGGCCACGGCGTCGAGCTGGTTCGCGTGGTAGAGGACGGCCGCCTCGGCGGTGCGCGCCGCGCGGGCGTCGTGATGCGCCCCGACCGCGTGCAGGAGCTCGGCTCGAACGGCTGCCTCGAGTGGTGCCGCCCGCTCCTCGATCAGCCGTAGGCCGAGGTGGACGTGTCCGAGCAGCCGCCCCTCTTCGGTCGGGCGGAAGGTCGGCCCGCGCGTGAGCTCGACCGTGCGCCCGACGTCGTGGAGCAATGCCGCCGCGAGCAGGAGATCGGCGCGCAGACGTGCATGGAGCTGTGCCACCTCGCGGCAGATCGTCGCCACGCCGACGGTGTGCTCGAGGAGCCCCCCGGCGTACCCGTGGTGGCCGTCGACCGTCGCGGGCAGCGTTCTCAGGCGCGCGCGCAGCGCGTCGTCGTCGACGAAGCGTCCGACTGCAGCACGCAGTCCGGGATGCGAGATCTCGCGGCCGAGGAACTCGAGGAAGCCCTCCAGCTCCTCCGCGTCGCGCCGAAGCGCCGGAGCGAGCTCGGCTGGGTCGAGATCCTCCGCGGCCTCGAGACTGCGCACGTCGAGCTGAAGCCGGTCGCGGAAGCGCTCGACCCGCCCGAGGACGCGCACCGCATCGCCCTCGGCGAAACGGCCGTCGAGGAGATCGACGTCGCTCCAGACGCGCGCCTGGATCCGGCCGCTCGGGTCGACGAGCTCGAGGGCAAGGTAGGCCGCGCCGGAGCGAGTGCGCAGGCGCTCCTTTTTCGCGACCGCGTAGACGCCTTCGACGACTCGGTCCTGCTCGAGCTCTGCGATAGCCGCCACGAGGCGAGTCTAGGGCGAGAAACGGACGAAGTCGGCCGGGGACGCCCCGATGCTACGGTTGCCGCGCTTTGCCGGAAATCAGGCCGTTTCGCGCCCTCCGCTACGACACGGGACGGGCCGGTCCGCTCGAGGAGCTCGTGGCGCCGCCGTACGACGTGATCGGCCCGGAGGAGCGCGATCGCTACCTCGAGCAGAGCCGGTACAACGTGGTCCACCTGACCCTGCCCGACTCCGAGGAAGAGGCCGGTCGCATGTACCGAGCCTGGAGCGAGCAGGGAATCCTGGTGCCCGAACAAGAGGGGTTCTGGGCGCTGTCCCAGGACTACGTGGGCCCGGACGGGGTCGCCCGCACGCGCACGGGACTGGTCGCGTCGCTTCGCATCGAGCCGTATGACCAGGGCAACGTCCTGCCACACGAGCGCACGCACCGGGGGCCGAAGGAAGGGCGGCTACGGCTCCTGCGCGAGGTGCGTGCCCAGCTGGAGCCGATCTTCCTCCTCTATGAAGGCGAGCCGCCGTTCACGGTTTCCCACCGGCGAGCTCTGCTCCAGGCCGAGGGGACGCGCCTGTGGCGGCTGGACGAGCCCTCACTCGGCGATGCCTTTGCCCACCGCCGGCTCCTGATCGCCGACGGCCACCACCGCTACGAGACTGCGCTTGCCTACCACGAGGAGGTCGGAACTCCGGAGAGCGGGTACATGATGGTCGTCCTCGTGAGCGTCTCCGATCCCGGACTGATGATCTTTCCCACGCACCGGATCGCCGGGAGCGTCAACGGTCCGAAGCCGACGCACGACGACATCGAGCTCGCGCTGGGGGAGCTCGAGACCCAGCCGCGCGACCGCGCCGCCGCCGTCCTCTACCGGCGAGGAGGGCGAATCTCGCTTCTGCGCGGCGGCGGAGGCCAGCTCGACGTCGAGCTCGTCGAGGAGCAGGCACCGCAGGACGTCACGTACACGGCGTCGATCGACGACGCGGTTGCGGCAGTCGAGAAGGGCCGGGCCGAGGGTGCCTTCCTCGTGCGCCCGCTGCTCGTCGAGGACGTCTTCCGGCTCGCGTCGCGCGGCGAGACGATGCCGCAGAAGAGCACCTACTTCTACCCCAAGCTTCTCTCTGGCCTGCTCTTCCACCCGTTGGAGTCGTGACCTCGGAGTTCTGGCTCGCGTTTTGTCGCGGCGCGGTGGAGGACCTGCGCGATGTCTTCGCGCGGCTGCCGACTCGAGACGACCGCGAGCCGGTCGTCGGGGCCGGGGCCGGAGGCGACGAGACGACCGCCGTCGACGCCGCCGCCGAGGCCGCGATCGTCGCCCGCCTGCAGCGTCTGCACGAAGAGGAACGGCTCGACTTCCACCTCGTGTCGGAGGAGCTCGGCGAGCGTGCCTTCGGCGACTCGAGCGACTTGCGCCTCGTCGTCGACCCGATCGACGGCTCCCTGAACGCAAAGCGGGGCATTCCCTTCTTCTCGCTCTCGGTCGCGGTGGCCGAGGGCGCGACGATGGAGGACGTGAGCTTCGGGTTCGTCTACGACTTCGGCTCCGGCGAGGAGTGGACGGCCTCGCGGGGCGGCGGCGCGTGGCTGAACGGGAAGCGGCTCGGTGCGGAGGCGCCGAAGGACGAGATCGAGGTGCTCGCGCTCGAGGCCACGGTCGCCGGTGCTGTCGCCGACAAGGCCGTCGCCTTCGCGGGCTATGCGAAGCGGTTCCGCATCATGGGCTCGCTCGCCCTCTCGCTCTGCTACCTCGCGGCCGGTCGGGTCGACGCCGTCTGCTCGCTGAAGGAAGCGCGCGCCGTCGACATCGCCGCTGCCCAGCTGCTCTTGAGGGAGCTGGAGTTGCCGATCATCTTCGTCGACGCAGGCCCGTTCGATGCGGCGCCGCTCGACGCGGCCGCGCGCTCGCCGGTGGCGGCCGCGGGCACGAGCGAGCTCTGCGAGCGGCTCGCGCACATCGTTGCCACGTAGTCCCTTTCGCGTCGGCTGCTCGGGCTGGAACTACGCTCACTGGCGAGAGCTCGTCTATCCGAAGGGCCTGCCTCCGGCGCGCTGGCTCGAGCACTACGCGACGCTCTTCGACACGGTCGAGGTCAACAACACGTTCTACCGGCTCCCCAAGCGCGAGTCCGTCGCGCGCTGGGTCGAGCAGACGCCCGCCGGCTTCGTCCTCACGGTCAAGGCGAGCCGTTACCTGACGCACATCAAGCGGCTCACCGACCTGGGCCCGGGAGTCGAGCGCTTCTACGAGCGGATCGAGCCGCTCGCTCGATCGCCGAAGATGGGTCCAGTCCTCTGGCAGCTCCCCGCGACGTTCCATCGTGACGACGAGCGTCTCGGGACGGCGCTCGAGGCGCTTCCCGCGGGGCGGCACTGCTTCGAGTTCCGGCACGAGAGCTGGTTCGCGCCGGAGGTCTACGAGCTCCTCCGCGCGCACAACGCGGCGCTTGTCATCGGCGATCACCCCGAGCGGCCGTTCCAGACGCACGAGCTGACCGCCGACTGGACGTTCGTCCGCTTCCACTATGGAAGCCGCGGCCGGAACGGCAACTACTCCGAGCGCGAGCTCGAGGAGTGGGCCGAGCGCCTCCAGGATTGGCGCTCGCGGGCCGAGGTCTACGCCTACTTCAACAACGACTGGCACGGCTACGCGGTCAAGAACGGGCTCTGGTTGAGGAAGCGGCTGGGCGTCTGACCGCTGCTACGCTCGCCGCATGGAGCAGCCTTCCCGCGAGCAGATCACCGAGGCGCTCGGCAAGATCATCGACCCCGAGCTGAAGCGGCCTGTCACCGAGCTGGACATGGTGCGCGAGGTTCGCGTCGAGGGCGATCACGTCACGGTCGCGATCGCGCTCACGGTCGCGGGCTGCCCCCTGCGCTCGAGCTTCGAGACGCAGGCGCGAGAGCACCTGTTGCCGCTTCCCGGGGTCGAGTCGGTCTCGCTGGAGTTCGACGTCATGAGCCCCGACGAGCGTGCCGCGCTGACCCAGAAGCTCCGCGGCAGCGTGACCGCCCGCTCGAAGGGACTGTCCCTCGATGCCTCGACCCGCGTGCTCGCGGTGGCGAGCGGCAAGGGCGGCGTGGGAAAGTCGACGCTCTCCGTCAACCTCGCGGCCGCCTTCGACCGGCTAGGGCAGCGCACAGGTGTCCTCGACGCCGACGTCTACGGCCACTCCATCCCGCACATGCTCGGGATCACGCAGCGCCCAGTCGTCGTGGACAAGATGATCGTCCCGCCCGTCCGCGGCGATTTGAAGCTGATGTCGATCGGCTTCTTCCTCGAGGAGAACTCGCCGGTCATGTGGCGCGGGCCGATGCTCCACCGCGCGCTCGAGCAGTTCCTCTCGGACGTCCACTGGGGTGAGCTGGACGTTCTCGTCGTCGACATGCCGCCCGGGACCGGGGACGTCGCGATCTCGCTCGGGCAGCTCCTGCCGCGCGCGGAGGTGATCGTCGTGACGACGCCCCAGCCCGCCGCGCAGCAGGTCGCGGTTCGCGCGGCGCAGATGGCTCAGAAGACTGGGATGCGTCTGCTCGGCGCCGTGGAGAACATGTCGTTCCTCGTCGACAGCGGGCAGGAGATCTTCGGCGCCGGCGGCGGCGAGGAGCTTGCTCAGGCGATCGGCGCGCCGCTGCTCGGGCGCATTCCGCTCGACCCGCGGCTGAGGGAATGCGCGGACGAGGGCGAGCCTCTCGTCTGGGCCGAGCCGGAGCAGGAGACGGCGCGGACGATCATCGAGCTCGCAGACGCGATTGCCGCCACCGGACGCGATCCCGGCCAGGTCCGGAAGCCGCGCCCACTCGTCTCCTGAAACGCGGAGGGCGCCCGAAGGCGCCCTCGCGAGACGTTCTTGCGCGGGGTTACGGACAGCCGCCGCGATAGATCAGCGCGGAGTTGTCCGGTGAAACCGGCGCGTTCGCGCCCAGCTCGCCCGTCATCGTCGAGCCGGCAATCGTCGCCGACAGGTTGCCGAGCAGGTTGGCGCCCGGCGAGCGGACGATGCCGCTCACGGTGCCGTCGACGTGGTTGCCGTTGTCGATGACGGCGTGGATGCGCGCGTTCGACCGAGGTGTCGCGCTCGACCGGACCGGCAAGGGCCGCGTCCGCCACGTGCCGTTGAGCCAGCCGTCGCCGGTCGTCTCGTTCAGGACGGCATGGGTCGTGATGATGACCGTCCCCGCGAGCCGTGGCTCGGAGCTCGTCGAGGTTCCCCGCCAGACCGCGTTCGTGACCCGGAACGTGTCGCCGCCCTGGGTGCACGTCCGCGTGTGCATGCGGGCCTGGGTCGCGCTAAACGTGGCCGAGACGTCACTGGTCTGCGGGTGCGGATTCGTCGCGGCAGCCGTCGCTACGAGCACGAACAGGCCGGCTGCGGCGAGCAATCCAAGATGCTTGGGTCGGAGCACTGGAATTCCCCCTTTCGTCGTGCTGAGGAGAGAATCCCCGGCAATCGTGAAGAGTTCGAGTGCCGCTCGTAAAGTTTTCGTGAGGACGAGAGACGCCTCGCGAGAGGCGCCCTCGGTCCTGCCGAACGAGTTCGGTCTACTTGCCGAGCTGGAGAGCCGGCGACGGCGAGCAGTGGGACCGCTGGATGACCGCCGGGTTGAGATTCGTTCCGGCTTGGCCGATCGCGGCATAGAGCGAGATGCCGTTCTTGACGGCTTCGAGGTTCGCGACGAGGCGGCCGCCGGGTTGCGAGCCGAAGTCGGCGACGGTCCCCGTCAGCAGGCCGCGCATGTTGGAGCCGCCGCTGCCCGTGGCGACGCCGACAAACGCCGCGCGAACCTTCACGACGTGGGTGTTGAGATCGGTGACGACGAGAACTCCCTGCGCGGTGCCGTAGCCGCTCGTCATGTTCGTGATGCTCGTCAGGTAGAAGACCGCGGGGCCGGTCAGGCGCGGATCGCCCCCCAGTCCGCCGGTGTACGTCTCGACGGCCTGACGGTACTGGCCGTCGTCTCCCCCACAGGTGATCTCGTGCACCGCCACTCGGGTTGCGCCGAGCGTGCCGACCACAGGGCTCGTGTGCTGCGGGGAAACCGCCGCCCCGGCGCCGACCGCCAGCGCTGCCGCCAGCACCGCAAGGGCAAGCCAGAGCTTGAGCCTTCGCATCGAATCCTCCCTGCTGCTCGTGGGGTCGCGGACGATCTTGTCACGGGCGCGTGCGCATGAGCAAGCGCGGCGACGTCCTCGAGCGGCTCTCGGAGCTGGGCTTCGAAGAGCGAGACGCCGCGGTCCTCGCCGACCACTTCCTCGATGCGGAGGCACGCGGGCGCGAGGGGCACGGCCTTGCCCGCGTCGACTGGCTCTCGTCCCTGCCCGACCTGAATCCGCTCGGCCGGCCGGAGCGTGTGCTCTCCGAGCCCGGCTTCGAGCGCTGGGAGGGCCGGGGTGCCCTCGGCTACCTGACGCTCTCCGCCATCTGCGACTCGCAGCTCGCCGACCCCCCGGCACATGCGCGATTCGTCGTCGCCGCGGACTGCTTTCCGACCGGGATGCTCGGCCACTGGGTGCGCCGCCTCGCCGAGGGCGGCCTCGTCGCCGTTCTGACCGCGACCTCGCCGGCTCGTCTGGCGCATCCTGACGGCGGGCCCCCGCTCGCCGGGACGAACCCGCTGGCGATCGCGATTCCGAGCTCCGACGGCCGGCCGCTCGTCACCGACGTCTCGATGGGACGAGTCACGTACGGCGAAGTAATCGCCGGCAAGGCGAGCGCGGAAGACCTCGTCCCCTTCGGAGGCGAGCAGGCACACAAGGCCTTCGCGCTTGCGATCGGGCTGCAGCTGCTCGTCGACGCGCTGGCCGGAGAGGAGTTCGGCGCGGTGCTGCTGGTCGCGCGGCCCGAAGCCGATCCGGTTCCGGGCCTACGTGCCCGAGCCGGCGGCCTCCGGCTTCCCGGCGACCGCTGAGGCGGTATTGCTTTCGGGGTCAGGCTTCAGCCTGACCCCGGGAACCTTTCGTCGTCGCGGACGGCGTCGAAGTCGGAGTCCTGCGCGGCTATCTCGGCAAAGCTGTCGTCGAGCTCGACTGTCTCGCGGAGATGGGTCACGGCATCTTCTCGTCGACCGGCGCGGCTCTCCGCGCACGCGAGGTTGTACAGAACACCGGCGTCCTCCGGGTGCTGCCCGTGCGCCTTGGCGAGCAGCTCGACCGCCTTCTCGAAGTCCCCGGTAGCCCAGTGGGCGAATGCGGGCGCCGAGCGCTCCCAGGGCGACGGTGTGAAGGCCTCGCCCGGCTTCCCGCCGACCGCGAGGACCGTGGTCCCGGCCTCGGTCGCTTCCGCGCTGCGCCTGGCGGCGGGGTCGCGAACGAAGACGTACGTGCCGGTGGGAGCATCGATCTCGTCGCCGTTGACGACGAACCTGGCATGCCCCGCACTCACGAAGTAGAGCTCCTCGTGCCGGCCGGCTCGCGGGCCCAGCTCGTCGTGCTCGCCGATCAGCGAGCCGGGCTCGTCGGCCACGGTAGCGGTGATGCCGAAGGAGGGG
>WNFV01003044.1_pt1 | contig 21712 bp, 15 predicted proteins | sample 5400101 | NCBI WGS metagenome assembly WNFV01 (sample SAMN13153361, study PRJNA577476) | soil metagenome | isolation source: 115 cm soil or saprolite under grassland replicate 1 | place: USA:California | collected 2016-06-15 | reverse complement strand
GCTGCTGTCATTGGAGCGCCGAATTGACCTCCTCCGCAGCGCTGGCCCTGAGCGCTACGGAGCTGGCCCCGTGGTTGGCCGAGGCTGGCGATGCCGCTGAGGTCTTCGCAGCATCACCGAGCGCCCCGCCGATCTCGTTCGACGCGGCCGGCCAGGGTGGTGTGGCAATTGATGATCTGAGTGTTCCGCTGGTGTATGGCGTTCCTGCGCCTGATTGGGATGCAGCGCTTGGCTGGGATATGAACACGCCGGCTCATAATGAGGTGTCCGCGGATGATGTACGTCTGGTTGCGATCACGGCCGCGCTGGAAGCGCTGGAGCAAGGCGCGCCAGCACTGGAGCAGGCACTGCTTTTTGTGGCGGGCGTGGTCGGCCCTGGCGACTTGGCAGAGCTGCCGGAAGGCTGGCGCGATATTGTGACGCAATTGATTGTGCTCGGCCGTGAATTGTATAGCTCGCACGCTACGATCATTGCTTATCTTGATGCCCTGGAGCGCCAGCAGTTGTGTGAGTTGGAGCCTGTTTACACTTAAAAATCTGCATACGCGCCATTTCGAGTATGCACAAATACACGCTATAAGGAATTACACGCCTATGTATATTGCGTTTGCAGGCAAGGGATCGAGTGGTAAAAGCACAATTGCGGCGCTGGCTTTATCCTGGCTCCTGCGGCAGTTCGCCAATCGTCCGCTGGTTATCGACGCTGATCCTCATCAAAGTTTATGCACGTTACTCCGCGTTCAGCCGCCGGCTACACTTGGCGGGCTACGAAGCCAGTACGAGCGGGCGCTCCTAACCGGCCGCGACGAGGCGCTGCGGCCTGACGAGACGCGCGTGGCCTTCGCCGAGCGCCTGCTGGCTGATGAGGCGCTGCACCAGGCCAACGGCTTCGATCTGCTCGCACTTGGCCAGTGGGAGTTACCTGGGAGCCAATGCACGCCCAACCGTGTGCTTGGCTACGCGCTCGCGCAGCTTCTTCCACGTTACCCGCTTACTTTGATTGATCACGAGGCCGGTGTCGAGCATATCGGCCGCTTTAACGAGGTGCCGATCGATGTGCTGATCGTCGTCGCCACGCCGGAGGCGTTGAGCCTCGATGTAGCCGGCCGCATTCTGGAGCACGCGCGAACGGTCGGTCGTGCCGTGCGATCGGCGGCGCTGCTGCTCAATCGTGTCCAGCCTGGCGACCTCGATGATCCGGCTGTCAGCGAGGCGCTGGCACGCCTCGAAGGTGCTGGATTACCCTTAGCCGCTGCGCTGCCGGAGTCGCGTGGTCTTCGCGCCTGCAGCCGAGCTGGCAGCGGCCCGCTTGCGCTGGATGCAGCCGATCCGTGGCGATTGGAGTTGGAGGCGGTGCTGCCGGCATTGTTGCGCCATGATCGCTATGCTCGTCTGTAGTCTTTGGCTATTCGTTCTTACCTTCATTGAGGTTTTGCCATGACGACACCCCAGCAGGATGCAGTGACAGTGTTCTATCCGTTTCTGCTCTGCTCTACGACGTTCCTCTTTTTTATGACTGTTGGCATGTGGCGCGTGTTTGTGAAGGCGGGGAAGCCGGGATGGTTGTCGCTTGTCCCGCTCTACAACATCGTTGTGTTATTCGATATTGCCGGGATGGGCATAGTTTTCATCGCAGCATTATTCCTACCAGGGTTTAATTTGATGGTGTATATGCTGCTCTGCGGTCGCCTAGCAGCTTGTCGGAGAGAAGGCAAAACGCCGTTTTTTCTCCCACCTGGGGCGCGTGGCTAACATTCAAATCCTTCCTGCGCCCCACAGGAGGACCGAAACAGGGCTGATGATCAATCCCATGCCTGTAAGGAGCAATAACACCTTGCACACTTCGCGATATAACGGACCGCGTCACAGGTGACTTCGTAAAGCACGCACGGCTGGTGGCTCAAACGGCAACGCGGTTCGCGCGAGTGTGCAACATCTGCCTGCCCCCTACACCATGCCCCACAATTTTGTTCTCTCCGACAAACTGCTAGCGGACGCCTTTGGCCGGAGCCGCTGGTTTGGGATTGGCATGTTTTTCCTTCCAATGTTTTTCCTGCCAGTGTTGGGGTTTGATGGCTCGAAGTACGGAGGATACGCCTCCTCCTAATTGTCAAGGAGAAATGAAGCGGCGGCCGGGCACTCCCCGGCCGCCGCTTTGAGTCTTGGCAGTGGGACGGCGCTTGGTACTTTGGCTATTGGCACTTGGTACTTTTTCATCTCGTTTTGACAGTTAGCGCATGTTCGTTGGGGAACGCCGAGTGCTATGCTTCGTAAGGTTGTTTATTTACGTTAGGAATGCACCATGCGGGTACTCGTCTACGCGAACCAACAAGCGCACGAATGGCGCGATATGCTCCAAGCACAGGGCCATACAGTTACAACGCTCCCATTGGAGACACCTCCACCTTCTTCGGATGTTGATGCCTGTTTAGTGCTCAACCTAGAACCTGCGGATCTGCTCTCTTATCGCTTTTGGCTGGCAAATCTGACCGCGCCGATTCTACTTATCACTACTGCGCTCACCCCGGCGCAGTCGCTTTGCCGCCGCTTTCCGTTACTGCGTCTCGTGTGCCATCCCAGCCGAGCGGCCCGCATGTTGGGCGACGTGCTCCAGATGACCTGTGACGTGCGCGCGGGGACGATAGTGTTAGGGCCACTTCTCGATACACGGGCCGAGCGCGGTTTTGGAGGCGAGTATGCCATCAACTGATGTGCAAATCGGCGTCGCGGCGTTGCTGGAGCTGTGCGCGCAGCGACGGGCCGGCGTCATCTCTGCACCTTACCAGGAAGATTCGGTCCAAGTCACCCGGATGCTTCAAGCGGAAGCGGCTGGCCGCGAGCTAATGGCTGCGCTGGTGCGTCCCAATCCCTTCCCGGATCTCAGTGTCGCCGCGACCATGCGGCGACTCGTCGGCTACCTCCAGACGGTGCTGACGGCTTCAACTGCTGATGATCAGATTGCTCCAATGCTCACAGCGCGCGTGCGGCGCGTCTCGATCAGTGATAAGGAAGCGGCGTTACTGCGTGAGGCGGCGATCCTGCTCGTGTTGGCGGCGATCGACGACGACGCGCAGGAGGTAGAGGTCCGGCTTGAACCGGGACTAAGGGGGGCGGTGTTGACGGTGGAGAGCGATCGGCAGGGCGTAACCGCCGAGCTACCAGCGCTGCGGGCGCTGCGGGACGAGATTGGGAGGAGTGGCGGCGCGTGGGACGTGGCCCCCGCGCCGCACGGGGCGAGCTGGATGGTGGTGATTTCGATGCCGATGAAGTTGCGGGAGGCGGCTGTCCAGGCAGTTTAGGGCAGGTGCTCGCCGAGTGCTAGCGTCCAAAGGCCTCCTCCGCTCACGCCTACGCCTAAATCGTACACATATCCTTGATCCGCGTAATAGCACCAGAGCAACGTTCGATTGTGGTTCGGTGAGTTCTTCCAGCCATCGACTACAGCCTGGGGCGTCTCGTAGCCGAGTCCGATATTCTCTTGTGCGCCTGGCTCATAGCCGTGATCCTTGTACCAGCGCGGGTCAACCGTCGAACTATGATCATAGAAGTTATTCGCCAGCATGTAGTCGCTCCAAGCCTGGGTCGCGTCCATCAGAATCGCGTTTTCCGCAGCAGCGGGGCAGCCGTTAGCCGTTCGGTATTCATTCACCAGGCGGATTACTTCACGGCGGAATGTCAGGGTATCGACGGGTGGCTGGGTTGGTTGAGGAGTTGGCTGCTCGACGGCCGGACGGTCATCCATCGCCATCGGCAGATAAATGGTATAGGGCAGGCTCGTGCTCTGCGCGCGAGCGCCGGCCACCAAGACGGCCAGCAGGGCGACCAAAGCGAGGAGAGCGGTTCGGATGTGCGGCATTGTGGAACGTCTTTCTACGATGTTCGGGCTGTTCGATTCCTATGTTGTTGTAATTGTATTGCTGCAATACAAATTTTTGCAAGGGATTGTAATTAGCTTCTTAGTCCTGTTTCTTGGTAGCCCGCAGGCGACGTGGCCACTTCGGATGCTCACTCAGCGGCCGGCCGCGCTTTGGCGGTTGGCGATCCCATTCCGTGCGCAGTGCCATCACGGAGTCTTTTTTGATGTAGAGCGTGCTACGGTAGCCGTCGCCTTCTCGACGCGCAGCCAGCTTGCCCGCGTTCGCCAGCTTTCGCACGTAGTCGTTGGCCCGTTCGAGCACGGTAGCCGCTTCTTGGGTGGTCATTTCGTCGGCCTGTCGGGGCATGGTCGTGCTCCTCATTGTCGTGCAATAATGCTGTGATAACTGTATTGCAGAAATACAATTTGTCAACGGATCGTTTCGTAGAGGAGATTCAGGTGATGCGTTCTTTCCTGCGTCCTATCTTCATCACCATGATGGTTAGTGTCCTGGCGCTTACGGCTTGTACAAGCGAGCAGACCCCACGACCAACCGAGCAACCGGCGGCGCGATTATGGTTTGTCGACAGCTCGTCAGGACTACTGGGAAGCCTCATGCCAGCTATTGCGGTAGCACCGGCGCCCGCAGCTCCCGCAGCCGCCGAGCTGGAAGCGTGGCGCGTGCCGCCGACGCGCTGGCTGGCTCTGGAGCGCGAGTTAGTCGCGCGAGAGTGGGCTGCGCCAACCCGCGCTGCGCGGTGTTATGCCCTGCTGGCGGGCGGGATGAGCGATGTCCTGCTGGTCGCCGATGCCGCCCGCGCACAGGGTATGGATGTCTCTGACGATGCCGCGCTGGCCGCGTTTGCCAAGCGCGTCATTGGTTACAACCATCCGACTCTCGCCGAGATCGCGCAGCAGAAGGCCGACCAGGCGCGCTGGGTTGGTGTGTGGTCCGGGAAGGCGACACCGGCGGGCGTCGAACTGGGTGAGCGCATTGGTACGGCTGTCGCCAATCGTGTCATTGCCTGGGCACAGCGGGATGGAGCAGAGGGTTTTACCGAGTTCACCACCCCGGCCGCAGCTCCGGGCGTCTGGCAGCCGACGCCGCCGCGCCTTTGGTCAGCGCTCGATCCCGGCTGGGGCAATGTCCGGCCGATCGTCATTCCGTCGGGCGAGAGCATGGACGCCGAGCCGCCGCCGGCGTGGGATAGCGATGCGTTCAAGGCAGATCGGGCTGACTTTGCACAGCACCAGCAGCAGCTTACCGACGCCGAGCGCGCGCTGGCGAAGAAGTGGGCCGGCGGCATGGGCACCATGACCCCTTCAGGTTTGTGGCTTGAGATCGCGGATCAGCTCGTCACCCGCGATCAGCTCACAACGCGCCAGGCTGCCGACGTGTATGCGACTCTTAGCGTTGCCATGCACGATTCTTTCATTGCCAACTGGCATACAAAATACAAGTATCTGGTTGAGCGGCCGATAACGTGGATGCGACGGGAAAACGATCCGAATTGGCTTTCTCCAATTCAGACGCCGCCGTTTCCCTCGTATCCGTCAGGCCATGCCACGGTCAGTGGCGCGGCCAGCACGGTGCTTGCGGCGTATTTTCCGCAGGATGCCGCGCAGCTCCGTGCTTCGGCGAACGACGCAGCATACTCGCGCATCGTCGGAGGTATTCACTGGCCGCTCGACAGTAAGGCCGGCCTGTCACAAGGCCAGAAGATCGGAACGTGGGTGCTGTCGCATCCTTCTGCCGCTGCAACCCATGCCGCGGTAGCAATCCAGCCCTGATCTGCTTCGCAATCGTTCTCGCTTTCGTTTCACTCTTGCAAAGGAGAAGACATGCCCCGCGTTCGGAGACTGTTATTGCTGCTCGTCGCCCTGATCGTGCTGGCGGGCAGCGTGCCGGGTGCAGCGCCCCGTCTGCTGCCTGCGCCGGCAGTGTCACTGCTGGAAGCTCCAGCAGCGCACGCGCAGGTTTCAGATAGCGGCAATTTCGGCAGCGCTGTTCCCTGTCTGGAGTCGCCAGATCAGTTCGTAACATCGTGTTTTGCGAACACCCTGGTAAACAACGGCAGCATTTCGACGGTTTCCAGCAGTGACACAGCCCTGGTGCGTTTTAATACCGGCGGCAAGACCCCGCTGGCGAATCTCGGCCAGATCGGATCGGTCTACGGTATGGCCTACGACGACGGGAACGTGACCGGCGTGAGGAGGCTGTTCCTGGGCGCGTTCGCGCGTCGTATGACCAACTTCGGCCCGTCAGGCGCCGGCGCGATTTACGAATATAACTTAACCACTGGCGCGCTTCGCACCTTCACCACCGTCCCCGGCACAACAAACCGGCATACTGCTGGCGATGCTGATGATTCAGATGTTGCGGCCTGGGTAGGGAAGTCGAGCCTGGGTGATATGGAGATGGGGCCGAGTGGCTACGCGCTCTATGTCATGAACCTCGACACGCGCCAGGTCGATCGCTACGATACGCGCAACGGCGCACAGTTATCGTCGCTCCCCATCAACTTCGCCGCGCTCAACCCTGATCCCGCCGCTCAGGCCGACATGCGCCCGTTCGCTCTGGAGTTTCAGCCAACCAACGGGATCTCTTCGCCGCTGCTGCTCGTCGGCGTCGTCGATAGTGGCGAGCGCAACCCCAACAACATCACACCAACCGCCTATGTGGTAGGTATCAACCCCTCGACCGGTGCACAAACAACAGTGCTCGTACAGTCGCTTGGGGCTGCGGAGATCGCGCCGCGTTTTAATGATGGGGTGAACGCGGGGACACCCGCTTGGCACGCATGGACTCCAATGGGTAAGGATGCGCTGTGGCCGATGCCAATCCTGTCCGACATCCAGTTCTCGCGTGACGGCCTGACCATGCTCTTGGGCTTCCGCGACCGTAACGGCGACGTATATCAGCCGAACAACGGCGATAACTGGTGGCGTGTGCAGGAGCAGGGTGACGTGCTCGTGTATAAAGCGGTAAACGGGGCATGGCAACTCCAAACTCGCGGCGGCATCAACACACCTTCTGACTATTTCCGTGACGATTACGTTGGAACCACCAGCTCTCAAGCCCACGTTGAGAACTCAATGGGCGCGCTGGCGTGGACTCTCAGCGGCGGATCGGGAAGCTATACCGAGCAGATCGTAGGTACGGCGATTACTCCTCTGACTGGCGGAACATCCGGCGCAAATTGGTACAACCTGATTCCTGACACATCAGCACGCCAGGCGGCGGTCGAGCTAGTGCCCGAAGGTGATTTGTGGAAGTCGGCCACCCTCGGCGACCTCGAAAACCTGTGTACTGTTGCCTTTGTCGGCAACTTCGTGTGGACCGACACAAATGGCAACGGTGTGCAGGATGCCGGCGAACCAGGGGTATCTGGTGTGCTGCTCAACCTGATTGACCCGGATAATGGGGCAGTTGTCGCACAGGCAACCACAGCCAGCGACGGCAGCTACCTGTTCGCCGTGCAGCCAAACAAGGACTACATCATTGAGGTTGCAGCCAGCAATTTCAATGCTGGTCGACCGCTGCTGGGTAAAGTGATCTCGCCGCAGGACCGCGGCGGCGATGATACGGGCGATAGCGACGCTGATCAGCTCACGCACCGCATCACCGTGCCTCCGCAGCTCCGTGACGCCAATAATATGACCTTTGACATTGGCGTGATGGACAGTTCGCGGGCGAACGGCATTGTCGGCGATCGGGTGTGGAGCGATAGCGGCAATGGCGTGCAGGACGCCGGTGAGCCGGGTATCCCTGGCATCACGGTGCGGCTGATCAATACAGCAACCGGCGCTATCTACGATACAACGACAACCGACGGTAATGGTAACTATCAGTTCATCAACGTGATTCCCGGCACCTATCAAGTCGAGTTCGTGCCGCCCTCTGGGATCAATGCAGCGCCACGCGACGCTGGTGGGAACGACGCACTCGATAGCGATGCTGACGCCGGCACCGGCTGGCGGACCCCCGCTTTTGATGTAATCGCCGATACGGTGAACATGACCCTCGATCTAGGTCTCATTCGAGGGGCAAACGTCCGTATTACCAAGAGTGGGCCGGCGCAGGCGCTTCCCGGCCAGGCCGTGAGCTATAGCCTCGTCTACGCCAACGACGGCCCGGCCGCAGCGGAAAACGTGACGGTTGTGGACACGCTGCCGAGCGGCGTGAGCTATGTGAGCGCCAGCCCGCCGCCGTCGAGCGTAAGCGGCCAGACAATCACCTGGAGCCTGGGCACATTGGCGAATGGCGCGAGCGGCAGCATCACTGTCAACACGGCGGTTGCCGCAGGCGCGAACGGCCAGATGACCAACCAGGTGCAGATCAGCACTACAACGACCAATGACACACCTGGCGATAACACCAGTACCACGACAACCGATGTAATCCGGCCGAACGTGACGATCCAGAAGGCCGGCCCGGCGACTGTCACCGTCGGCAATGCGCTGGTCTACATGTTGAGTTATGCCAATAACGGCTCGGCCAACGCATCGGGCGTGACGGTTGTGGACACGCTGCCGAACGGCGTGAGCTATGTGAGCGCCAACCCGGCACCTTCAAGCGTTGTCGGTCAGGTCATCACCTGGAACCTGGGCACTGTTGCAGCCGGCGCGAGCGGCAGCATCACCGTCAATGTGCAGTCGTCGAACACGCTGGCGAATGGTACGCAGCTCACCAACCAGGTGCAGATCACAACCACGACGGCCGGCGACAATCCGGGCGATAACAGCAGCAGCGTCACGACCACCGCACAGCGGGCGGATGTGGCGGTGACCAAGAGCAGCCCGAATAACTTCCCTGTGGCGAGCGGCCAGCAGGTGACGTACTATCTGGACTTCGCAAACCTCGGCCCGGCTGCGGCGGCCAACGTCGCGCTTGCCGACGTGGTGCCCGCGCAAATCACCGGCGTTTCCTGGAGCTGCACGAGCGGATGCAGCGGCACCGGGAACAGCATCAGCATCAACCTGGGCACGCTGGCCGCGGGTGCAACCGGCCGTGTGACGGTCACAGGCACCGCGCAGACGAGCGTGGACCGCGAGGACTTCACGAACACGGCGACGATCACCACCTCGACGCCGGAGACGAACACGACCAATAACCAGTCGAGCGTGCCCGGCGCGGTCTGGACGACCGATCTCCAGATCGTCAAGCTGGCCGCGCCGCAGGTGGCCGCTGGCGCAACGTTCACGGCAACCTTGAGCTACAAGAACAACGGCCCCGCGCCGGCGGATGCCTCGCAGCTCACCGATACCCTGCCGGCGGGGGTGAGTTTCGTCAGCTCGAACCCAGCCCCATCCAGTCAGAGCGGCCAGACAATGAGCTGGAACCTGGGCACACTGGCCGACCAGGCGACGGGCACGATCGACCTGGTGCTCCGCACAGATCCGGCGCTGGCAAATAACACGACTGTGACCAACCAGAGCCAGATCAGCACAACCACGAGCGATCGCACGAGCAGCAACAACACGAGCAGCGCGCAAACGCTGGTGGTGACGCGCTCGGATGTCGCTGTAACCAAGACTGGCCCGGCGCGCGTGAGTGCCGGCGATGCAGTGAGCTTCACGATGAGCTACATCAACAACGGCCCCAGCGTGGCGCGTGCTGTGGTTATCGAGGATACGCTCCCGTCAGAGCTGGATTTTGTCAGTGCGGCCCCCGCACCGGCCACGAATGCGGCGGGCGTGCTCACCTGGAATATCGGCGACCTGAACCCTGGCGCATCGGGCAGCATCACCATTCAGATGCAAAGCCGGTTTGACCAGGCTGAGGCCACGTTGAACGCCACCAACCAGGCTCGGATTTCGACGCCGACGACCGACGATACGCCGGCCAACAACGCGAGCAGCCACACGGTTGCCGTTGAGACGGTCGATCTCAGTGTCACCAAGACCATGCCCGGCTTCGTCGTCGCGGGCGTGCCGTTTACAGCCACGCTAACCTATGCGAACGCTGGCCCGGCGACGGCCACGAGCATCACGCTGCGCGACCTGCTGCCGCAGGGGCTTACCTACCTGTCGGCCTCGCCCGCGCCAAGTGGCCCCGGTCTACGCTGGAACCTCGGCAATCTGCCGGCCGGCGGGACGGGCACGATTAGCGTGCGCCTGCAAGCGCCGACGAGGGCGATCAGTGGCACGCAGTATCTCAATCAGGCGATTATCGACACCCTGAGCCGCGACCGCGACCCGTCCAATGACATTGCGCAAGCGACCACTGTAGTGCGGCCGAACGCCGATCTTATCGTGGTGAAGACCGGCACACCTGGCCCAATCCTGAGCAGCGGCACCGTGACCTACACGCTCACGTACCGCAACGCTGGCCCTAGCCAGGCGACGGAGGTGCAGATCGTCGATACCCCGCCGGCTGGCTTCACGTTTAGCAGCGCCAGCCCTGAGCCAGCTTCGACCGCGGGCGGCGTACTCACCTGGAATATCGGCAGCCTCGACGCGGGCGATAGTGGCAGCATTGCGGTGATGGGCACACTCACTGGCGAGGGCACGAGCATCGATCGGGTCAACACGGCACGCATCAGCAGCCGTACGACGCCCGACCCGGTGCCGGGGAACAACACCGGCACCAGCACGACGCGGGTGCTCCAGCCTGATCTCTCAATCACCAAGACGGACGGCCAGACCACGGCGCAGCCGGGGGACGAGCTGACCTACACCCTGACCATTCGTAACAGTGGGCCTATTACAGCCACGAACATCACCATTACCGAAACGCCGCCCATTCCCATCACCGATCCCCGCTGGACGGCCGGGAGCAACGGCAGCTACACGCAGATAATTAGTGAGCTTGGCCCGAGTGCGAGCGTGACACGAACCGTTACGCTCCGGCTGCCCAACCCGCTGCCGGAAGCGCTGCGCTCGCAGATCGCCAATGTCGCCGCGGTGCGCGTGCCGTGCTGCACCGACCCGATGCCTGGCGATAACACGAGCACCGACGACGACCTGCCGATCGCCGGCCACGTCGGCGACTTCATCTGGCTCGACGCGGACGGCGACGGCCAACAAGACCCCGGCGAGAAGGGTCTGGCGAATGTGCCGCTGGAACTGCTTGATCCGGCGACGGGTCGCGTGCTCAGCACAACCCTGACCGATGGCAGCGGAGGCTATGGCTTTGACGGTCTGCGGCTCGGCCAGTATGCCGTCCGCATTAGCCCGCAGGCGATGGAGGCGGTGTACCGAGATTACGCGGTGACAACCAATCCGATCCCGGTGGCTGCGCTCACGCCAGGATCGCCGCGGAGTGACACGCTCGACATCGGCATGAAGCCCAACACGCCCACTGTGGTTGTGATGGCCTACCTGTTGACGGAGCGCCAGACGGGCGGCACGGCGATTCGCTGGGGCACGATGGAGGAGCAGGATACGAAGGAGTTCCGGGTCGAGCGCACGACGACGCGCAGCCGCACGGGCGCGGTTGTCATCGGCACTGTGGAGAGCAAGGGCAGCAAGGGCGGCGATTACCGCATTGTTGACACGAATGGGCCTACGTCCGGCCCGGTCTATTACTGGCTGATCGAGGTGGAAAACAGCGGCCGGGAAAACCTCTATGGCCCCGCGCCACAAACAACAATCGCCGCGAAGTTAATGGTTTACCTGCCGCTGGTGCGGCGCTAAGGAGAGCTATTCATCATGCATCGCGTCTCAAAACTGCTCTTACTGATTGGGGCGCTGTGCTTCCTGGCAGCTGGCGTGAGCATTGGCTTCACGCTGGCCGCTCCGCAGGGAGCGAGCGCTGCGTCGGCCATGAGTATCGGCACACCAACACCACCACCACAACCAACTGAGGAACCGACAGTGGAACCTACTCAGGTGCCACCAACGGCCACATCAATGATACCACCAACGGTCACGCCTCGGCCGACCCATCGGCCGAAGCACGACCCAACTCCGACGGAGATCCCTTCGCCGACCCCTTCGCCGACCCCGGAGCCGTGGCTCACCGATGTGGAGATTGTGAAGCGGGCCGACAAGACACATGTGCTACCGGGCGACACGCTGATGTACACGCTTGTAGCGCGGAATATCGGGGCGAAAGCGGCGTTTGATGTCGTTGTCAGCGACCAGGTTCCGCAGCAGCTCGAAGTGGTCGATCTGGCAAGCTCGAAGGGCGATATCGCCGTCGAAGGCCAGACCGTGACGGCCTACCCGCGCACGCTAGAAGCTGGCGAATCAGCTGAGTATCGTATTACGGTGCGCGTGCGCGCAAGCGCCGCGCCAGGTCAGATCGCTAACACTGGCCGCATCACGACTAGCACAACTGGCGATACCCCTGATAACAACACCAGCACGGTGACTGTTGAGATCCGCACGCCGGAGCGAAAAATCCAGACGGTACAGGAGCCGCCTCGGTTGCCGCACACGGCGGAGACGCCCGACGCGCCAGTCATTGCCGTATTGGCATCGATTTCGCCGATTACCTGGGTGGGGATGTTTGGCGGTTTGTTGATGATGCTGGGCGGTGTCATATCCTGGGGTCTGCGCGGTTGGCTGCGTCGTGTGCCCGCGAAAGCAGGCAGTGGTGTGATACAGATGGACGCTGATGGCTCGGTTTCGCAGGTCTTCCGCGTGCCGGCTGCTGGCCCGGTTGGTCCGCCGCGGCTAGGGTCCGAGTTGCCAGCAGCAACTCCGCCCGCGCCGCTGCCGCCGCTCGTGCAGCTCGACCGCGATGATGCGCTGCGGGATGCCGTTCGCGGCGACCTGGAGGATTAGGACGCTATGCGCCGCCGGCCATTCGTTCTGCTATGGGCCATGCTGCTGCTGTCGGCTTGTATGCCTCCGCTCACAGCGGAGCAGGCACGCGCGACAGCCGTAGCCGGCGGCTGCTGGCCCTACGGGTATGATCAGCCTATCACACCAGCGCCGGCCGAGCCGGTGCGAGCTGGCACGCCAACCCCCTCGCCGCAGCCGACCGTTGTGGCGTACCCTGCTTGTACGCCGCTGCCAAATACGCCGACGGCGACAATCCGCCCGACGCGCGTGCCGACGCCAGCACCACGGCCAACCCCACCCCCACCGGCGCTCAAAGGTGGACGCGAGGTGATCGGCCAGCAGCCGGGATCGGCGACGCCGTGGGCGCGCTCGACGCGCACGCCGTCGCTCGCTATTCGACCACAAGACGGCCGCGCCGCAGTGGCCTGGCTGTCCTGGGGCGGCGGGCCGGATGTGTATGCAGGTGATGTGTGGGTCCGGGTGCAGGGGGAAAGCGGGCGCTGGATGGATAGCCAGACGCTCAACCGCGCGCCGGTCAAGAGCTTTTTCGGCGGCCTGGGAGCGACGTGGACGGTGAGCGATACGATCGCCGTTGCCTATGGACGCGGCGAGTTCGATGGCGACACACGCATCTACGTGGCCGCCTCCAGTGACGCTGGTGCGAGCTGGGGCGCGCCAGAGACGACCGGCCTGCGTGGGCGTGTGGTAAGCCTCAAGAGCGATAGCACGGGTACACTCTACCTGCTGGCGCTCGTGGATGGCTCCTCAGACGGTCAAACCGGCTACCCGGTGCTGGCGCGACGCGCGCCCGGTGGAGCGTGGAAGGTTTCGTCGCACATTGTTCAACATAGGTATTACAGCGGCGACCTCGCGCTCATCGAGCCAGTCGGCCAGGCCCCGCAAGTGTTTGCTATTTTGACCGATGCCAGCGGCGTGCCTGGGACGCCACGATCGGCGGTGACACTCGCGGCTAGTCGCAACGGCGGGGAAACCTGGCAAGCACGCGATCTCTACGATACAAATCAGGTCAGCGCGGGCATGGTCGTTGCCACGAGCGTCACGGCCGGCCAGCGGCCGGATGGCAGCATTGTGGTTGCGGCAGCCTGGAGCCAAACCCCCGGACCCGGCCCGGTCGCCGGTGCTGTTCAGGCGCGTGTGAGCCTCGACGGCGGCGCGAGCTGGGGCACCGTCGAGACCATCGCGCAGCACGACGCGCAGGCCCGTTTTACCGATGATCAGACCGACCCGGCCTATCTCGGTGGCTTTGAGCCGGCCCTGGCCTACGACGCCGGCACTGATCGCCTTGCAGCTTCATGGATAGAAGACGATTTGAGCCGTCGTGACGCCCGCGACGCTTCCAGCTCGAACCGCAGTGTCCGCACTCTGCTCGCGGCCCGTAATCTCGTTCCTGGCGCGTCCTGGGAGTTTGCTGTGACCCCTAGCGGAGCGCCTGACGCGCCGCCGCAGCTTACCGAGTGGGGCCAGCGGGGCGCACTATGGGGCAGCTCAGACGGCCGCTGGCAGTGGATAACGATTATCGACGAGCGTAATTTACAAGCTCGCATTTTAGCGCAGCCAGTATCACTCACCGCGGTACTGGCGCAAGGAACACCATGATGCTTCGACGAACCCCCATTCTTGTGTTGCTCGTGCTTCTGTTGGCGGCGTGCGGCGGCCAACAGAGCACAAACACCGCGACGAACGCCGCTCCGGCCGCCGCAGCGCCCGCGCCGGCGAGCGCCGGAGCCAGCCCGGAGGATACGGTCAACCAGGCGATTGAGGCGATGGCAAACAAAGACGAGGCTGGCCTGATCGATATGTTCGACAGCTCAGTTGCGACGTATGCGGCACCATTCGCGCATACAGCGATCGATGACTGGAGTAGCCTGCAAGACAAGGTTGAACCGTTGTCAATGATCGCGCTCGGCCCAATCCAGTCGCGGGAGATGCAAGCACCAGAGACAACCGGCCAGACAACGCGGGTTGTGGTGAAAATTACCTATGAAATTGGCAAGGCTGATTGGACATTTAGCCTTCGCCAGCGCGATCAGGTATGGAAGCTGCTCGAAATCAGGCCCAAAACAACGGAACGGAAGCACCCGTGATCAAGCAGCGCGCCAGCCGCATCCTGGTTGCATGTACCTGCCTCGCGCTGGCATCGCTGCTCCTGGCCTGCGTGACGCTGCCGTGGCAGGCAAGTCAGGGAATGACCGCCGTGGCGATCCCTCGATGGGCGTGCCCAACGCCGACGCCAAAGCCCTACGGTGAAGCTGGGCCTCTCAAAGGGTACGAGGATGGAGCACCCGATCCGACGACCGGCATCCCGGAGCAGAAGCCAGTGTATTACCAGGAGTGGGAACAAGAGGACTTTGACGGCAGCGACGCGCCATTCCCCGCGCCAACGCCCTACACCAAGACCGGCAGCAATTTCTATATGGGTCAGCTCGTCAACCTGACGCAGCAGCTCGATGTCCGGGCCGATGTCCAGCGCACCGACATGCTGAGCGGCAGCCTGCGGCTCTATGAGGCCCGACTAGAATGGAAGAACCGCGGCCAGCCGTTCATCTTCTCGCTCGCCCGGCAGGTCGTGATCAGTGCGATACAGCGGCCCGACGGTGCGCGCGTAGGTGGCAACGGCTGGAGCTGGAGCCTTGACGCTGCCCAGCGTGCAGGGCGCGAGCACGACCCGATCGTGCTGCGCTCCGAGGTGCCTACGGGTGCATCCGAGGTGATTGCACCAATTTTCGCCCCGGATGGTGAGGTGCAAACCGTCGATCTCTGGCTTGATCTCCCAGGCTCCGGGGGCGACGTGGAAACCGGCGGGCTGCGCATTCAATGGCTGCGCGCCCATGAACCGAACTGCGGCCAGGACGGCACTGAGGCAGCTTCCTACGATCGATCTTCTCAGCCAGTACAGGGCGCGCCACCGGCAGCCAATGCGAGCGATGTTATATCGTTTGCGTCGTCACAGGTTGGGCGTCCGTACTGCTGGGGCGGTAAAGGTTGGGATAACTGTGATGGTTATGGCGGCGGCCCGAAGCAGGTCACGCCGAGTTGCACGGCGCAAGGTGGTGCGCCCTGCTGGGATTGCTCTGGCCTGACCTGGGGAGCATATAAGGCAGTTGGTGTCACGATTGGGCACGGTACGGGTAACCAGAGCCAGTATCCGGCTGTGTGGCGGCCGGGTGATCCAAGCGATCCCGAAAGCGTTGCCCAGCCCGGCGATCTCTTGTTATTCACGGGCGCGAATGCCAACGGTCGGCCAGCCGGTTCAATCACGCACGTCGGTATCTATGCGGGCAATGGTCTCATGATCCATGCGGCGAATTACCCCGACGGCGTGATTGAGACGCCGAACGTGTTCCATAATCGCTATTATGGCGTGCGTCTCGCGGTTATCACACGGCCACCGCAAAAGTAGGTAGGGCTTTCAACAACATGCGAGCAGACAGGAACGCTATGAGCATTTTCAGAAAGTCTCGTGGCAATCCAGTGCATCAGAAAGCGAGATGGTAAGATTTCGTCGCGTGACGAATTGGCACAGCCGCAGGTAAATCTGGTGCGTGTTTGTTGCTGGTGCTGGTGCAGCAGACGCCTATATCACCTGGGCTGGACGGCATCCCGATGCTAAAAACCGCTGAACGACTTTGTGGCGTATTTCCTTCGCGTCACTTTCTGCGCGATTGTTGTTAGGTCCTCTGAATAAACCCGCCGTTCAAAAATCCGACAGGATCAAGAACGGCGGGTTTTCTTTACACGCCAGAAGAATGGTTTACGGGTGCGTCGCTCATTCGCGCGGGTTGCATTTCATGCAATTTTCAATCGGCAGCCCTGTTGTGCGCGCGTATGCCTCGGCCTGCGCGTAGGTCGCATGCTTAACGTACTTGCCACGCTTCGGGTCGGTGCCGCCGCCTTTGCGGATTTCGCCGCACCCCGCACGATGGATCTTCACATGCGGATTAGGATAATTCTCGTAGGTTTCGAACGCGATGCGTGGTTCTGGTTCGGCGATCTCGGCAGCGAAGCAATGTTCGCAGAGATGAATATGACGGCTGAGCTTTTCTGCTTCATCGATCGCCGTTTGCAGCCCGAACGGACCGAGCCGGTAGGGGTTCGGTGGGTTCCCCTCCCCGCTCGGAGAGTGTTCGTCAGGGCTGTACGGGCACGTCGCCTTGTGGATGACTGTCTCGTTGCTGAACCATGTGTTGACGGTGTACATAGATCCTCCTTTGTGTGGTTGCGCATGCCAGCCATCGCAGTGGGGCACGTATATTATTTACTCAACAAACTTGAGCGCGCAATAGCCTTTGGCGTTCGGTGGTGTCTTTCCGAACGATATAGTGGCTTGCTCGATGGTAGAGTGGCGTAGTTCTTCAGTCTAATTTTTGGGCCTACTTGGGCCGACTTTGGTACTACAGGACCTAACAACAATCGCGCAGAAAGTGACGCGAAGGAAATACGCCACAAAGCCGTTCAGCGGTTTTTAGCATCAGGATGCCATCCAGTTCAGGTGGTAGAGGCGTCTGCTGCACCAGCAACAAACACGCACTCGGTTCACCTGCGGCTGTGCCAATTCGTCACGCAACGAAATCTTGACATCTCGCTTTCTGATGCCCGCAACCCCTGATCCCCTCTAAAACGGTACTTTCGCTACGCGGTATTGGTACTTTTTGATCTCGTTTTGACAGTTAGCACATGTTCGCCGTCCCCATCACGCTGATATGCTATAGGCGTGTCTCGTGATGACGCGAGGGGTAGGCCATGCAGTGTTCGTCGATGCCGGCCACGAGTGCGTAACAGCCCCGAAATAGAAAGTATCTATGCGGCTCTTACTTCTTACTCTGATACTGTTCTCGTCGCTCCAACAATCGGACGCGCCCCGCATTCGGCTGTTGCTCCGAGATGAAAGCGATGCGGGTGTGGCTGGTGCAACGCTTAACCTCCGCACAGAGAACGGCCAGACGCTTCATCTGACCACCGACACGAACGGCGTAGCCGTGAGCAGTGAGCTGGCTGGGAAGGCCGTGTGGCTCATGAGCGGCCAGCGTGCCGATGGCACCAAGCTCGTTGCCGACAGCTACCCCGCTGACGCGGGATTTCGCCTGGTACTGATTCCCGGCCAGGTCCGCGACGCGCTGCTGCGGCTCGATGGCAATCGGATTGTGCTCGACCCGGATATGATTTTCTCGCCTGGCGATCCAGGCGAAATAGCGCCACCGGCGCCTGCCCAGCTCGCTGCGACTGTTGCCCCAATCTCGACGGATGTGCCCCCGATCGCCGGCGTCCAGCCGCCGAACATGTCCCTCGGCTCGAATGCTGCCGCAACTCCGGCCGAGCCTACAAGTGGCGGATCTGCGCTGTGGATTGTGCTCGCGGTGGCCGGCGTCGGCGTGACGCTCGTTGCTCTGGCGCTGCTCATTGGCATTGCCCGGCGGAGGCAGGCATGAAGCAGCGTCGTATGACCATGTTCGCGGGCCTATTCGCGGCGATCGGGACTGTGCTGCTCGCGCCACAAGCGGCATTTGCTGGATGCCAAATTACCGATCCTAGCTGCTATATCGATGACTTTACCCATAGGCAGCTTTATCAGTTCGATCTTTCCATCTGGCAGATCAACCGTGCCGGCCTTGTGCTGGCGCGCTGGTTGGAGGATCTGCGGGTTTGGCTTACCGATTCGGTGCTCGCTGATGCCTTTACGACCCTGAAAGAGCCGGTCAAGTTTGCGTTTTACCTGGCGCTGATTGTCGCCTGGCTGATCTTCATTATCAGCTTTATGGTGCAGAACTTCATCGATCTGCGCTGGGTTGACTTTCGCCGAGCTATGCGCCCGATCCTGCTGGCGGTTTTTATATTCACGTTTGGCGGAACACTGCTCAAAGAGACGGAACAGGCCCGCCTTATTGGTGGCACAATCCTCCAGCAAGCCGCATCCGAAGCCGTGCAGGTTGCCGAAGCACCGCGCGTGCCGACGGAGAACACCGGCGACATGGCCGACGCTTCATCGAGCATCTATAACAGTGAGACCTCATGCGGTACGCCGGCCCGTTCACAATCGGCCATGTTCCTGAATGATTACAGCGCCCGCTACCTCTGGTCGAACGCCGAGGACGTGCATTGTGCTGATGTGATGGCCCTCGCTGGCGAGTTTTACAACAAATACTTTCCCTACGGGCAAAATATTTCAAATGAGCCAAATAGTAACCAGCGCCAACTGGCAGTGGCAGCCGCGGCACAGGGCGGAATGCGGCAAGTCACCGGCGTGTTTATGATGGCCGGCGCGATTATCGAGCAGATCGTTCAACTGATGTTTGCCGTCGCGCTCGCGCTGGTGTGGTTTGGCATCCTGATTTCACTGGTGTTCGCCGTCTTTGTTCCCACAGAGGAGCTTTTCAGCAGCCAGATTAAGGCGCTGCTGTCAGTCCTGCGCTCCTCGTGGCTCGCATCATTCCTGATCGGACTCGGTCTGGCCGTGCTCCAGATCGTCGCCAAGAGTGGCAATGGTTTCCTGGTCTTTATTTGCGGTCTCGTGCTCATTGCTGTGGCAATCTGGCAAGGCAAGCAGGCGCTCCAAACCATGAGCACTGCGCTTTCTGCGGTGAGCACAGCCACCGGCAGCGCCCCGCAAGCCGTTGGCGGCATGATTAAGAGCTGGGGAATGACGGCCGCGCTCGTTGCCGGTGTGGCCGCGACGGGCGGCGGTCTCGGTGCTGCGCTCGGCTCGGTTGGCTCGACGATGGTACGGCGCGCCGGCCGCAGCGTCGGCGATAACCCGCTTTCCGAAGCAGCCGGCCGCGTGCTCTCGAACCGTGTGGCCGATCGGCTCGATAACTACACCCAAGATCAGCGTATCCAGCAGGATGCCCGGCTCAACGCCGCAGAGGCGGCCTGGTATGAGCGTGGCGAGTACGCGGAGGTTGGCACACCGGCAGCCAACGCCGATGCCAAGCAGCAAGCAGAAGCGGCCCGGCAGCGCGCTCGTGAACAGCAGGCGCGTGTTTTGGAGCGCCGGGCCGAACGCGCACGCCAGGCGCGCAACTTTGCGAAAGCCGGCCGACTTCGCCGCGAGGCATCCAAGCTCCGCGGCGGCCCTGCACAGCGGCCGGATCTCGATGCAACGACGTTGGAGCCGGACATGGACCCGACCGAGATGGATCGGGCGCTCGAACAGCTCCACGAGGCACAGGACGACTCGGAGATGCAGCGGCGCGTGCTCGCCGAGACGGCCGCACTCGCGCAGCGCCGGGCGCAGCTCAAGCTCATGCGAAACCAGGCGCTCCAAGAAAAGCGCTTCGACGATGCGAAAGCAGCGATCGGCGAGCTGCGCGATCTGCCCGCTGATCAGCAAGGGCAGGAGGCCGCCGCAGCGCCAGCACAGTCACGGCGACGGCGTTCTAGAGTTGTGCGCGGCCCATCCCGCATGGTCAAGACCCTCCCGCCGGTCCTGGAGCCGGGCAGCGATGCGCTTGCCGTGGGAGCGCTCGACACACCGGCTGCGCCAGATGCGAGCGACGACCCGAACCTCATCCGCTTCAATCCGGCGTCAGTGCCGTCGAAAGAGGTAGAGGCGAAGCATCTGCCGGCAGCATCCGAGGCAGAGCAAGACATTCGGATGAGCTATGACCCGGAGCGTGGAATGTCGGTTAATGGCATTCCGGTGCTTGATCTGCGCTACAGCGATGACGGCCGCACTGCTGTGCTTCGTACCGCGCACCGCACGATCACTGTAGCGAATACCTGGGGTGGGGATCTGGCGCAGGCACACGGCCGCGAGCAGAAAGGCCGAATCGCGTGGCGGACTGATCTGGCGAACACGCCGGCCGCAGCCGCGTCCGGCACAGACACAGCCGCGGCAGCCGGCCAGGTTGTTCCTGAGACGAATGGCACGCCGGCGGCGACAGACGGCCAGCCGGCGACTACCAAGAGCAGCGAACAAGGCACGATCGCAAGCACGAACGCGCCAACGGCGACAAACGGCCAGCCGACGACCGCGGCTCCGAGCCAGAGCGCGCGGGCACAGGCTGTGTTGCGGGCCGCGCGTAGTGCTACCACGCAAGCGGCGCAACCTGGTACAGCAACAAATGGCATGCCTAACACGGCGGCTCCTACGGCATCACCAGCTAAGCCAACGACGATCCGCAGCGGAGATGCCGAGCAGGCGACCATCGCGCCGGCCGCAGTTGCCGCCGCGCCGGTGCCCCATGTGGCTGCTCCATCAGCCCCAGCGGCTCCAGTAACGCCAGTAGCAACACCGGCCAACGTGCCCCAGGCCGTTCCTGTGGCATCAACGCCGGTGGCTGCACCAACCTCAATGCCAGCCGTGGCCTCGGTTGCAGTTCCAGCGCCAGCCGCGCCGAACGTCGTTCCGGTCGAGGTGCCGGCCGCCGCTTCTGCGCCAGTATCGAGTGTGAGCACACCGCCGATCGCGCCTGGCATCCCGGCCGCAGTGAAGCCAATGTCGCGGGCGTCGAACGGCTTACCCCTGCACGGTGCAACTGCGCCGGTGTCAGCAGCCACGCCCGTAGCGCCAGCTGGCGCTACCGTGTCAGCAGAGGAGCGTGGGCCTGTACAGCCAACTCGTGCGACGGCTGGCCCGGTGCTGCCAAAGGTGGTCGAGGTGCGCGGGCGATCAGATGCAGCGGACCACCGCCCGGAAACAACTCCAGCCGTGTCCGTCGTAACGGCTGCCTCAACGAAGTCAGCGACCACAACCCGACAGCCGTGGAAGCGCCGCAAGCAAGGTAACGAGTAATGTATCGCCCTGGAATGATCAAAATCCTGGTTGTGGGCCTGCTCATCGGCATGATTGCAGCCCCCGCGCTCTGGATTGGCGTTGCCGCGAGCACGAGCGCGCAGACCCTTCCGTTTACGCCGACGCCGGAGCCGACGGACCCGCCAACGTTCACCCCGGAGCCGACGGCCTTGCCGACGTTCACCCCGGAGCCGACAACCCAGCCGACCCAGCCGCCGGTGGTAATCGTCGCTACGCCAACGCCGCAGCGGGCCACGGCGACGCCGCTACCGACCGCGCTGCCGCCTGGCTATGGCCGTGACCAATGCGACCCAAATCACAGCCTCCAGCAGCCATGTGCGCTGGCGACGGAGACCGATATCGCAAACCTGAAC
>WNFV01003328.1_pt1 | contig 21715 bp, 20 predicted proteins | sample 5400101 | NCBI WGS metagenome assembly WNFV01 (sample SAMN13153361, study PRJNA577476) | soil metagenome | isolation source: 115 cm soil or saprolite under grassland replicate 1 | place: USA:California | collected 2016-06-15 | reverse complement strand
CGGCCGGCAGCACGTTCCCGCATCCGGAGAACCCGGCCGGCTCGTTCCCGAGCAAGGAGTTCGTCGCCTTCTACGACGGGCTGCTCTCGAGCGGCCGCTACACGTTCCGCAACTACCTCGGCTACAAGACCTTCCCGATCAACCGCATCCTGGCGGCCCGCTGGCGCCGCGACCCGAAACACATCGAGGGCGCGCGACTCGCGGACGCGCGCGCGATCAAGGAGGCCGTGTCGATCCCCGTCATCTGCACCGGCGGCTTCCAGACCGCCTCGGTGATCCGCTCCGCGATCGAGAGCGGCGCCTGCGACGCGGTCACGATCGCGCGCGGGCTCGTCGCGAACCCGGATCTCGTCGGCCACTTCGAGGCCGGCCGCGACCGCGCGCCGCGCCCGTGCACGTACTGCAACAAGTGCCTCTTCGAGCTGCTCGAGAACCCGCTCGGCTGCTACGACGAGAGCCGCTACGACTCGCGCGAGGAGATGGTCCGCGAGATCATGTCCGTCTACGATCCGCCGCCGTTCGCCGGCAGCGGCGTCGAGAGCGAAGTCGGCGCAGCTCCTGCATGACGCGCGCGTACGGATTCCCGGCGGAGCGTCCGCTCTCGAAGGAGCAGCGGAAGGGCATCGCGCTCTGCCTCTCGGGCGGCGGCTACCGGGCCGCGCTCTTCCACCTCGGCGCGCTTCGGCGGCTCGACGAGCTCGGCGTCCTCTCGCAGATCGACACGATCACGTCGGTCTCGGGCGGCAGCATCATGAACGCGCAGATCGCCGGCCACGTCGCGAAGAACCCCGACGCCTGGGGCAATCCACGTGGGCCGGTCAAGGGCTTCGAGGAGGGAATCGTCGAGCCGATGCGGCGCCTCTCGACGCGCGACATCCGCACGAAGGCGGTGCTCTCGAAGCTGAAGCCGTGGAACTGGCGGAACCAGAACGCGCAGATCGACGTGCTTGCCGAAACGCTCTCGGACGGGACCCCGGGGACCCGAATCGCGGTGCTGCCGGACCGCCCGCGCTTCGTCTTCTGCGCCACTGACGTGTGCTTCCGCGGTCAGTGGACCGCCGATTCCGGGACGAAGAAGGTGGGTCACGGCCTGTGTGGCTACGCGCCGGTCGGCGACTGGACGATCGCACGCGCGGCCGCGGCGTCGTCGTGCCTCCCCGGCGCCTTCGAGCCGATGCGGATCGACGACCCGCTCGCGGACGGCACGTACGCCGAGGCCGATCGCGACACGCTGCTCAAGCGGATCGACCTCACCGACGGAGGCGTCTACGACAACCTCGGCCTCGAGCCGGTCTGGCGCGATCACGCGGCGGTGCTCGTCTCGGACGCGGCTCCGGCGTTCAAGCCCGAGCCGGGGATCGGCGGCTTCTGGAAAGAGCTCCGCTACGCGGTGACGCTGCTCGAGCAGGCGACCGACGTCCGCAAGCGCTGGCTCATCGAGGGGTTTCGGCAAGAGCAGCTCGCTGGGACGTTCTGGGGAATCGCGAGCCACCCGGACGACTACGACTTCGATCAGCGCCCGAAGACGTACTCCGACGCGCTGATCCGGGACTTCATCTCCCAGGTGCGGATCGACCTCGACGTCTTCTCGGAAGGGGAGCGCGGCGTGCTGGAGAACCACGGCTACCTGATGGCCGACATCGCCGTTCGCAAGCACCTTGCGGGGCTCGTCGTCGACGGCCCGCCGCCGAGCCCGCCGTATTCGGACTGGCTGGACGAGGCGCGTGCGCGTGACGCGCTGAAGGAAAGCCATCTGACGAAGGCGTTCGCTCGGGGCTGGCGGTGACGAACGATGAGCACTACGACGCGGTCGTCGTCGGCTCCGGGTTCGGCGGCTCGGTCAGCGCCTACCGGCTCGCCGACGCGGGCCTGAGCGTTCTCCTGCTCGAGCGCGGCCGCTCCTGGGCGCCGGGATCGTTCCCGCGCAACCCGCGCGAGATCGGCAAGAACTTCTGGAATCCGGACAAGGGGCTCTACGGCCTCTTCGACGTCTGGTCGTTCAAAGGCATCGAGGCGCTCGTCTCGAGCTGTCTCGGCGGCGGCTCGATCATCTATGCGAACGTCTTCATCCGGAAGCCGCCGGAGTCCTTCGTCCACGAGGACGGCGAGGACTGGCCGGTCACCCGCGAGGAGCTCGAGCGGCACTACGACAACGTCGAGGCGATCGTCAAGCCGCAGAGTTACCCGTTCGCCGAGCCGCCCTACTCGCGCACGCCGAAGACGCACGCCATGCAGGACGCCGCGGGCGTCCTAGGCCTGGACTGGAGCCTGCCGAAGCTCGCGGTCACGTTCGGCAACCCGGACGAGCGCCCCTATCCCGGCCTCCCGATCGCCGACGGCGAGAACCTCCACGGCGTCCCGCGCTACACGTGCCGGCTGTGCGGCGAGTGCAACATCGGCTGCAACCTCGGCTCGAAGAACACGCTCGACCTCAACTACCTGACCCTGTTCGAGCGCAAGCAGGGGGAGATCAGGACGCTCGCCGAGGCGAAGAAGCTCGCGCCGCTTCCAGGCGGGGGGTACACGATCGAGTACGTCGATCACGCCGAGGGCGTCGAGACGCGGCGGACCGTGACCGCGGCGCGAGTCGTTCTCTCGGCCGGCTCGTTCGGGACGACGTACCTGTTGCTGCGCAACCGCGACACGCTCGGGAACCTCAGCCCTGCGCTCGGAAAAAGCTGGTGCGGCAACGGCGACTTGCTCGGGTTCCTCAAGCGCTCCGGGCGCATCCTCGACCCGGCGTGCGGCCCTGTGATCACCTCGGCGACCCGATACGACGGCGAGCAGGGACGCGGCTACTACGTCGAGGACGGCGGCTATCCGAACTTCGCGAACTGGCTGCTCGAGACCACCGACGCCAAGGGCGTGATCCGACGCGCCTCTCGCTTCGCGTGGCGCCGATTCCGGCAGCTCGTGCTCGACGATCCTGCGAGCAACGTCAGCGCGGAGCTCTCGAACCTCGTCGGTGACGCGAGGACGTCGTCGTGCACTCTGCCCCTGCTCGGGATGGGCCGCGACGTCCCTGACGGGAGGCTCTACCTCGACAAGAACGGCAAATGGCTCCAGAACGACTGGACGATCAAGACCTCACGCGCCTATTACGCCTCGGTCAGGCGGTCGATGCGGGCTCTCGCGGACGCGCTGGACGCGAAGTTCGAGACGCAGCCGCTCTGGTACTTCAAGCGGAACGTCACCGTTCACCCGGTCGGCGGCTGCCCGATGGGCTCGACGCCGGAGCGGGGCGTCGTCGATCCCTACGGCCAGGTCTTCGGACACCCGGGTCTCTCGATCGCGGACGGTTCGGTGCTACCGGGACCGGTCGGCCCGAACCCGTCCTTCACGATTGCGGCGCTCGCCGACCGCTTCGCCGATCGGATCCTCGAGCAAGCGCGCTAGGCGACCCTGGCGAGCCTGGTCGCGGCCCGTAGCCGCTCGAGCGGATCGCTCCAGGCCGGCCGCGTCCGCGGGTCGCTGACGTTGCCCTTGATCCGCTTGCCGCCGATGAAGTTGCCGGAGCCGTAGCCCCCGACGAAGATCGGGCCGGTCAGCTCCGCCAGGTCGTAGTCGGTCTCGCGCAGCACCTGCCGGCCGTTCGTGCGGTCGCGGATCGTCCGCTTGCTCACGCACACGCGCGCGGCCTTCAGAACGGGCCTGCACGCGATCGTCACCGAGTGGGTTCCCCCCGTGAAGTAGTTCGCGTGGGTGCCCTGCGAGACGTACACCACCGGATGGTCGCCGACGTGCTCGAGCTTCGACCACAGCTTCCTCGTGCCGGCCTCGTGGGACGAATAGAACGCCTCGACCGGGTTCTGCTCGGAGTCGAGCCGGAGCGTGATCTGCTCCCAGTCCGACTCGTGCTGGTTCAGGCGGTGGTTGTAGAAGTAGAGGAACCAGTACTGGATCGCATACTCGCCGGAGTCGTCGTACTGCGTCACGTGGACGTGAACCGTCCGGCGTTTGCCGCCCGCCAGGGCACGCTCCTCGATCTTGTCGTAGGCGGGGGGCTTCGAGCGGGGCGGCTCGGCGCCCTCGACGTCGAGGAAGATTGCGCAGCGCACCTTGGCGGTGCAGCCCTCGGCCGACGTCGGCAGCTCGTCGACCTCGGGATTCTCGTCCAGAATGGTCAGCTTCCCGTGGTCACGCTTCTCGAGGGCTGTGGCGCTCAGGTAGACCGAGCGCTCGACAGGCACGAAGAGCTCGCGCGAGTCGAGCCTCAGGATCGGGGCGAAGCGCTTGCCAAGCTCCATCCGCGTCGCCTCGTCGGGTTCCGTCTGGTTCGGGGCCACCCGCGTCGGCGGCTCGGGCTCGAAGAAGACCTGAGTCGTCAGGACGACGACGAGCACGATTGCGCCCACGACGCCGAGCGCGATCGCGAGCTTGTGCCATCGGCGCCGCCGCTTCCACCAGGCGACGAGTCGATGCGGCCGACCCCCCATGTTGGTCAATCCTGGGGCGCGCGGCGGACGGGGTCAAGCCAGATGCTTGACCGGAGAATCGCGCGGGCTGGATGACGTCCCAGACGCTGCGCCGGACCAGCGCGCTCGCCCGTCGCACGTAGCGCTGCTACGCGCGACGAACGATCACACTGCCCGGTTCCCGGAGCGCTCGAGCGCTCCGGCTTGGTCTGGGACGCCCCCAACTCCGCGCGCTTCTCCCGTCAAACATCTAGAGTCGGACGGTGCCGGCCGCGCTCGAGGTTCACGGGCTGACGAAGCATTACGGCTCGACGGTCGCGCTGGCGGACGTCGACCTCGAGGTCGGAGACGGCGAGCTCATCGGCCTCCTCGGCCCGAATGGGGCCGGGAAGTCGACGCTCGTGAAGATCGCGTGCGGGCTCGTGCGTGCGACCGGCGGCTCGGCGACCGTCTGCGGGGCAGCCGCAGGCTCGCTCGAGGCGCGGCGTGCGCTCGGGTACCTCGCGGAGCTCTTCCGGTTTCCGGGCTGGGTCGACGCGGACGAGCTGCTCGAGCTTCACCAGCGTCTGGCCGGGTCGAGTGGGGGCTCAGCCGAGCGGGCCGAGCTGCTCGACCTCGTCGGGCTCGGGGATGCACGGCGCACGCGGATCGCGGCGATGTCAAAGGGGATGCAGCAGCGCCTCGGCATCGCGCAGGCGCTCGTCGGCTCTCCGCGGTTGCTCTTGCTCGACGAGCCCACGAGCGCGCTCGACCCGGCGGGGCGAAGGACGGTGCGCCGGCTGCTCGAGGAGCTGCGCGGGCGCGGCATCGCCGTCTTGCTCAACTCGCACCTGCTGAGCGAGGTCGAGCTCGTCTGCGATCGAGTGGCGATCATCTCGAAGGGGCGTCTGGCGGCGCATGGCGCGCCCGCTGAGCTGGCCAGGCCCGGCGGCGTCGAGATCGATACCGGCGGCGGGCTGCGCGTATTTCCGGATGCGCGCCGGGAGGACGCGCCGCGGCTCGTCGCGGAGCTCGTCGCCGCGGGCGAGTCGATCTATGGCGTCCGCGTGCTGACGAGCACGCTCGAGGAGACCTACCTCGAGGTCGTCGGGGACGGGGCCTCGTGAGCGAGCTCCTGACGATCGCCGGCTACGGCCTGCGAGAGAGCCTGCGGCGCCGGATGTTCGCCGTCGTGCTCGTTCTCACGGCGGGCTTCCTCGCCCTCTACGCGTTCGGGACTAACCAGGCCTTCAAGGACACGAGCGGCTTCGTCACGCCCGACCAGTTCGACCTCGACACCCGCGTCGTCGCCGGCGCGATCGTGCTCGGGCTCGCGATGTTCGCGACGCTCTTCCTCGGGGCGGTGCTCGCCGTCTTCCTGACGCTGGGGATCGTGCGCAGCGACGCTGAGCAGGGGCTGCTGCAGCCGCTCGTCGTCCGCCCCGTCGGGCGGACTCGGCTACTGCTTGCGCGTTTCATCGGTTCGTCGGCGGTCTGCGTCGTCTATGTGCTCGGGGTGTACTTCGCGACGGTCGCGATCACCGAGTGGGCCGGAGGCTGGACGCCCGACCGGGTACTCGCTCCGGGGCTCGAGCTGGCGGCCGGCGTCGTCGTCGTGGCGGCGATCTCGACGCTGGGATCGGTCTTCCTGACGGCGACGGCGAACGGCATCGGCGTGTTGATGGTGTTTGGCGCCGGGCTCGTGGCCGGCCTGCTCGGCCAGATCGGCGAGGCGATCGACTCGGAGCGGCTCAGGCACATCGCCGAGGTGGCGTCCTGGGTCGTCCCGTTCGAGGCGCTCTACCAGGACGGCCTGAACCGCCTGACCGCCGACACGTTCGGCTTTACGCGCTTCGCGCTCCAGCTAGGCCCATTCGGCGGGGCCCAGCCGGCGAGCGAGCTCGTCTTCGCCTGGACGGCCGCCTACCTCGTCGCCCTCGGCGCCCTCGCGGCGCTCGCTTTCTCCCGCCGCGACCTTTAACGAGACCTGCCCCGCGCGTCGCCTGTGGAGCACGCGTCACACCTCTGTCACCTTGGCCTGACGCGCGGACATGGCCGGTACGGCCATGTCCGCGGGGGACGAAATGCGCGTCTGGAGCCGACTTGCCGGGCCTGTGGAGAGTTCGTCGCGCTTCTGTCACCCTGGTCTGACACCCGGACATGGCGGATTCGGGCAGGGTGATCGGAGCCGTGCGGCGCTACTCCCAGGCGAGCGCGTGGAGGCCCTCCCACCAGTCGGGCTGGCCGTGGCTCTTGCCGGCGATGTCGAAGAGCATCCGAGCGCGCGGCTGGGCGGCGAGGTAGTCGCGCGTCGCACGGCCGACGGCCTCCCAATCCGAGTCGTCGACGATCAGGAGCGCCCGCTCCGCGAGGTACGGCTCGACGAGGCGCAAGCCAGCGAGCTGCGACTCGTAGTCGTGCGCCGCGTCGTAGTAGTAGACGCCGACGCGCCGCCCGGCCAGCGCCCCGCCACGGAGCAGCTCGAACGCGTCGCCCTCGAGAACCGTCGCCCGGCCCTTGAGCCCGAACCGCGCCAGATTCTCGTCGAGCGCCTCCGGCGAGCCCTTTCCCATCGAGAAGTCGTCGATCGCGACGAAGTCCGAGTCGTTCCCGACCATCGCGGCGATCAGGCTCGTCCCGCGAAACGTGCCGATCTCGGCGTAGCTCTCGCCTGCCTCGAGCAGCGAAACCGCCACGTTCAGAAGGGCCAGGTTGTTGACCGCCGCAAGCCCCGGCACAGCTTCGAGCACCTCCGCGAAGCGCGGGTCGAGTGCGCGCCCGTCGGGAAACGCGTCGAAGGCGTCCGGAAGCCGGGCCTGGAAAGCCTGGACATCCATTGCGGCGAGTGTAATCGTGCCCCGCAGGCACGGATCTCGAGGGAGGAGGAAGCATGGCGCAGCCGGTCGATCTCGTCTGCGAGGGTGGGGGAGTCAAGGGGATCGGCCTCGCGGGCGCCTACTCCTTGCTCGAGGAGCGCGGCTTTCAGGCGAAGAACGTTGCGGGCACGTCCGCCGGAGCGATCACCGCGGCCCTCCTGGCGGCCGGGTGCGGAGCGGACGACATGCGCAAGATCGTCTTCGAGCTCGACTTCCGGCAGTTCATGGACAAGGGCTGGGAGGACCGAATCCCGCTCGCCGGCTATCCCACCTCACTGCTGAAGGATCAGGGACTGTACGAGGGCGACGTGTTCCTCGAGTGGATCCGCGAGCAGCTCGCGGACCGGGGCGTGAAGACGTTCGCCGACCTTCGCACCGGCGACGACGATCCTCGTTGGGCCTACCGCCTCCAGGTGATCACGTCGGACGTGACCGCCCGCCGGCTGCTCGTCCTTCCCCGCGACGCCGCGACGCTCGGGATCGACCCGGACGAGCTCGAGGTCGCGCTCGCAGTGCGCGCGAGCATGTCGATCCCGATCTTCTTCGAGCCGCTGCGGATCGTGAACGAGCGCGAGAACCGCGAGCATCTGCTGGTCGACGGCGCGCTGCTCTCGAACTTCCCGGTTTGGCTGTTCGACTGCGACCCGGGCCAGGAGCCCGAGTGGCCGACCTTCGGGCTGAGGCTCGTCGAAGCAGAGCCCACGCAGACGACCGTCGCCGACCGGCTGCCGGCCCCGGAGCGTGCACCTCGGGGCGCGAAGGGCCTCTTCGAGCTGCTCACGGCCCTCGCGTTCACGATGATGGAGGCACACGACCGGTACTACGTCGAGCAGGAGCACTGGGCGCGGACGATCCCGATCGAGACGCTCGGCGTCGGCGTCACCCAGTTCGACCTCTCGCAGGAGCGCAAGCAGGCGCTCTACGACTCCGGACGCCGCGCGGCCGAGACCTTCCTCTCGACGTGGGACTTCCAAGCCTACGTCTCCGAGTTCCGGAAGGGTCGAGGCCACAGCCGGCGCGAGGCGATCGTCGCCGCGATGCAGAAGCTCGAGGTCTAGGGTCGGGGAGGGCTGAGCGTGGCACTGCGAGAGCCCGAGCGGTACCGCCGGCGCCTCAAGTCGGAGCTCGGCGACCTGGTCGACAAGCTCGAGCTCCCGGAGATCGAGAAGCGTGCCCTCCAGTCAAGGTTCCTCGACCGCGTCCTCTGGGCCGAGAAGCGCGCGACCGACGCGCGGCGCGCCTACTACGGGCTGCGCATGACGGCGATCCTCGGCGGCGTGCTCGTGCCGGCGCTCGTCTCGCTCAACATCGGCGAGACGGGCGCGCAGGTCGTCCGCTGGATCACGTTTGCGGTCAGCTTGATGGTCGCGATGGCGATCGCCACGGAGGAGTTCTTCCACTTCGGCGACCGCTGGCGCCACTACCGGCAGGTGGCGGAATGGCTCAAGCAGGAGGGGTGGGAGTACCTCCAGCTCACGAGCGAGTACCGCAATCGAACCCACGCGGAGGCGTTCCCGTCGTTCGCGCGCAAGGTCGAGCGGCTCGTGCACGAGGACGTGGAGACGTTCGTCACCCAGGTCGTGTACGACAAGCGCGACCCGGGGCTGCAAGGGAGGAGACCGACCGAAGTCCCCCCGCAGGGCGAGCCGACCCCCTAACCGGCCGCCTCGGCGCTGCGCAGGCCGCGGAGCGCCCACACGCCGAGCGCGACGGCGACCGCTGCGATCACCACGAGGGCAAGACCGATGTCCTCGGGCTGCCCGGCGAGGAGGCTGCGGCCCGCGGTCAGGATCACTGTGAGCGGGTTCACGCTCGCGACGGCGTGGATCCAGCCGCGGAGCAGGTCCAGGGGGACATAGACCGGGGAGAGAAAGAGCAACATGAATACGGGCGTCTGCATCAACGGCCCGGCCTGGATCGTTCGCAGACGCATCGCCACACCGCATGCCCACAGCAGCCCGCACACGTTCACGACGAGCGCCAGCCCGTAGAGCCCGAAGAGGTCGACACCGCTTCCTCCGACCTTCATGCCGAGGATCAGCGCGACGACGGTCAGCATCACTGCGACGGCGGCCCAGCGGAAGAGCGCGCCCAGCGCGTAGTCGGCGATCAAGCCGCTCCGGTGCGGAGCGGCGAGCAGCAGGCGCCGCGCGAACCCGTTCTCGAAGTCGCGCGCGATCCCGAAGCCGGCGAAGACGCCTCCGAACGCCGCCGCCTGGCAGAGCACGAACACGAACTGAAAGCCCGCGTAGCCGGGCGCGTAGTCGAAGCCCGGAATGTGGCGGATCTGCGAGAGGCCGCCGGAGAAGGCGAGCAGGCTCATCAGCGGGAAGAGCATCGGTGGCAGGAACAGCGTCGGGTTCTTGACGAGGATCCGGATCTGCCGCCAGCCGAGGCCGAGCGCCACCGAGGCGGGGGTCGAGCGGGGTGGCGTCACGTGCGGGCCATCCGCTCGCGGAGGGCGACGCTCGCGCCGGCGAGCGAGCCGGAGATCAGCAGGGCGGTGAAACCGAAGCCGAGCAGGAGCGCCTGCGCGTCCCAGCCGGCGATGATCAGGCTCCGCAGCGCCTCGATCAGGTACGAGACCGGGTTCAGCGTCGCGACGTGCCGGAACCAGTCGACCTCCATCAAGTTCCGAGGCATCAGCATCGACGACAGGAAGAGCAGGAAGAAGACGACTGGGAACTGGCCCTGCACAGCCTCGCCGGAGCCGGTGCGGAGCCCGACGAACACGCCGACCCCGGCGAAGCCGAGCACGATCAGCTCCGCGAGGAGGAGCAGAAGGAGGATGCCGCCGATCCCGGTCTCGAAGCGGACGCCGAAGGCGAGCCCGACCGAGAGGTAGAGGAGCGCCTGGATCGCGCCGAGGGCGAGCGCGCCGCCGAGCTGGCCGACGATCAGCGCGGCGCCGCGCATCGGCGTCAGCGCGAGCCGGTTGAGGAAGCCCGTGTCGACGTCGCGAGCCAGGTCGGTACCTGCAGTCAGGGCGGCGAAGAGCGAGCCCTGAAGGAACGAGAACGGCAGGAAGAAGTCGAGGAACGAGTCGGTCGGAAAGCCGGGGAGATGAGTCGCCGAGCGAAGGCCTGCCGAGTTGACGGCGAGCAGCAGCAGCGGGAACGTGAGCGGCGGGATCACGACGCTCGGCTGCCGGAGCGCGCGCCTGACCGAGCGGCCGGCGACGAGGCCGATCTGCCGGGCGAGCAGGATCATCCCACTTGCTGTGGCTCGCCGGCCGCGCCCTCGAGATGGCGGCCCGTCTTGGCGAGGAAGACATCGTCGAGCGTCGGCTGGTGGAGCCGGAGGGACTGGATTCGCAGGCCTTCTTGGTCGAGCGCTCGCACGATGTCCGTGAGCTCTCCGTCGCCGTCGATGCGTGCAGCGATGGCGCCGGGCCCGCCCGACACCTCCTCGCCGAAGCGACGAAGCGCCTCGCGGACGCGTGGTAGGTCCTCCGGGTCGGCCGGGAGCGCCTCGACGGTCGGCCGGCCGATCTGGGCCTTGAGCTCGGTCGGCGTTCCCTCGCCGACGATTCGGCCGCGGTCGATGATCCCGACACGGTCGGCGAGCACGTCCGCTTCCTCCAAATATTGCGTCGTCAGGAAAACCGTCACGCCCTCTTCCTTGGCGAGGCGGCCGACTTCGACCCAGAGAGCGTTTCGGCTCTGCGGATCGAGTCCAGTGGTGGGCTCGTCGAGGAAAAGGAGCGCCGGGTCGTGGACGAGCGCGAGCGCCAGATCGAGGCGCCGCTTCATCCCGCCGGAGTAGCCGCGCACCTTGCGGTCGGCAGCCTCGGTGAGGCCGACCCGCTCGAGCAGCTGCTCGATCCGCCGCCGCCGGTACTCGCCTTTCAGGCCGTGCAGCGCGGCCTGCAGGCGCAGGTGCTCGCGCCCGGTGAGGAACGGGTCGAGCGCGGCCTCCTGTAGCGCGGCGCCGATCGCGGCGCGCACCTTCGGGCCTTCCCGGACGACGTCGAAGCCCGCAACGCGCGCGGTTCCCGCCGTCGGCGGCAGCAGCGTCGTGAGCACGTGAACGGTCGTCGACTTGCCGGCTCCGTTAGGCCCGAGAAACCCGTAGATCTCCCCGGGCGCGATCGACAGATCGATGCCGTCGACGGCGCGGGGCCCCTTCTTGTACTCCCGAACGAGGCCTTCGACCTCGATCCCGTGCTGCGACCGCGCCATCGCCACCACGTTACCTGCCACCCTCCGCCGCGCCGCCCGCCCCGCGGCCATGGCCCTTCGGGCCATGGCCGGGTGTCAGGCCAACGTGACAACTTTGCAACAGGGTGTGACAAAACGCGCACGCCCGGCTTCCGAGCCTGGCGGTGCCGCTAAGTTCGGCTCATGGCCCGTCCGCGACGCGTAGTCGAGCCCGGTGGCATCTATCACGTCACCACACGCGGCAATAACCGCGAGCAGGTCGTGTCGGACGACCGTGACCGCGCCCTCCTCCTCGCGGCGATCAACCAGGCGACGCGACGCTACGGCTGGATCGTGCTCGCCTACTGCCTGATGACGAACCATTTCCATCTGGTCGTTCAAGTTCCGCTCTGTGGTCTCTCGGAGGGAATGCGCCTGCTCAACGGCGGGTTTGCGCGCCGGATGAACGCTCGTCACGGCCGCGTTGGCCACCTCTTTCAAAATCGCTTCTTCGCCAACCAGATCAAGCGAGACGCCCATCTCCTCGAGGCGTGCCGGTACGTCGTGCTCAACCCGGTACGCGCAGGGCTGTGCGAGCGTCCCGAGGAGTGGCCGTGGAGTAGCTATCGAGCGTGCGCCGGGCTCGAGCTGGCGCCGCCGTTCCTCGCGGTCCATGCCCTGCTAGGGCTCTTCGGAACGCGTCCACGTCAGGCGCGGAGGGAATACCGGGTCTTCGTCCGAAACGGCCTTGTCCCGGTGTCAGGCAAGAGAAACGGAAGTGTGACGCCCGACCGCGGCGGCTCCGAGTTTGGCGAGTTGGGGTCGCGCCGAAGGTCCGGTCGCGTGTCGGCGTGGCGGGAGATACTCCGCGAGTGACCTCCGACTTGGCGTCGCGCTGGCGGCACCGGTTTCCGATCTTCGAGCGGCTCGCCTACGTCAACTCCTGCTCGCAGGGGGCGCTGTCTGACGCCGTGCGAGACGCCTACGCCCGCTATCTCGACGACTGGGAGAGGCTCGGATCGCCCTGGGATCTGTGGGTGGCGAAGGGGGAAGCGGCGCGCGCCGAGTTCGCGGCGCTCGTCAGCGGCGAGCCGGACGACGTGGCTGTCACGACCTCCCTCTCGGCGGCGCTCAGCTCTTTCGTCAGCGGGCTCGACTTCCGAACCCGGGCCAAGGTCGTCCTCACCGAGCTCGAGTTCCCGACCGTTGGCCAGATCTGGCATGCCCAGGAGCGCCGCGGCGCGCGGATCGTGCACGTGCCGCCAGCGCCCGACGGCACCATCCCGCTCGAGCGCTTCGACGAGGCGATCGACGAGGAGACTCTCGTCGTTTCGATCGCGCACGTCTCCTACCGCACCGGCGCCCGCATCGACGTCGAGCGAGTCGCCGAGCTCGCGCACGAGCGGGGCGCGCTCGTCTTCCTCGACGCCTACCAGACCGCCGGCTCGCTGCCGCTGCACGTCGGCTCGCTCGGAGTCGACGCGCTCGCCGCCGGAACCGTCAAGTACCTGCTCGGCTCCGCGGGCCTCGCGTTCCTCTGGTGCCGGCCGGACCTCGTCGAGCAACTCGTCCCCACGATGACCGGCTGGTTCGCCGACGAGGACGTCGACGCGATGGACGTCACCGATTACTCGCCGTCACCGACGGCGCGGCGCTTCGAGACCGGAACGCCGCCGATCCCGTCGCTCTACGCGGGCACGGCGGCGCTCGAGCTGATCGCCGAGATCGGCGTCGTCGAAACCGAGGCACACGTACGGCGGCTGAACAATGTCCTGGTCGAAGGCGTCGAGGAGCTAGGTGGCCGCGTCGTCACGCCGAGCCTCCGCGGCGCGCTGATCTGCATTCGGGCGACGGACGAGAACGCGCTCGTCCGCGCGCTCGCCGACGAAGGCGTGATCACGTCCGCCCGCGACGGCAACATGCGCGTCGCGCTCCACGCGTACAACTCCCGCGACGACGTGGACGCCGTGCTGGCTGCGCTCGCGCGCAATCGCGAGCTCCTCGCGTGAAGGCGGCGGGAACGAAGCAGTTCGCGGCGTCGCGCGAGCAGGTCTACGCAGCGGCGATCGACCCCGAGCGGCTCGCACGCGCGGCGCCGGGCGTCCAGGCCGTCGAGAAGCTGGACGAGACGCACTGGCTCGTCCGGATCAAGATCCCGCTCGGCCTCACGAGCCTCAAGATGGAGCTCCGGCTCGAGCTCCTCGAGGACCGCCCACCCGAGCACGCCCACCTCCACGGATCGGGCCGGGGGCTCGGCGGATCGATCGTGTTGGACACGAGCTTCGACCTGGCCGATCACGACGACGGCACCCAGATGCGCTACGAGATCGAGGTCCGGCTCGGCGGCGCGGTCGGCTCGCTCGGCGGGCGGGTCCTACAGCCCGTCTTCCAGCTGCACGTCGACCACGTCCTTCGCTCGCTCGACCGCGAGCTCGCCGCGTCCGAGTAGCGACGCCCTTCGGCCGGCGTTATACGCTGGCCTTGCGGTCTGACGGGCTGGGGGAACGATGGGCGGGTCGCGTGCAGTGGTCGGCACGGTTGCGGCGGCGCTCTGCGTGCTCGTACTCGCGTTCGGGACCTGGGTTGCGACCCGGCCCGCGAACGATTCGGGGCAGGACCTGCCGATCTACGAGGAATACGCCTCGATGATCCTCGACGGGCAGCTGCCGTATCGGGACTTTCGCATCGAGTATCCACCCGGCGCCCTGCCGATGTTCCTGCTGCCGGCGGTAGCGCTCGGCGACGCGCGAGATGCAAGGTGGAGCCCGCCGGACGACGCGGGCCGGCGCTATCACCGAGCCTTCGACTCGCTCGTATTCCTGCTCGCGGCTGCGATGGTCACGCTGACCGCACTCACGCTCTCGGCTCTACGCCGCCCGCCCCACGCACAGGCGCTCTCGCTCGCTGTCGTCGCGTCGTCGCCACTGGTGATCGGCCACGTGTTCGTCGAGCGATACGACATCTGGCCGGCTGCACTGACCGCAGCGGCTCTGGCAGCCGCCGTCCGCGGACGCTATCGCCTTGGCGGGGCGGCCCTCGGCCTCGGCGCAGCGGCGAAGATCTATCCCGCGCTGCTCGTTCCGGTGCTCGTGATCGTGGCCGCGCGCCATCGCGGCGTGCGCGAGGCGATTCTGTCCGCAGCGTCCGCGGTTGGAGCGGCGGCAGTCGTCTTCCTTCCCTTCGCGCTCGCGTCGCCGTCCGGGACGTGGGAGGTGGTGCGCAGCCAGCTCGGGGGCGGGCTCCAAGTCGAGACCCTGGCGAGCTCGGTGCTCGTGATGACCCGTCACGCCGTGGAGTGGCTCGGCGCGCTCGGACTGCCGCCGCCGTCCGAGCTGACGGTTCGTCCGGAGGCGCACGGTCTCGGGCGGGACGTGCTCGCCGGGCCCGGGGTCGAGGCAACGTCCACGACGATGCACGTTCTGCTCGCGTCCGTTCTCTTCCTCCTCTGGCTTACCCTCGCACGGAGCAAGGCCGATCCACGTGAGGACCTCGTTCGGTACTCGGCGGCGACGGTGACAGCTGCGCTCGTGCTCGGCACCGTCCTTTCGGCGCAGTACGTCACCTGGCTGATCCCGCTCGTCCCGCTCGTCGCCGGCCGGCGAGGGACGTCGGCCACGCTCTGCTTCGTCGTCGCCGCAGGCCTCACGCACGCCTGGTTCCCGAGCGACGCATACGTCAGCTTCCTCCGCGACTTCGATCCGGGCGGGACCGCGCTGCTGCTGGCGCGCAATCTCGTCTTGCTCGCGGCGGCGGTTGCCCTGGCATTGCCGCCCGGCCCACTACCGAGGCTCGCGCGCGGTCGACTAAGAGCGCACGCCGGGCTCTGAGCGAAGCGTCCTCGAGTTTGGCCTATTCTGGCCGTGTGAGCTCCGAGGACTACTCGCAGCCGCTCCTACCGGGCACGGCGCCGAGCGACTACGAGCGCTACCTGCGGACGGACGAGCTGCTCGAGCTCCAGAAGGGCCCCGACGAATGGGTGCACCGCGACGAGCTGCTCTTCCAGACAGTCCACCAGTCGTCGGAGCTGTGGCTCAAGCTGTCCGTCAACGAGGTCGAGGAGGCGACGAGCCTGGTCGAGGCCGGCGACCTCCCGGCGGCGATTCGCCTGCTCCGCCGAGCGGTCGGCTGCCTCGAGCTGGTCACTGCGGCGCTCGACATGCTCGAGCACATGTCGCCGTGGGAGTACCAGGAGATCCGCAAGGTGCTCGGGCACGGCAGCGGCTTCGACTCGCCCGGGTTCCGTGAGATCCGCCGCGTCACGCCGCCGCTCGGCGAGGCGTTTCACGAGGCGCGCGAGGACGCGGGCCTGTCGCTCGTCGAGGTCTACACGCGCGGCCGCGAGCACGAGGAGCTCTACCAGCTCGCCGAGCTCCTGATCGAGTGGGACGAGCGGATCGTCGTCTGGCGCGCGCGCCACTTCAAGGTCGTCGAGCGCGTGATCGGCGGCTCGGTGATCGGCACGCAGGGCACACCGGTCGAGGTGCTCGGCCGGCTCATGCACAAGGTGTTCTTCCCCGAGCTCTGGGAGCTTCGGAACGAGCTGACCGCGCTCTCGCAATCAACCGAGTAGGACGTGGGATCGACGCGGTAGTCCTCGCACTCTGCTCCGCAGTCCTGTTCGGCGCCATCTCGCCGGCGCTGCGGACCGCGATGCGACGGACACCCGACGCCGAGCTCGGTGCGCTCGCGTTCGCGGCCGGCGCGTTCGTCCTCTGCCTCGCTGGTGCGATCCTCGACGGCCGGCTCGATCTCACGGACGAGCTGCTCCCGTTCGCTGCTGCGGGCGTGCTCGCGCCCGGAGCCTCGGGGATCTTCTTCACGCGCGCGATCCGGCTGGCCGGCGCCGCCCGCACGTCGGTCGTGGTGGGCGCGGCGCCGCTCGTCTCTTTCGTCATCGCGATCACGCTCCTCGACGAGCCGGCGAAGCCCTCCCTCATCGTCGGGGCTGTCCTCATCGTCGCGGGTGGCGCGCTCCTGATCGGGGAACGGATTCGTCCGCACGACTTCCGCGTGATCGGCCTCGGACTCGCCTTTGCCGCCACGGTCATCTTCGCGTCGCGTGACAACCTCGTCCGCTGGCTCTTCCGCGAGACCTCGGTGCCGCCGCTGCTCGCAGGCGCCGCCACCGCGGGCACCGCGAGCCTCGTCCTGCTCGGCTGGATCGTCGTCACCCGCCGCGGGCTTCGGATCGGCGACGCGCGCCCGTTCGCGGCGACCGCCGTGCTGGCCGGCGCGTCCTACGTGGCGCTCTTCGAGGCCTACTACCGAGGCCGGGTGACGGTCGTCTCGCCGCTGGTCTCGACCGAAGCCCTCTTCGGCGTGCTCGCGACCGCACTCTTCATCGGCCGGACCGAGCTGATCGGTCGCAGCCTCGTCGCCGGCGCGACGCTCATCGTCGTCGGTGGCGTGCTGATCGGGGCCTTCCGATGATGCGGAAGGCGATCCTCGCCGCCGGGCGCAGCGAGGCGCTCGGACGCTTCGTCCAGCGACACGGCATGCGCCTTGGCGCCGGCCGCTTCGTCGCCGGCACGTCGCTCGAGGACTGCGTCCGCGTGCTTCGCCGGCTGAACGACGACGGCCTGCACGCGAACACGACGCTGCTCGGCGAGAGCGTCACGGATGCGGCCGGCGCCCGCGCGATCCGCGACGAGTACGTGCAGATCCTCCGGCGGCTCGCCGAGGAGAAGCTGCGCTGCAACGTCGCGCTCAAGCTGACGCACCTCGGGCTCCTGATCGACGAGGAGCTGACGTACGAGAACGTGAAGGCGGTGGTCGAGGAGGCCGCGCGGCTCGGCAGCTTCGTCCGGATCGACATGGAGGACTCGCCGTGGGTCGACGCAACCCTGCGCGCCTATCGCCGCCTCCGCGCGGAGAGCCTCGACGCCGTCGGCACCGTGCTGCAGGCGTATCTCTACCGTTCCCAGCGCGACCTCGAGGAGCTCGTGCCGCTCGCGCCGAACCTGCGGATCGTCAAGGGCGCCTACCTCGAGCCGCCGAGCGTCGCTTTCCCGGACAAGCGGGACGTCGACCGAGCCTACGTGCGCCTGCTCGAGACCTCGCTCGCCCGCGGCGGCTACACGGCGATCGCGACGCACGACGAGGCGATCATCCGGCACGCGATCGCCTTCACCGAGCGCCACGCGATCGCGCGCGACCGCTTCGAGTTCCAGATGCTCTTCGGGATCCGTCCACAGCGCCAGCGGCAGCTCGTCCGCGCGGGCTACAAGGTGCTCGTCGCGACGCCGTTCGGCCCGGACTGGTACCCGTACCTGATGCGCCGTCTGGCCGAGCGGCCCGCGAACCTGCTCTTCTTCGTCCGCAGCCTGCTCAAGAAGTAGAGGGCGCCCGGCCGGGGCGCCCTCGCTGTAGTCCCTTTGGGATGCCGTTTCCGGAGGAACTACGTGTCCATCTGATGCCGGACGGGCCCGGAACCTACTCGCCTCGGCCGATTTCCCTCGAACGGGTGACCCTCACGCTGCGGCAGGAGCACGCCTCCTTCGCACGAGGACGGCGGCCACGGCGGCGAGCACGGCGGCCACGCCGGCGCCGATCCCGGCGATCAGCCCGGTCGACAGCCCGCCGCCCTCCGGTGGGAGGTAGTCGAGCGTGCCGGCGATCGTCAGCGGCTTGCCGTCGACCGATGCCCGGACCGTCCAGTCGTAGATGTGGTGCTCGCTGTTCTTGTCCTTGCGCACCGGGTCCGGCGGGATCGGGCTCATCCAGTGGATGCGGTGGTCGTGCCAGCTGAAGCTCGTGCCGCCCGACACGCGCAGCCACTCGGGCACGGCTTCCCCGCTCGCGTCCTTCGGCACCGCGGTCTTCCCGAACCGGTCGTCGTTGAGGAACGCCGCCGGCGAGTGCTGATTCTCGTAGACGCCCTTCGCGTCGAAGCGCAGGTACGGCTCCTTGTCGTAGCCGTAGACGATCACCGTCTTGCCGGTGGTGTTCTGGAGCTCGAGCTCGTCGTCACCCTCGACCACTGCGACGGTGATCCCCCCGAGCTTCGGCGAGACCGAGGTGACCTTCGACGAATATCCCTCCGGCGATTTCTCGCCGGGTGCGTGGGCGGCCGCGGCGGGTACGAACGCGAGTGCTGCGATCGCCGCGAGGAGGAGAGGGAGGCGCATGGTCATGAGCCCTTTCGGATCGGGACGGACAGTGTCTGGTCGAGCGACTCGAACTCGCCGCGGCGTGCCTCGACGAGCAGCTGCCAGTCGCCGGAGATCTGGAATACGGCGCCCAGGACGACATAGTGCCCGGGCCCCGCTCTGTTGGCGCGGAGGTTCAGCGGCCCGATCCCCTGGCTCGGGAGCCTGGCCGAGACCCTCGCCTCGTCCACCTCGGCCGGCCGGCCGTTCTTGTCGGTGAGGAAGAGATGGACCTGGTTCGTGCCGGCCTTGGCGGGATCGACGACGAAGTTCATCGACAGAGGCCCGAGCTCGACCACCCTGGCGAAGGGGCCGGTCGGCGCAACGAACGCCTTCGCGGGCGGCTCCGCGACGAGCGCCGCGGTGACCCCGAGCACGGCCGTCACGACCGCGACCTCCGCCACGGCCATGCGAAGGAACCGGCGCTGCTCGACGAGCGATGCGACCTGGGCGCGAAGGCGCGGGACCGCGTAGCGGTTGTTGTAGGCGCCGAGCGCGAGCACCGGCAGGATGAGCGCCACTTTCGCGATCAGAAGCTGTCCGTAGGTCGTCTCCCAGAGGCCACGCAGCTGGCGGACCTGGAGGTAGCCGTTGGTGACGCCTCCGAGCAGGAGCCCTCCGACGGCGACGACTGCGATCGCCGAGAACCGGGGCACGACGGTCGCGGCGAGCGGCCACCGCCCTTCGCGCGTGAGGACGAGCGCGGCGATCACGAACGCGAGCCCGCCCATCCAGGCCGCCGCGGCGGCGACGTGCAGGACGTCCGCCGCGAACGAGAGCTTCCCGCTCACGTTGGCATGCCCGGAGAGCGCCGGCATGAACACGAGCGCGCCCGCGAGCGCCAGCGCGACGCCCAGGAAAGGCCGCCGGCTGAGCAGGCTCGGCGTACGCACGGCCGCGAGCGCGAGCGCCCCGATCCCCGCGGCGAGCGCCGCCTGCACGATCCAGCTCTGCCCGAAGCGAGTGCCGAGGACGTCGGAGAACAAGCTGGGATCCAGCACCTTGCCGAGCCCGAATGCACCCGCATTCGCCCCCTGGAAGCCGATCCCGAGGATCGAGGCTACGACGAGTGCGATGCTCGACATGACGATCCCCTGCGCGAGCCGCCGCTTGACCAGTTCGCTCGCCGGTGCGAGCGCCCACGGGAACATCGCGAGGCCGCCGACGATTACCAGCAGGAAGGCGAAGCGCAAGAACCGCATCACCCCGAGCCCGACCGTCACGCTCTTCGGCGCGCCGCTGCCGAGCACCTGCGACGCGACTCCCGTCGCCTGGGGCCCGGGCTTGCCGACGTGGAAGACGAAGGCTGCCGAGACGGGGTGCGTGTCGGCCGACACGACGTGCCAGGTGACGGTGTACGTCCCCTGCGGAAGCGTTCGTCCCACCGTGAGGGTCACCGACTTGTTGCTCGGGCGCGTGATCTTGCCGCTGTCGACGCGATTCGCGTTCCCGTCGTAGATGCGGACCGAGCCGAAGGCGCCGGTCTCGACCGGCTCGTTGAAGCCGAGCGTCACCGTCGCCGGCGACTGCTTGAGGACGGCGTCGTTCGCCGGCGTCGAGGTCAAGAGGATCGCGTGGGCAGACGCGAGCGGGCACGCGGCCAGCGCAGCGAAGATCGCTACGAGGCCGACGAGCGCCGAGCGTCTTGCCCAGCTCTGTTGGAAGTGTCCGTGCATTGCTCCTTCTCGCTGGGAAGGGCCACCGCCGAGACGGCAGCCGAGACCGACAACGACTAAGAGCGAGCCGGCGGTCCGCGCTCGCCGTAGCCGAGCGCAAGCGCCGTGAGCCGCCGCAGGTCGGTCTCGAGCGGAAGGGCGTAGATCGGCTGGGCCCTGGTGCCGTCGCCTCGGACGGAAGCTGCGAGCGCGCAGCCGACGGCGGTCGCAATCGTGCAGAGCGCCCGCGCCACGAGCAGCGCCAGCAGCCCGAACGGAAGCTGGATCAGGAGCCCGATCAGGAATGTCCGATCGAGGAGGATTCCCGCCGTCAGGTCGCCGCTGTGGACGACGCGTTCGGAGACCCCGAAACGCCGCCCGAGCGCGCAAGGCGAGGGCGACGATCAGCACGGCCGACACGAGCCCGAGCACGAGCGGCACGTTCAGGGAGTAGCCGTGGCCCGTCGCCGCTAGCTCCTGCGCGCGTTCCCGAGCGTCCGGCACTTCGATGCCCCAGGCCGCGCCGTGACCGGCGAGCATGCCCGCGGCCGCGATCGGTACAGCCAGCAGCCAGGCGAGGATGCGCCGCGACATGCTCCGATGGTGTCAGAGCCGGGACCGCCTGCATATAGACGAACGTCGAGGTCTGGTGCCCCGTCCAGCAATGCATCCCGGCTTCTGGCCCGCGATCACGCTGCGCCATGCACCACCCTCGACCCACGACCCAGGCAATCCAGCCTGGGCCCCGATCGAGTGCGGCCCCTAGCCGGAGCGCTCGAGCGCTCCGGCTGGCTTGGTGCTAGCGACCCAGAAACTCGGCCTGCATTACTGGACGGGGCACTAGACTCGCCGCGAATGAGCCTTCTCCGCGCGCGTCCGAAGCTTGTGGCCGCGCTCGCCGTCCTCGCTCTCTTCGTTGCTGGTGCGGCCTACCAAGCCCTTCTCGGCTCGAGAACGTCCGTCGGGCTCCATGTCGAAGGCAACCGGCTCGTCGACCGCGGCCACGGCGTGCGCCTGCTCGGCGTCGACTGGTCCGGGACCGAGCGGGCCTGCGCAGAAGGAAGGGGCTTCGTCGGCGGCCGCACCGACCGGGCCGCGATCCGCGCGATGGTCCGCTGGCGCATCAACACCGTGCGGATCCCGCTGAACGAGGACTGCTGGCTCGCGCCGGACGGCCCGACCACCGGCGCTCCATATCGTCGGGCGATCGAGTCGTTCGTCGAGCGCCTGCATGCGGCCGGCCTGTACGTGATCCTCGACCTTCGCCGCGGGGAGCAGCCGATGGCGGACAGGGCGCGGTCACCACGCTTCTGGCGAGAGGTCGCCGAGGCCTTCAGGGACGATCGCCGCGTCCTGTTCGACCTCTACGACGAGCCGCACGAAGTCGACTGGTTCTGCTGGCGCGACGGCTGCACTCACCCGAACGGTTTGCAAGTGGCAGGGATGCAGCAGCTGATCGACGCGGTGCGGGACGTGGGCGCCAAGCAGCCGATCTTGGTCGGC
>WNFV01009702.1_pt1 | contig 21719 bp, 21 predicted proteins | sample 5400101 | NCBI WGS metagenome assembly WNFV01 (sample SAMN13153361, study PRJNA577476) | soil metagenome | isolation source: 115 cm soil or saprolite under grassland replicate 1 | place: USA:California | collected 2016-06-15 | reverse complement strand
TCACAACCAGCACGCTGTTGGTCGAATGCAAATCGATCGCTCCATACAGTTTCATCTTCGTCTCCTCCTTGAGTTGTTGGGGTTGGCTCATTGCCAACCTTAGTGCCTCTCGGAGAAGCCTGCTAGATGATTATCAGGCTTTCGTATTGACCTATTTCTTCGCACAGGTTAGCCCAGAACGACAAACTGATCGGGGTCGTATCCGGGTCGTGCATCGATATCCAAACAATAGAAGGCTACTGCCGGTTCTTGGGCTGGGAAGAATCGGAACTCCGGCATAGTTAGCGAACTTCCGCGGGGTCGGACCCAACGCAACCGATTGATCTCTTGATCTAAATCTGCGACCTAGTCTCACGCGGCTGTGCTGCGTGGTCTTATCTCAGAAGAGTTCAAAAAGTTCAAATCGTTCAAAACGTTTTGAACGGCTTAAACGGCTTGTCCGCCAAAGACGGATCAGCCCCAAATTGTTTGGCTGAAACGTTTCGAACCCACTGTCGTCTCCAGGTTTGCTTCGCTTAAGGGCGCGAAGGTTTAACTGCGGAATCTGGGTTTAATCGTTCCACGTTGATGGGACCGCGCCAGCCGCCAATCAGTGCCGTGCCTAGCTGCTTCCAAAAGCACTCGTAGGACACAAAGCCTGCTTCCTTCAACCATTCCATGTGACGCGCCAAGGTGGCTTCCCTATGGTGGTAGAAGCTTACGCTGTGCGGAACCTCGTTCGGGTCCCGAGGCGGTCTTGACGCTTGCTCTGTGCGTCTGATCGAGCGGAACAAATCTGCCAGGAAGTCGTTCTCCGGTGAGGCGGTATCGAGATTGAAGAATGCGCCGCCCGGCTTGAGGTTGGCATAAATGTCGGCATACAGGCTCTTCATCAGTTTCGGCGGAAGGTGGTGGATGGCGCGGGAGGAGACGGCGAGGTCGTAGGGCCCTTCCTGCACCGCATTCTGCGGTAACGTGCCCTCACCAAAGTCACCCACTATGTAGCGAAAGCGGTCGCCGAAGCGTGCCATCCGCTTGTAGCCCTCTGCCATCATGGCGTCGGAGATATCCAGGCCGATGGCGTGGGCATTTGGAAACGCGTCTAGGCATGCGGCGGCCATCGGCCCGTGACCACTGCCAATATCCAAGATGTTGAGCCGCGCATCTTTCTCCGCATTGACCAGTCTTATCATCAGCGCGAGAACTCCGGCACGCTCACGCTCGCGACGGTCCGAAGACTCGAGATATTCGGCGACGCGATCAGGCTCTCGCCAGTGGTGCCCAGGGTTTTCTTCGGATTTCATGACTTAGTTTGTCTCCTTTCGATCTAACGGCCATTTCGCACTCTAATTTGTCCGAACCAGCGAGGCCGGGAGCAATTACCGCTGGCGCCGCTTTCACTTCTCTGCATATCTAATCGTCCTCGTCTCCGTAGTCCCACTGGTAATGCGGATCGTTGTAGACCTCCGGAGGCATGTGGCCCTGGCGGCTTCGCCGTGATAATTCCTCCTCAAATTTTTGGCGCACCCAGGGATCTTCATCCGAGTATTCGATCTGATTGCGGACTTCGCCAACTCTCGCAAGCTGCGGCAGGTGCCCGAACTTCAAGTACCGTGCCGGCTGATCGCCCAGGTTGAAGTGCTGGTGGTACCACCCGCCAGGCGGGGTGAACACCGCCGCCTCTCCCCACGGACACATCACCTTTTCGCCGCCAGGCTCCCACAGGAGCGAGTAACCTTCACCACGCGGGATCACGATGACTCGTCCGGGACCATGCAAATGGGCCTTCTTATACAACCCCGCATCAAACACGGACATGCTTGCTCCCATTCCGGAGCCCGGAAACTGAATCTTTACTGAATAGCCACCGGCTCCACGACCTCGGTGCGGCGAGAGTTTGTCCCACGCCGCCATGTCGGGGAAGAAGTTCCCAACCCACCATGCCCCGCCGTGGTTCGGAGACAACATACTCTCGTCTCGCACCGCACCGCTCTTCTCCGCCTCCGGATCACGGGCTCCCGCCCCGAGCACTGCCTTCGCCTGCGCGTAGGTGTCTCCCTCGCGCCCATACAGTAAACTCGCGTCTTCGTATTGGTTATTGAAAAAGAACGCGGGGTCCGGGATTAAAGTCATCGCGATCGGCAAGTAGTTGTAATGGAGCAACCGTGCCGGCTTATTGCCACGGGCATTGCTCAACTGGCGCCAGCTATAACGGGGCAGATGAAACATGCTATGCGTCTGCCACTCGAAGGTCCTCTTCGGACCGTTACCTGATGACACCGTCGTCAGCCCTTGCCCATCCAACACGTACACCGTCTCACCCAGCGCAAACTGCATCGGCGGCAACGACCCGCCCGGTGGAATTTCGGTAACACGCCCTTCACTTACGCCCTCCATCCCCTTGAACTGAAGGAAGGCCGTTTTGCACTGCCGCTCGGGCCACTCGCCAACCTCCACCGTCCGGAGATCCGAGATGAAATGACCATAGTGAATGGGCAGGCCCAAAGAATCGATCCACTGCTCATAGGCTAGAGGCCTCTTTTTTCTCGATTGTTGGTCGACCATATACCTGCGCCCTTTCCTCGTCACCGATTGTTTTCGACGATCCGCTTAAACCCGGATTCCGCAGTTGAGCCTATGGGCCTGACGTTGAACTTTGAACATTGAACCTTGAACGCCGGTTCCGTAGAGACCCATTGGCTTCGCCACGGAAGGTTCGCTCCTCGCTAGTTGCGTCAATTGCAACTGCGGAATCCGGGTTAAGTCGGCGCGAATGTCGACGGACGATGGAGTAACATACCTGGCACCCCTTTACCGCGAAGTTCCTGGAAGTAAACTTTAGATTCCTTAAAAGGGGCGCCCAGTAATAGCCGCGCCACCTACGTCGGAGGCATGTCCTGCCGCACGCCGACCCGCAAACCGAATGTGCGCGCAATGAGCGCGAGGCCCAAAGTAAGGGCCATGATTACCAGGCTCACCACACCGGCCGCCTCTCGTCTGCTGACCTCAGGTGAGGCCAGTTCAAGCCCGAGGAGGGACAGCGTGACCGTCTCCCGGGATGCTAGCAGGATGATGCTCGATGTCGTCGAAGCGGCAGAAATAAAGTTCAGCGCTCCTATGAGGACCATCGTCGGCATCAGCACCGGAATGACAATACAGAAGTAGTTCCTCAACCAGCCGGCGCCAGAGACCCTTCCGGCCTCTTCGAGGTCCTTTCCGAGCTGGACCATCACCCCCTTGAATATGTTGGTCCCGGTGGTGTTGCCGGAGATGATTACAACAAGCATAAGCGCCCAGATCGAGCCGTATAGCCAGTTAAGTCCAGGCGTGCTCAGGAACATCATGAGCAGTCCAAGGCTCGAAAGGATCCCTGGAAACGCGGCCGATACCCAGATGATCGAATCGAGTATCGACCGCCCCTTCCATTGGGTTCGCACGATCATGTACGCAACGACCGAGAAAAGCAGCGGACTTCCGATCCCGCCGGTTAGGGCCAAGATCATCGTCGTGCGTATCCCGCGCAGAAACATAGCGTCAGTGAGAACGAACTTCCAGTGATTCAAGGTCCACAGCGGCGTCGTCTCAAAAAAACCTGCGCGCATCATAAAGGTCCCTATCACCAGGGCGACAAAAGGGACGGCCGTGAGCAACACCAGCAGCAATGCAACCGAGCCAAAGATGGGCCACTTCCACCTGCCAAGGTCAATGAGCCCTGGTTTGAAGTCGCCGGTCACAGTTGTGTACTGGCGGCGTTGGACAATCCACCGCTGCATGGGAAAGATGACGGCAATGATGAGCAGGGTGAGGCTGGCGAGGACGATGGCTTGGCTATATCGCGGCACGTCCTGAGAGGTGAGTTTGAAGATAAGGGTCGAATAGACCCAGAAGCCCCACCCCGATCCCAACAGATACTCGGTCTCGAAACCGCCGAAGACCCGGAGCAGTTGAAGTGCAAGGACCAGCGCGATCGGCGAAATCATCAGCGGTAGAGTGACCTTGATCATGGTGCCGATCTTGGAGGCGCCGGAAACTCTGGCTGCGTCTTCCAACGCCTGGTTCATGTTGCGGAACGCTGGCGTGAAAAGCATTACCTTAAAGGCGATGCCGTCTCCCATGAGCTTGGTCCACACGATTCCGGAGAGGCTGAAAATGTTAAACGGACCCTTGTCGATGAACGGTAAAGCCTCGAGCGCTCTGTTAATAAAGCCCACGTCGGGATCCAGCATCATCATCCAGCCAATGGTGGTCGATAGATTAGGAAACATGTAGGCGATCCAGAACATGTATTCGAGGCCATAGCTAAACGGGACGCGTGTGCGAGCGAGAATGAGCGAAATAACAATGGCTATGGGAAAGCTGATGGTTGCCACGAGAAACCAGAGGAGAAAGGTGTTGCCGATGGACCGCAGCAATTGGGGATGATCCCACGCGGTGATCCAATTGCCGATGCCCCATTTGGCCGGGCCGGCCAGCACATCTTGAGCTGTGTTGAAGCTCATCAGTAGAAGCAGCACGATGGGATAGAGTAGGTAAAAGCCGAGCACCAGGATGGTGACGGCCATGATGAACGTGCCGGTTTCGTACCTTAGTAGAGCGGACAGCCGGCCTCGTGCAAGTACTGCGGATGCATCAAAAATAGCTAAGGCCCCCTATCTGCTCCCGGCTCCACAATCTCGGGCCCGACCGCAGGTTGAGTTCAACTGCCCGCGCCGCTCGTCAGAAGGCATGGCCCATCTCTTTCAAGATTTTTGAGAGCTTCTCAACGGATTCGTCCTGGGCTTGGAAATATTGCTGCGATCCGAGATTGAGCACCGTGATTCGGCGCTCGGCGGCGAGCTGGCGGATCTTGTGTACGCCGGCCCACTCGTGATCGGCGATTTTGCCTTGGGGCACATCCGATCGCAGGCTCGGGCTAGCATCAAGGTCAGTAGTGAGGGTCTGCTTCGCTGTCTGCCCGTCGCGGGAGAAAAACCAGTTCGCGAACAACTGCGCGGCATGCGGGTGTGGCGCCTTGTCGATAACTGAAAACGTGCCGCGGACCTCGGCCACCAGGCCTTCCTTGAGCGCACGCGCGTCGGTGAGCGCCTTCACGGGAAGTCCCAGTTTCATCAGCGGACGCGCCGCCCGGTCACAGCACAGGATGATGTCCCACTTGCCGCGCGCCAGTCCCTCGGCCGGAGGGTCGTGCTGGTCAGAAGGAAAGAGGTTCATTTTCTGCTCGGTGTAGAGCCTCGTAATGAATTTCTCCCCCAGCGTCATCCAGATGCGGGTCCTTTCGGTCGTCCCGGCGGCACCATTCAGTGCACGTGCTGCCATCCTGCCCCTGAACTCCGGCCGCAGCAGGTCCCAGTAGGACTGGATGCTGTCCGCCTCTGCCTGGCTCAGCTTGTTGGTGTTGTACCAGATCTCGAAAATGTGATCCATTCGCAACGTGTCCGCCAGCGAGTACTTGTTGTCGCGGTCCGTCCAGTACACCTCGTTCAGCCACCATCCTTTGGAACGGTCGAGCACTTCGGGATGGAAAATGAGCGACGTCAGGGGAGCCAGCGCTCCCGCCTGGCGCAACCTATCTGTGGACCCCTGGCCCACCAGGGAGATGTCGCCCGTACTCCGGCCACGGGAACGTTCGGCCAGGATCCGGTTAGTGTTGGAGGTGCCGCTCCCGGTGCTGGCAACTACTTTGATGCCGAACTGCTTCGCGAAGTAATCGAACATGCCCCGGTTATGGCGCGAATCGCTGGCGCCCATGATGATAACCAGCTCGCCCTCCTCTCGGGCCTTGGCCGACAACTCCTTCCACTTGGCTTCGAACGATGCGTCGAGTGTCGGCCTGGGCTTCTCTTGCGGTTTTCTAACCTCCGCCGGCCACGCCTCCCCTCCGACCGCGAGCCCGACTGCAAAGGCAACTGTCGTAACCATCAGCCGTCGACTTCGGTTTACCATCACTTACTCCTATACTGAGTATTTGTTCTGTTCCATGAACTCTTTCGAAAATTGCGGGTGAGGTGAAGAGATGCGACTCCCCAAGACCGTCACCCCCGAATGTTTTAATCGGGGGTCCACTCCGAATTCCGCCTGGATTCCCACTAAAAGCATGCGGGAATGACGGACCCGTCGGAGAACGCGGTCAGGGTCGAAGACATGCTCCATTTTCATTCTCTGTAAGGTCATGAATCACTTCATGAGCGCGGCGAACGCAACGACAAGCATTACCCGCGTTCGTTGTGCGACCAGTCGGACGCCCAAGCGCTGTGCCCGTCCGGCCGCAGCTTCAGCCATACTTTGCCGCCTTCTTCCACAGGACTGTGGCGCTCTCCATAGATCACAACAGTCGCTTGTCCGTCGACCTCAACCTGGTATTCGATTCGCTCTCCGATGAAGAGCACAGCCTGGACTGTGCCACCGATCATTCCCGAGGGCGCCTCGGATCCCAGGGCCGGAAGAATTTCGACATCCTCGGGACGGACCGCAATATTGACGAGTTCACCTTTCTTGATCACGCCTGGATTGTAGCTGCGCCCGAAAACAACGCAGTCTGGCGCGCCCTCAAGCGCGATGGCCATCTGCCCCGATGGGTTGCTGCTTTGCACTTTGCCCTTGAACAACAAGGTCCTCCCTACGAAGTCGCGCACGAACTCATTGGCAGGCTGTTCGTAGAGCAACCTTGGGCTCCCCTGCTGCTGCACAACACCAAAGTTCATTAAGGCAATTCGGTTCGACAGGCTTAACGCCTCGATCTGGTCGTGCGTGACGAACAGCACGGCAATCTTCAGCCGCTTTTGCAAGAGCTTTACCTCTATACGCATGTGCTCGCGTAGCTTGGCATCCAGGTTACTGAACGGTTCATCGAGCAATAATACCCGAGGCTCGGTCACCAGAGCACGCGCGAGTGCTACCCGCTGTTGCTGCCCACCGCTGAGCAGCGGCCCCGGGCGGTCCTCGAATCCGGCCATGCCCACCAGCTCCAGCGCCGCGCGCACGCGCTCCCTCATTTCTCGTCGTGGAAATCTGCGTGACTTGAGCGGAAACATGACGTTCTCGCCCACCGTCATATGCGGCCAGATGGCGTACGACTGAAATACCATGCCCAGGTTCCGCTTGTCGGGAGGGAGGAAAAGTCGACGCGAGGTCATGACAACGGCACGGTCGCCAAAGAAGATGTTGCCATCGTCGGGGGTTTCCAGGCCGGCCACCAACCGCAGAGTGGTTGTCTTGCCACAGCCACTTGGACCGAGCAAGGTCACGATTTCTCCGTCGTACACATCGAGCGAGAGATCCCTGACTGCCGGCTGGGTCGTTCCGGGGTAGGTTTTCCACAGCCCCTTGAGATGCATAGCGGCGTCGTGTTTCTCAGGAGCGGCTACGTCCGTCTCAGCGCGCTCCCCATTCGCGGCCGATAATCGTTCTTGCACAGCAATACTCGTTTTCTCTCCGGTGCAGGGTTAGAGGCTGACCACGCTTGGAGCGAAAAGCTCCTCGACCTTGGGTTTTAGGGTGATGAGGTGTTGCTCATAGAGATAGTCGATGATGGTCGTGAGCATGGGCCGGTTCTTCTCTAGCCCATAGGGATAAGCGTCTCCGTCGAAAATGCTCCGTGTTTGAGCCATATACTCACGGCCGAACACCATCAATGACGGGATACGATCGCTCAGCGTCTCTTCCGCCCGACGCTTCGACTTGACAAATGCATCATACAGGTTGAACGCGGCCCACGGGTACTTTTCATAAGTTGATCTCCTCATCGTGTACATCTGGGTCGCAGGAATAAAGCGATACTTCCGATAAAACCTCGTGCCCTCTTCAATCAAGTTAGGAAACAGTGGCTTCACCTTGCTCCAGTCGCCACCGGCCGCGCGAATCTGAGTGGAGCGATCGATAAAATTTGCTACCCGAGTCGCTCCTTCTGTTCCTGAGGCCGCGTCGATTTCGTGGTTCACGAGCATGGAGGCCAGGCTCTTGTCGGCGGGTATCCGCGTGAAGGAGATTCCTTCCGGCGGGTGGAAGCCCGTGGCCCCGCCGTGGCTTAGCTCCTCCGGCCGCTCCATGAACCACTGGACATCGCGCTGGGAAACGCCGAAATCATGCTCCAAGGTGCCGCGCAGCCAGACCGATGCGGTCATCTGGTATTCAGGCACCCCCAGTCGCTTCCCCTTGAGGCTATCAGGCCCTTTGATGCCGGAGTCGATGTGGTAGCGTACCGCGGCGTGCATGAATCGCCGCGATGCGAACACGGGTAGAGCGATTGCATCGTATCCTTTGGTCTTGGCGATGATGTACGAAGCCACAGACAGAGACGAAACATCAAACTCCTCGAAGTTAAACTGCCGCCAGTAACCGGTTGATCCGTCCGCCCTGGTGACTGTGAGTTCGATGCCCTCCGGTTTCACCTCGCCTGCGAATAGCGGATTGACCAAGTCGCTGGGACTCCCAATGAGAAACATATTTATGTCTGCCATATGGCCCTCTCCATGGTGTCAGTTTGTTACACGTGGCGATTGAGACAACCAAATCACTCACCGGACAATCTCGTCCGCGTGCTCAGGAAAGATTCGCTCGAGAACTTCCAGTCCGGCTTCTAAAGCTTCGCATGGGTCGTTTTGTACGCCCGGTTCCACATTGGTATTCCGCCAATGGCCCTTCAACCAATTGTTAAGCTCCTCGATGACGTCGACTGGAAGTAACTCGGCAAGCTTTGCGGAGTACAGGCCGCCGTGACGCTCCAACGAGTCGACAATCCTTGTGAGATAGGGCACAAGGTCTGCTCGTTCGTCACACAGACGCTGCACGACGACACGGGAAACCGGATATTCCATGGTCGCCCTCTGCAGGCTATCCGCCCAGACCGAAGTTCGCGCGCCACACCATCTCGATGCGTGCCATGTTCTGCACAGAGAGCGGTCCCTTGCCTGAGCACGCCGCAATTTCTTCGACCTGCTTCTTCTCCGAGAAACCTCCTAACACTGCGGCGACGCCGTCCAAAGACAGAATAAAGCGAATGGCGGCTTCGGCGAGATCGTGCTCCTCGCGAGCCTGTGGATTCAGCCCCCGCGAGAGGAAGCTCAATGCCTTTGCGCGACGCAGCGGGATTGCCCACGCTTCGGGAGATCGCGGCCCGCGCGCCAGCGGGTGTCCTTGTCGGCCTGAAATGGCATTGTCAGTCAAGACGCCGCCGTCGAGTGGACTGTAAATGGCGGCGCTCACGCCCCGTGCGGCCGCATAGCTCAGGATACCGCCGTAGTCTTGATCAACACGCATGCCGTAAGGTTTTATGGCCGCGGAAGGGTTGAGCAGGTTGACTGAAACATTGATCAAGCTCAAGGCGCCACTGTCGATCAACTTCTGCGCGGCCGGCGCATCATTGCCTCGCGTGATGAATCCGATGAACCGAGCCTTTCCACTCCGCTGAGCGCGCTGAAGTCCGTCTAGGGCGCCGCCGGGGCGCAGGTAATCCTCTATCCACAGTCGACTATAGGTGCGGCCCGATAGCTCAGGACGATCCATGACCGGGCCGTTGTGGATCTGCAGGAAGTCGACATAGTCCACGCCCAGTCGTTTGAGGCTTTCGTCGAGAGAGCGAGTTACATGCCCGGCAATATCGTCCAGGTTTTGCGCTCGAACCTCGACCTTCGTGGTGATATAAGGACGCACGCCCAGCTCCCGCAATACCCGGCCGAGATTTTCCTCGGCGGCACCGCCGCCGTAGTCCGGCGCTTGGTCGAAGTAGTTAATGCCCAACTCCAAAGCCCGCTCGATCGCATCCCTTTGCTGCTCGAACGTTCCCCTGACCATCAAACCGGCATTACCGCCACAGCCAAAGCCGATTTCCGAGACTCGGATACCAGTACGACCCATTTCCCGATAGTTCACACCACGCTCCTTGGCAACATACCGCAATCCTCAAAGGGAGGCGGGTACGGCATTAGTCGATCCTCGCCCAGGTCCATCAGGATGTCGCAGCCTTCAATCGAGTCGTCGAGCTGGACATGGTAGATACCCGGACTCGGATTCTCGATCACGGTGCCGCGCACTTCTGGAGACAGTGAGGGAGGGATGAGGTCGCGGTTGAGATTACGCATGTTGACGATGACTCGGTCACCAATCTCGTAGGACATCGCGAAGGCACTCGTTGTTACTAACCTATCAAGCATTCTCCCGCTGCCGCATGACCTATGATAGCCAACGCAGCAGCGCGGGTTCGGGCCATTCGGTGTGGAGAACGAGATCGAAGAAAACGTAGATCAGTAAAAAAATACTCCTCCCGCCGTCGCAGCCAGCCACCACTTGGTCTCGCCAAAAACCAACAGGTAGAAAAATACAAAAACAGGAACTGTCACATGGTAGCCAACAAACCATATGGCTGCGAGCATCCCACCGAACCAGCCGGCCAGACGCAGAGTTCTGGTCACAACGAGCCAGATCTTCTGCGCAATGAACGCCGCGACCAGTAAGAGTCCTCCAAGTGCTGTCACTGTCGGCAACCGCGCAGCCTCAGGGCGCAAATCTCTGACCGCGAGCAACAGGTAAATGAAATAGCTCGTTACAAGGCTAACCAGAATGCTTTCCAGCACCAAATCGAAGCTCATCCTTGGAACCAGACGCTTCCAGACCGCATGATTAGGCCTGTCGTCGCTGGCGGCGTGGACGCCGTTTTTAGCCTCTACACGCATGATCGTGTCTCCACTGCTGCGCCAGTTCATTCCGCTGCAGTGCTAGTTGTCGCTCTGAGACCTGGCGCTGCTTGCGTCACGGCTTCTTTAGTCTCCTCCAGTTCTCTGGCGCTCATGCGCCGGGTCTTCCGCTGTACGTTGAGCATATAGGCTCCAGCAGCCACCGTGAGCGCGAGCATAAGCAGGAACTGTGGTCTGGCAAACATCCTAGCGCCATAGGCGTTCAACGCGATCGAGAGGTACTTCTCGACGGATTTAGCAAGCACCAAGGCGATGACCAGCGGTGGTCTTGGCCATCCACAGCGTTTCATGACCGTGCCGAGCACACTGAACCCAAGGACGACCCAGAGATTCATAAGCGAAGATGTCGCCTGATAAACCGAAATGCTCAGCAATGCCAGGATCAGAGGTGCAAGGATGTTGGGTTTCATCAGGCCTATCCTTGCCAAGGTCGGAGTCAAGAACAGCGCCACGGCCGCTGCCATGACATTGGATATGGCCAGCACGAACACCACGAACATGGTTAAGGGCAGATGCTCATTGAGCATTTTTTGTCCGGGAATGAAGCCCATCAAAATAAGGAAGCCCATCAGCACGGCCATGGACCCGCTGCCGGGAATTCCGAAACACAGGGTGGGAATGAGCACGCCGGCATCAATGGAATTGTTCGCTGCCTCTGGAGCAATCACTCCGCGAATGTCCCCTTTGCCAAAGGTCTGCCGTGCTCCCTTTTCGGTTTCGCGGGCCTGGGCGTAAGCAAGCCAGTGGGCCGCCGAACCTCCTACACCCGGCAGCATGCCGACAAACAGCCCGATGAAGGATGCCCGAAGGACCAACCACTTGTGATGCAGCGCGTCCATGATTCCCGCGCGCCTGCCGCTGTTCACCTCCCCGAGCATGAGGTCGAGGCGTTGTTTCGCCACGGGACTGTCGCTGACAACCAGGTTTAACATCTCGGGCACCGCAAAGAGGCCGACGATCATCGGAACCAAGGAGATTCCGTCATAGAGGAATTCAGATCCGAACGTTGCCCTAGGCAGGCCCAGTACTGGGTCGGTGCCGATCAGCGCAATGCCAAGACCGAACGCGGCGGCGAGGAGTCCCTTGACCAACGCGCCGCTACTCACGATACCGACCATGCTGATGCCGATAAGTCCGAGCAGAAAGAATTCGGCGGAACCGAATTGTTGGAGCAGGAACCGGGCAAACGGGATGATGGCCAGAAAGGCTACCGCGCCGAAAAGTCCTCCGATCAGGGACGACATGTAAGCCGCCGCTAGGGCTCTTCCGGCCAGACCTCTGCGCGCGAGGGGATAGCCATCGAGCACGGTCGCCTGACAAGACGCCGAGCCCGGAATACCTAGAAGTATGGCCGGAATCGGATCCGTTGTGCCGTTGACCGCCATCTTAGCCACCACCATGCCCATCGCGATGTAGGGATCAAGAACAAAAGCGAAGCCCATCAGCACAACCACAAGGGGCAAGTTGCCGCCGATGGGCATAGCCCCGACAATCATGCCCATGACTACGCCTGCCACTACGGAGAGGAACACAAGGGGCGAGAACAGGTGTTGAGCTGCGATCAACGCCGCGTCAAACATGCCTTCAAACACAGCAAACACCTCCTTATTGCTGCCACCGTGCTCAAGCGGGACGCCGGCGGCCTCTCCGGTGGACCCGGCTGGACTTAGCTCTGCGGGTGGAACCTGCAGTGATGATAATCTACTTTGTCGTCTGCGCGCCCGGGCTTCCTTCTGCCATATACATGCCCTTCACCAGGTTATACAATTCTGGTTTGTTGTTCTTCGCCTTGATCAACTGGTTGAACGCAGAATCAAGCTCCTCCGGAGCACGGTAGCCGCCCTTGAATCCCCGCTTTTCCATCGCAGCGATGAACGCGGGATCTGAGCCCGTTGCCTTGAATGCTTGCCGCAGTATCTGCAAGACGTTCTCCGGCACTCGCTTCGGCACGACGGCCCGGTCTGCAGCATTCCGGACCGCATAGGCCGTGACCAGTGCTTGCTTTTGCGTTTCCGTGACTTTGAGAACATCGAATACGTGCGGTGGGACCTCCCAACCGAACGGAGTGATATTTTTGGCTACCCAGTCCGCGGGCGGAATGTCGCGCGTCGCGAGTACCGGGATGATGGGCGAAGGCCGCTGCAACCAGTTGGGGAATGAATTAACGACCCTGAAGTCATTGGATTCCATAGGATTGAGATCAGTCTCGCGCCGGTTGAAGGCCGCGTACCTTTCTGCTGTGCCTCCGTAACCGTAGACGACCTGAACCGGTTGACCAATCCGCGACAGCCATTCCGTCACGAGGGAGGAACTGTTGCCCACGCCGGAGGAGCCATCCTTCAGCCGGCGGCCTTCCTTCTGCGCCTTGGCGGTCGCCTCTTGCCAGGACCTGGCGAACTCCCTGTGTACGAATATCATCTGATATGAATCCTCGCGTGCTTCGAAGCCACCCAACGAAGCCACCTTGTCCGAAGAGAAGCCTGCCAAGTCCTCGCCAAACAACTCTCGCATTGTGAGTCCTGAAACGAGGTCCAAGATACGCAGTCCGTCCGGCCGCGAGTCCGCGACGAAGCGTGCCGCCTTCAGAGCTCCACCGCCCGGCATATTCTCCACCACGACCTTTGGAGAGCCGGGGACATGCTTGCTAAAAAACTCCGCAAAAACGCGGGCCGTGATATCGTTTCCGCCTCCGGGCCCGTAACCGACGTAAATTTTTATGGTCTTACCGCGGAAATACTCTACGGCATCGAGAGCTTGGGTTGGCTGCGCGGCCAGCATTGCGAATAACAACAAGGCGACGCCGACAAGTCCCGCGCTGGTGTGTGGCCTGGGTGCAGAATGGACAGCCATAACGTCCCTCCTTTTTTGAAATGTTGATTGGCTCGCAAGAAATTTTCTCAGGCGCCTGTTAGATCGGAGTGCGGCAAAGTTGAAGAAGCCGCCATGAAGTCAACATAGCACCATGCGGCGAAGCGTGCTGGGCGCGTTACTGCTCCGGCAACTCGGCGACCTCGGCAGCAAAGACCAATTCGGGCTCCTGGTCGCTTCCTACCGGCTTGACGAAGACCCATTGCCCGTCGCGGGGGTTTTCGACAATCTCCACCTGGCTGCCGTTGCGCAGGACTAGTCGAGCCCCCACGGGCAAGTCCTGAAGCATGATCTCGGCTCCTCGGATCCGTTTGGTCACCTTGAACTGGCCTGGTTGTTGGGTCATCGGCACTCCTCCCACACTAGGTGCTAGAAGAAGAAGGTGATGTTTTTGGCCAGGAGGACATTCTGATCCAAGATCACTGTCCGTTTGGCGATCTTCCACCCGGTTTCACTGTCGCGACGGAATACCTGTTCCCGCTTGCCGGCAAAGAGGTCCCACTCATCCTGCAGCCTGTTGCGGTACACGATGAATCTGTCCCGCTCCTCCACCTCATCACCCCGCACTGCGACGATCTGCACGTTGCTGATCACGTGCCGCACTCGTGAGAGCGGCTCCTCGCACCAGTGAATCCCCGTCATGATCTGCCGCACCCGCCCTACCAGGATCCGCTTCCCCTCGTCCATCCATGAGATCTCCGAGTCGGCGCTGCTTTGCTCGCGCTCTTGTTCCCCGAACCTCATGTTGCGCCGGATGGGCAAATAGTAGTGAATGTCATCGGCGATGAGCTGGATCCACTCGTTGTACCGACGTTCATCCAGCAGCTCCGCCTCCATGGCAACAAACTCTTCGATCTCCCGCTGCAGCAGCAGCCGTTCTAACGATCGTTGCATCGCTTCCGGACTCATAGACATGCTCATCTTGCTGCCACAGCCTCGTTAGTCTTTCTTGACGGGGTACAGATCGTTCCAGCTCCCCGCCTCCATAAACGCCAGCCATCGACGCAACCGGGAGCGCTGATTCTCTTCGGCGATACCAAAATTCAGTGTCATGCCGGGGACGCGCTCGTCCGTAAACTCGTGCCCCAAGCCGCACTGAAAGTTATAGGGTATTCGTGCGGCGATGGTGCCACTGCTGGCCGCGTGCGCATAGTTCCAGTTCTCCATGTCGTCGGATTCGGTCAACCCCGCTGGCCCGGCGTAGCGCATCATGTACCGGCGCTGGGCGTCTTTAACCACCTTGGGCGCATTCTTGTCGACTTGGAACAGCCGCCAGCTCTCCGTTATGCCTACCCTATGGGGATGCCACTGGAGAATGCGCTGCTCCTGAATGTTGACATTGGGGAAGACCAGGGCACCACCCCCATGCAGGTATCGACTTGCATATTTCTTGGCCTTCTTCTCGCGCGCCTTTCGATAATACTCGTCCACCTCCGGAGGTTCCGTCTGCCACGTGTCCACGTACTCCGCTACGCCGGGAAGCTCGTAGATGCTGTTATGGCCGCCGTGCCCCAGCTCTCTACTGGACATCTCGTAACGAGTTTCCGGGAAAGCGGCGCGCATGGGATGACGGTCGCCATCCTTGCGTTCCCCCTGTGGACCAATAGCTGCCACGTTGATGGAGCGGTGCGTGGTAACGCCGTGCAGCGTGTCACCATCGAAGCTAAAGGCGGGGAACTTCCAGTTGCACGGCAAGCGCCAGCGCATCACCGGCCGGAACAACTCCACACCGGCATCCTCGCCGTCCAAGCTCTCGAAACACCACCGAACACCCTCGGCGTAAGGTCCCAGATACTCAGGAAAGGAAGGTGCTTTAGGATCCCACGTGGCCCAGATAGAGCCGTAGTAGTTGCACAACTGCGCGACCTCGTGTAGTCCGAAGGCGCTCTTGTCCAACTCTTCCCGGTACGCCGCCTTGAAGTGCGGCACGCCCACGAGCCGGCCGTCGGTGTCGTAGCTCCAGCCGTGAAAGGGACACGTGAACAGCCGCGCGTTCCCCTCGTCGTACCGGCACACTTTCATTCCCCGGTGACGACAGGTGTTCAGGAACACGTGGAGCTTGCTCTTGTGGTCCCGCACCAGGATCACCGCTTCCTCCCCCATGCGCGACTGAAAGAAGTCGCCGGGGTTGGGCACCAACGACTCGTGCCCCACAAACAGCCAGGCGCGGGTGAAGACCTGCTCCAGCTCCTGCTGGTAGATGTCAGGGTTTACATATACCTCACGGTTTATGAGCCCCCGCTCTAAGTCCACCAACTGTCGCAGCGACCGGTCGCCTAGTGAGCGAAGAATTTGAACCACCGAATGCTCCTTATGCCATTGGATGCTTACGCTGTGTTGTCGGCGCCGACGATTTGGCCAAAGACCGCGCCCCAAAATATTCAGCATCAATGTGAATCCGTAATCTATTTCGTCCGCTAACCGCCGTCAAGTCGATTGAGACGCTTTCGCCTTTGCGCGACGGATGTCAAATCGGAAGGCATTTTTATTTTGCCATCCACTTTTTAAAGTATTGGCGTGTTGAGTTGGTTTTGATGCAACAATTGCATTTCCGTCTGAATTTTCGCAACACACAGAGCGTGGTCGCGTTCGCCTACAGCATGGATCCGTTTTGGCCACTTTCAGTTTTGGCTGAAAAAAAAGCCAAGCTGCAACTAGATGTGTTGAAATTGTGTGGAAATTTTGGAGCGGGCGACCGGGATCGAACCCGTGACGTCCAGCTTGGGAATTTTCTAATGAAAAAGATGTTTTCTTTCTTCGTGACAAGAGCTGACGCTGTTTTCTTCGCTCTAGAATTGTTTTTCTGACCTTGAGCAAATTCAACTCGTTTCAAGCCTTTTACTTTTGTCTTGGGCACGTTTTGGCCACGCAGATTGATTGGCCCATATCCTATAGATCGAGAGCGACTCGTGCCGATTCTTCGGAAGCCGTTAAGAGCGCTGGCTTTATGTTCGTCGCCGCGTGGGGTCGCAACGGAAAAGCCATTGCTCGCGCCGGCTCTCTTTTAGAAAGAGGAAGCAGGGTGTTCTCATTAAATCAGCGTCTCCGGAACCCAAATTGGCTACTTGACACGATGTGGTACACTATCTATAAGCGGCTACGATGAAAGAGAGTATCACATTGCTGGGAGTAGGCTTTTACATCCGTGCAGAAGCAGATCGGCTACTAAAGGTCCATCCAGCAAGACTGAATCGTTGGGTGCAAGGATATACGTACAAGATACGAGAAGAAAGCAAGCAAATAGAGCGACACAAAGGCCCCATCGTGGTCGTCGATTTGCCCACGGTGGACAGCACAATGGCACTCTCGTTTGTCGAATTGATGGAGCTTCGGGTCGTTAAGAGTTTCCTCGACCGGGGCATTTCTCTACAGCGAGTCAGAATCGCGGCTGAACGAGCCATGGAACTTTTCAATACCGCACACCCCTTTGCCACACGACGAGTTTTTTCCGCCGGAAAAACTATCTTTGCCGAACTTGTTCGGGGCATGGAAGACCCAAATGTAGTCGAGCTTACGAAAAATCGAGATTTGCAAATCTACTCTGGAGTTTTGCTGGCTAAATATCTCGACGAAATATCCTTGATAAAACGCTTCTTGCAGACCGATGGTGGCCACTCTCTAAACAGTTCCCCGTTATACTTGATCCGAAAATAGCTTTTGGAGCGCCAGTGATTGAAGGAACTGCCACCCGCACTGAAGTCGTAGCAGCCATGGCGAAGGCGACATCGACTGATGTTGCGGCCAATGTCTACCAGTTAACCAAAAGGCAAGTGCAAGCATCGGTGCAATTTGAGGACCTTCTTGCAGCTTGAGACCACGTCCCCGATTTGACATTTCTCTTCGATGAGAACATCAGCGAGCTTATTGTCGATGCCCTTAAGGCATTGGGCAAGCCCGTCGCCTATCTCACGGATATTTTACCTAGGGGAACGGATGACATAGCCTTATTTTCTCGACTGGGGGAATTGAGCTGGTTTCTTGTAACCCAGGACAAAAAAATCAAGAGAAAAAAACATGAACTAGAAGCCTTGCGGCGGGCCGGAATTGGCGCATTCATTTTCACGGGAAGGGCTGAACGGGATGTAGATTCCATGATGATGCTGGTTCTTAAACATTTCAATGCGATTCAAAGGCTAGCAACCGAAACGGCCCGGCCGTTTATTTTCGGTATATCGGACAAGGGCGCTTTTGATCGCCTTGATTGAAACTACTTCTCTATATATCCCGAAGCGCCTTGCTTCATGTCTTTTTCCTCGGCGATCTAGCAATTCTACACAACAAACGGAATGCTGGAAATTCATGGGAGCATCAATATGGGATCTCTCTACATGAACCAAAAAGGAGGCACTTCTTATAGCGGACCCTTTCCAGAGCCTCGCGATATAGGGAAAATAATCCGTTGTTTCCGTGAGTGGCCCAATAGTAAACGCAAGGGCGATGCATACTGAAGACTATTCCTATCTGAGTGAATTCACTCATCCTAACATGGCGGCGCTCTCACATTATTACAAGCTGGAACCTAATCATGACGGAGGGAAAGCTATTGCAACATTAGTCGAGCCACCACGTGGAGGGGACGCACTGCGGTTGGCGGAAGTAACGATTGCCGTAGCAGCAACCTTGTCAAATCTCCGAAATCTCTCAAATTATACTCGCAGAATAAGATTTTGCAGGAAAGCTCGCAGATAGCTTGACTCGCTTACCAAAGATAATCCAAGAACCTTTCCAGCAAGGTTCTTTGCTTTAAAGGCATTTAATCGGAAACCGGCTGTCACGGTGTGACCAAACAACGGACTTATCAACCTGAGATCGGATGAAATTGGACAGGTAAAAAAGTGCTAAGACTCAGTTTATCAAATACGATACTTGGAAAACCACGTCCCACGTCTCCAAACCCTAAGTCCGAGTCGGATTCTCGGCGGGCGCACCACGGTCTTTTTATTAAGCAGTCTCACCAATCCACGACAGCTAGTTTGCTCCAAAATTCGAAAAGAGTTCTACGCGGTTGCTTCTTACAGTTTCAGATAGCGAGTACGCTTTCGTACGCTTTATCTAATTCATTGGGTGATTGCATCAAATACCCTGGCGCAAAGCATCAAGTCATCCCGTAGTTGAACTTACGGATGTTCTCCGAGTGGCGCCGCTGAATAGATGAGATGGAAAAAAAGATGACAACCGAATTAGAGAAAGCCATCCAAGAGATAGAGCGACTGCAGCGGGAAAACGCTCAGCTTAGAAAAAAGTTGGGAATGCAGGTTTCTGAACCGAAAGCGATTTACACTCAATCCGGGCGCTCTGCCTCGGGGTCCAAGACAAGTACTGAAGGGACTCAGGAAACCTCGCCCGCGGCAGCACATGGACTCTCGATTGCTGCTAGACCAGCCGGCGTTAGCTCCAATTTTTCCAGTAAAGAAAAGGTCAAACTTTTTCGAGCTCTTTTCCGGGGGAGAGAGGATGTCTACGCAGCATTCTGGTTTAATGAACAAACCGGAAAGAAGGGTTACTCACCGGCCTACGAGGATCCATGGAGTTCGAGACAGGGAAAACCAAAAAAATATCTCCCGGTGACTGATGAGGTAATCATCAGCCATCTCAGCGGCGGGATAACCATCGGTGTTTACCCGCTGCTTAAAGATGACACCTGCTGGTTTTTAGCGTGTGATTTCGACAAGGAAGGCTGGGCACTTGACGCTTTAGCGTTTCTGAATATCTGCAAAGATTACGGGATGCCGGCCTATCTGGAACGATCACGGTCTGGAAATGGCGGTCATGTTTGGATCTTCTTTTCCGCACCCGTGACTGCCACCTCAGCTAGGCAGTTGGGGATAAGGCTCCTTAAGGAAACCATGGTACTCCGAGCAGAGATAGATCTTGCCAGCTACGACCGGTTTTTTCCCAGCCAAGATTTTTTGCCACGAGCTGGCTTTGGCAATCTCATCGCCCTGCCACTGCAGAAGAAATGTCGGGCTTTGGGGAACACGGAGTTCTTAAATGTTGATCCGTCTGAGCTTCGCCCATGGCCGGATCAGTGGAGCTTCTTGAGTCAGATCAAGCGGCTGGGACCATCTCAGGTAGACGCGTTGCTCGAAAAGATCCCGCCAGTATCAGTTGGCCCGGGTAAATCGGGAGCCGTTTCCCCGACGATCCGTCAAAGATACCCCGCGCCCAAACAAATCCGCTCTGCTTTCGGAGCCACTTTGAGCATAGAAAAGTCTGGGATTCCACCATGGCTGCTAGCACAGATGAAGCAGCTTGCATTGCTCCACAACCCTCAGTTCTATGAACGCGAGAAGCTCCGGCTATCCACGTGGCGAATACCACGATTCATTAGGTGCTACGAAGAGGACGCTAGTCATATCCATCTGCCAAGAGGTACGTTGGAGGAGATAAAGGATTTGGCGAAAGGCACGGGCAGCGAGCTTTATTTGACTGACCAACGGCCGGTACCGGGAAAGTTGAGCTTAAAATTTCTGGGCTCATTGACACCCAAACAGATGAATGCCGTCCGAGCTGTTCTTAGCGACGATATGGGCGTCCTGGTTGCACCACCGGGAGCAGGCAAAACCGTGATGGGCTGTTATGCGGTCGCAGAGCGAAACATGCCCACACTGATTCTAGCCCATCGAAAACCCATTCTGGATCAATGGCGCACCCAGCTCGGGAACCTCTTGGGGCTGTCCTCCCACCTCGTTGGTCAAGTAGGCGGTGGAAGAAATCGGCAAACCGGTGCTATCGATTTGGGTATGATACAGAGCCTCAAGCGTCTCTCCGATTTGGAGACATTTTTCTCCAAATACGGCTTTATCATCGTGGACGAATGTCACCACTTGCCTGCCTTTACATTTGAAGCTTGTGTTAAAAGAGCGCCTGTCCGTTACATTTTGGGCCTCACGGCAACACCTTATCGTCGCGACGGTCTGCAGGAGATTATCACCTTACAGTGCGGATCAATCCGCCACACGATGGCGCCGATCGAGGATAGTTTTTCCCGAACACTTTTTGTTCGTGAGACTCCATTTATCTTTTCAGACGATGAGGACCCACCAATTCAGGAAATTTTCCGTTGCCTGGTTAGGGACAATGCGCGAAATGAGTTGATTCGGACAGACGTATGTCATGCACTCAACCAGGGACGGCGCTGTTTGATCTTAAGTCACTGGAAGGAACACTGCGAGCTGCTTGCCGACGGCCTTCGCGAACGTGGCAAAACTCCGCTAGTTTTGAGTGGAACCCTCGGCAAGAAAACACGCTCAGCTATGTTAAGGTCACTTCAGGACACACCTTCCGACAAAGAACTGCTCATCATAGCCACCGGTCAGTACTTGGGCGAGGGCTTTGACTGTCCTCAAGTAGACACGCTCTTTCTTGCCTTTCCCTTATCGTTCAAGGGCAAACTGATTCAATACGTCGGCCGAGCGTTGCGAAATCACGAGGACAAGACTAGCGTGAGAGTCTACGATTATGTGGACACACGAGTGCCCATACTGAGAAAGATGTATGCGAAACGCGAGAAGACTTACAGATCACTTAGATTCGCTCCTGAAAACAATCGAACAAAGGAGCCTTCCAAATGGGCGTTGAATACTCCAGCGATTTCCACTGGACTTTTTCGTACCGATTCGTAACTAATGCATCTCAATGAGCGTTTAAAAAAAGCCCCAAAGCGGTTTCGTATTTGGCTCACACCTACGTTTCGTGACAGAGACAGGCCAACCTCTGAACATAAACAATTTTCGTTGTCGTATCTGGGAACCGGCGGTGACAGAGGGTCAAATCCTTTACCTTTGACTTAGGAGTTAGCGTTCTAGTAGCGTCGGAAAGAGACTCTTAGTCTTAGTTTGGTTTCACTATAGGCGGACGTACCAGAGAATTCTCACTCGCACGGTCAGTCATCTCCAGCGTCTCACTTGATTGGGAAAGAACCGATTAGATATCAATGACAGAATAGTGAAGTTCGGCGGTTTTCAATGGCCGACTCATTAGACTAGGACAGCACCACCTTTAACGTGTACGGTTTGGCCGGTGATGGAGGCCTGGCCGTCTTGGACGAGGAAAAGAATCGCGCCGGCGAAATCTCGTGCTCATGATCTATCCATAATCTCTTCGGGCGGGCAAATAATTCGGCGCTACTGTTTTCGCTGCAGCCCTTGGTAAACTTTTCCGCACGAGATCGGCAGGCTCGTC